>Ga0180433_10000153_pt1 | contig 116000 bp, 143 predicted proteins | sample SS_ome_8_FD_132980 | JGI IMG/M metagenome (GOLD analysis project Ga0180433, IMG submission 132980) | Hypersaline lake sediment archaeal communities from the Salton Sea, California, USA - SS_1_D_1 metaG | ecosystem: Environmental > Aquatic > Non-marine Saline and Alkaline > Hypersaline >... | reverse complement strand
CCAAGCGAGTGATCACCATGCCAATGAGAGATGAACACGTGATCAACACTCATCGGTGAAATACCAGCAATACGCAATTGACGCTGCACGCCCTCACCAGCATCAAATAAAAAGTAAAGCCCCTCATGAAACAACAAGAACGCGGGCTGGGAGCGATCCTTAGTTGGAAACATACAAGACGAGCCAAGCACAGTTAACTTCATGAAGAAAACAAACTAATAATGGAATTAAAAAACTTACTAATCGAGTCTAAAAGCAACTCCCACCAACCACCCTCACGATTAAGATTAACAATTAACTCTTCAGCAAAGTGAGTGCCCAATTCATCAACATAATCAATACGTAACACGACCTCATTATCACCAAAATCAAGCCAAGCCTCAGGGAAACCAGAATCAACCTCATAAGAAGGCGCTTGACCAAACAAAAAAGACTTAGATAAAGAGTCATGAGGCGTAATAATAGATAAATTCAACTCAGGAATATTAATGTTCAACGGGTTAAAGATTAAAACCTTAAACTCAGGGTCACCATTAAAAGAACGCAAGCCTTCAAAACCCAAAGAAAGACTAGGATGGGTTAAAGCAGTAAAAGGTAAAGATTCATCCAAAGAACTATTGCCAGCAGTAACGTAAACCCTAACACTACCCTCACCAAGCGAGGTAACATTCAAAGGCAAAGATAAATCAACCAATTCATTAATACCTAACGAGTCAATAGATAAGGATTCATCACTAGTTAAGTCACCATAAACACTAACACTCAAGTCATCAAGCACAGTATTACCATTATTCCTTAAAACCAATGATAAATTAACAACAGGTTCATAAACCACACTAGAAGATAAAGATAAATTAACAAACTCTACCCCCTCCAATAACACACGATCATCCATCAATAATGATAACTCCTCAAGCGAAGAAGAAGGAGCAATTGAAGGGTCAACCTTAACCCCTAAATCAACAGTACCACCTAAAGGAACGTAAACAGACAAGGGATGAGTCTCATAAAGAATTTGTTGACCACCAGAAGAAACAAAAGGAGCCCTAATAAGAGTATAAGAACTAACAGTGCTTAAAGGCTCAACCAAGACAGAACGATAATTACTAGCATTAATGAAACCCTCATGTAATTCAGCAGTACTAATAACCTCATAAGACAAAGGAATAAAATAATCAGTTGGGTTAAAAATAGAAACATTCAATAAGAAATACTCACCCTCAGCCACAAAATCCTGACCAATACTAACACTAACATTCAACAATGAGGACTCATTAACCACGGAGTTAACAATAAAACCACTAGCCTCACTGCCAAAAGAAGAAGTCAAGTACTCAGGCAATTCATTAGTGATCTCTAACTCATCAATAAAGTAACCAGTACGAGAAGTAGAGATAAAATTACTAGACGAGTTCCAAGCCTTAAAAAAAGAAACATGACTAGCGTCAAACCAGCCAAACTGACCATAAGTAGGGTCCATCCCAATCCAACCATGACCAGGCACGTAAACCTCAACCCAAGCGTGAGGCCCGAAATCACTTAAACCCAACACATTACCAAAAGCGTAACCAGTAACGTAACGGCAAGGAATACCTAATGACCGAGCCAAACTCATGAATAACATTGAGTACTCATCACAAACACCTCGTTCATCAGCAAACACTTGAGAAGCCCTAACAACAGTAGAAGAGTAAGGCTCAACCAAAGAATAATTAAGGTAATCATAAACCCATTCACCAATCAATAAGACAGCAGTCAAGTAATCAGACACTCCGCTAACAATCTCGCTAGCCTTAAGCCTTAAATCATTATTAGAGTCAACCTTAACACTGAAATCCAAGTAATCACGAACACTAACCGGTAAATCCTGAACAGGATAAGGGAACACAGGATTAGATTCAACAAAAGAAATAGAACGATTACTATCAACAATATAAGAGAAATCCCAAAAAGTGGCCTGAAAGTCACCCTGCTTAGAGAAAAGCAACAAGTTATCAGAAACATTCAAGTTAGTTAACTCCTCAACAATAATCAACTCATCAATAGGGTATAAGTAAATTTGTTGCTCAAACTCAACTAATTCAGCACGAGCCGATGAATGAATAGCCCTAATAGTATTACTGCCAGAATAACTAATCCTCATAGACTCAGCATTAGAGTAAGCTAAAGCAGGAGACAAGAACAAGAACAAGAACAAAAACCTCTTCAACTAGAATAACACCTCATAATTACTAGTTAATTGACTCTCAGCCTTTTTAAAAGTTAAGCCCTTTAAATCAGCAATCATCTTAAGCCCCTCCTTAACATTAACAGGCTCAGAACGCTGACCAGTCACGGGCGCCATAAAAGGAGCATCAGTCTCAGTCAACAACCGGTCAACAGGCACCTTACGAACTAACTCTTGAAAACTAGATGACCTAACAACCACTGAAGGAATAGAGAAAAAACAACCCAATTCAAGAAACTTAGGCACTAACTTCTGAGGACCAGTATAAGAATGAATAACCGCAGGCACCGAGTGATGACTTAATAACTCAAGAGCCGCAGCTTCAGCCTTACGAGTATGAACAATTAAAGGCTTACCCAAGTCAACACCTAACTCAATAGCCCGCTCAAAAACCCACTCTTGAGCCTCCCAGTCATCCTCAGCCTTACCCCAATAATGATCCAAGCCAACCTCACCAATAGACACTAACTTAGAAGCGTTACGCCTAATCATATCAAAACACAAGTCAACCTGAGCTTCATCTAACTCAACAGCATCCCAAGGGTATAAACCAAGACTAGGCTTAACATTAGAGAACTCGCCAGCAAGCCCAAGCACTCGATGATTATCAACAGACCCGCTGCCAGCACAATGAATAATCACGCTCTTAGCCCGTTCAATCACTTGAGGCAAGTCACTCTTAAAACGCTCATGAGTCAAGTGACAGTGAACATCAAACAACATAAAAAAGAACTAAACAAGTACTACCTTAAATCACTTACCCAAGGTAATATCAATAGTGGAAATCCTAATAGTCTTACCAGATTGACCCTCAAACTCGTCAGAACCAATCTCAATACCCTTAACCTTAACGTCCTGAAGGAATCGGTTACGAACAACCTCTGCCACGTCAACAGCCTTACTAATGTATTTACCGCGAGCCTTAATAACCACTTCTTTAACACCACTATTAATTTGCATTACCACACCAGTAACATAATTCATAAACATCTTATTACCAATAAATATGTCACCAGGTTTATCCATAGTTTTCGCTTTAGCCATAGTAATCACTCACCTCCTCAATGCAATAGAAAAAATCATTACTTAAAAAAATTATGGCACGCCAATAAAGTTATTAAATAACAGCCTACTAGGATAATAATAGGATGCTAAAGGAATTACTAACAATCGGGCTAATAATTGGAATAATATTCCTACTAATGACCAGCCTAGTATTCCAAGTAATAATACTAATAATCACCATAGCAATAAGCCTATGGGTCTTCATCTACTTCTTCATAAAAAGATACGATGAAACCGAAAGAGCAATAATCTTCAGACTAGGCAAGTTCAACCGAATAGCAGGCCCAGGCTGGAGCATTGTAATACCATTCTTTGAAAAAGAATTCGCCAAAGTAGATGTGAGAACCAGAATGATGAACATACACGTCCCAGTAGCGTTCACCAAAGACGACCTAAGAATAGAACTAGCAGGCATCTTCTTCTACAAAGTAACAAACCCAGAAAAAGCAATACTAAGCGTTCAAAGCTACATCACCAGCATTCAAAACGTCATCGTAAGCGAGACCCGTAACGCGATCGCTAGCATGAACATGAGAGAATTATTCGCAAAAATGGATAACTTAAACAACATACTAAAAGACCAAGTAAGACACGCCACCTGGAAGTGGGGCGTAGACATAAACATGGTACAAGTCAAAGGCATAACCCCACCAACAGAGATAGCCATAGCAATGCAACAAAAAGAGATAGCAGCCCAACAATTACAAGCACAAAGATTCAAAGCCGAAGCCAAGAAAGTAGCCATAGAAGCCATAGGCGAGGCAGCAGAGAAACTAGATGACTTCAGCATCATGTACTTATACCTCGAAGCACTAAAAGAACTAGGCAAAGGCCAAAGCACTAAAATGATATTCCCAATGCAATTCATGAACATACTAGATGGTATGAAAAAAGACGCAGGCACTGCAATGGCAGGACTAAACGTGTCTAACATGATCGGGGCAATGAAAGACAAAATACTAGAATCAAAATAAAAAAAATTAGAAAAAACTACTTAGGGTAACAGGGGGTTGATTCCTAACCTGGGAGGAGATTGGGTTAGAAAAAACAGGTTTCTTAATTAAGGAATCACCATTAAGTGAAAAAGAACTGAAATTATTAATGATCACAACTTCTTTTTCAGGAAAGCGTTTCTGGTAGAATTGAAGAAGTAAGTCAGCAATCTGATGAGAGAAAATGTATTTACCAATAAGGGTTTTACCTTTATGAGAGAATTTCATGTTAAACTTAGCGTTACGTAATTCCTCGCGAACAGCGCAAACAAGATTACAGAAACGCTTAGCTTCAGGAGTAGAACGGGTAAGGACGTGTTCAACCCCAAAGCGAAGAGCTTGAATGATAACACTAAAAATTAAGTTATTATCAGCGAATTTATGCCTAATAGCTAATTGGACAGCTCTTTCAAGATTAGAGATGTTATGAGGGGTGCCGTGAACCCAATCCCACTCAATAAGTAGTTCATTCATCTCATAATCACTAACCCTAGTGAAATCCTTAGATTTAAGGTCTGGTTTAGTGACTGGAGTGAACCCTTTAACTTCCTGCAGAATACAAGCTTTAACAAGGTTGTTAAAACTCTCATCATATACTACTTGCATGTTATTTATACTCTCAAGGATCCCTTATAAAAGGAAAGAGTCAATGTGTCCGGTAAACCTGTAATGTAATTATTATGGAAATTTATATAAATCATTCACGCGCGATTTTATTTATGGAACAAGGTTTTTTAACAATAATAAAAGAAGTTTTTAATATTAACAAAGGTAAAGGGCTTGAATTATTATTAGTTACTGAAGGGGTTAAGCGAGGTGACTTGCTTGACTGGACCTTACTAAAAAAACGTAAGAAGATATTATTAAACATAAATGATTTAATGAGTATTGGAGCCCCAATAACTTACTTTAAGGTTAGTGACTTAATAGATAAGTCAACAGACCTTACTATAAATTACCTCAGGAAGAATATATTCTTTTACAACACTAGTCGCGCCACAGAACCAGAAATCCAAGATTTTAAACAAGCAATAATTGAACAAAGAGCAGGTAAAAAAGAAATGGGCTGGTTTTATGAATACCCAGAGTGTTGCATACAAGCGTACCCTTTCTGTATTTATTACCTGCCAGAGTTCACAGAGTGGCGCTGGTGCAGAGTGGATTGCAAGGCAAGCCTATTAAAACAAGAACAATACAAGAAGGTTATACAAGAACACTTCAAAATAGATACATTCCAATTCTAACTATTAGCTAATTCTTCAAGCAATTTCCTGGCCTTATTAGCTTGACCCTTATCAAAAAGACCATTCTCCTTATAGAATTCTATATAGGATTCAACCCATTTAATAAAATCCGGTAAACTAATCTCAGTGCCGCCTTTACGACACTTACTGCCCTTAAGCCTAATCTTACCACCCTTATCTCCTTCAGCAGTCCAAGAACAAATATGCCTAGGGTTAGTGCCAGGAGCGTTATGCTCACATTCATGCGGTATTATTACATGCCTTAAAACTTCTTCTGCTTTAGTTGTAATTATACTCATAATTAATATTATATCATTCCATAATAACTTAAATATTCTTCTACATCACAGGATATTTAAACCAAAAAAGCATTAAAATAAAACATGAGATTAAAAGGAGTGTTAATAACCCTCTTATTATTATCATCTGCTAACGCGTTAAGTATCAGCGTTAACGGCAATCCAACCCAGTTAAGCGGCGAAGCAAACCTAACAATAGATTACTTAATTGACTTAGATAATGAAGCCTTAACAGATTACAGCATACTATTATACAATGATTTATACGAGTTCCAAGTCTTCAACGAGTCAAGAATAATGGATAACACTACAGGAATAATAGATTACAACGTTAGTCACGTTGCCTCAGGCGATTACAAACTAGCCTTAAAATTAACCCAACCATTAACTTACACAGTAATCAGCCAAGAAAACATTACTATAATGCAAGACTTTAACTTAAGAGCTGAACCACCAAGCACAATATACGTTAAAGATAATGAAACAATCATTGAAGTATTACTAATAAATGAAGGAAACACAGACTTATCAATTAGCACTTACTTCAGGAATGCTCGCTCAGATGTCTCAGTAAACCCTCAATCATTCCCCTTAAGCAGGGAGTCAAATAAAACGATCACCATAACAGTAGCTAAACCAACAAGCAATTACAACACCACCCTAATAATTCAATCATCAAATGGTGAAGACATGACTAATGAATACCCAATAAGCGTTATAATACCAATAATTAACCTAATAATACAAGACGTTAACATATTAGAGTCAACTAATGAAACAATCATTAACTTACAAGTCAATAATACAGGCAACATGGACGTGAACGCCTCAGTAGGAATAAGGACTTTCTCACTACTAGAAGGTTTAACCACCCAAGAAGAAGAAGCAATCTTTAATGCAGGAGTGATAACAAATTACACTAAGAATATTCCAAAAAAAGACGTGGTGAGCGTGAGCTTAACTTACACCATAGATAATGAGAACATAACCTTAACCCATGAATTAAGCCCCTTAAACACCCTGCCATTTAATTTTAAACTATCAACAGAGCGATTACTATTACTAGGAGCTTTAATTATAGTGATTATTGTGATAATATACTTCAAGTATATCAGGAGGCGAAGACCATGAAAGTAATAGTTTACTCAAGGCCAACCTGCATTAAATGCAAACAAGCTAAAGCTTTTCTTAAAGAAAAAAGAATAAGTTTTAATGAATTAAACATTGACGAGCACCCAGACAAGATGCAAAAATTTATTGATAAGGGATTAATGGAGTTACCAATAATAGACATAGATGGTGAATTAATCGCAGGTTACAAACAAACAGATCTAAAAAAAGCCCTAAACATAGATTAATCAGGAAAATCTTATATTAACATCTTGTATTACTAATTAACATAATATGGCTTGGTATAATATTCTCGGCGAATTCCTACTAGGGATACTAATTCAAATGGGTGAAGTATTAAGAGTTCAATTCCTTAATTTTGGAGTCTTATGGAGTTTACTGCCAGTTTACACCTCATGGTTCGCAATCCAATTCATCACTCGTAACAAAGAACACGAAGACCTAGCAAACAGGTTCATGAATGGTTTCGCAATATTATGGGTTGGTTTTGAACTAGGCAGTTACTTAATCGAGAACTTTGCGTTCAGCATTGAGATACTAATTAAAACCCTAATAGTTATTGGATTATTTGTTTACGCAGTATTCATCATGCGCTTAACACTGCAAGGCAAGGATATTACATTATACATAGCCCGTATAGGCGAGATATCAGCCATTAACATAGCTGCATTATTATTTGTGCAAGACTTACTAGTAATCACTGACGGAATCCAATTACTGCAATTAATTATAGGTTTTATCATAATTTACTTATCAATGGATTTTGGATTCCAGAAAATTGTTGATTACATTTATGGTAAAGTTAAAATCCCTTTTGCACAAGAAGAGAAACCAACACCAGCACCTAAGCCAGCACCACGTTACGAGCGAATAACCCAGCCAACAACACCAGGGCCTTCTACACCACCTACTAGGCCAACCACACCTCCTGCACAACCACCAACACAAACACCTGCAAGGCCAAACCCGCCAACTCAGGCACCAGCCAGGCCCACGCCACCAACCCAGACACCAATTAAGCCTGAAAAAAAGCCCGAACAGTAGAAATCATTAAATAATTACTAGAATTAGATTAGTGTAATGCTAGACAAACTCTTTAAAAAGAAACCTAAAAATTATTCAATAAAAGTAACAGGCTTAAACGTTAGTTATGGTAAGAAAAAAGTACTAAATAATATTCACTTCACAATAAACAAGAAAGATGTTTTTGGAATAATAGGTTTAAGCGGAAGCGGTAAGAGCACGCTACTAAAGTCATTAATGGGTTTCATAAATTATAAAGGATTGATTGATAAAACCCAAGATAGCATAGGTTACTGCCCGCAAGAAGAGGCATTCTTTAACGAGTTAAGCCTAAAAGAGAACATCTTACTCTACGGCAACATGAACAGTACTTCACCAAACATAGCTTTAAGCAGGGCTCAGAAGCTAATGAACGAGTTAATGATTAAGGAATCATTAGATAAATTAGCTGGTGAGTTAAGTGGGGGTCAGCAAAAAAGGTTAAATATTATCCTATCAATACTACATGACCCTAACACAATCATACTGGACGAGCCATTCGCAGGCCTAGATTACATGAATCGATTATTATTATGGAACTTCATTAAGCACTTAAAAAGAAAAGGCAAGACCATAGTATTAACAACACACTTACTTAATGAAGCCCAAAAAAACTGCAATAACTTATTAATAATCAGCAAGGGCAAGAAATTCGCTTTAGGCTCAATCAGTGACCTAAAAAGGTCATTAAAGTTCAAGCAATACATGAGCATTAAATTCAATTACTTGAGTAAGGAGAATAAAGACAAAATCAAAACTTATTGCCGACGAAGAAATTACTGGGTCTTAAGCACTAACGAGCGAACAATTAGTTTTGGGATACCAGACGTTAATGCACGACGAAAGTTACTAAGCATGATTAAACGATTAGATGTTAAGTATAGCGTAACCGAGTTCAGACCACCAACCCTTAATGAATTATTCATGGTGAGCGTAAAATGATTATTGAGAAAAAGGGGGAGGCTTGGTCCAAGGAGGGGGAACGCCTCCTGGACATGGTGAGCGTAAAATGAAGTTCAACCCCTTACATCATTTAAGACTGCTTGGAATGCTTTTCAAAGAGTTCAAGTTATTGGTAAGGCGGAAAAAGACTCCAATACTAGTCTTAAGCTTGCCATTAATATTACTAATAGTTTACTCTGCAGGTTCAAACGCTATAACAAACCCTCAAGCAGTGATCACTGTAGGGGTTTGCAGTGAAGACCCCCAGACGAGCGAGATACTTAACATGATGGAAGGGAACTTCAAGCTGACAAAGTTAGAGGGTGATGACTGCATAGCCCAGTTAATGACTGGGGTTAAAGCAGGCGATTACATCATAGGATTCGTGATTCCTAGTGATTTTACAACAAAGTTAAATCAAGGCGATCAATCAATGATCACATACTACGTTGATGACAGCAACCCCTTAACAGCTTCAATGAGTGGTTTCTTCTTAGAGCAAGGCTTCAATACTTACTCTCGAGGCGTTGTCTCATCAAGCGAACAAGAGTTAAGAAGCATAGCCCGGGACACTAGAACTAAATTAAACAGCACTATCCTAGTATTAAACACTACTTACAGCGTCTTAGAGTCAAACAAGGGCTTACTAGGCCTTACTTACCCAATAATCAGTGAGTACTTAAGTGACTCGATAAACGAGTTAATTGGTTATGATGATGACTTAAGATTTGTTGAAGGGATCAGCGTTGACTTCCTAACCAAGCCAGTCTATTTTGCAAAAGGCACAACTTATGAAAACGTTAACTCAGCCTCATTTAATTTTGCCTCAATCTTCTGCATTGTATCAATATTCTCATTATTACTGTTAACTTCAACCAGCATAATCTTTGACAAGAAAACTAATTACTTACTAAGGATTAAAGCCACAGGAACTTTCATCCCCACTTATACTGTTTCAAAAATAATTTTTTACTTAATCTTAAGCCTAGCCCAATTCTTCCTAATAATGCTGTTAATGTTACCTCAAGGCGCAGTCTTTAATTTTAGTTTTGGGGCTTTAATGGCTGCTTTTGCAATGATCACAATAACTAATACTTCAATCGGCCTACTAATAGGTTCGCTTAGTGAAAGCGAGAACGTGGCAATCCTTTTCTCATTAACCCTGTCATTGCCCTTCTTATTTCTATCAGGGGCTTTCTTCCCATTAGAGTTCATGCCAGGTTATGTTAAATTCTTTGCCAGGGTAATACCATTACACAGTGAGATTAGCTTATTAAAACAAGCCTCAGTACTTGGCTGGAACTTAGAGATGATTAACCCATTAATAACAGAGTTAGGCTTAATCTCATTAATCCTTTTAGGAATAAATTATGCAATAATCAAGTTCAAGTCTTAAAAGCCTCATTAACTACTTCCCTAACAGTGCCTATTAACTCATCAAAGTAATCACGATCAGCTAAGAAAACTTGCTTAACCCCAATAACCCTAACAGTATCAGGGTTAACTCGTTCAATATTACGACGCAATAAATTCTTCAAAAAGAAGTAAGTATCATAGAATTCAACCTCTATCTTAGTATCATCAAATAATCGAACACTACTAAGCGTAAGGTAAGCCCGCTCAATAGTTGTTGGTTCATTAAAAGCATAACTAGCCACAGCATCCAAAGCATTAATTAAATGAGAAACCAAAATCTTAATCTGAGATCCAGGCAAGTACTTCCAATTACTTAATAATGACTCTGCCCTTGTTATTTCAACTAATGCCTCACTCATTTTACTAAAACCTTCATCTTATTAACAAACTCCTTAGCCTGACTTAAGTAACTCTTAACCTCAGATAAGGTTAAAGCAACCATTGAATACTCAGGACTAATAACAATAAACTTATCATTCCTTTTTAGCTTTATGGTCGAGCGACTCTTAACATTATTAAAAGTGGTCACGTCCTTAATCATCTTACTAAAAGAGGAAATACCAATCTTTGAAGAATACTTACTAATAAACTCATTAATTAATAAATCCTCAGGCGGCATGAAGCGAACACGCTTATAAGCAACCTCCTGAGTCATGAAATCCTTAACAACCACCCTAATAGCATTACCTAAGTGAGTGACAGCGTTAAGAAAGATCTGCTTATCCTCAAGTAACGGGAACGTAATATAAATCATATGATCTGCTAAGCGCAGCTCTTCAACAGCCTTACTAACTCCCCCCATACTAATTATATATTAATGGTTTAAGAATTATTTAAAGTATTACTTTTTGATAAAACCAAAACGCTCAAGCGTGAACCAGGAGCTAAAACCAAAAATTAAAAAACCAAGCAATAAGATATCACTAGCGCTTACAGGAAAAACAAAACTGAACAGTAATCGAGCCCCAACATATAAACCTAACAGGTCTCTAATGAATCCTCGAAAACTCATCAGGCATTCTAGAGCAAACTGGGGTTTAAAAATGTTTAAAAAGGGTTAAGCTTTCAAAAAATATTAATTATGTACGATGAAGAGGAAGAGTTAGAAATTAAAGTTAAAGTATGTGAGATATGCGGTGAGGAAACTGAAAGATTAACTGCTTGCCGGATGTGTGGGGTAAACTTCTGCGATGAATGTGGTTACCCTGAAAAGAATTTATGCTTTGACTGCGGAGACGAGGTTGATGAAGGGTTAGAAGATGAAGCTGACGAGACATTAGTTGAGAGCAGTGAAATGGACGAAGACTAAAAAACTAATTTTTTCTATAATATTTTTATTTTAATTCAACCTGATAAGAGTAAACACTATTACCTTCAAAAACCAAGAAGTCAACACTACGGTCCTGAAGGTTCATAAAATCCTCCATCTTATCAATTAATGAATGATTAACTAAAACCCCTTTATGTTTAGATTCTAAGTATTCTTCAGCAATCCCTAAAGCCTCAACTTTATCTTTAGCTTTTACTTTAAGTAAGCGAGGCTTGTATAAAGATTCAATAACATCATTCTCAATAATAATTATATCACGACGATTCTTTGGCAAACGCTTATTCATTAATTCAACCTTTTGCTTAGCGTATAAGTCACTAATCTTCATTACTTGCTCAATCTCTTTAGGCTTAAATTTAAACTTCTTCAACCATTTACGCTGCACTTCAGGCCAGAAATTAAACAAAATCACTAAGAACTCTGCTTGATGCAAGAATTCATCGTCAATGCCAAGGTATTTCTGCTTTAAATCCTCAATCCCTAACTTCTTCATTAACTAATTACTATTAGTTTCTAATTTATAAATAATAGCTCCTTTACGCACAGGTTCATTAACTTTTAAGCCAACAAAGCCTCCTTTACTAACTTGTTTAACACTTTGGTGTTCAACTTCAAGTGATCTAACAATCTGTTTTAGAAAAATATTAGAATCAATTATCATTACTTCATCACCAACCTTAAGTCCAGACTCGTCAAGCTTTAACACTGCAACACTTGGCTCCTTAAAGTAATTAATAACAACCCCAGCTTTAACCTTCTTAACACTAGATAAATTATTACCAAACTCAAGGTTAACCTCACTATCAGGCAGGTTATAATAAAAACCAGTGCAGAAGCCACGATTAAAAACACTCTCAAGTCTTTTATGCCATTTATTATCTGGCAAGCCATCAATTGCTTCACGATAAACACTAGCTACAGTTGACACATAATTAGGGTCTCTCATTCGACCTTCAATTTTAAAACTAGCAACCCCTAACTCAAGCAATTCCTTAACATGATCAATCATACACAAGTCTTTTGAATTAAGGAATCGTTCACCATCATAGATTAACTCACCATCCTGGTTAGTCACAGTCCATTGGCGACGACAAGGTTGCAAGCACTCCCCACGATTAGCATTCTTTAAAAGCATTGCCTGAGAGAAAAAACACCTGCCAGAAATTGAAACACACATGGCACCATGAATGAATACTTCAACAGGGATGCTTGAATTCTTAACCACTTCCTTAATTTGTTCTAAAGATAACTCCCTTGACAAGATAACCCTACTAGCCCCTAAGTCAGCATATAAGTTAACAGCCACGCTATTAGTGATATTAGCTTGAGTGCTAACGTGAACTTCAAGACCTAAATCCTTAGCTAATTTAAGAACAGCGAGGTCGTGAACAATCACTGCGTCAACGCTTGCTTGCTTAGCGTTTTCAAGCAATTGTTTTACTTGTTTTATTTCATCTTCATAAACCACTGCATTAACTGTTAAGTAAGCCTTAACTTCAGTCTCATGACAATACTTAATGACTTCAGGCAAGTCTTTAATTTTAAAATTCTTAGCCCGCATATTAAAATCATTAACTCCAAAGTACACTGCGTCAGCCCCAGCCTTAACACCAGCTTTTAAAGTAGCAAAGTCATGGCACGGCACTAATAGTTCTGGTTTCATAAAATAAAGGAATTTAAAGTATCACTTAAATGTTTTTTGCTTTCTTCTTAAGTCTTCTTGGCTTGCCCTTAAAATCTTTTGATTTAACAAAAGTAATCATTAAACCAATACTAACAATTATCGCAGCTATTGGCCCTAGCCATGAAGGGGGGTCAAGAATGGTTATTAAGAAACCACCAACTAATGGGCCAATGATCTGGGCAATACTATTCAAGGAGTCAAGCACGCCCATGATCTTACCGCGCTCTTCTTTCTTAGGTACGCGGCTAACCTCACTAATTATCATAGGCCTAGTCATGCCAACTCCAATACCCCAAATAGGCATGATTGTATAAAAAGCAATACGTGAGTTAATAGCTAAAAAGAAAACTAATGATAATATAGTAACACCAAAACCTATACGTTTTAACTTAACCTCGTCAACTTTATCAATTAATTTAGGAATAGTGGTTGACTGGTAAATAACCCTAAGCAAGCCAAACAACATTAAAATAATACCTACTTCCTCTGGTCCAAAACCAAGTTGGTGTTTAACAAATAAAGCCAGGACTGATAAAACCATAGTGAACCCAAGGAAGAAAAAGAAGTACTCACCAAATTTTTTCCGCAGCTTTTTAATCTTTAAACCCTCAAAAAAGTGTTTAGCTGGGAAGAAATCAGAAGCTTTAACAGAAACCCGCTCTTTAGAAACAACTGTTTCTTCAAGAATCGTTATTGTTAACACTATACTAATTATAGTCATGCCAGCTGCAAAAAAAGAAGGCAGACTATAACTAATCAATGAAAAGATGCCGCCAATAGCTGGGCCAATAAACCAACCCAAACCCTCAACAGCCCCAAAATAACTATAACCTTTAGCCCGCTCTTTACCCCTAGTTATATCACTAATGTAAGTTCGGGTAAGAGTCATGTTACTGCCAAACAAGCCGTCAATAATTCTTGATAAGAAAATCATCCATAAAGAATTAGCAAAACCAAGTATTAAGAAACCAGCCAGAGTGGATAACTGGCTAACAATTAACATTGTTTTCCTGCCAAAACGATCACTTAATCGTCCAATAATTGGTGCAGAGAAGAACTGGCAAAAAGGGAAACTTGCTAAGATTAAACCAACTATAAAAGGACTAGCCCCGAACTCTTCAGCAAAGTAAGGCAGGAAAGGCAAGATTAATGTAAAACCTATTACTTCAGTGAATAAAATTAAGCCTAAAGGCACGTACTCCCTCGAAACCATCTAGAGTATCAGGAAGAACTTAGGTTTTATTAAGTTTAGTTTTATAACCTAATTCAATAAAGAACGCTGTAAGCACTAAAGTGCCCGCTATTATTCCTAAGTAACCTGGGTAAGTATTCTCTATTACTAAACCACCAATAAGAGGTCCAAAAATATTAGACACGCTCATGATTGAATCAAAAACACCCATTAATTTACCGCGCTCATTAGGTTTAGAAAGGTTGCTTAAATCATTAACCATCATTGGCCTCACTAAACCACCACCTGTCGCGAATAAAAGCATTACTATGTAAAAACTAACGCGGTCTGCAATAAAGAAACTAGCAAACATTGATAATGAAGTAATTACCAAACCAACTGTCATTAATAATTTAAGATCATATTTATCAATTAATCTCGGCATTGCTGTTAATTGGAAGGTTGTCCTAGTTAAACCAATTATTAGTAAGGCCATGCCAACATCTTCTGGTCCAAAACCAACCTGGTGCTTAATGAATAAGGCAAGGCTTGACGTTAGAGTTGAGAACGCGAAGATAAAAAAGAAGAATTCAATAAAGATTCTTCTTAATTCTTTTCTATTAAAAGCTTCTCTTAAATCCTTTATTGGGAAGAAATCATTTTTTCTTAATTTCAAGTCTTTTGGTTTCTTCACTGTTTCGGGCAGGAATAAGAATGTTAATACTATGCTAATGAGTGTCACGCCTGCAGCAATGAACGCTGGAATAGAGTAATTTATTGCAGCCAAGAAGCCACCAATCGCGGGCCCAATGAAAAACCCTAGACCAAAGATTGCGCCAAAATAACCTAGTTTCTTAGCCCGATCCTTACCTTCTGTCACGTCTGTGAGGTATGTGCGCGTCAAGGTCATGTTACTACCTAGTAATCCATCAACTAGTCTTGAAAGAAATAACATCCATAATGAGTTAGCAAAGCCTAATATCATAAATCCAGCTAGGGTTGAGAATTGACTAATAATGAGCAATGGCCTTCTGCCAAAACGATCACTTAATTTACCTATCACTGGGGCTGAGAAGAATTGGAAGAATGAGAACGTGGCAATGATTAAACCAACGATTAAGGGGCTAGCCCCTAAGTCCTCGGCAAAGTATGGTATGAAAGGCAGGATAAGACTAAAACCAATGACTTCAGTGAACATTATTATGCCAATAGTTAGGAATCGCTTATCCATTCAGTACAGGATTAAACTATTGTTTATAAAATTTATTTAAAGAAAGCAATATTTATGAAAGCTTGTGCTAGATTAAAGAGCTTGGATAAGCGATATCGCACTAAGTATGGTATGAACATGCTCGAGAATCTTAAATCCATTCAAGAGCATGGTGTCATGAAGTTAGTTGCTAAAGAGAAAGTTAAGTGGGCTTGCCCTGGCGGAGTTCGGTCATGTCATGATGGTAAGTGCTATAAAAAAAGTTAAAGTGAATACTTACTTAAGAACTCTTGAGCCTTTTTACGGGCTTTAGGACTATCACTATTAACTAGGTTTTTTACAAACTTAATGATTAGCTTCTTGTTTTTGACTTCTTCATAATATTCCATGAACGAGATCACTGCTCCACTCATTAATAAGCTTGGGTGCTTGTGCTTAGTATTCTTAGTTGAAAGTAAGGCTTTTGTAATCTTTGGCCTTAGTGCTGGTTTTGCTTTTGCAATCTTACCCAGGTTCTGGGCCACGTGCATTGACAAGGTGAACTTATCTGAGTCTAATAAACCTATGTAGTAATCAATTATTTCAGGAAACCTGTTATCCCTATCCACACTTGCTAGCCTGGCTAGTAAATCTATACCGTGAAACTTATGATGGTAATCTGAGCCTCTTAACTTCTTCACTATTTCATCCCAGTAAAGGTATAATTCTTTTGGATCCGCTTTCATTAATTTCTTATAGTTCTGGAATCGTTCCGAACATTTTGATTCAGAATCACTCATTAACTCTCCAATTAAGGATTTAACCTTCATGAAATCTAAAAAATGGTTTGCGTTTATAAAAATGTTACGAATTATTTTCAATATTGAAAATAATTATGCCTTATCAGGAGGTCCTTAAAGAGTTTGCAAGGTAATCTTTTTTTACTGCAGAATCATAATATTGTTATCATGGCTGAGAGTTCTTTTCACGTTCAACTTAAGGAATGGTATGCTAAGCCAGGTGATAAGGTTGAGCACCAAGTTGGTGATTACGTTATTGACGTTGTTCATGATGACTTGCTTATCGAGATTCAGACCCAGTCTTTTTCTGCACTAAAAAAGAAACTTAAGAACTTAACTAAGGATCATAAAGTCCGATTAGTTCACCCAGTCATCTCTGATAAATGGATTACTTATGGTGATAAGAAAAGGTTGTCGCCTAAGCATTGCACTCACCTTAACTTGTTTGATGAATTAGTTTACATACCTAAATTAATCACTAACCCTAACCTCTCAGTCGAGACTGTTTTGGTTCAGGTTGAGGAATCACGCAAAAAGAAGGATAATAAGGGTGTGTGGCGCCGAAGGAATTGGAGCCTTATTGATAAAAGATTAATTAACGTCACTGACTCAAAGGTTTATCATCAACCTAGTGATTTTCTAGAAATAATACCAAGCGACCTTGAGTTACCTTTCACTAATAGGGATCTTAGCAAAAAGATTGACCAACCAATTAATCTTGTTCGTAAAATGACTTATTGTTTGCGTAAGATGGGTGCCTTACAAGTCGTTGGTAAGAAGGGTAATGCATTCCTTTTCATGCCGTGCGAAGGATGACGTGCCAACCAATATTATTATGCAGTTTCTATGCTTTCAAAATCGCTTGTAGATTTTCTTTCGATGACCAAGTGTTATCACCACTATGATCATTTTGTCTTGTTGTAAATCCATAATCACCCTGTAATCACCCGCTCTTAGTTTATAATATGGACCGCCTACTAGTCTTTTCAAGTAATTTTTTGGTCTTATCCTTACACGTTCAATTACAGAAAGGATTCGGTTTCTTGTTATTTCATCTAATTTTTCTAACTCTTTTACTGCAGTTTCAGTAAACAAGAGTTCATAGATCATTCAAGACAGCCTCTTCTTAACTTGGCTTAAAGAGTAAACTCTTCCAGATTTAATATCTTGTTCAGCTTTTGTAATCTGCTTTTTTGTTTCTTCAGATAGTTCACTAACATCTTCAAGTAAAGCCCAAATAACTTCTTCATAACTTTCCTTTTCAGTTATTTTTCGAGACTTTAAGTTAGCTTGTAAGTCATCACTGATCTGAATAGTAGTAGTTTGAGATACCATATTGAACTATAATTGACTATAGCTTATAAATCTTATGATGGTGATTCAACCTGTCCTCTTTATGACGTGCCAGCCGAATCCTGTCTTTACTGGTTCCTTAGTCATCTCGCCTTTTTGTAAAGCAAAAGCTGCTTGCTCGAACGGCTTAACCATTTGGCCCCGGCCAAAGAATCCTAAGTCACCGCCTTTCTTGCGTGATGGGCACTCGCTTAACTCACGAGCAACGTCAGCGAATTTCTCACCAGCCTTGACTCGCTCAATAGCCCTAAGACAGATAGAGTGCTTGGCTAATATGTGACTGCAACGAATCTTATTAGACATTAGAAATCAATAGTTAAGTTTAAAATAAAAACCTTACCAAAAAGTAATTATGTCATATTACACAAGATTATTAAGGCAGTACAATGGCTTAAGGAACGCTGAATGGATGGATGGTTTCCCAACAATCGAGCGAGTAATCAAAAGGTATCAAAAAATATGTGAAAGCAAGGGTTGGACTTTAGAGGATAGATTTAGGGGCATAAGCTTACAGGTTAAGAAAGAATATGAATCTGAAAGCAAAATAGTAAATGCTTGCGTTTACACACTAGAACAAGGATTAAATAGGTTATCATTTTTCCATAAATTATACGCAAGCATCAAACCATTATTACAAGAGAAAAGTTACACTCTAAGTAAGGAAACTGAGCTAGAATTCTTATGCTTTGATAATGAACTGATTGGTGATGGCTTCAACTTATTAATAAACAACACTGAAGTAATCATAGCCCTAAAAAAAGGAACAGTTAAACTAAAACTAGACAAGTTAATAGCTAAAGTTGAACAAGACTTAGAGGGAATAATAACCTTTAAAAAGGGATTCTAAATCTAAAGGGTATATTATGGCAAACGATTTTGGCAAAGAATTCATGATAGAGATACGCAAAGAACCAAGCGTACACCGAATAACAAAACCAGCCAGGCCTAAAAAGGCTCGAATGCTAGGTTATAAAGCAAAAACAGGTTACGTAATGGTCAGGGTTAAATTAAAAAAGGGTGGTCGAAAACGAAGACAAGTACACGCAGGCCGAAAACCAAGCAAACAAGGAATCACAGGTTTTAGTCCAAAAAAAAGTCTAAGACTAATTGCAGAACAACGAGCCAACAAGAAATTCCCAAACCTAGAAGTAATGAATAGTTACTACCTAACAGAAGATGGGCCAAACAAATGGTTTGAAGTAATACTAAAGGAAATGCCAACCCACGGCAGAGTTCAAAGAGGTTTAACAGCTGCAGGCAAGCGAATGAGAGGCTTAATACACAAAGGTAAACAGAAAAGAAAATTAAACAAGCACACACAATATAAAAGAAAACAGAAATAAATTTTCCTGAACAGTCCTATAAAAACATATATAAGTACTTATTCCATTATAGGATAGTAATGAAGAGGGGTAATAACGGAGGGGTTAAAGTTTCTGCAGCTGCCTGGAACGCAGCGCTAAATGACTTCAACACCCGGTTCGCAAAAATAGAAAAACAAATAACAGAATTAATGAACAAGTTAGACAATAAAGTTGACTCTAGTGCATGGAACAAAGTAAATGCTGAATTAACTAAAAAGATTAAATCAAAAGTTAATGTTAAAGCATGGGAGAACTCACTAGTAGACTTTGACAAGAACTTGCAAAACCTAGCCTTAAAGGAATTAAAAGACTTAGATGATCGATTAGATCGAACCACTGAGTTAATAACAAACTTAACTAGCACTATAAGTGATAAAGTTAATACTTCAGCCTGGGATCGGTTATGCCAGAGTAATGAACAATTAATCCAAAGAGTTGATTCTATAACCTTCAAACATGAGGATGTTTTCAAGCGTTTATCAGAGGTTGAAGGAGTACTAAGAGAGGCTAAAGTAAGTGAACAAGAACTGAAAAAACTATTGGAGTCAATTTAAAATGGGCTTGTTTGGCGGTAAAAAAGAGGAAAAACCTAAAGAGGCTCCAGCCAGCAAGAAAATAATCATCGGGGTTAACCCAGAACTAGTAAATAGAGTCAGAGAAAAAGTAAGCAAGCTTAAAGATGAAAAAGGAGCCTTGCAAAAAGATTATAATGAATTAATCCAACGGATGAGCATGGTTGAAGGCAAGTGCGACGCCATAGACGCTACTTTTAAACAATTCAAAAATGACTTAATGAATGAATTCATGGAAGAAGCCCGAAAAAACTTAAAAAAAGAAATGAAAAAACTAAATGATTCAATCAGTAATAATCACTCACGAATAATTAATACAGAAGAGGATTTACTAAAATTAACCAATGATATTAAGGAATCAGAACAAATGAGCCTATTTCAACAATACTATCAATTAATCAGGTTCTGCATTTACATGATTACAAATATTGACGCCAATAATTACCCACTAATAGGGTTATTATTAAAAACTATACACTCACTAGCTGATGACATGAGACGCAATGGTTTCTGGGAGTCAAGCAGTGAAGCAATCATTACAAGCATGCTCAACTTGAAAACGTACTGGCGTTCCAGAGATGAAAGAGTTGAAAGCTTAATCGGCGCTGAAGTAGAGGCGTTAGAACAACTGAGGTGAAAATTAAATGGAGGAATATGGAATCTACGTAGGTAAAAAACTTGCCAAGAGGTCACCAAAAAGCGGGGTCCCCTTATGGAGGTGGACTCTAGTTAAGCGTGTATCAAGCAAGCCAAGCCCAGCAGATATTAAAGCTGCAATCAAAGCCAAAGCTGGCAACATGGGTTACGCAATGCGCTTAAAACCTAGACCTTGGAAAAAAGTAAGTGACACAATCAAAGCGTAAGTACTAAAGAGTAATAACTCTTAATTCATTACGTTTTACGTTCTAGAACTAACTAGTAAATAGTTATGGGAAAAGAATTCTTTTGCCGTTGCCCTAATTGCGGTTATAAAACAGAGAGTGAAACTCCTTGCTGGGCTAAGAGTTGTCCTCGCTGTGAGACGCCAATGAGCAAGGCTTAATAAATAGTAACCATTAAATTATTCTTAATGAAAAAGCGTAGTTTTTTTGATGAAGTTAAAAAGAATAAAAGGGATTCAATAATATTATTAATAATAGTTTTTAGTTCAGTAATCTTTATTGGATGGTTTATTGGCTGGTTTTATAACCCAGCCCTAGCTTCAACTTTTATCATAATCGCTGCATCCTTAGCTATCATCATGAGCTGGGTTGGTTATTATCATAGTGATAAAATAGTACTAGCCACTATTAACGCTTTTGAGGCAAGCCCGACAAGATATCAAAGATTGCACAACTTAATTGATGGGTTATGCATTGCTAGTGGCATGCCCAAACCAAGATTATACATTATTAAAAGCCCAGACATTAACGCTTTCGCCACAGGCCGTGACCCTGAGCACGCTTTAATAGGCGTGACTGAAGGAGCCCTAGCTCGCTTAGATAAGGATGAACTTGAAGGAGTACTAGCTCACGAGTTAAGCCATATCCGTAACTATGATATCAGGTTCATGACCTTAGTTGCCACGCTAGTTGGTTTAATAGTGATTATTAGTGAATTATTCAGGCGCAGCATGTGGTATGGTGGTGGCCGCAGCCGGGATGATGACCGAGGCGGGGGGATATTATTAATTATTGGCTTATTATTCGCTATCTTCGCTCCCTTAATGATGAAACTAGTTCAACTAGCTGTTTCTCGAAGACGAGAATACCTTGCTGACGCTAGTGGTGCTGAGATTACTCGCAACCCTGATGGTTTAGCAGATGCTCTGGAAAAGATTAACGTGTATAATACTGGCCGTTTAAGAGCTAGTAAAGGAGTTCACCACTTATTCATCTCTAATCCTTTAAGGAATGTTAACTCATTATTCAGCACCCACCCACCTGTTAAGGATCGGGTTAAGCGTTTAAGAGAAATGTAAAAAACTAGTAATCTAATGAGAAAACTTCTGGCAGTATATTATGATTCTTAAAAGCCCAATTCTTAACTCTATTAAGTGACTTTTTACTGCCTTTTTTAATGTTAAATGACTTATCTTTAAAAACAATGATCAGGCGGTTACCACGCCAGAAGTAAGAATACCATCCTTTTCGCAAACCCTTTTTTAATTTTTTAACAACTTTATCCATAACATCATAGTTAATGCTAACATCCATTATAGTCCACATGCCACTAACCCCTAACTCCCGTTGCCGCTCCCTAAGAACGTCAAGTAAGTCAAGAACGCTAACATCCTTTAAGCTTTGTTTAGCAATAACCCCCAGCCAGTCATCTTTCATTAAATTAAGATTAAGACAAGGGTTGTTAAAAAATGTATCTATAACTCTCCAAGCCATTCACCAATAGCGTCAAGCCATGAATTAATCGATGTGTAAATTGGCTTATTAGTTGCTTTTACAAAAGCTTCGACTTGAAGGTTAGTTGGGGTCGCGATGTTCTCCCCGCCCCTTAAATCTGTTCTTAAAGCGAAAACAGGTCTTGTATTCTTATGGTAACCAACAAAGTAACCTACTTCTGAGGCTACTCCAATATCATCACCATCAAGGATTGCTAAAACTGCATCACACTCTTCAAGACCCTCTATGTTTAACCTACCAATTGTTTGATTAAAAGAATTTAAGTAAAATTCACGCTCTAAGTATGAAGGCAAGTTTTGCAAGTAATTAATATCTAATTCAGGTTTTGCTCTAGCAAAAGGCTCGATTAAATTTAACTTAACATCCTCACTTGCTAAACCCTTAACCTGACTCACTAAGTATTTTAGACTTAACTCTTGAGTTTCACTAAAACCAAGAGAGTTAGCTAAATATAAAGTTAATTCCATTAATTAAGTTCTACTATAGACTACTTATAAGTATTTGTCTTGTTAAAAATACATAAAAATAAAAAATTAAGATTTTAGAATTCTACTTTAGGCATTGCTCGTTCACCAACACTAATCTCTAAATAAGTCTTAGGTTTACGACTACCTGCAAAGAACTTGCCAGGAATCGTGGTGATTAACACGTTGAAGCGTAACACGCTATCATTGTAGAATTGTCTAGCATAAGCAATCTTGTTCTCAATACTACTAAGCTCTTCCTGCAATTGAAGGAAGTTCTCATTAGCGCGTAGTTTAGGGTAATTCTCACTAATAGCAAACAAGGTTTTTAAAGCACCAGTTAATTGATTGCTTGCTTTAACCCGGTCTTCAACACTACCAGCTTTCATCATTCGTTCACGAGCATCAGTCACTGACTTGAAAACCCCTTTCTCATGCTTAGCATAACCCTTAACAGTTTCAACCAAGCTAGGCACTAAGTCAGCACGCCTTTTTAATTGAACATCAATCTGGCTTCGAGCATTGTTAATCTCATTGTCTTTAGTAATTATCGCATTATAATAGCCAATAACGATTCCTACAATTAATAGTAAAACAAGGCCAATTATAAGATAAATCCACCACATATGTTTAAATAACTGATTATTAATTAATAAAGCTTTTGAGCTAGCCTATCCTTAGGCTCCCAATCAAGTAATTCGAGCAAGCCATTAATTGGGTGTCTCACTTTTAATGATTTCATAGGTTCTTCACAACTAACAGTTAACTCAAGCCCTTTACCTTGATAATGAAAACTATCTATAAAAGGCATTAACTCATTTAGTAATTTTACAACCTCAATTAATTTAAACGGCATTAAACCTTTTTTAAAACCAAAACAATTAATTATTTCAAATTTATTCTCTAAAGAATTATAATCTAAAGGATAACTTCTTGCAGTATTAACACAATCACCATTACAATAATCACTACTCCAGATGTCTCGGCCACACTTGTATTGAAGCCCTGTTGGACGACAACAATTAAAACCACAAGCTCTGCAAGTGTCAGGCATTCTTAAATCAATAAACATTTACTTAAGAAATTAACAAAACTGTTTTATAAACTTTTATCCGCAAGAACCTTCACTATTTGAACCACTACCTGAGAATCCAAAACCAGATGAAGGGTTAACATTTGATAAAGCTTGATTACAAGCACTCGGGGCGTTTGTGAAAGCTTCACAAATAGCTGTCAAATAACTTTGAGGACTGCGAGGGTACACTTGAGTTAACACTCCATTAATCACTATTTGAGGTGAACCCCAACGACCATCAGCTGATTGAACCTTATATTGTTCGTTCAAAGCGTCATCAACTGGGAATAATGGGTAATAACCACTTAACCAAGTTGATTGATCATTAAATAAGTTAGTAACATTAAACTCGGCGTCAGTGGCTGCAACACAAGAGTCAACATTAATATTCAATGAATTTAAACAACCAGTCCCGTCACCTGCTTCAAGAAAGCAATTAAGGTAAGGAATTAACTTAGTTGGTTGTTCTTCCTGGATGCAATGTTGAACTAATTGTTCATCAATCTCTGGTTTACCATGCATCACGTAATCAACAAACCTTAATTTAAAATCAACATTAGATCCTAATGCTTGAATTGCGGGCAGTATTCCCTTTTCTGCTTGAGTGCCAAAAGGGCAATGACTCATCACAAATAATTCAACACTAACAACTTCATTTGATAATACGAACAAGCCAGTGATTGCTGGGATAACATTAGTGATTATTAACATAACCCCAAGGATTAATGTGACAATTTTCCAAGTATTAATCATCATATAATATTTATTAAATAATAAAGGAAGTATTTAAATGTTATCCATCTTTCATGGAAAAAACTTATAAAACCAAAACCTTTTGAAAAATTACTATGGCTAGTAAAAAGGAATTACTCAAAGAGATAAATAAGAAGTATAACAAGGAAGAATTAATTGAGAAATGTAAAGACCTTGTTAAGGTTAGTTCAAGCATGAGTAAGAAAAAAATCCTAGAAAGGATTGGTAAATTAAAAAATGATGATATTGAAAAAATCCTAAAACCAGAGTCTAAAGAGGAAGTAATTACTATCTCATTAAAACCAAATAAGTGGATGATCCCAGCTATTGGCTTAATCATTGTTGCAGTAATCACTTATAGCGGATTACTTAATGGTCAAGCCCCTGCCACTAGTACTGGCATGGCAGTCATCACTTACTTAACTGATAATAATTGTAATACTTGTTTTGATGTAACGCTTAATGAGGTAATAATGGATCAAATTGGTTTAGATTACACTACTGAAAGTTATGATGTTAATAGTGCTAAAGGTATTGAATTAATTAATAAGTATAATATTCAGAAAATCCCTGCTTTCATAATCACTGGTGAATCTGCAACTAGCAACACTGACTTAATGACTGTCTGGTCTCAAGTTGGTTCTCAAGAACTGGATGGCGCTCTAGTGTTCAGGGCTCCTGAAGTCTTCCTTGATGAAGGTGATCATAAAATATTAAATGATGATGGTGAGTTCGAGTTATACATTCCGCCTGAAACAACTATTGGTAGTTTCATGATTTCTGAAACAGAGCCTTGCTATAATGATAATGGTTCACCAATTGTTTACTTCTTTGGCAGCACTACTTGTCCTTATTGTGCTTGGGAACACCCTGTTGTTGGTAATGCTACAACCTTATTTGGTGACGCTATCGAGTATCATGATAACATGGCTTCTCAGAACGATACTGATGTATTCATGGAATTTATTGATTATAACCCTAATGGAGGGGTTCCTTTCTTAATTATTGGTTGCAAGTACCTTCATATTGGTGCTGGCCAATTAGTTGTTTTTGATAACGAGACTATGAGAGAGGTTAATAAAACCCACCCTGAAGAGGTTAGTGACGTTATGGTTTTATTAGATGAAGCTGATGATCTTAGGAGTCAAGCAATGATTGCTTATCAAGCTAATGACACCGAGACTTATGAATCACTTGCTATTAATTATACTAACATTATTAATGAAGCTAGCAGTGAGGTTGAGAAGTTAGTGATTATTGACTTAATCTGCAACTTAACTAATAACGAGCCAGCTAGTGTTTGCTAAAAGTATTAATATTTAAGATTACTTACTCTTTTATTAATGAATAAGTTGTTAATCATCGCTTTAACGTTAATAACCTGTGGTTGCACTATTCCCTTTCTTACTGAAGATCAACCTTACAAATTAAGGGTTAGCTGGCTTGGTCACGCTGGTTACTTACTTGAAACGACTACTTCAAGGGTTTACATTAACCCTTATACAGTCCCTGTTGGGGCTTTGAAAGCTGATGGCATCCTAGTGTCTTATAGTGGGGCTGACTTATGTGATGTTGATAATATTCAAACTTTAAGTAAAGAGGATTCATCAATTATTTCACCTCCTGAGTGCTCTGCTAGGCTAGCAATGCCTAACTTAATTCCTATGAAAGCAAATTCCACTTACAATGTTGGCGAGTTCGAGATTAGGACTGTGCCTGCTTATAATATTAATGGCACCATCACTAAAGGTGAAGGTTTTGGTTTAATTATCACTGTTAATAACACTAAGCTCTATTACGTGGGGGTTTCTGATATTATTCCAGAGATGAATAATTTAAGAACCACTAATTTTGATGTTATAATGTTCCCGATCGCTGGTGGTGACTTAACAATGGATCTTAATGAATCTATTACTTTCATGAAGATGATGAGGTCTATTCATTACTTGCCTATGTATTATGGTGGTAACACTGGCACCTCACTTGATGTTGGCCGATTACTTAAGAGCACTGCAACTGAGCAAGGACTTAACGTTACTTTATTAAGCAATGAGGACTTATTCATCAGGTAATGAAGACTTTACTAGCGGTTGCAACCAACAAAAATCCTAAAACAATTTTTGAGGTTTCAACCTTATGAAGACTTTACTAGCGGTTGCAACCATTATCGGCACTGTTATTGGGGCTGGTATTCTTGGCATGCCTTACGCTATTAGTGTTGCTGGATTCATTCCAGGAGTCATCCTTACAATAATTATTGCTTTTGCCATGACTATGCTCTTATTATACCTTGGTGAGGTAGTGTTGCGTTGTAAAGAAGTTTACCAAATCCCTGGTTTAGTGCGCAAGTATCTTGGTCGGAAAACTTACTTGCTTACCTTATTAATGTTTATTTTAAGTATTTATGGCGCTTTAATTAGTTATGTTATTGGCGTTAGTGAATCACTTAGCACTGTCTTGCCTGGCGGCCAATTACTTTACATGATCCTCTTTATTGCTTTAATGAGTCTGCCAGTGCTTAAAGGCGTTCACTTAATGGATAAAGTTCAATTAGTGCTTGTTGGCTTATTGATTGGTTCTTTACTTTTCACTTTGTTTTTAGTGCCAGTTAATAATTTTAGTAACTTAAGTACTATGGATTTATCTCGTTTCTTTTTCCCTTTTGGTGTGATATTCTTTGCCCTTACTGGTTACTCTGTGATGCCTGAGCTTGAGCAAATATTATTAAAAGAAGAGCGTAAGTTCATGCCTAGCGTTTTAATTGCAATGATTGTTTGTACTATTATTTACTTGTTCTTTAGTGGTTTCTTTATTACTGCTTTTAATGGCAGTGTTCAAGAAGTCGCCACTGAAACACTTACAGGTAATGCCATGTTTATTGGTAAAGCTATTGCTGTTTTTGGCATGACCACTTCTTTTATGGGTCTTGGCGTAGCCCTTAGTGACATGTTCAAGCAGGATTTAAAAATTAATAAGTGGTGGTCTTGGGCTCTTACTTGCTTAACCCCTTTATTAATTGCTGCTTTATTCAAGCCATCATTTATTCAACCAATAATGATTAGTGGAGCTTTTACTGGAACCTTGATTGGTTTCTTAATTATTAGTTTATGGTTTAAAGCTAGAAGAGTTAAAGGGGTTAAACCAGCTTTCAAAGCACCTTTTGGCGTGCCAGGCGCAGTAATCGTGTCTATTATTCTTGGTCTAGGTATTGTAATGACTACGCTTGACCTTTTAGGACTGCTTTAACAAAACCTTTGAATAAGGGGTTTGGCTTTAATGGTTTACTAGTGAGTTCTGGGTGGAATTGGCTGGCCATGAAGAATGAATGGCTTGGTAACTCTATTACTTGTTTAACAAGACCGCTGATTGATTCGCCACTAAAAATTAAGCCCTGAGATTCTAATTCTTCAACATATTCAGGGTTTACTTCGTAACGATGCCTGAATCGCTCGCTAATCACGTCTTGACCATAGAGCAAGTGCGCTTCTGTGCCAGGGGTTAACCTAGTCTTATGAGCTCCTAACCTCATGGTACCGCTCATTTCTTGTACTCCTTCTTGTTCAGGCAGTAAGAATACTACGGGATGAATCGTGTTTGGGTTAATCTCAGTGGTGTGAGCCCCTATTAATCCACAAACATTCCTAGCATACTCTATTACTGCTAACTGCATTCCATAGCATAAACCAAGAAATGGCTTGCCTAGTTCACGAGCAGCTCTTATAGCATTAATCTTTCCTTCAACCCCTCTAGACCCAAAACCACCTGGCACTATGAGACCATCACAACCTTTGATTAAACTCTTAACTTCTTCATAAGTTAAATCCAGTAATTCATCATCTATTTCTACACTAGTCTCAACCATTTGAATATTAACTCTAGTGTCATAAAAAGCTCCTGCGTGAACTAACGCTTCTTTAATACTAGCGTATGAGTCACCTACCTCAGTGTACTTGCCAGCAATTAGCACGTAAACCTCGTTTAAAGGTTTAATTGCTTGTTCAACAAATTGTTCCCAACCATTTAGTATTCGCTCTTCAAGCCCTCCTGGTAAGTGACGCATGATCCCTTGATCCCTTAGCATTAACGGCACTTGATAGATTGACTCAAGGTCAGGCAGGCAGTAAATATTCTTTAATGAAAGGTTAGCTACGTTACTTAACTTAGCTTTTATGTTCTTAGTGATTGGTTTATGACTCCTAGTGATTATTATGTTAGGGTATAATCCTTGCCTCATTAATTCCTTGATTCCTAATTGTGCTGGCTTGCTTTTATGCTCACCTAAGTGTGGTGGTTCAAGAATGTAGGGGATGTTAATTACGGTAACATTATCATGACCTTCTTCAACTATTAACTCCCTCATCGCGCCAATAAAAACAGCACTCTCATCATCACCTACTGTGCCCCCAACTTCTATTAACATTACGTCATGACCCATAGCTCTCTGCCTCATTGAATATTTTATCTCACCAGCCACGTGAGGGTAGTATTGAACATCCCGACCTAAGTAACCGCCTGTTTTCTCTTTTGTTAAAATCATATCCATTAATTCTCCATTAGTCATGTATGAATTCTTTGATAAGTTAATATTAAGGAATCGTTCATAAGTGCCTAAATCCATATCACATTCAGTTCCATCATCAAGTACGAATACTTCACCATGACGAAAGGGGTTAAGGGTTCCAGCGTTAACGTTTAAGTAACCATCAAACTTGAATGGTAATACTTTAAGGCCAGAATCCTCTAGTAAACGGGCGAGGCTGGCAGTGATTATCCCCTTACCTACACCACTAATCACTGAACCAGTAATGATCACGTACTTAGTTGAGCCTTTAACATAACCCTCTGGTATAGAACTAAAACCCTCAATTGAGTGCATAATAACTAGATAATCTTTATCTTAAAAACGATTATTGGTTTAAGGAATATAATATGAATTATTTTCAATATTGAAAAGAATTCAGATGGTTAACTTTAAAAACCAACCCTTTCTATTTAGTTTTCATGTTACGTTCACATACTTGTGGTGAGCTTCGGAAGAGTCATGCTGGTAAAAAAGTTAAATTATCTGGTTGGGTTGACACTATTCGTTCTCATGGTAAGATTACTTTTATTGACTTGCGTGATCGTTATGGGATTACTCAAGTAGTCTTGCCTGACTTACCTGGTGTTGATAAGTTAAAGAATGAGTCTATTATTCTTGTTAAAGGTCAGGTTAATGCTAGGCCTAAAGGCACTATTAACCCAAAGATTGATACTGGTGAGGTTGAGGTTAAAGCAGAGTCACTTAAGGTTTTGAATAATCCTCCTTCACTGCCTTTTGAGGTTAATGATCGTGATACTGTTGGTGAGGAAGTGCGTATGAAGTATCGTTACCTAGACTTGCGTAGGCCTCGTATGCAGAAGAACATTATCTTGCGTCATAGGATTAAACAAGCTGTTCGTGAGTTCATGGATCAGAAGGGTTTTCTTGATATTGAGACTCCAACCTTAACTAAGAGCACGCCTGAGGGTTCGCGTGACTATTTAGTTCCTTCTAGGCGTCACCCTGGTAAGTTTTATGCCTTACCTCAGAGTCCTCAATTATTTAAGCAATTACTTATGGTTTCTGGTTTTGATAAATATTATCAGCTCGCTCGTTGTTGGCGTGATGAGGACTTGCGTAAGGATCGTCAGCCTGAGTTCACTCAGATTGATCTTGAGATGAGTTTTATTGATGAACAAGATATTCAGGATCTTGTTGAGGAAATGCTTAAGCATGTTTTTAAGAAAGTGTTAGGTGTTAGTATTAAAACCCCTTTCCCTCGGATAACTTATGCTGAGTCAATGGCTAAGTATGGTAATGATAAACCTGACTTGCGTAAGAACAAGGCTGACCCTAAAGAGTTCGCTTTTTGTTGGGTTGTGGATTGGCCTTTGTTTGAGTGGAGTGAGGAAGAGGGTCGTTTAACCTCGGCTCATCACCCTTTCACCATGCCTCAAGAGGATTCTATTCCTTTATTAGATAAGGATCCGGGTAAGGTAATGGCTCGAGCTTATGACGTAGTGCTTAATGGTTTTGAGTTAGGTGGTGGTTCTATTAGGATTACTGATTCTAAATTGCAGGAGAAAATCTTTAAGGTATTAGCTATGGATAAGAAGGAGGTTAAGGAGCGTTTTGGTTTCTTGCTTGGAGCTCTTAAGTACGCCCCGCCTCATGGTGGTTTAGCTATTGGTCTTGACCGTTTAGCTATGTTAATGACTGGTGAAGAGAATATTCGTGAGGTCATCCCTTTTATTTATAATAAGACTGGTCGTGACTTAATGACTGGCGCGCCTGACAGTGTTCGTAAAAGACAATTAGATGAATTGCACATTAGTGTTAAGAAACCAAAAAAGTAAAGTTTTATTAATTAATTCTTTTAACTTATGTTAAGTGAAGGTTGATATTAATTTATTAAATAAGTTAAGCAGTGACTTAAGTTTTAAACTAGTTAGCGTTGACCACCTTAATAACGCTGGTGATATTAGTAATTATCATTTAATTAATGAAGGTTTAATTAAGGGTCGGGTTTGTTTTCAGGATAAAGCTTTTCTTCATGAAGTTGATGACAGTGTTAACGTTTTAAGCTTAATGTTGCATTATGTTAGGAGTGGTTTAGGCACTAAAGTTGTTAGGGTTATTTGTGATTATGCTCAAACCATTAATGCTAGGAGGGTCTTAATGATTTCTCCTTTAAAAACAAGGGATTATGAAGAAGACCTTAAAGGATTTATTCATAAATTAACTAAAAAGAAAAGGATTAAGGTTTTCATGAGGATTGGTAAATCAATTGGTTTAGAAACCTTCTATGATAAATCAAGGGATGAAATCGTTTACTTACTGTAAATTAAAGATTAATTAAAGCAAGCCATACTCTTGCAGTTCAAACCTTTTAAAGGTTTGATCCAAAACTATTATCGGATTACAAGCCATCTTATCATTTCATTAAAAATACAGTAATCATTTCTTTTACTATGGAAAAATTAGCTGAATTAGTTGGAGCTATACTTGGTGATGGCAATATATTCATTAAAGAAAATTCTCATTATCAATTAAGAATTGCTTGTCATGCAATTGATGATTTTGATTACGCAAATTATCTCTATTCTTTGATTGAAGAAACTTTGAATACTAAACCTCATCTTAATCAACGAGGTAATGCTATTTACGTTTCAGTGAGTAGACGTGCTGCTATTGAGTTCCTATTAAGTAAAGGGTTGAAATCAGGTAATAAAATATTAAATAATCAAGGCGTGCCAGAATGGGTTTTTTCTAGTAAAGAACTAATGAAGGCTTGCCTTAGAGGGATCTTTGATACTGATTGTTGTGTTTACCCTAAAACTAAAAAACATAAAACCCCATCTATCTGGCTTAAATCAGCTATTCCTCAATTAAGAGAAGATATTAGTTTTATTTTTTCTGAGTTAAACTACAGCCCTCAAAAATGGGCTCGAACTTCAAATGAAGGTGTTTTACAGACATGCTTAGGAAAAAGCCAAGAAGTTATGAGATATTTCAATGAGGTAAAGTTTAAAAATAAGAAGCATATTCAGCGTTTTCAAGCTATGCTCCTGTAGTCTAGCCCGGTCAATAACCTTTTTTTCTTATAGGAGATGGGTTAGCCGATAGGATATCAGCCTCTCAAGCTGGGGACCCGGGTTCAAATCCCGGCAGGAGCATCCCTTCTTATGGGAGTAATGCTCCCAACTCTTTCTTTAAGTAGTTCTCAGGATATGAGGTTAAGTGTAATGGGTATTCATAATTATGACTTGCGACTGAGAATGGCATTAAATCTGCTAGATAAGATTGACTTATTGCCTGTTAATAAGCAGTATTTGCTTGAGTTTATTGATTTCTTGCGCGCTAGTGGTTTATCTAAAGCGCGTATTGAACGCTACATTTACACGCTAAAAGACTTGGCTTTAATTCATGCTAAAGACTTTAAGAAACTGTGTAAGAAGGATGTTGTTCGCTTGATTAGTGTGGTTGAGTCTCGTGATTATACTGTTCATACTAAGAACATCTATAAGATAATGCTTAAGCGCTTTGTTACTTGGTTATTTGACGCTAGTGAGCCTCCGAGTGTTGTTGCTTGGTTAAAGAAGGAGGGTAAGCGAAGTAAGGTCTTGCCTGATGAGTTACTAACTCAAGGCGAAGTTAAGAGTTTGATTGAGTCTTGCTTGAATTATCGTGATAAAGCCTTGATTGCTACCATGTATGAGAGTGGTTGTCGTGTTGGCGAAATTGGCAATCTATTGCTTAAACACGTTTCTTTTGACGAGTACGGTGCTGTCTTAATGGTTGATGGCAAGACTGGCCAGCGTAGAGTCAGATTAATCAATAGTGTTCCTTATCTTGCTGAGTGGTTGAATCACCATCCTCTTCGTAATGAGCCTGTTAGTCCTTTGTGGGTTGCTTTGCCACCTAATAAGCCTTCGTTGATTGCTTATCAGACAATTCGTCGCTTACTGAAGAAGGCTGCTAATCGATCTAATATTAAGAAACGTGTGAATCCTCATAGTTTCAGGCATGCGCGTGCGACTCAGTTAGCTAGTCACTTGACTGAGGCTCAGATGAAGGAGTATCTTGGTTGGGTTCAGGATTCATCAATGGCTAGTACTTACATTCACTTATCTGGCCGGGATGTTGATAAGGCCTTGCTTAAAATGAATGGAATGTCATTCAAAGACGAGGAGACTATTGGTGAATTGGATTTAATTAATTGCTCTCGTTGTGGCTTCAATAACGCTCCTACGAATAAGTATTGTGGTAAGTGTGGCCTTACTCTTGACCTTAAAGAGGCTATGCTGATGGAGCAGAAGATGAAGGAAAAAGACCAATTATTGAACGTGCTGGTTAATGATCCTGATGTTAAACGAATATTGATTGAGAAGGCTAAAGTGATGATGCATGGATAACACTCTTGTGTGGTTGTGCAATAACTTCATCTGGTTTATTGGTCTCTACATTTATTATCTAACTCAAAACATTCTCTACGTTTTTGGAGTAATGGGTTTACTAAACTTCATTTATTTCATAATTGATGATATTTGGAGATTTATGTGTAATTAATTATCTTTTTTCTCCAAGGATTATCTTAGGTGCTTTTATTAAACATCTTGCAAAGGTTTTATAGAATTTTTTTAATCCTGAAGCGGTTGCTTTGCCGTGTGTTACTTCATTATCTAATTCCCAGTAGAGAACGTAAGTAATTGATGTTGGCTTCCTTGTTAGCTTTATTGGCGGTTCGCCTTTCTTAGCGCCACTAAAACTTGTTGGTCTGTGAGTTCGTTTCATGTACTCTACTCTCTTGACACCAGGGTAATTCTTATGGTGTTCTTTAACCTCTTTAATTAATTGTTCAAACTCTTCGACTCGTTCAGGTTTCACTTCATATAAACAAACTTCAACAAAAGCCATAACAAACTAGATAAATTCAAAATATAAAAAAGTTAGCTACTACTCAGAACACAATCCCTTATAGACAGTAATGTCCCGCTACAGGCTTAAATACTTCATTTAATAGGTTATTGGAGAACTATCCTGATATTAGTTTGTTCCATTGGTCTCTACAATCTAATCCAGTTCAGCGAGTCTAATAATCTTCTTAATAAACGCATCCTTGCTCTTCAAGTACAACTTACGCTGATTTGAGTACTTACTAACCAACTCTTGCTTCAGTTTCACATACTCTTTGCGAGCTCTAGGATGAGTTTTCATGTAATCCCTGAAAAGTGTAAGGTCTTTCCAATCACGCCCACCCCAACGCTGAATATGCACGTGAATCGTTCGACAAGTTGGAGGGCCTTTAACAAACAAGTAACGCCACCGGCCACCGAATTGCTCGCGATACTCATAACCTGCTTTCCTTAAAGGCTTTATGCACTTCTTAGCGTCAGCAAAACGCTTCAAACCAATTGCAATATCAATAATTGGTTTAGCAACCACTCCAGGAATAGACGTACTACCAACATGCTGAACATCAACCACTTCAACGTTTCTTAAAGAAGACAGAATCAAGTTCTTCTCTTTTTCAAATAATAAAACCCATTTCTTATCATACTTGGATAACTTAACGACTCGGTTATCCAAACCAATAACACTCATAAATAGAATAACTAGATGATTCTTTATAATTGATTCTTAAATGGATTTTAGGAATAAAAGTCTCATTCTATGAGACTAAGCCCTTTAGAATATATTATATAATAATTTCTTTAGCACAACTCAAGCCCCCTTGAGGAGGCAGCACCATAGGTGCTACGGGGTGTACTTTAGTTGGTCAGGGTCAGTTGTTCAGGATCATAATATTGTGTGTGACAAAAAATATATTCTGTTGTTGGTCTCTACGCTGCAGTGATTAATAGTTTTAGCGGATAATATCTTTTAATTGAGTAATGGTTCTGTCTTAGATATGCATAGCATTCTGGTATTGTTTTGCCTAGGTATTTAATTATTTTTGGTACTGGTTGTCCATCGATTCTTACACTTTCTGCCAGGTAATAATACTCTCTTGTAATGCCACTTTTTAATTGTACTTTTTTGTTTTAATAAACATCTATTATTCACCTCCGATGTTATTTTTTCAATTTGGTCTCTATATTGAAAAAATACTGAGGAGAACTACATAAAGCCAAAGTTATAGTGATTCGTCACCGATAGGTGGAAGGGTTTATAATAGAACCCGAACGTCACTTACTCTCGTGAGTGGTTTTTATAAACCCTTCAGAATCAATTATAACATTAAATGAGAAGTTAAAAATTAAATGTTTTTTAAATTAATCAGTCGCGCGCGCTACCCCGACAAAACGGCCATCGTACTTGAGGCCGTTGCTGCCCAGACCGTCGTCGCCATCGTTGACGAAGAGCAACCTAGCCCTTGGTTCTGAAGCATCACCAAACCTGTACCAGTTACCAACACCTCTAGAACCCTTAACTTTATCAAAATACGCTTCAAGGAATTGCTTAGTGCCAGCCCTAGCCAGTACGAGAGGATTACTCATGAACTCTTCCTCAGTATGATAATCACACTTAGTCGCTTTAGCAGTTGCTAAAGGCATCCGAATAATATAATGACCAAAAGGATCAACCTCTTTTAACACTTGGGTTTCAACGTCTTTTTCAGAATCATAAACAGACCTCATTACAGCAAAATTACCAGACTCCAAAGTAATGAGATCCTTAAAATCATAAACATCAATCTTTTCATCACTAGGTAGTTTGCCATTAAATAAATCATTAAACAACTCCTGATTTTCTTCATCATCAGCGTGTAATCGAGTACTACCATCAAAACCAGGCTCACTAAATGCTTGCCTAATCCTATAAGGCGATAAAAGGGGACCATGAACAGCCAAATAAAACCTTTGACCATCATAAGCACCAAACTCCTCTCCACGAGGAGTGCCAACCACATCCCAACTATGTCCACTAGACCAGTTCTTCGACAAATAAGAACCCGCACCTAACACCTTGCCAGCAATTAATTCTGGAAGAGTGGCAACACGACCATGATTTAAAGCTTGCTCAAGACTAACAGGAATACTATTGCCATAAAACTGTTCACCTTTACTGATTAAATCATAAACAGGTTTTAACTCAGGCTCAATAGTTGATAAACGCTCAGCAATGTCTGGTAGGCCAGCAAACTCCTTCAAAACACTAAGTGGGTAATCAGCGCTAAGCATGCAACCAGCAACGTAAGACTTTTGCTCAACAGACATTGAACCAATAACACCAGAGAGAGTCCTAAGATTAGCCATAAGTGAAGGCACGTGCCAACCACCCTCAAACCTACATTGCTCAAGACTATCAAAAAATAAATCCAAGCAACCACTAGTATTCTTTACAACAAAGGATAATAACTTACTACTAATAGGGTAAGCAAAACCAGCAGCTGCTTCAAGACTAGACTGAAGCATGAAAGCGCCAGGCCCAGCCTCAGCAACACCCTGAACCCAAGACTTAAACGCAAGAAACCGCTCAGAAGGCACAAGATCAACCACTCGACCCTCACTAGTACGAGCATTAATTAAAGCAACATGTGCATCTTGATCAGGATAAACCTCTTCCGTCTCCTCAGGAGTAATATCACAGACAGCAGTATGAATACAATCAATACCATCACGAGCCAACACCCTACCACTCTCTTCATGAGTCATGACTAAACGCTGCTTATCAGTACCCTCATCAACCACAGCAGTAAGGTAAACACCATCAAAACCACTAAAAGGGTACTTAGCTTCCATAACAAAGAAGAACTAAAAAGAGTATTTATAAAACCTTCGATTAATGTTTTTAAATGTACAAACAAGCAACCTCAATAGAAAACCTGGAGAAAGCATTCATTAAAGCCAGCAAACACAAAAACAATAAAGCATACGTTATTAAATTCAAAGAGAAACTAGAAGAAAACCTAAAACAATTACACGAAGAATTAATAACTGAGTCATACAAGCCAAGACCATTAAAGACTTTCACCATTCAAGACCCAAAATCAAGGAAAATCAGTAAGTCAGCTTTCAGGGACCGAGTAATCCACCACGCGGTCTGCAACGTTATTGAACCATTATTTGACAAAAGATTCATCCACGACTCATACGCTAACAGGAAAGGCAAAGGAACCCTTAATGCAATAAAGAGACTGGATCAGTTCAAGCGAAAAGTCACGCGCAATAATACAATCAATTGCTTTGTACTAAAAGCAGATATTAAACACTATTTTGAAACAGTTAATCACGAAGCATTAATTAAGATAATAAAGAGAGTGGTTAGTGATGAGCAACTAATTAAACTAATCAAGTTGATCCTTAATAACCATCAAGGAAAAGTTAAGGGTTATGGAATGCCATTAGGCAACCTAACATCACAATTCTTCGCCAATCTATACTTAAACGAACTAGACCAGTATGTTAAACACGAGCTTAGAGTAAAGTATTACCTGCGTTACGTTGATGACTTTCTAATATTAAGCCAGTCAAAGGGAAAACTAGAAGAGTACAAAGAAAACATTAATCAATTTCTCAAAAAACACTTACTATTAGAATTGCACCCAGATAAAACAAGAATCAAAAGATTAAACAGGGGCATCAAATTCCTCGGTTACAGAGTATTCTACCATCATAAACTAATCTGCAAAAAGAACCTAAGAAAACACAAAAGTAAACTAGAGGCAATGAGAAAAGATTACGTTAAAGGACTTCTTGAACGGGAAAAAATAATAGAGAAACTTAATGGCTGGCTCGCCTACACGTCACACGCCAACACGCACAAATATCAAAAACAATTACTAAACGAGTTCTACAACTTATTCCCTGCAAAACCATTTCAAATAAATAGTGTTAAACTGCACGAGAACTTCAATAACAAAATTGACAAAAACAATAATAAAACAACAATTGACAAAACACTATACTTATTCAACAAAGGATTATCAATTAAAGAAATAGCCCAAAAAAGAAGGGTTTGTGAATCAACAATCTGGAAACACATAACTTACCTAGTTAAAGATCACCAGATTAAATTAAAGAAAATAGTTAACACCAACAAAGTTAAAGAAATACTAAAGAATGTAAACAAAATTAATCATGAGGACAGTAATGAAATAAAACTAATCCTAGCAAACCTCAAAGGAAAAAATGAACAAAAGAGCATTAATTACTTCACTAACTGGTACCAGAAAGTAAATTGCCAGCGAAAATGCAAGAACACGCTAGAATGCCGACAAAGATTTCAAAAATTAATAGTCTTTAATCACGACAAGTCATTTAATAAAAAAGAATTCATAGAATTCATCAAAGAAAAAAGTATCTGCTTACTGCCTAAAGAAGAGCAAGGATTCAAAAGACTAATATAATAAAGACCAATAGTTAATCAGTGTCCTGGCAAAAATAAGCTTGGAACTACACGCCAACTCACCAAGACAACAAAAATTTGTTGTTATTAAATACAATCATGACAGGTAATGAAGTGATGGTGACATAAAAGGTAAGAGAGGCTAAATCTAGACTGGTTGCTCTTCGTCAACAATAACAACAACGGTCTGAACAACAACAACCTCAATAACAATGGCCGTTTTGTCGGAATAGTTACCAAGCTATCAGGACACTTCCTTAATTATTGTAGAGACCAATAAATTTGGTACTACTAAAACTACTACAAACAACCTCTAGAGAATTAGTTAATTCCCGCCTCTGGCTTTAAATAGTTCTTAGGTTCTTAGCTTGTTTGGGATTTGTAGTTGTTTAGTCTAGTTTGAGGAAGAGGAAAATATTAAGTATTATTTTTTAGATTAAACACACAAACCTAAAAACTACTCATTGTAGTAGTAGGTGTAGTATTATTTTATCTCTTGCTTTAAATAGTACTACAACACTAATAACAAGTCATGAAAGTTAACCCAACCGAGCAATTAATACTTGAAACTTTTAACAAAGTAGAAGGCGCGCCACTAGAATCATTTCAGATAGTAAAAGAAATAGGGAGAGATTACAGTTACACCAAACAATGCCTATGGACACTACAAAAGAAAGGACTGCTAAGGAAAAGCAGACGAGGCAAAAAAGTATTCTATTACCCAAACAGTGAATTCTACAAGTAGAGACCATATTAAATTTATAAAGTGAGATTCATAAAATATTGTTTCATTTATGATACATATGTTTCAGATATTAAACAATATACCAAAACGTTTAAATACTTAACCATAATAATTAGTTATTAATTAATAACTAAAAGTGATTGAAAAATGTCAAATACTTTAACTATACAACAAAGGTATGAACATTCGCCTAATCTTAATACGGTGATCATGGTAGAGGACACGATCAAAAACGCTAAAGATAGTGTTATCTCTGTTGCTGAACTTAAACGTTTATTGCCTAAACAAGTTAATCATAATACCTTAATGGTTATTCTTGAGTACCTTGAAGAGAGCAATAAGATAGCTGTTAGCCTTAAAGGTATTACTTGGATTCATAATTCTAATAAGAATTTAATTAAAGCTGTAAATACTGGTTTAGAATTATGAAAAAAGTAAGGGTGATATTATCACCTGAAGCTGAAGAAGTTTTTAAATACCTTAATGAGCAAGCACCACTATCAAAGAACGAAGCAACAATTCTTAAGGCAGTAAACAAAAAAGTTGAATTAATCAAAGACAACATTCATTATGGCGATCACATTGAGAAGAAAAAGATCCCAAAAGAATACATTACCAAATATGATATTAAAAACTTATTCAGAGTTGAGTTGCCAAATTACTGGCGAATGCTCTACACTTTAACAAATGGTGAATCACAAGTAGAAATTATAGCCTTTGTACTAGACTTAATTGACCATGATGAATATGATAAGAAGTTTGGTTACAAAAAGAAATAATCTATATTGGTCTCTACAAACATATTTAATCCCAGAGTGTATTCAGTCTTTTAATATCTCTTGAGAACACTAAAAAGAATGAGAACTGTATTACCTTATTGATAACAGTTCGGCAGGAGCAAAACCGCGGGGGGCCAGCCCCCCTCAGTTCTTTGATCTCCTGATCCCCCCTTTTCACACTCTGAGCTATCGCTCAGAGAGATATATCAATCAAAGCAAGATTCAAACCACGCAAGTGGTGCCTAAACGAGTGAAACGAGTTTAGAGCCTCCCGGTAGGAGCAATCTATTAATTTATTTTGTTATCCAAAAACTTATTATTATGCTTAATGACTATTAATTAATTAAAATGCCTGTAAATGACCCAATTAATGAGATGCTTGAAGCAATTGATAAGATAGATGGTAATAAAATCCACTTAGCTCACGTTAAGTTAGATGAAAAAAAGCTTTATGAGTCAATCAATGACTTATTAAAAAAAGTTCCTGACTGCATTATTACTAAATCAGGGGTTAATAATAGAGGTGTGTACATAGTAAACCAAGATGAATTGATTTACTTAACACTATTTTTAACAGTAAAGGAAGTGCTTTCTCAATACCCTAGCCACTTTTAATAATAAATTATTGATCTCTGCATAAGTAATCTTTTAAATTAATCAGTGTCGCGCGCTACCCCAACAAAACGGCCATTGGTACCGAGGTAGTGGTAGCTCAGGCCGCCGTTGTCAAGGTTGACGAAGAGAAACCTAGCCCTCGGAGAGGAAGCATCACCAAACCTGTACCAGTTACCAACACCACTAGAACCCTTAACTTTATCAAAATACGCTTCAAGGAATTGCTTTGTGCCAGCCCTTGCCTGCACTAAAGGATTGTTCAAGAATTCCTCTTTAGTATGATAATCACTTTTAGTTTGTTGAGCAATTGCCAAAGGCATCCGGATAATGTAGTGACCAAAAGGATCAATCTCTTTTAAAACTTGGGTTTCAACGTCTTTCTCAGAATCATAAACAGACTTCATTACAGCAAAGTTGCCAGACTCTAAAGTAATGAGTTCTTCAAAATCATAAACAGATAACTTCTCACCACCGGGTAGTTTACCATTAAATAAATCATTAAACTCATCTTGAGATAACTTAACACTAACCTTATCCAAACCATCACTAAACGCTTGCCTAATCCGGTCAGGCGATAAAAGGGGACCATGAACAGCCAAATAAAAACCTTGACCATCATAAGCACCAAACTCCTCTCCCCTAAGAGTCCCTTTCACATCCCAACTATGTCCAGTAAACCAGTGCTCCGACAAATAAGAACCCTCACCTAACGCCTTACCAGCAATTAATTCTGGAAGAGTGGCAACACTACCATACTTTAAAGCTTGGTCAAGACTATCAGGAATACTATAATCATAAAACTGTTTGCCTTTAATAAATAAATCACAAACAGGTTTTAACTCAGGATCAATAATTAATAAATGCTCAGCAATGCCAGGTAGGCCAGCAAACTCCTTCAAAACATTAACTGGATAACCCCCATTCAAGAGTTTATGTGACAAGTAATCAGCCACCCCAGGCAAACTAGTAAAATCTTTAAAAACACTTAACGGGTACTCAGCGCTAAGCATGCAACCAGCCACGTAAGCCCTTTGCTCAACAGTCATAGAACCAATAACACCAGAGAGAGCCCTAAGATTGGCCATGAGTGAAGGCTCGTGCCACTCACCCTCGAAACGACACTGCTCAAGGTTATCAAAAAAAAAGTCCAAGCAACCACTAGTATTCCGAACAACAAAGGATAATAACTTACTAGCAATCGGGTAAGCAAAACCAGCAGCTGCTTCAAGCTCGGACTGAAACACGAAAGCGTCAGGCCCAGCCTCAGCAACTCCCTGAACCCATGATTTGAAAGCAAGGAATCGCTCAGAGGGCACAAGATCAACTTGTTGATTCTCACTAGTATGAGCATTAATGAACTCTACATGCTTATCCTCATCTGGATAAGCATCAATTGCTTGTTCGAGATTAATATCCATAACAGCAGTATGAATACAATTAATACTATCACTAGCCAACACCTTACCAGACTCATCCTCAAGAGTCATGACTAACTTTTGCTTGCCAGTCCTGTTATCAACACGGGCAGTAAGGAAAACACCATCAAAACCACTAAAAGAGTACTTAGCTTCCATATAAAAAAAAGGAACAAAAAAGATTATTTATAAAACTTTTGATTAATATCATTCATTAAGAATACTAAATTTTTCGTAGGCCTCAGCAACAGCTCTTAAACAATACTTAATGTCACGAGTATTTTTGAACCCGTCAAACTTCTTAACTAAGCCATACTTAATTTTTGAAAGAGCAGTTCTTATTTTAGGAACAGCACAATAACCTAAAGCAACTAATGGACCTATGCTGCAAAGAATTGGGACTGCCCATAAGACACTTGCTGATGCTGTTTGACTCCAGACAGAAGCACCAAGATAAACCAAGCTAGCCATGAGCCCACCATAAAACCCATAACCAGCAATCTTTTTTGCAAGTTTTTTATTAAAAAAATAATTAAATTCTCCATTACCATAAAAGAATTCACGGTCACGCGAGAAATCACTCTTAACCTTCTTAATAAAGCCCTTATTAGTTAAAAAATCACCTAAGTTCTTAAAACCAAGCTTCTTAATGATTAAACCAACCTCGCTAACCTCATCATTATCAACTGCTTTAAGCAAGTCCTCAAAAACAAAAAGTTGCTCGCCTAAATTAATAGCTTCATCATCACTTAATTCAGCAGTAACGTAATCAACAACTAATGACTTAACAAACGCCTTAGCTTTATCAAAACCAATTTCTTTTAAATAATCATGATAAACCCTCTTCTTAGATAAACCTTTAGTTGATTTAAGAATCCTCTTTGGCTTATCAATGCAATTTAATTTCTTTATCAAATCATAAGAATCACCTTCAGATAAATCTTTAGCATAATCAATAACCTCTCCAATGTAACTAATTATAAAATCATTACAAAAACTTAGTATTGAATCTTTAATTGATTGCTCACTAACCTCATAATCTTTTAATTCATAAGAAATAACTGACTGCTTCTTAGAAAGCAACTCCAGCAATGAAGTTAAATCATCAATTAAGGGGCTAAATTCCTTAGTGTCAGCCAACTCGTCAGAAATCATAAATAATTGATCAGGATCCAATTTTTTAGAAATTAATTCTTGTCTTAATTTAATCACATAATAATAAACTGGGTCACCTTCATAATAAATAGTTGTTAATTTTTCAGTTGGAGTGATTACAGTACTGGTTCCTAATTCGCTTTCAAGAACTTTGACTTCTTGTTTAACTCGCTGATTGTACTCTTCAAGCGACATGCCTAACTCAAGTTCACGCTTTAATTTCTTCTCACGTAATTGCTCAACCTCAGCTCTTAAACCAATTAATTCGCCATCAGGAGCCACATCACTACTCTCATCTGCTAAGTCTACACCACAATTACCACAAAAACAAGCTTTAGGAACTAACTCTGAACCACAAAAAGGACAAAAAGATGAATCTGGAACTAAATCCTCAGTATCTAAAACTTCAAGATTTGGTTTTTCGCGAATAACTTGTTTCTCCATAACAAAAGAGGATTAAACAAATTATTTATAAAAGTTTTGATTCAGTTAAGCAATAGCAAAGCGTTCAACATAATAAATGATTTTTGTGATTTATTTAAAGAGTAATCATTAACCTACACTAAAGAGAGTTGGTATCATAAAAGATATAAAGAGCACTATTACTCTATTAAATTCAAAGCCACTGAACTAAAGAAATTGTTTAATGTAGGGATATCGAAGCGGTCAAACGAGTTGGGCTTAGGACCCAATGGCTTAGTGCCTTCGGGGGTTCGAATCCCTCTCCCTACACTTATTTCTTTAATAATTGAACCATTAGATAAGACAAGACCCTCACTTTCAAGGAAACTCCAAGAATCAAACGGGTACTCCTTAAACACTCGAGTTGGCGTCTCAACATTCAAGTCATTAATGAACTCGAGGAATTGCTGGTTTTTTAGGCAAATTAACCTTTATAATAAACTTTTACCGCTGACGGGAAGTGCTTAAGGAAGCCAATAACTAATAAAGACTCCATTATTAAGAACACTACAATAACGTGTTGAGCGTTTAATGAGCCATTAATTGGTAAGCCATCATAAACTCCTGTATAAATGATTAAGCAAGCAATTAAGTAAACGCCAATTATGATTAAACTAAAGTAAAAACATATCTGGAACCACAGGGTAACTGCTTTACTGTAAAAATGATCCACTTATTTTTTAAATCAATCATTATTTATAAGTTATCTGATGCAAGTCATCTGGGCTTAAAGCGCATTTTGGGCCCCTAAAATCACTGTCATCAAAGTAAGTTGGGTGGATGATACACTGAGTGCCTTTAAGGAATAAACAAGTTTTTTCCCCTTCAGGCCCGTTCAACTGGTAAGGGCTAATCACTTCATAAAGATCTATAGGGTTTAACCCGAAACTTAAACCTTTATTTTTTAAGTGTTCAAAAACGTGGCTTGCCTGATCTTGATGTGTTAATAAACCTTCAACTACGTTTAAAGTCCAGAAGAAACCATGATGACAACAACCACCGCATTGTTCACACTTCATGAATTAATTGTTTAAATAAAGCTGTTTTTAAAGTTAACTAATAACGTCGCCATCTTTTAGTTTATAAGAACCCTTTTGTTCTTCTTTATTTACTATAGCTTTTGAGTAATCAAGATCACTTAAGGTTACGCCTTTATATAATACTCGGTGATCACCCTTATCCTTAACAACCACTAAGTCAAGGAAACGCCACTTATTTTTTGGAAAAGATTTTAAAACCTTATAAGGTGTTTCAATAACCATTTCATCAATATAGTCAACGTAGCGGTCACTGTCAGGCATCACAATGATTAAATCACTCTCCCTAAGGATCTTAGCGTGTTTTGGCTTAATAGCAGACGGCACTTCTACCACTCTTAACTTAAGGCCGCCATGATCAAACACTCCAATTATTGGTTCCTTAGTCTCAAATACTTCAAGAGTTGATGGGTGATCAGTACTGCATAAACGGTTAAGTAAGTAAGTCTTGCCAGTGTTAGCGTCACCAATTAAAGCAATAGAGAACATTTTGTTTTTAAAGAATAATCTTGAACGAGCCTCAGCAGCTTCACGCTTCTGAGCCTTAGCCATTCGCTCCCTGATTAAACGCATTAAGTGAGTAGTGTAAGAGCGAACCTTGTTAAACTCTGATCTCTTTGGCGGGATTACTTCAAGCATTTTCTTCAATAACTCAAGTTTTTGTTCATCAGTCTTAGCTCTTGAGTAAACCTTCCTTAATTCATGATATTCTTCTGGTAATTCCCTTTTGCCTTTAAACATAAAGAATAAAAAACAAATAGTAGTACTAAAAGGTTATGGAATTAATTAACCTACTCTATGCTTTAACCACCATCATTATTGGAGTAATTATAGTTAAATTAATTAGCCGTTATGTTGATAAATTAAAAAACAGCAAGTCTTTCAAGCAATTAATTAATAAGAGCGGTTATAACACTGCAATATTATGGTATATTTCTTATTTTATTAAAATGGGTTTATACATAGTTATCTCATTAATCGCTATTAGCTTCTTAGGTTTTGCTCAACAAGTACTAACCTTGGTAGCAGTTATCATGACTTTATCAATCATTGGCGTGCTATTATACTCCTTAAGGGATTTAATCCCCTCTGCTTTTGCAGGCGCTTACTTAATGAGGAGTAAGGTGGTCAAGAAAGGTGATACCATTAAGATTAATGAGTTCAAAGGTAAGGTTAAAGAAGTGGATTTACTAACCACTACAATAAAAGATGATAAAGGTGGCATAATAATCATTCCAAATAAGATTATTACTGAAAAGATTATGAAGAAAAAATGAATTTTCACTAACAAACTTTAAAAAAGGTTAGGCAATTAAGACTAATTCATGGTTACGGCATACCTATTAATTAATACAAAACCTGGTAGTGAAACCAAGATTGCTGAATTACTTGTTAATAAAAAAGAAGTTAAGGATATTAACATAGTGTATGGTGCTTATGACATCATCATGAAATTAAATGTTAAGAACATGAATGACTTACAAGAATTCATTCTTCAAATGAGGAAGGACGTTCAAGTAGAGCACACTACTACATTAATCAGCACTTCAGCACAATGATTGAGCTTTTAGCGCCAATAATGGCTTTCCTAGAAGGAGCTGTTAAGGCGTATGGTGGGCTTGGAGTATTCACTGCAATGATAGTGCAAGCAATCATAGTTGTTATTCCAAGCGAGGGCGTACTAGTGCTTGCAGGAATGTTAATGAGTACTTGGGAAGTAACTGCTTGGGCTAGTCTTGGCTCAATAACTGGGGCAAGCATAAGTTTCATGATTGCTAAAAAAGGCGGGCGGCCAATAGTAAAACGATTGCTTGGAGAGGACACCCTTAAATTCATGGATGGCTGGGTTGATAAGTGGGGTGAGAAAGGAATACTAATTGGCAGGTTAATACCATTCATTCCTTATGACCCCATCAGTTACTTAAGCGGGGTTACTAAAATGAAGTTTAAGAATTTCACAATCTATAACATTATTGGCACTATCCCAAGGGTTATCATGTTCGCCACGCTTGGTAACTTCGCAGCCCAATTCGAGTTCCTGGGCATAATAATGATTGGGGCCTTAATGATTGGCTTGCTAGCCATGAGTATTTATGCTAAAAAGAAGTTCTCTAAGAAGAGCAAGGCTTAATTTTTTCCTGGAGAAATGTAATTAAAAACTTGTCGTTGTTCTTGCTCATACAATGATAATCTATTATTATATCTTTGTTTAAGGAATTCCTTCTTATCCCTGAAAGTTAAGTCATAAGGTAATTCAAGACCCCAATCTGAAGGTATCATGAATTGCGCAACCCTACTAAGGGTTTTTAGATCATAAACTGGTTGACTTCCTTGACCATAAATTATTTCTTTAAGGAATTCACCCCAAGCTAGTCTGTCAGAACCATCAACTTTAGGTTCATTAATGAACGTGCCTATAACGTGGTTATCACTAGCGTCTAGTACTGAGTACTTTTTTATTCCCGCATTAAGCCCGAACTCTTCAACCTTAACATAATGAGTTGGCATGCCATCAGAGTTAACAAAGTACATGTAACCACCACTATCATGAGCATAAAAGCATGAAGTGTTAAAATTAAAGCTTGCAAAACTCTGGCCAACAGTCATGCCAGTAGCACTAGCCATTCGAGTTTGATTCATTAATAGTGCTTTAAGCACGTCTAACAGCGTGGTCTTACCTGCTTTACCAGAACCATCAGCAATGTAGATCAAACCCAATCTCTTATCATCAAGCAGTGTTTCATTACTTACTGAACGAGTTATTAAACCAACATAAGAAGCTTTAACTCCATCAAAGTCAAAAGCCATTGAAGCAGTAGTAGGTAAGATCATACTAGCATCATCAAACAATGATAGTGGCGCGTCTTCTGATAAATCTATCTTAAAGTCATTTCCATCTTTAATATACCAGACATCACTCTTAGATAAAACGTAAATAAAAGGGATTTTATCTTCACCTCTAATAATGTCTATTCGTTCTTTATGCTGTCTTAATTCTATTTCAGATTGAACAGTATTAGCTGAATCCCTGAACATTAACACACCCATTGCATCATTTATGTGTTGCTCATAATTAAACTGGAATTGGCCTTGACCTCCTAGGTCAAAAACTTGAATAGGAATGCCAGTTAATACCCTAGTAGTCATTTTATTATTAACTGGTTGGTCACCAGTCATTACTCGCTCAAACAACCAGATCGGGCTTAGTAATGATTCTAAACGAGAGCCAAAAAAACCATCATTAGCTACGAACTCTTGCCAACTACTCTCTAAATAAGCTTTTTTGTAATCATCAAATTGTTCTTTAAAGATTTTGGAGATTTTTTCCAAATCTTTAACATACTCTTCAGGGTACTCTTCAGAATTTAACTTAACTTCTGCAAGATCAGTAGGTTTAAAGGCTCTTACAACCTTTAAGTATTCATTACCTTCAATGAACTCAGGAGTTAATGATTCATTAAAATTTTTAAGAAAGTATTGATGGAAGAAGAATTCAAAATCCTCACGATTACTTAAGTCAACCCATTGTTTAACCCACTCAATAGCTAAACCTTGAGTTAATACTTCAAGGGACCCATCCTCTTTTTGCAAACCATAAAAAACCATTTAAAAACTCCTCCTCTTAGCAAGTTCTCACAACTAGTATTTATAAATTTTTCTTAAGCATACCCTCTGGATTTCTTTGATTTAACAACGCCTGCCAGTTTTTCTTCAAGTGATCCTTGAACAAATGATAAAGTAACGTGATCCTCTTCTTCAGGAACAGTCCTAATTAATTGATAAATATCAGCTATGTTAGGCTCACCAAGTGGCCCTTCAGCCCGCTTCTTTAAAAACTTCTTAGTTAATTTAACCCCACCATAAACTGCTAATGCCGCTGCAATGAAACCAAGAATAATGATTTCATTTTCATAACTAGCATAAAGGTTTTCAAGATCATCTCTTAAACCTTCAAAATAACTTTTTTGCTCAGCAGCGTAAGCGCGGTCAGCTTCATAAGCTTGAGCTTCTGACTGCGCGTCACTAGCATCTCCATCATATTCTTGAGCAGCGTCATCTATTGGATCTGCTAACCCTTCTATTTCATCAGCTTCGCCTTCAAAATCAACTGCCCCCTCAGTGTAATGGCCATCAACAATAATTTCAGTGTAAGCCTCACCAGGATCCCACCTATCATTTTGGTTAGAATCAACAAAAGGTTCACCATTAAGGTAAGCATCAGCTTTAGCATCAAGAGCGTCGCCTTCAACTTCAACACCTAAACCCTGATAATAATCTTGAATATCTTTTATACCCTCTTCTTCTGTTGGACTCCAAAAATCACCATCAGTAGCTGGGTCACCTGGCGCGTCATAAAAAGGGTTAGGGTCACCTTCACTTCCTACATCACAATCAGCTGTTAGGAATTGATTACTAATATGGTAAGGGCAACCTTGCGGGTTGCCTATTTCAAACATTGCTTGTTCATCAAGGCCTAAATCACCAATACCTGGCTCGTCAACGCCAAGGAATGCTATCTCATAAGTGTCAGTAACATTAATCACTGCACTAGCAGGGTTATTATCTGGATTAGTTAAGAAATCACTCATTAAGGCAGTGGCTTGAGCATGCTTAGCATTAGCTTGGGTTCTAGTTGTTGCTTCTTGCTGTCTTAAACTTGCAGCTTGAAAATCCTTAGCAGCTGCCTGAGCCATTAAAGCATGATAACCAACATCTCGAGCACCGTTACCATTAAGGTCAGTGAATGCTCCAGTTTCAGGATCAGTGATTAATTCACCACCAGCATCATAAGTGTTATCACCATCAAGGTCAGTGAAAGTTTCACCTTGATTATGAACTCCGTCATTATTACTATCAATAAATTCTTCGCCTCTTAAAGCATTCCGATTAGCTATTGCGTTCTGGTAAGCTTGTTGTTGAGCGTCCCGGGCAGCAATTGCTTGTGTTTCTTCATGAGCCCAGTGAGAAATCACGTCAGGTACCCCAGCCCCTTGCAAGGCATGAGCTTCATGTGTTGGATGATTAACTGAGTTAAATTCAGCCTCATAAGCATTAATGCCTGCCCTAGCATCAATTGACTTCCAGATAGTGCCAAAAGACCTGAATGGTAAGCCAAGCCTTGCCAGGATTGTTCCTTCAATAAAACTTAAAACTGCTCCTTTAGCAATTCCCAAACGACGGGCTTTATCAACGTACTTAACTGAGAGATCCCTAATACCTTTCTTAAAACTATCAATCTTACCTTTCTTCTTGCGCTTCAAAGCTTTTTTTAATAATTTAGTTGAGTGAATGTGAATGCTTCCTAATGCATCCTTGTTAGCTGCTAAGAAGTCTCCAAGACTGTAAGCTTCAGGATTAGCTTCGTAGAGCATTAATAACTTCTCTAATGAATCAATATTCCTTAAGTCATTATGTGTTGAGCCTTCAACTCTTTTCTTAATAAATGATAAGTGAACCGGGTTTGGGGCAACTTCTATTTCAATTCCACTTTCACCTTTATAATTTAATAAACCAGCAATAATTAAATCATCTAGACCTGCTTTCATAGCTATTTTTTCAACATCCCTATTACTTAATGCATAAGTTGGTTTCCTAACTGTTAAACGCTCAATGAATTTTTCACTAAAATCATCAAACTCTTCCTGAGTGATTAGAGAGCCGATAGCGCCACTGAATAATTCTTGAATGTACTCGCGGGTTAATTCTACATCAACTAGTGCTTCTGGTTTCTCTTTCTTCAACTTACGGGCTATTGCAGTCCTAAGATTCTCTGCTGCTTGGTTAATGCTAGCTTGAGTTTGAGGTTTAGTAAATAATAAAGTAATCCTTGGCGAACCCTGCCAGTCACTAATTACGTAACCCATTTTTTTAGACTTGTAAAGTTTTGTTTTTTGTTTTGCTTGAGCATCTAATAACTTCCTGGCTCCTTGAAGCATTTTAATTTCTTCATCAATTACTTCAAGCCGGCTAGTCCCAATTTGTTCATCAATCTCAATTAATTGTTTTTCCAACAAGCTATAATCATGATTGAACTGGGTTAAGATTTCTGTAACACTTTCTTTAATCTCAGGGCTTGTCTGAAGCCCACCATTTGAGATTGCTTGTAAACTATTTATTAATTCCTGAAAATCGCTTGACGTTGGTAAATAAGATTCCAGACCTTTTACTTCACTAATAAGGTCATCATAAGCTCTCTTTAACCATAAAGCTTTGGCTAACTCCTCAGTTGACCTGCCAAAACCTTTTGTTTTAATATCACTTAATTGATTGTAAAGTAAGTCTTTTATTGTTACTTCAAGCAATAACTCACCATGTTTTAATATCTTCTTCTCGAGCAATTCCTCCTTATTTGAGATTACTCTTCTAAGGTTTGCTTCATCAACTTTATAACCAACACCTTCACGCGCGCCCTCTTCAAGTTTTTCCCTAAACTCTTTAGCTTTAGATTGAATAGCAAAAGCAATGCTATTATAATCAACTGAACCACTAGACTCAAAAACAATTACGCCATTAGTTCTTAACAGATCAACAACCTCATACATTAGTATTTCAGGAATTGACCCTGAACCAGGGATTTCAGAATTATTTGATTTAACCTCTTCTAAGAAATCAACCCTAGTGTAGTCTTGAACAGATTTATGGATTGATTTAGGTTTTGAAAAATCTATTCCAGCATTCCTAAGTACTTGACCAACATAGTATTCAAACCAACCACTTTCTTTAATAATTGCAAATGAATCTCTTATCTCTTTTAGTTCATTAATTAAGTTTTTTGATTTAGTAATATCATCATGCAATTCCATTAATTCTTCTTTAGGTGAATCCTTATACTCTATTATTTTCTTTGACAAATACTTGTCTGAACTTGAAGTAATCTTTGAGTGAAGTCCTTCAAGTAATTCAATTCTTGAATTAACGTATTCTAAGTCATTCATTGTTAGCCAAGCAATCACTTCTCTTAACTCAGGTATTAATGAAGGAAAATTAACTGATTCTTCTAGGTAAGGAATAGTTGCTTCTCTAAGAATTTTTAACAAGTCCTTATTATTCTTTAAAGCATCATTTAATCGAGAGATAACCAGTGATTTAAAATTAGCTAATCCTTCACTGATTTCTTCAAAAGTAACTGATCCTTTAGCATTATAAATTGGGGTGCAGATTTCTTCAATTACATCAACAGTTGAAGTAACACCAGCTGGTGGAACACTATCATATTTTGGGTTGTTAGAATTAAAAGCTTTAATAGCTGCCGTTAAATCACTTGATCCTAAAACATTACCTTGTTCAATAAGGTCTTTAATGTAACCTTCAAAATCACTATTAAGTGTTTCTAAAGCACCTAGAATATTCTTAAGGGCTTCAGGATCTATTAATCCCCTGCCTGGCTTAAGTTTTGATTCAAGGTTTCCTTCATTAATAAGTTGATTAATGATTGAAGGCCAATGACTAAACACTTCAAGTAAATGTGACTCACTGCTTTTTAGTTTTGAAAAATCATCACTAAGTTGTTCTAAACGATTTCTATAAACCCCTGACCTGCCTTCAGTATAAGTATCCCAGTCAACAAAAACACTATTAGAGTCATTAGCTTCAAAACGGTTTAACTCCATCTGGTTTAATAATTGAGTTTCATTAACAAAGAAGTCAACCTCGCCTTCAGGTTTAAAGAACACAAACCATTTAATGCCTTCATGCTCAATCACTAATTCTTTTGAACTGCCTGAAGCTTTCTGGACCGCATCTTCAATAAATGATGGCATCACACTATAGGTTTCCTTCTTAATTAAACCCTTAGTCACGGTTGGCTGGTGAGCGACACTTGATTGTTTGATCCTCGTTATTGGAACAATATTACGAATTACTAAATCACCTTTATTATTAGGCCCAACTCCAAAAAAGCATTTTTCTCCACAAATAGGGCATTCACCAGTTGAAGTCCATTCTTTAACAGTAGATGAAATCTTCTTATACTCATCAGAATCTATCTCAAATTTATGTTCTCCTGAACTAGTATTTGGACAAGCAATACCTAATTTCATTACACTTCCTTCCTCTATTATCTGTTCAATGAAAATATATATAAATGTTCCGCTTGAAGTTAAACAATGTGAGGAGAGAGTCATTGATCATAGCTGTTTTTACATTAAGTGGTGCTTTTGGTTTAACCTGTGCTGCTGATAATTATGGTAATCCTGGTTTCTGTATTGACGCTACCTGGAGTTTTTTTGGTCAGGATATCTATAAGTCTTGTTTCTTTAATCCTTACTATACTTCTGGTAGCATGTGGCGTGGTTATGAAATATGTTATGCTGCTGTCAGGACTGGTAACTTAAGCTCTGACGCTGGCTCACCTATTGTTGAGTACTGGACTAATGAAACAAACAAGTTGCTTCTTTGTAAGGACTTTAATGGAGCTGAGTGTGATGTTAAAGGAACTGATGGGTTCACTTTAGATGCTGCTGCAACTGATCGTGGTTTTTGTGATGCTAGTGATGAGAATTGCGTTAAGTGTGACACTAATAACATTGAATTAAAAAAATGGCTTGGTGGTAGTTGGATTACTGGCACTGGTGATGGTTTATGTGAAAGTGGTTGCGGAGCTCACGTCTCATGTGATGAAGTGAGCAGTGATACTTATACTGGAGCTTGTGATAACGAGCGCGGGCTTTATTGTAATAGTGCTTGTGATTACGTGACCGCTGCTTGCAGGATTGATTGTGGTTCTCATAATCTTTGTCATAACTCATACCCTAGTGATGTTTGCGCTACTGATTATTGTACTTCTAATCACACGCTTATTGATTATAATAGTAATCAATTACTTGATAGTGTTACTTGCACTAGTAATTGTGATTGTGATAATGTTTATGATACCCCTTTATGTGATCTTGAGTGTGGTTCACAAATTGCTTGTGATGCTCACCCGATTGGTTATAATAATGGTAATGCTGGTTGCATTAATTCTTGTGAATGGGTTGAGTGCGGCTTGTACTCTTGGGCTGACATTTCTTGTTATGTTTCATGCACTGATAATAGTCATTGTTTTAACTCTGTTTGTGACTTAGTTGGTGGAGGAATTAATAATTGTGTTATTGACAGTGACTCACCAATAATTAGCATTACTTACCCCGCTAGTTTTGTAGTCCTTAATCATTCATTGAATCTTCAATTCATTGTTAGTGATGAGGTTGATCCTGAACTTGCTTGTTATTACTCTATTAATGATGGTTCACCTTTTAGTATGGGCTCTTTTAATCAGGGCATGAATAGTTTTGAAGTTATCCCTGGTGTTCAAGGCTTGCTTAGTATTAATGGTAGTTGCTTTGATGATACGGGTAATGTTGGTTACTCTAGTCACCAGCAATTCTTCTATGATGTTGATAAACCAACTTATTCAAATCATGGTTATTCTAATCAGAGTGGTGGTCAAGTCTTATTCACTGATTTTCTTGTATTACACGCCTTCTGGGAGGATAATACTTATCTTGACTCTAGTTTGTTATGGACTAATAAGACTGGTGACTGGTTGTTTGAGGGTTTAATTAATTATTGTGGCAGTCCTAGTGCTGGTTGGAGTAATTTCACTCTTAACTTGTCTGATTATGGTGATACTGAGATTGCTTGGTATATAATCACTAATGATACGGCTGGTAATTATGAGCAGACTGTTCAAGATTCATTTCATGTTTATTATAATGCTACCACTGATATTGAAGTCTTAATTAATGCTGACCCTAATGATTCATTAGCTTTTAATAGCAATGGCCAGTTAACTCTTGAAGCTTATGCTAATAATTCTCTTAGGACTAGCTTGCTTGGTGATATTAATGTTACTCATGTTGGTGTTGGCTTACCAATTAACATCTCTGCTTGGTTAAACAATTCTATTGGATCTGAGTTTAACATGAAGATTAATAACGAGTTTGATTATGAGACAGCTATTTCTTTATCTACTAGTGAGCAGGAAGTTTGCTCTGAGGTTATGCCTAGTCAGGTTTGCCAATTATGGGTTTGGCTTGACTGGACTGGTGAATCAAGTCTTGGTGAGATAACTAGTAAAATTGATTTCAGGAGTTATAATCTAGAAGAATGAAAAAAACAAAACATTTAAAAAGTATTGTATTACCTTTTAATAGTAACATGAGAAGGATTATATTTTCTATTATTGGATTATTAATGATTGCTTCAGCTTTTGCTGTCAGGGAATGCGTTTACGATCCTCGTGGTTTCACATTCCATTGCAGTAATAACATGCCAGGCACAAGTATTGGTCCTGGTCAGGAAGGCGAGATCACGATTGTTTGTTGTTTTACTGGCAGGGAGTACCAGGATAGTGATGAACAATTAGAGATCACGGCTGAAGTTATTTATAATTGGGCTCATCGAATCCAAAATCCTGATGGTTCTTGGACAACTCTTAATGACACTTACCCTGCTAGTGATTTCATTACTGGAATTGATTACCCTAATATGAGCAAGGGTTTTGAAACTTTTCCAGTTACAATTCATTATAGTTTACCTGAAGAGTCAGCTTTATACCAGCCTGGTGTTTCTATTCCTTCAAGAGTTGATATTCAAGTTGTTACTGGTAAAGGGGTTGTGCCTAATAATGCTGTTTACCCTCAGATTAGGATTCCTGATGACTGGACTCCTGAATCTGTTGACCTTGTTCCTATGATTAGTGGTGGAGCAGTTATTGGTTTATTATCTGTCTTTTCTGTATCTGTTGTGAGGAAGAAAAAGAAGAGATCAAGGATGAATGAGGCAAAGAAACTGTAAAGAATACAAAAACTTAAAAAGAACTAATTCTACATTTCTATAAGGAGGAGGTATTTAATAATGAATAACAAGTTAATAGCAGGAGTTAGTACTCTGGCTTTGCTTGTAACACTAACAGCTGCATGGGCGGGCACAGGAAGCGCTCCTTTCACAATCAGTGTCGTGGTTGATACAACTATTTTCATCCCTGATCTTTGTGAAACTGGTGACTCCACTAATGATGACGCTCTTGACTTCATGCCTGGCATAACTGGTTTAGATGACCCTGCTGCAATCGCTATTGATACTTGCGCTACTGATTTAATTGGTGACTGGAATGTTTCAATGGGTGGTAACGTTCCATTAAACCTTAGTTTCAAGTTAGATAATAGTGCGCCTTTAGGTATTGAGATTGCTTTAGATGGTGGTTGTTACTCTCCATACACATCTAATAATAGTTATTTTAACTTAACGACTGTGGATAGTACACCTAACTGGGCTTACAACTTACAAGATGCGTATACACTAAACATCTGGCAAAGAGTTGCAGCTAATACAACGGCTGTTGGAGACAATAATCACACTTTGTCAATAGTTGTTACTAGTAGTTACACACCTTAAACAATTGTTTTTTTAATTTTGCAATTTATTATTTTTATTTATGATAGACGCAAGACTAGCGATTATTGTAGGAGGGATCTTATTAGTCCTGACCCCTGCAATATCAGCTAATAATGGTTTTCTAGCTTTTTCAATAACTATTGATAACGTTAGTCCTTATTATGAGGGTTTTGAAGGTATTAGTTTAATTGAGAATATTAATGATGAATTCCATTGTTATGCTTTATGGAATGATAGTAATATTCTCGGGACTTATGTTTTTGAGTGGAACCTTACTGGTCTTGCAAAAAATGATAGTGCTCAGAAATTCGTTAATGGTTGGAGTAATATTACTAAGACTTTTAATGGAGCTGATGAAGGTAAGAGTATTGCTTACCGCCTTCATGGACGTGACTGGAGTGGTAACTGGAATAGCACTTATTATAAGAATTTAGTGATCGCGTCAATTAGTCCTGAATTCTTTAGTGTATCCCAAAGCAATGAATCCCCTATTACTGGCGACCCAGTGAATATTAGTAGTTTCTGGACTGATAATTTTGAGGTTGACCATGTTCAATTACAAACTAATGAAAGTGGTTTCTGGATTAATAACGGCAGCCCAGTTGATATTGATAACCAGAGTGGTTGGGCTAACTTCACGATTGACACTACGGGCATGAACTCTTCACCTTATCATTGGCGCTTAATTGGTTTTGATGAAGTAGGTAATAGCAATACTACTCCAATAGAATATTTCTTACCTCAATAACCACGCTTTAATCTTTCTATCAAGACTTTTGGCAGCATTTCAGCATTTATTTTTGTCTCAACTTTAGATAAGTCATACTTGAATCGTCGAGGATTAATTGATAATACATTACCTTTATCAACCTCTAGTATCACGTAACTCGGGTTTGGGTTTTGATCGCGTGGTTGGCCAACGCTTCCAGGGTTAATTACTAAACCATCTTTTAATTGCCTGACAAATAATTGATGTAAGTGACCAACAACTAAAACCTTAACCCCTAACTTCTTTAAGTAACCATCCAGTAATCCTTCGGCACTGCCAGCGTGAACCGCTTCTCTTAAAGGATTAGTTAAGCCTCCATGAACTACTCCAAACTTAACCCCTCCTACCTCACCAACCCAAGTGTCTTGCAAGTTACTAAGGTAACGAAGGTTAATAGCACTTATGTGCTGATCAGTCCATGATAACACGTTAACTGCTTCACGGCTAAAACCTTTATAATCAGTGTTCACTAAAGCGTAATCATGATCACCCATCACGTTAACATCAGCGTGAGCTTTTAACCAGTTAACGCATTCCTCAGCAAAAGGATTATAACCAACACTGTCACCTGCGTGAATAACAAAGTCAGCGTGACCAGCGTCCTGCTCTAATGCTTGCAGTGCAGGCCAGTTTCCATGAACATCAGCCATTAATATTACACGCATAAATTATTATTAGCATGTTCTGGTATTTAATTCTTGAGTCTAGAAATACTTATTAATTACTTAAAAGTCAACAAGCCTTAATGGAGTTAATTAATTACTTAAGAACAATCAATCAATTAAGGGGTTATGGCAAACCAATAGAACCTTATAATACTGGTTTAAAGCAATTAGTTGACTTGCTTGAAGAACAAGCCAGTAAACTAGCTAAACCAGCACGATTAGGTAAGTACATTGCTAAACAGATTGAAGGTGATGACCGGGTCGAGTTATTATCAGTATTAAGTGATGGCCTTGGATTACTAGCAGAGAAGTTACTGCCTTCAAGCGAGTACCAAGCTCTTAGTGTTCTAGAAGAAGTTATTAATTTTGACTACTTAAATGTTGAATTCTTTGATCACGTTATTAAATTAGACTTATCTGAAGCTATTGATTTACAACCAAAGCAATTAGAGTCAATCAGTGAATTCTCAGAGTTAAGGGAGTTAGACTTAAGTTACTCATATATTAGTGGCTTGCCTGATAGTTTTGTCAAGTTAACAAAACTTAAAGTGCTTAACTTAAGTAATTGTTGGTTAGAGCAATACCCTAAAGTTATTGGTGAATTAATTAGCCTAAAAGAATTATACCTTAGCGCTAATGGGTTAAAAAAAATTTTCAGACTGCCTAAGAGTATTAATTTACCTTTACTTGAAGTGCTTGACATAAGTTGCAACTCATTAAAGAAAATGCCTGACTTAAGTGGTTTAAGCAATCTTAGAGTGCTTGACTTATCTGGCAATAAGTTTAAGAAAATACCTGATTACTTAATGGATTTAGAAGTTAATGCAAGGTTTAATAGTAAAAAGATTGGAAGCATAAGAATTTAAAGTACTAACTTAGTTTTACTCTTCTAATGACAGTGCTAGTTTGTGCAGCTCACCCAGATGACGAGGTTATTGGCATGGGTGGGACCATTGCCAAGTTAAGTAAAAAAGAGAAAGTAATCTCTGTTATCTTCTCTTATGGTGACAAATACCCTTTTTGGAAGGATTCAGTTAAGGTTAAGAAGAAGCGGATTAATGAAACAATGGTTTGTGAAAAAATCCTTGGCGTTCACAAAACATTTTTTCTTGGCTTAAAAGACTTAGAGATTAGCAAACATAAAACTAAAGCCTTGAATAAATTAACCAAACTACTTAATAAGTATAAACCTGACCGCGTCTTCACTCACACTAAAACTGATGGTCACCCTGATCACAGGGCTGCTCATGAAATAACTGTTCAAGCAGTTAAGCAATCTTTTGCTAATATTCAAGTATTAACTTTTGATATTAACTTTTTTAATTTTAGTAAAGGCTTAAAAGTGGTTTATGACATTACTGACACTTTTAGCAAGAAAATGCACGCTTTAAACGAGATTAAGAGCCAGCGAAGCATTACTATGTTGTTAAAACCTTTAATCCTGATCAAAGCATTATTTTATGGGTTACAAAACGGTTTCAAATACGGGGAGTGTTTTAAGAGTTTATGACTAAATCATTATTCAGTGTTTATGGTTACGGTCTTGGTCACGCAACCAGGTGTGACGCGATTATTAAAGCCTTAAAAGGAGAGTCAAGAGTGATAGCTAGTGAGAACGCTTATGACTATTTTACTAATAAAGGGATGAACCCTTCAAAGATTAATAGTTTTAAGATTGGAAGCATCACTAAGAGTTTTTCATGGGTTCAAACTATTTTTGAGAACATTGACTTACCTTTTAACATGCTAGCTGATTATAATCTTGTTAAAAGGGTTACTAGAGAATTCAAGCCTGATGTCATTATTAGTGATACTGAACCAGTAAGTATGTTATACGCTAATACTGCCAAAGTCCCTAGTCACTTCTTATCTAATTTAATCCCTATCACTGAAGAGTACAAGAGTTTGCCTGCCAAGCTTAAGAACACTAAATTAAATGGTCAAGAAGCCGTTATTCGAATGTTCCTTGATCAAGTTTTCAGAAAAAGTAATTTTTTGCTTTCACCAACCATTAGTCATTATTCACTAGGAGCTAAGGTTAAGTTCACTGACTTAATTGTTCGCAAAAAACCAGCAGATATTAGTAGTGTTGAATCTGTTAGGAAGAAGCATCGATTGCCTGATGACTTCATTCTTGTATCTTTTGGCGGGGCTAAAATATCAAGCGAGTATTATAATTTATTAATCCCTATTCTTAAAGAATTCAAGGATCAAGAATTTGTTATCAGCACTAACCACGCTGTTAAGCGAGAAATATTATTGCAGAATTTAAGGCTTTACCCTTTTATTGATGATTACTTGTCAATGCTTAAGGCTTGTAAAGCTGTTATCTGCCTTGCAGGTCATAGCACTATTAGCGAAGCTCTTGTTTATGGCAAGCCTTGCTTCGTGATCCCTGTCCAAGATCATGTTGAACAATTAATTAATGCTTTCATCCTTGATAAGAAAGGTTATGGTAAAGCTTTCTATCATAAAGGCGATATTAAGGAATCTCTTAAGGATTTCTTAAATAATCTTGACTTTTATGCTCGCAACATTAAAAGTGCAAGGTTTAAGGGTAATGGTGACTCTGAGTGCGCTAAGTTAATAGAGAAAAACTTAAGAAGGAACTAATTTTATTACTCTCTCATGGCTCGTGGTATTGGTAGAACAAAGGGAAGTAAGATTAGGGTTAAGCGAAAGCGAAGGAAGATTGGTGGTTACAAGATTAAAGGTAAGAATCCTAAGAAAGCTAGTAAAAGATAAAATTAAAAAAAAATAAAAGAATAATTTTTATTCCTTCTTGCCTTTGTTCATAAACATTGCTTTAATAAAGAACTCTAATTCAATTCCTTTCTTAGTGCTAGTTACAGTAAATCGATAATCATCAATGTTTGCACTAACACCTGTTAGCATATCCTTTACTTGGTCTCCTAACTCCATTAGGGTTTCTTTAGTAACATTTACTTTCTTTTCTGCCATAAGAGAATTAAGTAATCACCTTTTTATTAATGTTTTGAGAGATCTATTAACTTCTGTTTTTTCTTTTTTGGTAATTTTGTGTATAACTTTAAGAATTTAGGGTCAGTTATGAAGTCAGGTATTAAATCACCCATTGATAATAATATTGTTTTTGCTAATGGGAAGAATTGATCCTTGACATAATAATTTAATACTTTATCCTCTAAACCCTTAGCCCTAAACACTAAGTAAGTGGCTATGAATTGAGTCATTTCCTCAACAGTTAAGTAAGACAATAATACCCTAGCTAGTTCCCTTAAAGTTTTAGTGCGGGCTAAGTCATCAATTAATTTCTCCTCTGTTTTATTTATGATTTTAGCCATTAATTACTATCATAAGGGTTTATTAACTAAAAACGTTTCTATAGGATTCATGTCTTATGTTGAGGACGCGATTTATGGTTTTATAAAAGACATATTTACTAAAGGCATATTAGTCCTCACTAACAAGCGATTCCTACTCTACACTTCTATTGCTGTTATCATGCCTGTTATTCTTACAATACTTTCTTTTTTCCAAGGCAGTGAGTTCGGCACTGTTTATAATTTCTTATTTAATCTTGAGTTAGCGGCTTGTGTTGCTTTAGTTATCACAGGCTTAGTTAGTCTTAAAATTCAATTAATCAAAGTTGAGCACTTATTGTTCCTTACGCTTACTGGATTATTACTAGCTGTTAAGACTTTCTGGGATACCACAATAGTTGATTTAACTGAAACAATTTTCGTGTACATTAGTTTCTACTCTTGGATTATCACCACTAATATTGCTGGTTTAATGGCTATCAGGGAGTTCATGGTTACTTGGCCTGGCTGGGTTATCAGGCTTGGAGATAAAGAGGAACGATTAACTTTTGGCCCACTTGTTAAGCTTGGATTATTCGCTACCCTAGCCTGGTTTACTTACTCTATTTTCTTTAGTTTTTCTTGGAGTTACTTACTTGCCTTCTTTGCTGCCGGCATTGTATTCTACACTATTTACGTTTTCATGCCCTTAACTAAGGATTCAATTATGTCTTCTATTATTTGCTTCTTCTACTTCATGTTATTATACCACTTATTTGTTAGGGCTGAGTCATCAACCGGTTTCCTAGTATTAGATATTTTATTAATTGTTGGCACCACCATCTTCACTGCTCAAAGCATTAGTCGCTTAATCGCTAGTAAAAAATACGCTTTACCTTACCAATGGGATAGCCTCATAATCTTATTAATGGGTTTCATGCTTGGTTACCACTTACTAGGGGTTCGCATAGCCTTTTTCGGGGGCATGGCTTCATTATACTCTTTATACCATGACATTGCGTTTGGGTTTGGAACACTAACCATTTTCGGAATCTTAATTCTTTACTTAAGCAATAAGAGTTTCAGGGGTTTTAGTAAACCTAAAGTTAAACTAATGGACGCTGTAAAAAGGGTTTCAGGTATGGGCTTAGAAGCAGTCACTGATTATGCTAAAGGTTTAACTAAGACTTTGAAAAAGAAGCAATGGCAAATAGAGATTAAGAAAAACAAGGATGAAGAAGAATAGTTATTTAAGTTCCAAATAATATTTTATTGACCAGGTCAAAGGCGACTTGTTGCCTTCTAGCCTTCATGCTGGGGTAGCCAAGCGGTTTAAGGCGCAAGCCTGGAACAACCCTTTCCGCTAACGCTCAAACCGTTAACGGAAAAATCAGAAAGCTTGTGGGCACACGCCCGCGCGAGTTCGAACGCTTGACAGAGAACTTGTTCTTCGTCTGGCCGAATGTCTCGTCCCCAGCGAAACCGCAGGGGGACATTCCCCTTTAATTAATTCAAATAGGCATTACTAGGCTTTCTTTTTCACTTATGGCTGATACCATTGAGTTCACTTCCTCAACGCCTTCTAGTTTCATCACTTCTTTAATTAACTTATCTGCGTCAACCAAGTTCTTGCATTTTGCTTTAGCTATTAAATCAAAATCACTGCCTTGCAGTAAGTGTAACTCAGTAATTTTATTATAGGATTTTAACTTGCTTAGTGTTACGTTCGTGTCAATTCCTTCTTCTAAGTCAATAATTAAGAACAAGGTTACATTATAATCAATCATTGAGTAATCAATTATTGGCTCATAACCCCTAATTAAACCTTTTAATTCAAGTCTTTTAACCCTTCGGTGAACTGTTGAGACTGGAACCCCTGTCTTCTTTGATAACTTGTCAAGGCTAACCCGTCCATTCTTGATTAACTCATTAAGGATTAATTTATCTTTATTACTAAGCTTCATTAAGTTTTCAAAGGCTTAATACACTTTTAAGCTTATGGGAAAATTTCCCAGAATTAGGATTTTTTTAAGAATTATTCTTTCATTAATTATTTAAAGACCTTATTTAATTCTAAACCCACAATGACCTCACAATACGCAATTATCTCGGACGTGCATCAAAACCCTTTAAACCTAAATAGAATAATTCGAGAAGTAAAAGACTTAGGTTTAGATGGTTTAATCATTAATGGTGATGTTGGCAATACACCTGAAGTAATTACTTTCTCATTAATTCAAGCAGTTAATAGTGAATTACCAGTTTATGTTCAACCTGGCAGTCATGAAACAATAAATGGTTATGAGTTAGCAATTAAGAAAGTTAGTTCTGAATACTCAAATTTAATTAATGTCTTAGATCAATTAAAAATAGAGACTAGTGATCACCACTTAGTATTCCTTCCAGGTTCTGATTGGACTGCTGGTGGAGAATACTTAATCAAGCCTGACTTACCTACAGGTGATTACTTTCCTCAAGGCTCCCTGAGTAGATATCAAGGACTCCTTAGTAAAGTTCATGTTGAGAACATGAATGATTTAACTCAACGAGTCACTGATCCTGGGAAAACCATTATTTTCTGTCACGTGCCGCCTAAGTTTGACAATCCAATTAATTGTGTTGACATGGCTTATTTTTGTCAGAAAGGTGATGAAGTAATGCCTGGAATTGCTGTTGAATCAATGATTAAACAAAGATTTGGCAACTTACCTAATGACGTGATTGTTAGGATAGCTGCGGCAAATGGTTTATTGCTTAAAAAAGAGAATAGGGGTAATGAGTTTTTAAAACAAGTTTTCTATAAGCTAGGGGTTACTAAAGCCGTTAGCGGTCACTTTCATGAAAGTGTTCACCGAGCTAATGATCAGCTAAGCAATCCAGTACCACCAGGTACGCTTGTTAGTGAATTATTCTATAATGCTAGTCACGCTGACGCTGGCTTATTTGGTGTTTTAACAGTTAATGGTGAATTAGTTAGTTATCAAAACATTACTGTTTAAATATTAATAATTACTTACACTTAATCATGAATCTCGTGATTTATACTGATGGCGCTAGTCGTGATAACCCTGGTCACGCCGCAATTGGTTACTGGATTACTGATGGCAAAAAAGAATTAGAGCGTAAAGGAGAGTATATTGGCGTGACCACTAATAACCAAGCTGAGTACCGAGCTCTTATTGAGGCTTTAAAGCAAGCCCGCAAGTACAAGCCCTTAGAAATCACTTGTTATAGTGATAGTAATTTAATGGTTCATCAATTAAATGGTGATTGGAAGGTTAAAGACCCTCAATTAAGTGACTTATACTTTGAGATTAAAACTCTTGAAAAGAATTTCGAGAAAATCTCTTATCATCATGTTCGCAGGAGTAATCCTGGTATTGAAAAATGTGATTTAATGGCTAACCAGGCCTTAGACCATAAGACTTAGGAATGGTTTCTTAATAATCTCTAACTTATTAGGGTCATAAGTCTCGCAAGTAACATTACTTAATAATAACTTATTTAATATTGGGTAAGGAGTGCAATTAATTGTTGGACCATAACCCACTAGGAATGATTTATTAAATGACTCTGCAAATGATTTAATCCTATCTGAATAATGGTTATTAAAGATTCTTAATAATTCATACTTTAATGACTCTGAACCAAAGCTTGAGACATCTACTTCTGGGTTAGCTAACCGAGCACTATCAGTGTCAATGAAAACAATTGTTGGCAACCCATCATCATTCTCTATCACAATATTCCTTAGTCTTGGGTCAAAAACGCATAAACAAACAGGTCCCTGATTATGACGGCTCATAAAGTAATCAACTGACTCGTTTGAGAAAACTTTTCTTAAGCGAGCCTCGTGTAAAGGTAAATAAGAATCTTTTATGCTTAGGAAAGTATTATTATGAAGATTAGCTAGTGCTTGGCCAATAAGGTTGGCTGCAAAATCTTTTTTTAGTAAACCATGTTCTTGCATTTTATTCTTATCCAAACTTAACACTTTAATCAAGTATTCATCAAATGATTCAGTGCCTGATAAGAAAAAACCAGCTATTAATTCTTGAAGATCCCATTTATTTATTCGAGCCCTAACAAGCCAGACATTAGCCCCATCCCTTAACCAATAACCGCCTTGCTTTAACTTAAAGTATTTTGGAATCTTAATATGTTTAGCAATGTTCTTGTTATACCAGACGAACTCCTTAACTCGTTCAATTAAACTACCTTCTTTATTACCAAAATTAGTTTTTATGAGAACATAATTCTCCAGAACATAAACTGGGTGGTTAAAGTTATAACACCAACCCTTAATTACGGGTTCTTCAGATAAGTCAAACTGTGCTATAATTTTTTTCAACTCTTTTTTAGACAAGTTTAATGGAGTATTCTTCATGAACATTGTCTCGTGAAGGTTCATGCCAAAAAGAATTACTTAATAATATTATAAAGGTTTGCATATAAAACTATTAAAAAGCAAACCCTATTCCTAATGTAATAATGAATGTTTTAACTTTAATGATCTTAGGCATTATTCAAGGATTGCTTGAATGGTTGCCGGTTAGTAGTCAGGGAATGCTTACTTTAATCATGACTTTGCTTGGTGAGGCTCCTTCAGTTGCTTTGGATTACGCTATTTTTCTTCATGCTGGTACAATGCTGGCAGCCCTAGTTTATTACCGTAATGAATTCCTTGCCATGATCAAAGAAGGAACTCTACTCAAGTTCACCTTGGTCACGACATTAATTACTGGCCTTATTGGCGGAGTATTATATCTTACTCTTAGGAATATTAGTGAAAGTATTGGTACTGGCGTTATTGCTGTTATTGGCGCTGCCTTAATTATTACAGGCTTGCTTCAACTTAATAAGAAGAAAGGTTTGAAAAGAGAACCAGGAAAGTATGATGCTTTAATCACAGGTGTTGCTCAAGCCTTCTCAATTATACCAGGTATTAGTCGCAGTGGAACCACCACTAGCACGCTATTATTTAGAGGTTTTAATGGCGCCACGGCTCTAAAATTATCTTTTATTCTTAGCGTGCCAGTAGTGTTAATAGCTCAATTGGGTCTTGGGTTATTAGAGAGCCCGGCCATGTCTTGGCAAGGTGTTTATGGTTTAATGACTAGTTTCATAGTTGGTTTAATCACTATTAAAGGCCTTACAATCATTGCTCAGAAGATTAATTTTGGCAAGTTCTGTATTGCAATGGGTTTAATCACCTTAATCCCAGCGATTTTATATTTACTATAGAGTAGTTACAGAAACATTTATAAAAGGAATTTTATTTTCTGTGAGTCATGGCAAAAAAACCTACTAAAGCTTCAACTGAGAAGATTATTCAGGATTTAAAAAAAGCTTTGAAAAAGGATTTACTTGCAGTTGTCACTCTTAAAGTTAAGAAAGAGGGTGGCAAGCAGGAGAAGCTTGCTATAATTAATGATTTAGTTGATAAGGATAAAGTAACTAAGGCTTTGAAACCTTTTGCTAAGAAGATTTCTATCCTTCCTTTGAGTGGTCTTTGGCAGGCAATGTATGATGGTAAGGTTAGTTTAATGGCTACAATAATCACTGGTGACATTCATTATGATAATGGTTTCATTAAGTCTATGCGCGCTGCAGAGACTTTAAAATTAGCTGTTATTAAGAAATTCGAGCGTTACATCATGAGTGTTATCCTTTTTGGTTCATTATCTCGTGGTCAAGCTAAGGAGGAGAGTGATGTTGACTTAGCTATTATTGTTGATGATACTGATTTGAAGAACATGACTCGTGATGAGGCTCGTAATAGGTTAATGATGATGATTAACCAGACTGCTCGTGAGATCTACCCTAAGTTTGAGACTGTTCAGGTTTACTTATTATCTCATGTTTGGGAATGGATTAAGGATGCTAGTCCCGTGATATTCACTTTAATTAGGGATGGGGTTCCATTATTTGATAAAGGTCTTTTTGCCCCTTGGAGGTTGTTATTAAAGACAGGTAAGATCACTCCTAGTCCTGAAGCTATTAATAAATTCCAGAAGAGTGGTCGATTGTTATTGAAATTAATTGGTAATGAGATTAATCAAGCCGTGTCTGAGAAATTATATCAGGCCATGCTTATGCCTGCCCAGGCAGCTCTCATGCTTTATGGCGTGATGCCTATGACTTATCGTGAAGCTCCTCAAATGCTTAGGGATATCTTTGTTAAAGAAGAGAAGATTCTTGAAGAGAAATTCCCGCAATACTTGCAGGATATTATTGACGTGCGTAAAGAATTAGAGCATGGTAAGGTTAAGCAAATCTCTCCTGCAGTAATGGGTAAGCATTTTAAGCGGGCTGAGGAATTCCAGAATCGGATGGATAAATTGTACGAGCAGATTAAGAAGGAGAAGATTAATGATAGGATTGAGGAAATGGAGTTAATGGTTAAGAAAGCAATTCTTAATGAATTAAAGAATCGCAGTATCACTCCTGGTAAGGAACCTTTAGATAAGTTTAGTGAAAAAGTCATTAAGAAGGATAAGCGCAAAGACCTTGATGAATTCATGTTAAATTGGACTAGAATTCTTAAAGCTAAGAAGGAAGGTAAACTAACTAGCGCTGATGTTCAGCGAGTCCATCGTGAAGTGATAAACTTTGTTGATGAAGTTGAAAAAATGAAGTAAATATTTTCTATGATTATTAGACCGGTTAATGAAAGTGAACTAGTTGATGTTATTAGGTTGCAGGATAGTGTTTACCCAGTTAGTCATCAAGAACCAATTAATACTTTTGAGTCCATGTTAAGAGTTTACCCTCAGGGTAGCTTGGTAGCGGTTGATCAAGGAATTATTGGTTACTTATTTTTTCATCCAGGGTTAATGGATGAAGTTCAGAGTTTATGCAGTGAGTTAAAATTACCTCTTAACCCTGATTGTATGTACTTGCATGACTTGGTTGTAAGTCATGAGTGTAGGGGTTTGGGTGTTAGTGATTCATTACTTCAGGCTTGTTATATTACTTCATTAAGTGAGGGCTTTAATGAGTTAAGGCTTGTGGCTGTTTATGGGGCTGAATCTTTTTGGCAAAGGATTGGTTTTGTTGGTCTTGAATGGATTGATTATGGTGGAGAAAAAGCTTTAAGAATGAGCAAGTCACTTAATTAATTATTTTTCTTACATCATTAAAACCTGAATTTAAAATCCCTTCCTGAGCAATAACTTATAAAGATTTGTATAGTAAAAACCAAACAAAATGATAATTGACTTCCATACTCACTTGGGTTTTGCAGTAACAAAGGCTGATAGTAATGAAACAAGCATTCTATCCTCACTTAAGGATAATAATATTACTAAAGTAGTTGTTTTCCCAACCAAGACAATAGAGGGTTATGAAGTTATGAATAACCAGGTGATCAAGTTTGCTGAACAAAACCCTGAAATAATCCCTTTTATTAGGTTAACACCAGAGTCAAATTGTATTCCTAAAAAAGCTGTGGGGGTTAAGATTCACCCTTTAGCAGATGAGTGGAGTATTAATGACTTTAAGGATTTAATGCCAAGGTTAAAGGGTTTGATCGTGTTATTTCATTCAGATAAGCACCTTATTAGAGAATTCAAGCCTTTGATTAAGGAGTTCCCAGACATTAAGTTCGTGGCCGCGCATGGCAGTCGGACCAAAGCGCACCTGGAGGCTTACAAGGAATGCCCTAATCTATATTATGATACTTCAATCAAGATGAGTCCTTACTCTATGAAAGTGTTTACTAGTATTGATGAAAAAAGAGTATTATTTGGTTCAGACCATCCGTTCTCAACTCAAAAGATTGAATTAATGAGGGTTAAATTAAACCCTTACATTAATGACCGGGTTAAAAATTTAATATTAGGACTTAATGCTCAAGAATTACTTAATAAGAAGCAATGATCCCTTTCTTGTTCACGATACTCGACACTAAAACCCTTAAATAATTGTTCAATAGACTCGCGTGACTTAAGCTTTTTCAAGATAGTGATAATAATCTTACTTTTAGTAACGCGGGTTAATTCATCAACCACTCGTTGTTTTTCATAAACGTCCTGCAATACTGTGAAACAAGTTGAGTTATCAAAACACTTATTTTTAAAAGGCAAGTAACGGGCATCACATACTATGCGAGTACCCTCAGCCTTTGAAAGCATGCCAAGCGAAGAATCAGTTAAGACAGTTGGCTTAATAAACTCACAAATAATGCCAGTACCAGACCCAACATCTAGGATTGTGCCTTGCAATGAATCAAGCCATTCCTTAACAAACTCGTATTTCTCACGCTGTTCTTCACCATATAATTCATCATAACCCTTACTAAGCATGTCATAGTAACCCATTTTGAGTAAATTAAATGTAATTAATAGTTAAATATTTAATATTATACATTAAAGAAGAATTTATGAGTGAAGAATTCGCTAACTTATTTGTTAAAACATTAAGTCATTATCTTCAAAAAGGTTATGAAGAGTACCAATTAGAGAAAAAAGGAATTGAGTACTTATTGATTACTAGGCCTTTATTTGAAACATTATTAGTGTTAACGCCAGAGGATACTGAGGATAATAAGAAGTTAAAAAACAGGGAAGCAGTCACTTATCATGAAGGCAGGATACCTTTATACTTAATGAAGAAGTTTAAAGCAATAAAACCCCCAAGCCATAAAGTGAAACCAGAAGAGATACATTATACAGAAGCTTTTAACCTAGCAGTAAACATAATCTACCAAATGCTTTGTGATCGAAAAGGAATAAAAAACCCTTACCCAGATAACTCGATATGGCTAAAACTATCTTAACGCTTATAAGATCATGAGTGTTAAAAAAATACAGACAAAATGAAATATAAACCAATGCTTGCAGTAACAGGAAAACTTAATTTATTAACTAACCCAGATTACTTATTTGAACCAAAACTAGATGGTATTAGGTGCATCCTAGTCAAGCGTGGCAGGCGCGTTTACATGTTTAACCGTTTAGGCCAAGACTTCAGCCACTTATACCCTTTAATTAAGAAAGAATTTGAAGAATATGATGAGGAATTTATACTTGATGGTGAAATAATATGTTATAATGAACGAGGAGTACCAGATCATCGATTACTAATGAGGCGCATACAAGCAACTAGTAAAACAGATATAGACATGAGAGCTAATGCTATACCAGCAACTTACGTAGCCTTTGACATACTGCAAATAGGGGCTCAAGAATTAATCAGCAAAGTAATAACTGAGCGGAAAAAACAATTAAGGCAATTAATCAAAGAGTCAACACATGTTGAGCGAATAATGTTCACTGAAGACGGAAACCAGTTATGGGAGTTAATTAAGAAAACCAAAATGGAGGGGGTAATGGCTAAATTAAAGGGTAGTTATTACTTGCCAGACACTAGAACCAAGGAATGGTTAAAAATAAAGAATAATAAAAGCGTTGACGCAGTCATAACAGGTTACATTGAAGGTAAAGGCCGAGGCAAGAATACTTTCTCAGCCCTAATACTAGGCTTATACAAAAAAAACAAATTAGTTAAGATTGGTAAAGTAGAGACAGGCTGGGATGATGAATCAAAAAATTACATTATGAAAAAACTAAAACCATTAGAGACAAAAAAAGACGGTAGAATACAAAAAATTAAACCAGAACTAGTATGTGAAGTAGATTACTTAGAGTTAACTAAGGAAAAAGAGTTAAGAGCCCCAGTCTATAAACGATTAAGGCATAAACCAGCAGAAGCCTGCACTTGGGGTCAATTAAAGAATTAAACATAAATCATTGAAGAAACAAAATAATCATAAACAGTCCTAGATAATGAATCAATAACGTCAGGAATAAAATCAGGATTATTTATTACAATACCAGCGTTAACTAATCGGGTTGACTCAACCGGGGAGGTTAACTTATCAGAATAAATAACACACCAGAAACCATCACGCTCATACCTCTTTAATAAACCATTAAGCCTGTCAGGCTCAACCTGGAATCGATGACCAATTGGGATGCTAATGCGAACACAATCATTAATTAACCTAGCGTCAAACCCAAGTAATTCCTGAAGAGAACCATCAAGGCCAGGCACTTCATCCCTAAGAAAAGCAGGGCATAAAGCAACAGGTTGGCCTTTAACAGTAATAGGGCAAGTATAAGTGGGTTTAAATCCAACAAAACTGAATTCATTATCAATTAATGATTGTTTCATAAAGATTAAAGCTTACAATAATACTTTATAAACTTTTATAAAGGCTTAAGCACGATTTAATACTATGAGCTTAACTCAAGCCAAGGAATTAATGATGCAAGAATTCCTAAGTAATATTGGGTTAAACCTAGATGACTTATTAGAAGTTCATGACTCAAACTCGATTCTAGAACACTTACATAAGGTAGGCTTGATGAAAGAATTATACAGAGGCAGTTATGATCCTAATCAATTATCATTAATGAATTCAGCAAGCCAGTGCAGGTACGTTGACTCAACCAGTATTAAAGCAGATAGGGTTCACCGACGAGTAAGCACTAAAACTAATGGAACAATACACTTAGGTGATTATATAGAGTCAATTGGGAAACATGAAAAGCCATGGCTTGTTAAAGCTCACGGAGCCAGGATTGATAAAAGCACTGGATTCTTCACTTATAGTCCAACAATGAACTTAAGAGCTTTATTCTTCCTGTATGGTGAGGAATTACTTGACTATCTTGACTTAACTCAAGAAGATCAAGAAATAATCATGGAAAAGATAGGGACTGAGGAAATGCAAGCCGGCTTATTTAATTTAGTCTTTAATGGTCAAGCAGGCAGTGCCAGAATCACTAGTGCTAAAGGTGAGACAAGCACTGAACATCGTTTAGGGGTTAACCAGCCATTAATGATTAAGGGATCAAGAATTAATTATGATGATCACGTCAGGTTAACTTGTGGTTGTGAGTACTACACTCTAGGTAATTTTGTTCAACGAGAGAATTCACGAAAATATGAGTTATGCAAGCACTTAATAGCTTTCCTTGTAGGTATAAAGAAAGGGTCTCAGTTCTTAATTGATCATGGTCATGAAGTTAAAAGCAATAGGAGTGGGTTGCAATTCTGCAATCCTGAAGACGTACAGGTTAGTAAAATACCTGTTTTAACACTTTATGAACCATTAGAGGAGCCATTAATTAATGGTAAGCCAAACCCAATATTCAAACAAGTTAATTCTGAGATTGCCAGGAGTTTATACATTGAATGCAAGCCAGGTTATGAGATTGATTTTAGAATAATGAACACTTATGGTGAATTAATCCTAACTCCTTTACTGCATTGGGATTTAATAACTAATTCAAGAACTTATGACGAACGAATGAATCACACTTGCATTAAAGGCGGTAACGTATGGTTAAATGGTAACTTACAATACTTTTATGGTGAAGTACTAGCCCCAATTCCTGTAGCTGATGTTAATGAATTAACAATCTCTTACTATGCTACCAGGTTATGTAAGATGAAGAATTCATGCGCTCAATGCAATGAACCATTACACCCTAACACAGTTAAATGCCCTTATTGTGGTTAAAAAACCTTTGTTCTGGCAATCCTAATAAAGTAATTATACGTAACCTTTAAAAACCCAATAGGTTTTCAGTTCTTTTCATGGGACATAAGGTAGGATACACACATAGACCCCACAGGAGTTCGTTGGGGTTCTGGCCTAGAGTTCGCGCTAAGCGACCATACCCTAGGGTTCATTGGAAAGAACTGCCTGAACCTGGTTGTGCAGGATTCCCTGTATACAAAGCTGGCATGACTCATGTAACAATTATTGATAACCTTAAGGGTAGTCCAACAAAGGGTAAAAAAGTTTCTACACCCGTGACCATTGTTGAAGCCCCACCATTCAAGATTATTGGTGTAAGGTTTTACAAGAACACTCCTTATGGTAAGAAATGCGTTGGTGAAGTAATAACCCGCAATCCAAACAAACATTTAAAAAGAAAAATGACCACGCCTAAAAAAGAAGGTAAAAAAATTGATGACTTCTCAAATTATGATGATTTAACAATTATTATTCAAACTCAACCTCACTTAATTAAGTTGAAAAAAACTCCTGAAGTTCTTGAAATAGGCTTAGGTGGCAGTTTAGATGATAAGAAGGCTTATGCTAAAGAGCATTTTGAAAAAGAAGTAAAAATTCTTGAAGTGCTTAAAGAAGGAATGCTGGTTGATACAAATGGCATAACCACTGGTAAGGGAACTCAAGGAAGTGTTAAAAGACATGGGGTTACAATTAGACAACATAAGAGTGAGAAAACTAAGAGGGGTTCTGGAACACTAGCCCCTGAATGCCCTAAAAAAGTTGCTTGGCAAGTACCTCAATTTGGTCAAATGGGTTACCAAACACGTGTAGAATTTAATAAATGGGTGTTAAAGATTGGTGATAATCCAGAAGACATTAATGTTAAAGGTGGTTTCAAGGGTTATGGGGTGGTTCATGGTGATTTCTTACTAATAAAGGGCAGTATTATAGGTCCTAAAAAACGAATGATTATTCTTAGGAAGGCTATCAGGCCTAGTGATAAGATTCCTAAAGTCCCGCCACAAATAAAGTATACTAGTTTAACAAGTAATCAGGGGGCTAGGAAATGAAGATTAAGAGTTTAAGTGGTAAGGATTTGAAAAACATTAACTTACCTAAACAATTCAGTGAAGAGGTTAGGAAAGACTTAATTAAGAGAGCTTATAATGCTGTTAGAAGTCATGAAGTCCAAGCTCAGGGGGTTAGCCCTGTTGCTGGAATGAGGCATGCTGTTGATTTAAAGAAGAGGCGTCGAGCTTACAAGAATATTATGGGTACTGGTCGTAGCCGTACTCCGCGCAAAGTAATGAGTCATGGTGGTGGAATGAGGTTTTCTTACAAAGGTGCTCAAGCACCATTCACTGTTGGTGGGCGAAAAGCTCATCCTTCAAAAAGCAGTAAAATCATTGCAGAAAAGATTAATAAAAAAGAGCGGCGCAAAGCTATTAGGAGTGCCATAAGCGCTAGTAAAGTCATGATTATTGAAGATAAGTTTGAAAAGTTAAGTAAGACTAGTGAAGTTGTTAAAGCTTTAGAGAGCAATGGTTTGAAAACTAAACCAAGAAAGACTTTGCGTAAAGGCGTTGCTCGGTTAAGGGGCAGGGCTAAGCGTTATGGTAAAGGGCCTTTGTTAATTGTTGCTGGTAAGTGTGAATTAATTAATAGTGGGTTTAACATCCCTGGAGTTGAAGTCGCCCTTGTTAATGAATTAAATGTTAAATTGCTTGCTCCAGGTAGTGTTCCTGGCAGGCCAACAATTTGGAGTGAGTCTTCAATTAAAAGATTAAGTGAAGAGGGATTATTCTTATGAAAGAAGTAATTATTAGGCCTGTCACTAGTGAGAAAGCAGTTAGGTTAATGGAAGGCCAGAATATTATCACGTTAATAGTTAACTCTAAAAGTAATAAGCAGAAAATAAAAAAAGCTGTTCAAGAATTATTTAAAGTTAAAGTACTTAAAGTTAACACCTTGCACAGCACTAAAAATGAGAAAAAAGCTTATGTCAAGTTAAGTGATGATGATAATGCTCTTGACATTGGAGCTGACCTGGGGATGATCTAAAATGCCACGAAGAGTACCACAAAGGCGGAGGGGAAAGGGAACAACTACGTACACGGCTGTTAGTCATCATTATAAAGCAATGGCTTGCTTCAAAACTTATGAAGAAAATGAAAGAAATGGTTTATGTAATGGCAAGGTTCTTGAATTAATCCATGATCCTTCTAGAAGGGCTCCATTAATGATTGTTCGTTTTGATGTTCAAACCATTGCGGTTCCTGCACCACTAGGTGTTATGAAAGGGCAAGTAGTTCAAGCTGGAGTTAATGCTCCTGTAGAGTTAGGTAATTGCCTGCCATTAAAGAGTATTCCTGAAGGAACTGTTATCTCAAATATTGAGTTAGTGCCAGGTGATGGTGGTAAACTAGCTAGGACTGCTGGGGCTAGGGCTAGAGTGGTTGGTAAGGATAAGAATAATATTATTGTTAAATTAACATCTAAAGAAACTAAGAAGTTAAACGAGAATTGCAGGGCTCAAATCGGTATTATTGCTGGTGGAGGCCATAAGAATAAACCATTAGTTAAGGCTGGTAATAATTTTTATAAATGGAAAGCTAAAGGTGGCAAGAGGTGGCCATTAGTTAGGGGTTGTGCTAAGAACGCTATTGACCACCCTCATGGTGGTAAACAACACCGTAAGAGGAAGAGTCGGACTGTTAGCCGGAACGCTCCGCCTGGCAAGAAGGTTGGAAGTTTTGCTTCAAAAAGAACTGGAAGGGGAGGTAAGCGTAAGAAGTAATTATGGCAAGGTTTAATTGGATGGGTAAGGAACTTGAAGATCTTAAAAAAATGAGTGAGGAAGAATTAACTAAATTATATAATTCTAGGGCTAGGCGTACACTAAAAAGAGGTCAAGTCAAGAATAACCCTAAATTATTTAAGAAAATCAAGGTGGCGATTAAGGAATTAGAGTCTGGTGAGCAGAAGACAAGCATTAAGACTCACTTAAGGAGTTTAGTAATCACTCCTCAAATGGTTGGTTTAACCATTAATGTTCATAATGGTAAAGAATTTGTTAAAGTATTAATTAAGGAGCGAATGATTGGTAACTTAATTGGCGAGTATTCAATGACTCGTAAAATGGTTAAGCATTCAAGCCCTGGTGTTGGTGCTAGCCGTTCAAGTAAGTTCGTGCCAATGAAGTAGGTGTTATAAAAATGGATTATCATATTGCAGAGGGCGTGGGAACAAATCTTAGTATTAGTAATAAGCATGCTAGGGAGATCTTGGCTTACATTAAAGGTTTGAATGTTGATAAAGCTATTCAACGTTTAGAAAGGGTTATTGAACATAAGGATTCTGTTCCATTTAAGCGTTTTAACACTAAGATTGGTCACCGGCCTGGTAAAGGCCCTGGCAGGTATCCTGAGAAAGCCTGTAATGAGATCATAATCGTGTTAAGGAACGCTAAGAATAATGCTATAAATAAAGGGTTGCAAGAAGAGAAACTAGTGATTAAAGAGGGTATTACAATGATGGATATTAGTAAAAGGCGAAGGCAGCGAAGTCGTAAAGGTGGTTATGTTGGTAGTATGAAATTAACTAGTGTTAAAGTCAAATTAATAGAGCATGAAGAAGAGAAGCCTAAAAAGAAGGTGAGTAAGTAAATGATTGAGCGGAAATTTATTGAGGATAAAGTAAGGGATTATAAGATTAAGAGGTTCCTTAGGAAAATATTAGATAATGTTGGTTTTAGTAAAGCTGAGGTTGAGAAAACACCTCTTGGTATGAAGATTACTGTTTTCACAAGCAAGCCTGGATTAGTTGTTGGTAAAGGAGGATCTAATATTAAGAGTTTAACCTCTGATCTTGAAAAAAAGTTTGGTTTAAAAAACCCTCAGATAGAGATTGAAGAGATAACTCAACCAGAACTTGATGCTCAAATAATTGCTGAAAGAGTTGCTTACCAGATAAAGCGTTTTGGTAAGTCACGTTTTAAAGCAATTGGTTATAAGTCACTTCAGCGAATGGTTAGTGCTGGAGCTGTTGGGGCTGAAGTCACTATCTCTGGCCGAATCCCTGGTAAGAGGCATAATACTTGGCGTTTTAAAGCTGGTCGTTTACCTAAGAATGGTTTTGTTGCTGACAACCTTGTTGATAAGGGTTTTGAAGAGATTCAATGGAATCAAGGAACTATTGGAATTAAAGTAGCTATTTTAAGGCCTGGAATTAAGACGCCTGATAATTTTGAACTAATTAAAGAGGTTGAAGTTAATGATAATAAAGAAAAGTGAGCTTAAGGAAATGAGTGCTGATAAATTAAAGGCTAAGATTATTGAGTTAAGAAAGGAATTAATGAAGTCAAGAGCTAAAAGCGCTAGTGGCGTGGCGCCTGAGAATCCTGGAAAAGTTAAGGAGATCAGGCGAACTATTGCTCGAATGATGACTATGATAAAAATGAGAGGTATTCAAGAATAAAAATGAACGTCTGCCCTAAGTGTGGTTTGCCTAAAGAGTTATGCACTTGTTCTCAGATAATAATGGAGGAGCAAGTGGTTAAAGTTGAGACCGCAAAAAGAAGGTATGGCAAGCCTGTAACAATCATCAGGGGCATTAACTTTGATGAGCTCGGTCCAGCAGCAATTAAGGACTTGATTAAGACTTTGAAAAGAAAGCTCGCTTGTGGCGGCACCTTTGATAAGGACAATAAGTCAATTGAGTTGCAAGGCAGTCACGTTAATGAAGTTAAAAAAGTATTACATGATCAAGGATTCAAGGTAGAAGGTTATAAAGATGAAATCTCACCAGATCAACCTGATAGGGTTGAAAGCAATAATAGTAGCCTCTAAGAACAAGACCTTAGAAGGGGTTACTGGAAGAATAGTTGATGAGACTAAGAACTTGATCACAATTGATGCACAGGAAAAAATAAAGAAAGTGTTAAAAAAGGAAGTGAAATTAAAGGTTTACACCAAGAGCGGGCCGGTCATGATTGATGGGGTTGAACTCGTGGGCAGGCCTGAAGAACGATTAAAGAAAAAAGCAAAAGTGAGACCAAGATGGTAAAAAAAGAGATTAAAGGAATTGAAGCACCAGAAAAAGAGTGCAATGACCCTAAATGCCCTTTTCATGGTGAATTGAGTGTTCGTGGACGAATGTTCGAGGGTACTGTGAAGAGTGATAAGATGTCTCGCACAGTTACTGTTGAATGGGAGCGTTTAGTTAAGTTACCTAAGTATAAGAGGTACATGGCTAAGCGAACAAGGGTTAAGGCTCATAGTCCTAAGTGTGTTAAAGCCAAGAAAGGTGATAAAGTAGTGATTAATGAGTGCAGGCCTCTTAGTAAGACTAAAAGGTTTGTTGTGTTAAAAGTGGTGAGTGAAAAATGAAGGGTTTAACTTGCAGGATGACTAAGCGTTGTCAGGTTGGCACAATCTTAAAGATTATTGATAATAGTGGGGCTACTAAAGTTAGGATTATTGGTGTTAAACACTATGGTGGTGTTAAGAATCGTTATCCTAGAGCAGGTATTGGTGATATTGTTATTTGTAGTGTTACTGCTGGTAAACCAGAGATCAAGCATACTCTCGTCCCTATCGTTATTGTTCAACAAAAAGGTGCTTACAAACGGGCTGATGGGACAGCTGTTAGGTTTTACCAGAACGCTGGTGTTATGTTAAAGAACCCTGAGGAGGGTGAGCCTAAAGGCACTATCATTAAGGAACCTGTTGCTAAAGAAGTTGTTGAACGATTTATTAAGATTGGTAAGATTACGAAGGTGGTTGTATGATTTCTAAGAGGCCAGGCAAGCAGCGTAAGTTCAGGATTAAAGCTCCAATGCATTGTCGCAGGAAGATGATGTGCAGTCACTTGAGTTCTGAATTAAAGAAGAAGTTTAAGAAGAATGCTATACCGGTTAGGAAGGGTGATGAAGTCTTGATCATGAGGGGTTCATTTAAAGGATCTAAAGGTAAGGTTGAAGAGGTTAAGCGTAAAACTTACAAAGTATTTGTTGAAGGTATTGTTTATGAAAAAAAGAATGGTTCTAAAGTAAGGCTTGGCTTAGATGCTTCAAAATTAATGATTACTTCATTAAACACTAATGATAGTAAAAGGTTTAGGAGTGAAAAAAAATGAGTTCTCAGAAAAGGATTAGTGCTTCCAGGACTTATAATATTAAGCGAAAGCAGGGTACTTGGATTACTAAGGTTAACCCTGGACCTCATGATAAATCTGCTTTACCTTTGAATGTTTTATTAAGGGATGTTCTTAAGATCACTCGTAATGCTCGTGAAAGTAAGAGGGTTTTACATGAGGGTAAAGTGCTTGTTGATGGTTTAGTAAGGAAGGATCCAAGGTTCCCTGTTGGATTATTTGATGTTGTGTCTATTCCTTTAGCCAAGAAGTATTTCAGGGTTGTTTTTGATCATATTGGTCGATTAAAGTGTGTTAATTGCAGTAAAAAAGAATCTGACTTAAAGATTGTTAAGATTTTAAGGAAGGCTCGTAAGGATAAACTCTATCAGTTAACAACTAATGATGGTCGGAATTTTAATGTTAAGTTATCTGAAGGTAAGAAGTATAATTGTGGTGATTCATTATTAATTAAGATTCCTTCTCAAGAGATTGTTAATCACTTGCCTTTTGTTAAAGGCGCTGGTGTTTACATTACTGGTGGTAAAAAAGTTGGTAGTGAAGCTGAGTTAAAGGGCTTAGAGGATAATACTGCAGTGATTATTGTTAATAAAGAAGAGCATCGAACTATTAAGGATTATGTGTTCATTGTTGGTGATAAAAAATCAGAGTTGGTGTTAAATGAGTAAGATGAAAGAGATCAAGATAGAGAAGTTATGTATTAATATTGGTGTTGGTGAGGCTGGTGATAAGTTAAAGAAAGCTCAGAAACTGCTTGAGATATTAACTAATCGTAAACCAATAATTACTAAAGGTAAGAAGAAGATCCCAACCCTAGGGGTTAGGCCTGGATTACCTATTGGTGTTAAAGTTACTATTCGTCGTAATATTAAGGAATTGCTTGATCGATTGCTTGAAGCTAAAGAACGAGTTATTAATAAGGGTTCATTCACTGATAGTGGTGTTAGTTTTGGAGTTGAGGAATACTTATTAATTCCTGGAATGGATTATGATCCTGAATTAGGAATCATGGGTATGGACGTGACTGTTGTGCTTAAGAGGCCTGGTTTTCGGATTAAGAATCGGAAGATTAAACGATCAAAGGTTGGTAAGAATCAATTAATTACAGTTGATGAAAGTATTAAGTTTATGAAAGAAAAATATGGAGTGATTGTTAAATGACGGCAAAAACACACTTAAAACAATACAAGCAAATAGAGCATAAGAAAGTTAAGGCTGGTAAATTCAAGAAGCATAACTTTCCTAAGAAGCGTAGCATTGCAGGCCAGAGTAGGCGTTGTAATTTATGCTTAAGGCGTGGAGCTCACATTAGCAGGTATGGGTTGCACTTATGCAGGCATTGTTTTAGGGAAAAAGCAGCTGAGTTAGGTTTTAAAAAATATAGGTGAAAAAATTATGGGTGATTTAATTAGTGATGCATTAAGCAGTATAATGAATGCTGAAAAAGTTAGTAAGAAAGAAGTTACTATTAGGCGTACGTCTAAGTTATTAATTGAGATTGTCAAGATTATTAAAGAAAAAGGTTACATCAGTGATTACTCTTTTACTGATGATAGTAAAGGTGGTTTACTAACTATTAAATTAATTAATAAGATTAACAAGATTGGCTCAATCAGGCCAAGGTATCCTTGCACTCTACCACAAATTGAGGATTTTGAAAAGGTTTACTTGCCTGCAATGGGTTTTGGGATCATTATCTTGTCAACCCCTAAGGGTTTAATGACTCATGAAGATGCTAAAAAGAAAAAAATTGGAGGTTTCTTAATAGCTTACTGCTATTAAAAAATGAGTTCTTTTATGGAAACCATTATTAAATTACCTGAGGGGGTTAAAGCACGAGTTGAGGATTTTGTGTTAACTATTGAAGGACCTAAAGGCAGTGCTAGTATGAAGTTAAAGAACTCGCTGGCTAGCCTGGAGGTTAAGGGTGCTGAAGTTATTATTAAAACAGGGAAAGATGTTAGGCGTTCTAAAACTATTATGAATACTTTCAAAGCTCATGTTAATAATTTAATTAAGGGAGTGCAAGAGGGTTATGAGGCTAGGTTAAGAATCTGTTATGGTCACTTCCCAATCACTACTAAAGTTGAGGGTGAAAAATTCATTATTCAGAACTTTGCTGGTGAAAAAGTTCCTCGTAAGGCTAGGATAATGCCTGAAACAGAGGTTAAGGTTGAAGGCAGTGAGGTTATTGTTACTGGTTTAAATAAGGAATTAGTTGGTCAAACAGCTGCTAATATTGAGTTAGCAACCAGGATTAAGAATAAAGACTTAAGGATTTTTCAGGATGGTATTTGGATCATTAAGAAACCTGGGAAGGAGGGTTTATGAAAAAGTTTTTAAGACAGCAGGCAACTTTTAAGAAGCGGATCAAGCTTAAGTGGCGTAAACCTAAAGGCCGTCACTCTAAATTAAGGGAGAAGAGGCGTGGGTTGCATAAAATGCCTGGGCTTGGTTATAAGAAAAAAGAAAGTGTTCGGAAAAAGCCTTTGATTATTCATAACTTAAAAGAACTTGAGTCAGTTAGTAAAGGTGCTAAGATCACTTTGTCAGGAACTATTGGCGCTAGGAAAAAAGTTGCGTTACTTGACGCTTGTTTGAAAAAAGGTATCATCGTATCTAATCATAAAAATATTCAGGATAAAGTTAAGAGTTTGAAAGAAAAGAAGAAGGTTAAGAAAGTAAAGGTTAAGCCTAAACCTAAAGTTGAAGCTCCTAAAAAGAAAGTTGTTGTTAAGAAAAAATCAACTGGCAGTAAAAAAATAGTGGTTAAAGGTGATAAAAAATGAGTGGTTTAAAAATGCAACGTAGGTTAGCTAGTAATATATTAAAAGTTGGTGAAAACAAGGTTGTTTTCAAAGAGGGTTCATTAACTGAGATTAAGGAGGCTATTACTCGTGAAGATGTTAAATCATTGATTAGTAAAGGTGTTATTTATGCTAAACCATTAAAGGGTGTTTCAAGAGTTAGGGCTAAGAAATTACATGAGCAACGAAAGAAAGGTCGTCGTAAAGGTCAGGGTAAGCGTAAAGGAAGTAAAAATGCAAGGACTCCAAAGAAGCGTTCTTGGATTAATAAGATCAGGCCTCAAAGAGCTTTCCTAGCCAACCTTAAATCAAAAGGTAAGATTAATAATACTTTATACAGGAAATTATACCGTTTAGCTAAGGCTGGTTTTTTCAGAAGCAAACGTCACTTAAAGTTATACACTTCAAAACAGAGTGGTGAGAAGTTATGAATAAGCGAGTACCTTTTAAGAGGCGTAGGAAGGGTTTAACTAATTATAAGAAAAGGCTTGGGTTAGTTATTTCTAAAAAGCCACGATTAGTTGTTAGGGTTAGTAATAAGTACATTAATTGTCAATTAATTAAGTATTCTAGTGATGGGGACGTGACCCTAGCTACTCTTAATTCAAAAAAATTAAGTGATTATGGTTTTAAAGGTGGTAAGAATTTACAATCAGCTTACCTTACTGGTCTTGCTTGTGGTTTATTAGGTGTTAATAAAGGAGTTAAGAATGCTATTCTAGATATTGGTTTAAAACCTTCAATTAAGAATTCAAGGATTTATGCTTGTCTTAAAGGAGTGATTGACGCTGGAGTAAAAGTACCTCATGGTGATGTATTACCTAGTGATGAGTTTATTAAGAAGGCTGAGCTTAAGAAATCAATTGAATTAATTGTCAAAAAGGTTAAAAAGACAGTTAATAATTCAAAAACTGAAGAGGTTAAGAAAAAATGAGAGATAATAGGCGTAAGTACGAGCCAGCAGAGGTTGTCTGGATTCCTAGATCAAAGACAGGCAAGTTAGTTAAAGCTGGTGAGATAAAGGATATTAATGAATTCTTTGATAAGGGTTATAAAGTTAAGGAATCAGGGATTGTTGACCACTTAATTCCTGATTTAGAGACTGACTTAATTCTTGTTGGTAGTGGTAAAGGAAAGTTTGGTAGGGGTCAGAGTCGTGCTTTTAGGCAGACTCAGAAGAAAACTGAGGATGGTAATAAAATGACTTTCATGTCAATGGCTATTGTTGGCAATAAGAAAGGTATTATTGGTATGGGTACTGGTCGTAGTGGTGAGACAGTGCCTGCTCGTGAAAAAGCTTTTCGTAATGCTAAAAAGAATATTATTAGAATCAAGAATGGTTGTGGTAGTTGGGAGTGTGGTTGTGGTGGCAGTCACAGCATCCCGTTCGCTGTTGAAGGCAAGTGCGGTAGTGTTAGGATGAAGTTAATTCCTGCACCTAAAGGGGTTGGTTTATGTATTCATGATGAATGCCAGAAAGTCTTGCGTTTAGCTGGCATTAAGGATATTTGGAGTCAAACTAGTGGTAGTACTTGCACAACTCTTAACTTAATCACTGCTTTAATGGATGCTTTAAAGAAGTTATCAATTGTTAAAGTGATGTCTAAATGATATTAGCTGTTATCAGGGTTAAGGGTGGTTTTAAGATTAAGAAAGGCTTAAAAGATACTTTTAGTTTAATGCGTTTAAATAAGAAGCATCATTGTGTTTTATTAGAAGATAATCCTATTAATCTTGGTATGATCAGGAAGGTTCAAGATTTCATTACTTGGGGCGAGATTGATGAAGAGACTCTTAAGTCTTTAATCCTTAAGCGCGGTCGATTGCCGGGCAATAAACGGGTTGAATTATCTGAAAAAGAGCTTAACTCACTTGTTAAGAAATTACTTAAAGGTGAGGGAACAAAGATTAAACCAGTGTTCAGGTTAAGCCCTCCAAAAAAGGGTTGGGAGCGAGGCACTATTAAGTTAAGGTATCCTCGGGGTGCTCTAGGCCCAAGGGGTTCTGAGATTAATTCTTTAATTAAAAGAATGTTTTAGAAAAAATTATAAGTATTAAACTTTAATTTACTCTTAAATGAGTAATGCTGTGGAGTCTTTTAAACAATACTTTGATGACTTGCAGCTTTTTAAAAAAGGTAAGATTTCTGGTTTTAGGACTAAAAGGTTATATCAAAAAATTGTTGAGAACTTCTCTGTGGCAGTTTATTATTATTTAACTAATTGTAATTGTAGTAAATTCTGGACTGTTGATGATCATGTTAAAGTCACAGGGTTCCAAGCTTTTAACAAAACTCTTAAATTATTATTTCCTAATGAGCCTTTAGGTAGAGTGGTTGATTGTCATTTAAATCTTAAAATCAAGGATGATCTTTACTACATTGAATCAATGTGTATAATCAAAAAACAAAACGGTTTTAATTACTTATTTAAGTCACCTAAAATTGATGATAAGCGCTTAGAAATTAAGTTAATGACTAGGATAGAACATAACATTTATGATCACTTAAAGACTGAAATCAGAAAGTAAACTTTAAAAACCCTTCAGAGTTCTAAACCTTTTATGATTAGGAAAAGTAAAAAGACTCGTAAAAAGCGTGGTTATGAAATGCACTCAGGCTTGCGCAGGCGTGGGGCAGGTAATCGCGGTGGTCGCGGTAATGCTGGTAAAGGCAAGAAGAGTGGTGGTCAGAAAAAGACTAAAATGCTTGCAATGGGTAAGCGTTTAGGCAAGTATGGGTTTAAGAATAAGTCTTCAAAGAAATTAAAATCAATTAACCTTAATGACTTAATGAAGCACGTTAAGAATAAAAGCGTTGATGCTAAAGCTTTAGGTTATGATCGAGTGCTTGGCAGGGGTAAACCAATTCAAGGAGTTACTGTTAAAGCTAAGTACTTCACTAAATCAGCAAAAAATAAAATTGAAAAAGTTAAAGGTAAAGCAATAGTGAATTAAAAGATGGGATTTAAGGATTTTTTAAACAATCTTCCTGAAGTCAGCCATCCTAAAAAGAAACTTGACTTTAAGGAGAAGATGAAGTGGACAGGAGCAGCACTAGTTATTTACTTCTTATTATCATTAATACCCTTATATGGTCTTGACCCTAATTACCAGAGTCGTTTCGAGACTTTATCAATCTTATTAGCGGCTAATTTTGGCAGCATCATTAGTCTGGGTATTGGCCCTATAGTTACTGCTTCAATCGTGTTGCAATTACTGGTTGGGGCTGAAATCATTAAAGTTGATACTAGCACTCATGAGGGCAGGCAGACTTTCCAAGGAATGCAGAAATTATTTGCTATAGCTTTCATCTTTGTCCAGAATATCTTATACGCTGTTAGTGGGGCTTTACCTGCTGCAGGTGGTTTACCAATTAATATTGCCTTGATTAGTTTCCAATTAATTCTTGGCAGTTTCATCGTCATGTTATTAGATGAGGTTGTAAGTAAGTGGGGTATTGGTTCAGGTATTAGCTTATTCATTGCTGCTGGTGTTAGCAGGGAGATATTCATTAACGCTATTAACCCTTTACCTGACCCTAGCAATCCTTTATTAGCTATTGGTAACATTCCTAAAGCTATTACATTAATTATTCAAGGCTTGCCAGCTGAAGCTTTCTGGCCTTTATTTATTGTAGGAGTTACAGTAATTGTCTGGATGATTAGTACTTACTTACAGAGTGTTAAAGTAGAGATCCCTTTAAGTTTTGGGCGATTCAGGGGTTTTAGTTTCAGGTATCCTTTAAAATTTGTTTACACTAGCAACATGCCTGTTATCTTCACTGCAACCCTTATTGCCAGCATGCAATTCTGGGGTTTATCACTTTATAATATGGGTTTCCCATTACTAGGCACTTATGAGCAAGTTAATGTTGGAGGCCAGTTAAGGGATGTGCCCTCAGGTGGCTTGGTTTACTATCTTAACCCACCTAATATCAGGCAAATCGTGTCTCAGGGAATGACTGTTGATTTTAGTTTATCAATACTAATTTATAGCTTGTTCATGATTATTGGCGCTGTATTATTTAGTTTATTATGGATTAGTATTGGTGGTCAAGGAGCTGATAACGTTGCTGACCAGATATTATCCTCTGGCTTAAACATTCCAGGGTTTAGGCGTGATAACAGAATCTTAACTAGGGTCTTAAACAGGTATATTAAACCATTAACTATTCTTGGTGGAGCTAGTGTTGGCGCAGTCGCTGTCATGGCTGACTTACTAGGCGCGCTTAGTAGGGGTACTGGTATCTTATTAACTGTGATGATCATCTTCCAATTCTATGATCAGATTAAACGTGATCATTATAATGAATTCCCAGATTGGTTAAAGAAGATAGCTAAGAAATAAAAAGGTTTTTAAAAGTGACCTTGTTTTTAAATTCTGTTATGGCACCAGTTTGGGTTTTACCATCAGTTATTGGAATAACATTCCTTGTTAGCTTAAGCACTCAATTATTTAATCATAAAATGGTTAACCAGAAAGTCTTAAAAGAAAAGCGTAAGCGAATGAAGGATTTACAAAAACAGATCAGGACTGGTATTGATAAGAGTGAATTAAATAAGATTAATGATGAATTAATGAAATTAAATGGTGATATAATGAAGATGACCATGAAACCTACTTTTTACACTTTTGTCCCAATGATCATTGTATTTGGCATCCTTAGTGCTTTTTTCAGCCCTTATGGTGACTTAATCGAATTCCCAATAAACCTTCCTTTATTTGGGCCAGCAGTTAGTTGGTTAGGGACTTACATCATTTTTAGTTTAATTTTTAGTTTTACTTTAAAACCGTTATTAACGAGGATTAGTGATAAACGTGCCAAAGCCAGGTCATAAAAGTAAGAGTAAGAGGGTTGTTCAGCGACGAACTCCAGGTCGTAAGACTGTTACCCACCGGGAGTCTAAGATCCCTAGCAAGGCTAAGTGCGCTAATTGTGGGATTGAACTTCACGGTATTCCTAAGAGAGCTAAGAAATTAAGTAAGAGTGAGCGAACAGTTAACAGGCCTTTTGGTGGTCATTACTGCAGTAAGTGTTCTCGAGAAAAAATAATTGAGATCAGTGTTGACGAGTAAAGAAATCTTGTTCAATCATTTCTGCAACTTCTTCACAAGCAATAAAGTAATCCTTTGTTATGTTTCTAGTCTTAAGGAATGATTGTGAAGCAGCTATGCTTGATAAGTAATCCCTAAAACCACTTGCCATGTCAAGGATTTTGTTAAAAGATTTTGCATAGTAAGTTATAAATTCTTGGCACGTAACAAGACCAGAGTCAACTAAAGTCTTTAAAGCTTCTTCAAGAATACCTGGTTTAATTTTTAACACATCATTTAATTCATGTTTCTTAACTGGCCCATCAAGCAATCTTAATAATATCTCATAAGTTGTTGGGTTATCAATTAATTCAAACTCCTTTCTCATAAAAATAATTACAAAAAACACTTTTTAAAAAGGTTTATGTACTATAGAGGTTAATGATTAGCGTTGTTCAATGCCCTTATTGTGGTTGGTTTCAAGCTAGTATTGCTAGCAAGTCTTTTAAGTGCCGTAAGTGCGGTAAGAGTAAAGCGTTAAGGCATGTTAAAATAATTAAAGTGGTTCCTGACCCAGTTACTGCTCGGGCTTTGGTTCAAGCACTACGCTCTCAATCCTTAAGTGACCAATAATCCCTTCCCACTCCTGACTATACTTCTTAATCACTATCTTTTTAGAAAATAAAGGGGCGTCAAGCACTAAAGACTCGTATTCCCCGCCTTCACCCATTGGGTGAACATTTAGTTCTCTTATATCATAAATGAATGTTTCATCAATTTCTCGGCCAAGCCATTCCTTGCCAAGGCCGTCAGCAGCTACTTTAACTATCATTGCTTGAAAATCACTTGCTATTTCATTAAGCATTAATTCAGGATCCTGATGCCATAAAGGAGCTATTGATTCAAGACCTAAAACATCGCATAATTTATCAATGCGGTTTTTCTGATAATTGCTCTCTATTGCTCCAGTCACCACTCCTTTAATTGCATATTCTTCAATTGCTTGCTTAAGAGCTTCTTCTAAATCATCTAATTCCTCTTCCTTAAGCCCTCTAGTTTTAAACTTAATTAATGGCAATCCTAAGGATTTTGCTTGTAACTCAGTTAGGCTGACAGCGTCAGTGTGGAACATGTAAGAGTCTGGGTTACTGCTAAAAGCAGTAATTAAACAAACCACTTCATGCTCTGTCTTATGTAAGGCAAGCATTGAATCCTTGCCACCTGAGATTAAACAAGCAACTCGCATATTATTCTAGTATGCTTTCAATAATATATAAAACCTTTTCCCCAAATGACTCCCTAATTAACTCTAGTTCATCATAGTTTTGAGGCTTACTGCTAAAAGTAGTGAATGAAACATAATTAGGTAATGGTTGATTAACTTCAATGTATAAATCACCCCAAGTAAAAGCTTCATCATTTTTACCAATAGTCTCTATTTCTTGCTTTGAGAACTCATTAGATAATAATTCATATAAAACAGGTATTCTTGATTCAGGTAATTTAATCACTAAGTATGGACTGATTATTCCAACATGACCTGCGCAAGAACCAAAAGTCATAACATGATAATGATTATTCAGCATGAAAACTAATGGGGCTATGCCTTCATCAAGTAATTCAGGATTACTAATTAATTCTTCTAAACTAATGCCTGCTTTTTTTGTTAAAGCTCCTTTACTCATAACAAGTTGAACTTAAGAATAGCTTTAAATACTTAATCAAAAATCATTTCATTAGCTTGGCTTAAGCGTTCTGGAGTGCCAACATCAATCCATTGGTCAACCACCACTACTTTAAACTTAAAACCTTCTCTAATTAATTGAGTGACTGCGTCAGTTAATTCGTACTCTCCACGCTCACTTAAGGCTAATTCATGACAGGCTTTGAAAACCTCTAAAGGCAGTAAGTAAACCCCAGCGTTAATCAAATTGCTTGGAGGGTTAAGCACTTTCTCAAGAATCCTAACTAATAAACCATCTTTAACTTCAAGCACTCCATAATCCTGAGGGTTAGGTACTGTCTTAGCCATTATCACTCCATCACTATCCTGTTTTAATATTTTTTCATAAACTCGTTGGTCAAAATGTAAGTCTCCATAAATCATTAAGAATGATTCATTTATTTTTGATTCAGCGCATAAGGCAGCGTGACCTGTGCCAAGGAATTCTTCCTGAAAAACATAACTGATTTTTAAGCCTTCAAACTCTTGGCCAAAGTAATCAATGATTACTTCTTTTTTATAACCTACAACCAGTATTACTTCATCAACATATGGTTTTAAACCCCTAATAATGTGAGCAATCATTGGCTCGCCTTTAACTGGCACCATTACTTTGGGCTTGTTAAGAGTTAAAGGCCTTAATCGCTTGCCAACACCACCAGCTAATATCACTGCTTTCAAGATAACCACCTAACTAATTCATTAACACTTAAGTTAGTATTATTCTTTTCTAAATAAAACCTCACTAATGGTTCTGTTCCACTTGGCCTAACTAGTGCAGGGCAACCATTAAAAAAGAATTTAACCCCATCAACTAATGAAATTATATTATTAACTTTACTCAGCACCTTATTCATGAATAAATCTTTATCAGGAACGCTCACCGAGGTTATTTCAACATTTATTTGAGGGAGTTTTAATAACCTTGAATTAAGACTTTCTTCATAAGCTAACCCTGCAATAATTAAAGCAAAGTAAGAACCACTACTTGAGTTAGTGAATAAAGGGTCAGTGTAATGACCGCTTTGCTCAACCCCTAGACAAGCATTATTATCAATTATTGACCTAGCAATGAATGGGTCACCAACTCTAGGATAGATTACTTCAGCATGATCTGCAATAATTGATGATGAATCAATACTTGCAACAATTTTGCCTTTGAATTTACTTGTTAACATGCAAGCAATAAGTGATCCATTAATTACTCCTTGTTCATTAACAAAAACTATCCTGTCAGCGTCAAAGTCATGAACTAACACTAAGTCATAATCACTGGCTTGCTTTATTAAAAGTTTAAGGTTGCCATTAACTGGGTCAGACCCTTTAGTATTAATAACTATAACCTCAGCCCCTAATAATTTAAGTAATTCAGGGCTTTTACCAACTCCACCCCTTAAATCAACTAATATTTTTAAGCCTGACAAGTCATGATCAAATAATTCATGATAACGTTTCAAAGAATGATCTTTATAGAATTTATTAAAATCCCGGTTATTAGTTTTACCACCACCAACTAGCCTTGGTAAGGGCAATGACTTTAATTCATTAATCATTTCCTGAGAAAAAGGTATTCCCTGATTATCATGAAATTTGATACCATCTTGTTGATCAGATAAGTGTGAAGCAGTAAACATGACGCTAGCCATCTTAAAATGAATACCTGCTAAACCACACATATCTGTTGGACCTGAACCACAATTAATCGCGTCATAACCTGCTTCATTAATGCCTTTACAAAAAACTTTTGAGAAATGGTTGCTTGACTTTTTTGAATCATTCATGACAACAACTGAACCATGCTTTGGTGCAAACCTCCTGGCAAGATCAATAACAAATTCGTCAGTTAACTCACCTCTTAAATCATATTTTTGGTAAACATCAAGCATTAACTAAACCCCCTTTAGGAATTACTGAACCAGGCATTAAACTTGCATTAACCATTGTCTTAGAATCATCACCAATTAAAGCCCCAAACTTATAACTTGGAGCTAGACCAAAACCTTTTACTTTAACGCGGGCTTTATCAAACCTTAAATTAGCAGCAACAAACCCGGCTGCAATATTAACCCGGTTACCAATTATTGAGTCACCAATATAAGAATGGTGATGAATATTCACTTCATCCATTATTATTGAATTCTTAACTTCGCAACGAGAAAGAATTGAATTATGGCCAATTAACACATCACCCCTAATCAATGCTTGAGGTCCAATAATTGAATTCTTGCCAATTAACACCCGGCCATTAATGTACGAAAATGGTTTAATTACTGCTCCAGGCTCTAAGTAAACCTCACCATTAATAAAGGAATGATTAATGAATTCATTTTTTGCTTTAATAACTCTTAAACCCTTAACCCCTAAGTCAAAGAAGTCTTTTAGTTTTTGTTGAAATAATAATGGTTCAATAACTAGGCTTGAGTACTTAAAAGCCTCCAAATCAAACAAATCCATTCTAATTTTCTTGTAATAAGTGTTATTTATTAACCTTTTTTCAGAAAAACATTAAACCATTAGGAAAATATTAATAAAAAAGTATTTAAATAAAACACTAAACCGTTACAAAAAAGTTTATAAAAGTTCATTTTCACTATTAATTTATGAAATATCTTTTGAAAAAAGACAATGGTTATCATACTAAAAAGTTTAAAGACTTAAAACCTAAAGATTTAAAGGCAATTTCAAACGAAGTTAGGCTTAAGATCCTTAATGAATTAAAAAAAGAACCAATGTACCCCAACCAGTTAGCTAAGAAACTCAAGATTCATGAACAAAAAATCTACTACCATATTAATGAGTTAAAAAAAGCTGGAGTATTAAGGGTTGTTAAAACTGAAGAGATTAAAGGCTCACTTGCAAGTTATTATGGAGTTAAAGCTGACGCTTTTGGTCTAGAATTAAATTGTGATTATGAAAGAATAAACCTTAAACAAGACCCAAGCAAGTTAAGATTATTGTTTAAAGAATTTATTAAAGGCAGTGATTTTAACGGAATCATCGTTGTTGGCAGCCCCTTACCTCATGGACCTTACAAAGCTGTTGCCCGTGACGGTCACTACGCCACTCAATTAGGCTTACTGCTTGGCCAATTCATGAAGCCCAGCAAGTTTAGTGTTAGATTAGATACTGACGTAATTAATGAAAAAAGACTTAAGGAGAACATGATCTTAATTGGGGGTCCAGGCACTAACTTAATCACTGCCAAAGTTAACAAACACTTAACAAATCATTTTAATGAAGATAACTATTGGACTAGTATTAAAACAAAGAATAATGAATACACTGATGATACTTGCGGCATAATCTCTAAAACAATCAATCCCTTTAATGAAGAAAAGACCATCATATTAATTGCAGGGCTTAGAGTAGTTGGCACAAAATCATGCATTATCGGCTTAATGAAGCATCAGGAAGAATTACTAAGTGATTATAAAGAAGGAGATTTTAATAAAGTAATCAAAGGATATGATTTTGATGGTGATGGAAAAATAGATGGAGTTGAAGTACTAGAATGATAGTTTCTTGGTCAAGATTTTACGAAAAGGTTGGGGTTAAGAGGTGAAACAATGAACACAGTCATAGGACTTTATGGAATGATGCACTCCCAAACCGCAGGGGGGACACCCCCCCTCAGTTCTAGGCTACTCCTGATCCCCCCCGAGGTGAAACAATGAACACAGTCATAGGACTTTATGGAATGATGTGCTCTGGTAAGGATACTGTTGCTGAGATCTTTATTAAAAAAGGTTATAAGAAGATCAGTATTAGTGAGGATATTCTTAAACCAATTCTTTCTCGTTTAAAGCTTAAGCCTGACCGCCTTAATTACATAAAACTTGGCAGGGCTTTGAAAGAGTTTAAACCTGAAACCCTTGCTTTCTTAACTCATGGTTTAATAAATAAAGGTAAAGGTCATAATTACATTATCCCTAACATAATGACTTTCCAGGAAGCCCGTTATCTTAAAGAACAAAGTGATATCAAATTCATCTTAATTAAAATCATAGCTGATCAAATGACTCGCTATGAGCGTAATCTTCAAAGACAAAATGAGAAAGACGTTAATGAATTAATTAAGTTCAAGCGTTTAGACATGGCTAACTTAACAAAGACAGGACTTAAAGAGTTAATGCACGCTAAGCTTGAAAACGCAGTGATTAATAATGATTCAGGATTAAGTGAATTAAAATCTAGGGTTAATAAGTTAATTGAGGAGTTTGGTTTATGAAAATAATTCATAAGGATTTCAAAAAAGGCGTTGTTAAGTTAAGAATTGATGATAATGAAGATTTATGGACTATTAAAAAAATCATTAGTGTTGGAGACATTGTTAGTGGCAGTACCACGCGCGTTATTAAAAAAGAAGGTCGTGAAGGCCAACGTAAGAAAGTATTCTTAAAAATCAAAGTTGAGAAAATTGAGTTCATGCAAGCTGTTTTCATACTTAAAATACTTGGCAAGATAATTGAAGGACCTGATGACGTGCCATTAGGCAGTTATCATTCTTTTAACTTAGAGCCTGGCTTAAAAATAATAATTGAAAAAGACTCTTGGAGCCCTTATGAGCAGAAAACCTTATTAAAAAGTGAGCGTAAAGCATTAAAATTATTAATCACAGTGCTAGATTCAAAAGAAGCCACTCACGCTTTATTAAATAAAGGTGTTAAAGAATTATTCACTCATAACGCTAGCCTACCCCGAAAAGATGATCCTTCACGCGCTAAGAAAGTCAAGGATTATTATCAGGAAGTTATTAAGCAATTAAAGGATTTAATCAATAATAATAAACCTGAAAAAATCATTATTGCAGGGCCTGGTTTTGCTGCAGAAGAATTATTAAAAGTTATTAAGAACCAAGATAAGGATTTATTTGGAAAAATATTTAAAGCGCACACAAACCATACTGGTATGGCTGGTGTTAAGGAATTAATTAATGCAGGTATTATTAGTAAAGTCATTAGTGATAATGAAGTAAGTGAGGAGTCAAGCATTGTTGAAGAATTCCTTCAGCAAGTTAGTAAAGATCGCTTAGTAGCTTATGGTTTAAAAGAAGTTAGCAAAGCAGTTACTGCCGGGGCTGTAAAAACCTTAATTATTAGTGAAGGTTTAATCATTGACCTAAGGGAAAGAAAAAGATTTAAAGCATTAGAAGACATTATTAATATGGCGGAGGAAACAAAAGCAAGAGTGGAGTTCATAAGCACGAGACATGAATCAGGAATGCAATTTTATAAATTTGGAGGCATAGGAGCAATATTAAGGTATAATTATGAATAGGATATTATTAGCAACAGGGAATAAATTCAAACTAGCGCAAATGCAGTTTGTATCTGATCATCATAACATTGGTGTTAGGGTAGTGCCTGCACGTGATATTTTCGGAGCCCTAGCTAAATTCGATAAGATTGGCAAAACCCCTGAGGAAGTCGCGCTAAGAGGAGCGAGAATGATTTATGGAAAGATTAAAAGGCCTATCATCACTGAGGAAACTTTTCTAGAAGTAAAATCACTTAATGATTTCCCTGGCATTAAGACCATTCCTTTTGTTAAAACCAAAGGCCGGAAAGCTTTACTAGCCATGCTAGCTGGTGAGAATAATCGTAAAGCAGTGATGAAGAGCGCTGTTGCCTTTATTAATGAGCAAGGTGAGGAAAAAGTCTTTTCTTACAAGATTAATGGCCAGATTGCTGATGAAGAAAAATGGATTAAAGGGCCTTTATGGGTTAGCCCTGAAGAAAAAGATTGGGGTGGATGGTTTAACGCCATATTTATTCCAGATGGTTCTAAAAAAACACTAGCTGAATTAACTAGTGAGCAATTAATTCAACAAGGTTATCGCGAGAAAACATTCAAGAAAGCACTTGAAGCAATTAAGAAAGAACCTGAACCAGAGATCTAAGCTTTTTTCTTAATTAACTCACGCACTTTATTAGGGTCAGCTTGACCTTTAGTAGCTTTTAATACCTGCCCTATTAGGAAATTAATTTGTTTCGGGTTGTTCTTCAAATCAAGATCTTTATTATCTTTCAAGACTTTACCCACCACTTTCTCTAAGTCACTTAACTCTAAACGACCAAGACCCTTCTTTTGCACAAGCTTTTTAGGACTAACTCCAGTGCTAACAAAATCCTTAATTAACTCCTTGCCTAATCTTTCAGTTATTACACCAGAATCCATTAACTCTATTAACTCCATAAAAGATTTTGGCGTGACTTTTGACTCACGAATAGTCTCCTTATTATAATTAAGACACTTCAATAATTGAGTGTCAATCCAAGCAGCAACCCTTGAAGCATTCTTATAACCCTTAACACTTTGCTCAAAAAAATCAGCCAGTGCTTTATCACTAACTAATGTGTAAGCTTGGCCAGGGTTCATCTTATACTCTTTAACAAAACGCTTAACCCTACCAGCAGGTAATTCAGGCAGTGAATCCTTAACTTCTTTTATTTGATCATCAGATATTACAAGCCAAGGGAGATCTGGATCAACAATATAACCATAATCCATCTCACTCTCCTTTGTCCTTAAAGCGTGAGTCGTGCCATCAACTGGATTAAACTGCCTAGTTTCACGCTTAACCTTACCATGAAGGCGTTGCTGGCGGGCAAGTTCACCTTTTAAAGCTAACTCAGGATTCCTTAAACCAGACACATTCTTAATCTCAACCCGTTCACCACCCTTTAAAGAAATATTACAATCACTCTTCATAGTGAAATCACCAGAATCATAAACCCCTAAGTGCTCAAGAATACTAGTTAACTGCCTTAAGTACTCACGAGCTTCTTCAGGACTATCTAAGTCTGGTTCAGTAACTATCTCAACTAACGGCACCCCACTGCGATTATAATCAACTAACACGTAATCTGAATTAAGAATACTGCCACCAGGGTGAACTAATCGTGCAGGATCCTCCTCCATGTGAACACGCCTAATCCTAATCTTATGATCATTAACCATTAAATAACCATCCTTACCAATTGGGTCATCATACTGGGTTATCTGATAATTCTTACCCATGTCAGGGTAAAAGTAAGACTTACGATCCCAAGTCATTTGTTTATTAATCTTACAATTCAAGGCTAAAGCAATAGCTAAAGCTTTACTAACAACTGCTTTGTTAAGCCTAGGCTTACTTCCAGGCGCACCAATACAAACTTCACAAGTACGAGTATTAGGCTCGTCATCCCCAAGTGTAGGACAATTACAGAACATCTTAGACTTAGTATTTAATTGCACATGAGTCTCTAATCCAATAATCACTTCACTCATTCAAGAGCCACCCCTGCATCAATTAATTTACGTTCTTGTAAATGATCAGCCATTAAGTGCAAGCCAACAGGCATGCCTGAAACTTCTCCACAAGGCGTTGACAACATTGGAATACCAGCCAGGTTTGGAGCAACTGTAAGAATATCCATTTTATAATTCTCTAAAGGAGTGAGTTTATCAACTTCATCAAACCTTGGTGCTATAACTGGCATTGATGGGGCAGCTAGTAAGTCAACACTCTTAAAAGCTTTTTTAAAATCATTAATTATTAAAGTCCTAACCTTCATGGCTTGTAAATAATACTTACTTCGGTAACCACTCATCCGAGCATAAGTACCAAGGATTATTCGGCGCTTAGCCTCTGTTCCAAAACCAACAGCCCTAACTTTAGAAAAATACTCATTAAAACCATCTTTCCTAATAGGTAATTCAAGCCCGTAACGCATACCACATAACTTAGCTAAATTAGTTGAGACTTCGCTCATAGCAACTAAGTAATAAGCAGGTAACGCATACTTGCTCATACTTAAACTAACCTTCTTAACCTTAACCCCTTGGTCTTCGAGTTTCTTAACTGATTTAATAACACAGTCACTAACTTTAGGGTCAATGCCTTCACCAAAGTATTCTTTAGGCAAGCCAATAGTTAAGTCTTTAACAGGTTGAGGCATTGAGTAATTTGGCACTTCCTCAGATCTTGAAGTAAGGTCTCGCTTATCAAAACCAGCAATAATACTCATGGTTAAAGATATATCACTAATGTGTTTTGATAATACCCCAATCTTATCCAGACTGCAAGCATAATCTAGTAATCCATGGCGTGGCACTCGACCATAAGTTGGTGTTAAACCATTAACCCCACAAAAAGATGCAGGACATGAAATACTACCTCCAGTGCTTTCACCAATAGCAATATGAGGCCCTTTAATAGCGCGAGCTATAACCCCTGCCCCACCACTTGAACCACCAGTTACGCGAGAATCATCAATAGGGTTCTTAGGAGTCTTATAAGCACAATTAGTTGAGAAACCACCAAGACCAAATTCATCCATACAAGTCTTACCAACAATAACACCACCCTCAGCTTTAATTCGCTCAACAACTGAAGCATCAAAAGTTGGTTTATAACCCTCAAGCATTTTAGAACCACCAGTAGTTTGCAAACCCCTAGTACAAATCGCATCCTTAAAACTAACCGGCACCCCATAAAGCTTGCCCCTAGGCAATTTTTCTAATTGCTTAAAAGCTTCTTCCTCTGAAATAGTGATGAAACAATCATACTTACTGTCAATCTTCCTTAATTGTTTAAAGTATTCAACATAAAAATCCTCCAAGTTAATCTTACCTGCGCGTGCTTGATGGGCAAACTCTTCAGCTTTCATACTGCTTTAGGCCCTTTAAAAAAGCCTTTCTCCTTATGATTAGTATTAATAAGTGATTCTTCTTGACTAAGACACTCCTTAACCTCATCTTCTCTAAAAACATTCTCTGTTTTTAATGGATGATAACTTGGTTTCACACCTTTAGTATCAACTTCACCTAACTCATTAAACCAGTCAATAACTGCTGTGAACTCCTTAGTGAATTTGTTAACTTCTTCTTCAGATAACTCTATTCTAGCTATAGAAGCCACTTTCTTAACTAATTCTTTAGTAACCATTGAAATAAATTCAACAAAGAAGCATTTAAAAAACTATTGCAAAACTTTATATTCTAGATTTTTTAATTTTATTAATGTAAATGCCAAGTCTTGAGAATTTATTAGGAAAACAAGTTACTAAGAAAATGCTTAGAAAAGCAAGTCAATTCTTTAGTGTTGAAGAAATCAATTCATTCCTAGAAAAACATCATATTAAGATTGGGTCAACGCATGTTAGCCAGGATTACTTTAACCAATACTTAGAAACAGGCATAAACCCTGAAATATTCATTAAGTTATGTAATCGATTAAACACTTCACAAAAAGAGCTTAGTGAGTTACTAATTAATCTTGGCTTAGTTGAGATAACTAATAACAGATTCATACCTAAAGAACAATTAATTAGGCATGAATTATACAAGGATGAATGGATTAATCAAGTTTATGACTTATTATGTTTATATGATTACAGAGAAGTTGTTGACTTATTCTCGCATGCAACAAAACTCAAGAGAGCAGGGCCATTAGATACTTTCCTGAATTTTAAGGAGCGAAACATGTTTGAATTTGTTGCCTGGATAAATTATTTATCAATAAAAGACAAAGTTAATGTCTCTAAGCCTCCAAGACAATTATTTAACAAGTTATTTAGTATATGCAGCGATCACTTTCCTGACGTGCTTGTGCTTGATGCTGATTGTTTAGACATGCTTAATGGTTTATACAAGAAAGCAAACCTTGGTGAATTAAAGCCTCAAGAATTAGAATTGCTTGACTTTTTTGAAGAATACCATGGCAGACCTTATTTTTATTATTACTTAATTAGAAACGTTCCTGAATTCAGGGATCATGTTAAGGATTGTATTAAATGCATTAATATTGAATCACTTAAGGATTTAGATAAGCATTTAAGAGTTGTTGAAAAAGCTTTTGATACACATGTAGCAATAATTAATGAGCAAATCTTTAAAAAAATAATTAAGGGCATCCAAGAAAAAAAGGGTTACTGCCTTTTTAATTTACTCACCATAACTGAAAAAGCAATTAAGGAAAAAAAGCTTGAACAAGTAATCCCTGCCCCTTTAATGCCTTTCTTTTTTGAACTAGTTAAGGATAATTCACTAAGTGATGCTGATTACATGTTAGAAGCGCTTTCAGAAGTTGATGACGTTGATTTAAAGCAAGAGATTATCTTAGAAGCAATTGAATTAAGCTCTAATCCTGAGACCAGAGAGTATATTATAAGTCGCGGATCAACTAATTGTAATAGGAGTTTATTCATTATTAATTACTTTTTAAAACAAATAGACAATCATTTAGGTGATTATAATCTTGAAATGGATTTGCGAGATGAAGAAGATAAATTAACTGGTTTTGTTTTTGAAAGATCAATTAAGGCTTTACTTAAAGAAACCAGTAAATACTCTAAACATCATTTTAACTTAATAGAATCTAACATCATCTTAAGAGACCCTGAATTATTAGATATTATTTACAGACAAGGACAAACAGAAATAGATTTACTAACCATAAATCATGAAAAAGGTTATGTTATGTTAATAGAATGTCATAATTACTTAAGAGATAATACTGATAAGACTATGGATGACGCTTTAAAGATTGCTTATACTGCTGACTACTTAAGAAGTCAAGTCACCACTAGCAATTATACTTTTAAAGACATCACTATTCCAAAAGGTTACAAGATTGTGCCAATAGTTTTATGCAATAAAGTTAACCCTAAAATTAATAAGGGCTTAAAGGAAGTGCTTGGTGACATGGCACCAATAATGGTTTACACAGGAATGTTACATGATTATGAGTTCATGAAATATGTTGAAGCTTTTCTAGAAGGCAATGAAGCTTATGAAGCCTGGTTAAAAGGTTATGAATTAATTATTTCTGCTTAACTGCATCTTCCATTCCCTCAACCTCATTAGGATTAAATAATTATTTCTGCTTAACTGCATCTTCCATTCCCTCAACCTCATTAGGATTAAATGGTTCACCATGACCTGGTAGTATAATATCAACATCCAGTCCCATTAACATGGTCACAGCTGTATTCATAAAGTCAGGGATTGACTCAGGAAAGTCGGTTCTGCCCACTCCATCTTTAAAGATTGTGTCACCACTAAATAATAATTTCTTGCTAGGATCAAAAAAGGCTACACTGCCTCTTGTATGAGCAGGCACTTCAATAACTTCAAGTTTATACAAGCCAGTATCAATCACTGTCTTACCCTCATATAATCCTTTAAAATTAGCATCAACTTTAACTCCATTGCTAGTTAATAATTCAACCTCTTTAATGCTAATGAAGACACTGCACTTAGGGTTACGCTCCATTATTGGTTTAAGAAATTTAACATGATCTTCATGGCCATGAGTGATTAATATAATATCAACTTTTCCTTGGTAATCAAATCCAGCGTCAACTAACACTTTAACTTCATCATCAATCAAGTAAGTGTTACACTCGCCTTGAAAAAGTTTTATTTTTTCAGCAACTTCCATTAAGTAATTTTGAGTAATGAATGTTTTTTATACTTTATGAAAAAACCATAAGTCAACCCTTTGTTGTCCCTTAACCTTAGTGTGATGCTCATAAGCGTGCGGGATCATGAATTCACGAGTAGAAATTAAATCTGGTTTAAAACCTTTAGATTTAGCAAACTTCTTGATCCAATCGCGAGTATGACTATTATGAATTGAGTAAACTTGGTCACATAAAGAGAATGCTTTTTCAAGAAATACTTTATCATTCTTACCTCCCTTAACCATGAACGGTGGATTCATGATAACAGTATCACAAAAACCCTTAACTGACTCAATATCCATTTCATAAATTAATGCTTCAACACCAATAGATTGTGCATTCTTCATAGCCACTTTAATCGCTGAAGGGTCAATGTCAAAACCAGTGACGTCAGCACCAAGTAATGCAGCGCCAATCATTAAAACCCCAGTCCCACATCCAAGGTCAAAGACAATCTTGGCCTCAATATCATTATTCATGAAAGCAGTCCATAATAACTCACTAGCAATACTAGGCGGGGTCATGTACTGTCGCAGTGAACGCTTAGGCTTAACAAAACCCTGCAATTTACCTAATTTGCGAGAAAGTTGTGACTTATTCACTTTAACTCACCTAATAATTTAGCAACCCTAGATCCACTAGCCTTACCGCGCACTTCTTTCATTACTAAACCCATGTATTGCTTTGTGTTTAAGTCTTTCTTTTTTAAGAATTTCTTAATAATTTTCTTTAACTCAGGATCACTTAATTGTTTATACTTGCCAGCAACGTCAGCTACCCCTAATTCAGGTGAGTCACATAACTCTGCCATGATCTGCGGAACAGCGTCTTTAGTAATAACGCCTTCAGACAATAACTTTACTAAATCAATAAGTTGGGAATCAATTAATACTGAAACATCTTTACCATAACGCTTCTTAACATCCTTAGGAACAGTAATTAATAACCGGGCAACCTCAATTGGTTTTAGTTTAAACTTTGTTAATTCCCTAAACAAATCAAGATGAGGGCTTAATACTAATTCTTTAATTAATTCTTTAGTTAAGCCATAACCTTTTAATTCCTTAACACGACTTGCCTTACTTTCAATCGCAGGAATATTAGTTAAAGGCTTGATAACTGGTACATCAGTCTCAGGGTACATTCGAGCACCACCAGGCAGTGGTCGAGCATAAACACTAGTTCCATTAGGTGAAGCAATCCTAGTCTCCTCAGGCACTCCATCATTCAATAAGTAAACCCTAGCCTCAACAGCAGAGACTGCTTCATCAGCGTTTTCACCGCCAATCACTAATAATAAATCATTAGGCTTCAAGTTTAATTCATTACGCGCTTTAGTGAACTCGGAAACTAATCCATACTTTTTCAAGTCTTCATCAGTATGAATCAATCCCTTAACCCCATAAGCTCGAGCATAATCAGCTAATTCACTGCCAAGAGTCTTAGCAGGGTTAAGCTTCCTAGCCAGCAATCCTTTAAAGCCAGGTAATACAAGACCCATCACTAATTTATTCTTAAACATTTTTGATTTTTCAAAAAATTCAGTGACATTAACTCGTCTAAGTTTGTAACCAGTAAGTTCTTTAGTTAAAGCAACCAATGACTCTTGTCGTTCAACTTCATAACGAATTAATTTTGGTAAGTCCTTTAAGTCTTGAAAACCTTTAATCTCAACCCGGGCCCCACCCTTAACAGAAACATTAACGTCTTGGCGAATAGTGCCGATCCCCCGCTGAGCCATACCAGTAAGCCTTAATAACTCGCCAAGGTAAAGAGCAGCCTCATAAGCTTGTTCAGGAGTCTTAATATCAGGGTGAGTGCCAATCTCGATTAAGGGCACACCCAAGCCAGATAAATCATAAGTTGTTCCTTTAACATTGCGGGATACTATTCTAGCAGACTCTTCTTCTAACTCAAGATCCTTAACCCTTACAAGGCCCTGACTTGTTGGAATAACTGAATCTTTAGTTCCAAGCCCTACAACCATTGTTCGCTGGAACCCGCCAGTATTACTGCCATCAATAACTGTTTTACGCATCACGTGTAATTCATCAGGAATAAACATTTTAAGGTGTTTAGCAACACTAAGTGCAGTAATTAAAGCTTCTTGATTAACTTCGTGTGGTGGCTCAGAATCCGTCTCTACAAGACAAGAAGTATTATCCTTAACCTCGTACGTGAAAACCTTACTTCTTGAAGCCTCGAACGCTACGGCGCGGTCAACTTCACCAGTTTCACCAACAGCTGGGTGCAATAATCGATTAATCGTGATTAACTCAGGGTTATCACTAAAAGTAGCATCACAATCACAGAAAAGCTTTCTAGAACAGATTCGCTGGTGAATCTCAATCCCACACTTCATAAAACCTCACTACGATCAGTGAATTCCCCAGCAATATTCTTATGCATTAACTTCTTAACCTCATCAAGGTTTTTTGAATTACCAAGAGCCCAAACCAATTTCACATAAGCTGTTTCAGGAGTCATGTCTAACAAGTTACCCAACACTCCAAGCTCGAGTAGGTCGCGGCCAGTCTCGTAAACATTCATGTTAACCCGGCCCTTAATAGTCTGACTAGTCATTACTGCAATTCCTGTTTTCAAAAATTTTTTCAAAGCAGCAAGCACTTTAAGGTTCTTAGAAGTATATTTATCACCATAAGACTTCATAGGGATATGACCCAGACCAGTTCCTTCAATAATAAGTCCTTTACACTTAAGTGAGTTAATTAATTCAGGCTTCATTCCAGGAAAGAATTTAACTAACGCAACCTCTTCATTAAAACCATTTTTTAACTTAAGTTTTCGCGACTCGTCCCTACGAGCAAAATCATCACGCAATAACTCTAAGTTCAATGAAGGGTAATAAATTCTGGCAAAAGGCAAGACTCCAATACTGCGGAAAGCGTCACGACGACTAGTATGACACTTACGCACTCGTGTGCCTTGATGCAAGACACATGAATCATCGCTTAAGCCTTCATGCATGCAAATCATTACTTCTGCAATATCACTGCAAGCTGCTTTAACAGCACAGGTAAGGTTAATGTGTGAGTCACATGAAGCCCGGTCAGTGCTTCGCTGAGCTCCAACAAGCACTACTGGCACACCAAGGTCTTGCAAAGCTAATGAAAGATAAGCACTAGTGTAATGCATAACATCAGTGCCATGCATTATCACAACCCCATCAGCGCCCTTAATTATCTCTTTCTTAACTTCTTCAGCAATAACACTCCATTGCTTTGGAGTCATGTTTTCAGAGAGCATTTGGAACAATACACGGGCCTTAATATTAGCTAATTCATGAATTGTTGGAGTGAATTGAATAATCTCTTCAGGGGTCATTGCAGGCTTAACAGCCCCGGTGCGGTAATCAATCTTAGAAGCAATAGTGCCCCCAGCCCCTAAAATCACGATGTTCTTCTTCTCAGGATCAGTTTTGATCTTTAATTTCTTAGGCTTTTTTGTTCGAAGAGTCTTTAATCTCTTAACCTTATCTGGTTTAAGTCCAATATTATAACCACTTGATAACTTTAACACAACTATCCCTTTACGAGCTTCAGCTCGAGGCATTAAATCACCCTTAAAAACTTGACCATGACTAGTTACTTCCACTAAATCACCAATCTTAACCCCTTTAAGCAATTTTTTAATCTTACCAGAGTAGTTCATAAAAAAAACAAGAAAGTGAATAAATAAAAAGCTTTTCTAGTCAAACCAGCCAATGATTCGTTCAATAATTCCCCGGTTAGGGAATGATTGGCCAGTAACTTCTTCCATAATCTTCTTAAAAGCGCGAGAAGGCCTTGTCCTACCATAAACGTGAATAAATGGCACTCGTTTATCAACACTGCGTGTTACAGCGTCATCAGATGGCACCATACCCAAGATAGGGACATTAAGAGCTTTCTTAACCTTAACAACTTCTTCAGGCTCTAAATCAGCTTTATTAATGATAACGCCGATAATATCCTTCTTATTCTTCTTCAAGTAATCAATCGTGCGTTTAGCCTCTAATAAAGCAGCCCATTCAGGGTTAGTCACAATAACGGCTTCGTCAATGGCTTTAATCATTGAAGTAGCTTCATCACTAAGAGTTGGAGGACAATCCAATAAGATGAAATCAACATACTCTTTCAAGTAACCAATCACATCTTTAATCTTAGCAGGGTCTACACTAATATCCTCATTAAAAGTGCTAGAAGGAATAATCTTCAAACCACTAGGGTGAGCATAAATAGCGTCAGTGACGTCAGCTTTACCACTAAGAACATCGTTAAGAGTTACAGGAAAACGATAAGCTCCCAGGTTTAAACCAAGATTAGAACTAGTCGTGTTAGCATCAATAGCTACAACATTATTACCATAATCCCAAGCTAGACTTGCACCCATGTTAGCAGCAATAGTTGTTTTACCAACACCTCCTTTACCACTAACTATTCCAACAACCCTTGTCATTCGTAAACCCTCCTCCCATCATCAGTCTGAGGCACCGCTGTACATTCATCATCTAATAAAGCTTCTTCAAGTACTTCTTGGCGCTTCTTAGAACTAAGGCTTCGCTTCTTAAGTTTCTTCTTCTTAACCTTTCGTGAAGCCTCCTCTAAAAAAGAGTCAAAATCCATACACAATGTTTAGCTAGCAGAGTATTTAAAGATTATTGATACAGAGTAAATACTATATATAAAAAGGCAGTTAAAAAGACAGCTTTAGATTCTAATAGATTACACTATTAAAATCATAAACATCAATAAAGGTTTTGCTGAATTCTTCATCAACTTCATCAGAAGCTAAGAGTGAAACGCTCTCCATTAAGCAATGTCTGCAAATGGTGTACTCGCTTGAAGAGTCATTCTTCAATTTTTTATAATTCTTTATCATTGTTAAAATCTTTCCTCGAATGCGCTCCTCATGCTCACCATCCTGGACGTTTAACCAGCGCATTGCCTCAGCTAGCAGTTCCAACATCTTACCCTTATTAAAGGGTAAGTTCAGAACCCAATTACACCTTAGACATGTTTGCATTTCATTTCACCTCAAAAAAATTTTTGTGCGTACAATTTATATAGAAAATGAAATGCGAACGCTCAGTGCTTTATGGTAATATTATACCATAAAGTAGGCAAGGCATGTACGATTAACCTATACCTTAGAGACATCCGCATTATAACAAGAAATTAAACAATTCAAGTTTAAATAATTAATGTCACAAAACCTTAGTGACATAAAAAATCAAGCTTTTAACCAAGGTTCTAGATTCACTAATAGAATATAAAAACTCATTAGAAAGCTTTATAAAACGTGTTTTACAATAGTCTAGTTGATGGCTATTAAACCAACCAGTGATGATATTAAGGAAACTAAGTTAGAGCAAAAAAACAGTTTGGCTTCAGCTTTTGGTTTAACTGTTAAACAAGTCGAGTCTGCTTTAAGTTCTGAGACTCCTGAACCTTTAAAGGCCAAGGTTAGTTGGAATATTTATGGTGAGATCACTAAAGTTGTGTTAATGTCTGATCCATCAATTGAACCTATTATTAAGATAACAGATGATATTAGTTGTTTACATAAGTTAGGCCAATTATATTTAATCAAAACAGGTTTATCATACATTAGTTCAGAAATAAGTAGTTTAGACAAACTTTGGAAGATAGTTATTAATGACCGTAGTAGGACCATGATTCCAGAACTTGAAGGTGAAACAGAGAAAAATTACTTCTTAAAAGAATTACCTGAAGAATTCGGTGACTTAAAGAGTTTAAGAGAATTAACCATTCTAAGCAGTTTAACTGAGGTGCCTGAAAGTATTGGTGATTTACAAAAACTTCAACATTTATACCTATGTTCAAACCAGCTAACCTACTTACCTGAAGAAATTGGTAATTTAGAAAGTCTTGAATTAATGGTTTTATTTGGCAATCAATTAACAACCCTGCCAGAGAGTATTGGAGAATTAAAGAGCTTATTAATTCTTTCTGCTCAAGATAATGAACTAGGATCTCTACCTGAAAGCATTGGCGGATTAAACGCTCTTGAAATGTTATTGTTAGGTAAGAACAAATTAAGTGATTTACCAAGCAGTATTTGTAATCTTAAAAACCTTAGAGTCTTAGCATTAAATGATAATAAGATTAGAGAGCTCCCTAATTGTTTGTACAATTTAGATAAGATTAAAATTATTGATCTAAGAAAGAATTATTTAGAATTCGTGCCTCAAGAATTAAGTTATTTAGAGCCTAATAAGGATCCGCGTGATGATATTTATTCTTTTAATTACATTAAAGAAATGAGTAGTAAAGGTTTCTTGTCAATTCCAATATTTTCATCTCTTTCGCCATTAATTACTACTACTTTATTAATAGATGATAACCCATTTGATAACCGATTTAAACAAGGTCTAAGAAGGGATTTAAGCAAGGAAATGATTATAAAATTATATAATCTTGGCTTAATCAGTAATTATACTCAAAGACCTAGAATGATATCTAATATGATGTCTTTAACAAATATTGCCCAACAACCTTTTGTTTTAAGTGAAACAGATTATCAGACTATAAAAACATTAACTAAGATACAAGAAAAAGGTATTAATGTTGATGTTGTTGATGATTATAAAAAAATTTTAGCAGATGTTGGTTATTAATACCGGACATAGAACCCTAAATAGTTGTTTCAACTGGAAAAAACCAAAAACACTCTAAAACAAACTTTTAAGACCCAGAACTCCAAAGGAAATTTAACACCATTCTTAAATATGGCCTTTTTTTCTTATGGAGCTTTGTTTAGGACAAAGCAAATACCTACTAAAGGGCAATTTTACTTATAAGGCTTGGATTTTTTTACTAAAATCACCAGAAAAAACCAGAATGGTTTATGGGGAGGAATTAAATAGGAATAAATTTATGGAGGGAGATAAATAATGGATTTTATCATCGAAAACGCATTAAAACAAAGCTCAGGAATGGGTATTGAAGAAGGCTTGAAAGGACAAGCTAGAATAAAAGTATTAGGGTTTGGAGGAGGAGGTTGTAATACAGTTAATTGGCTGCATAAAAAGGGTATTAAGGGCGCTGAAGTTATTGCGATCAATACAGATCAACAGCACCTTGAGATAACCAGTGCTGATCATAAAATGTTAATTGGAAAAGAATTAACACGTGGTTTAGGCGCGGGCGGCGATCCAAGTGTAGGCGCTGCTGCAGCTGAAGAATCTCGTAATGAGATAAAAGAAATATTAAAGGACACCGATATGGCGTTCTTGTTAACAGGAATGGGAGGCGGCACAGGCACTGGAAGTATTCCAGTAGTGGCTCAAATGGCTAAAGACCAAGGTATTATATCTATTGGTTGTGTAACAATGCCATTTAATATTGAGCGGGCCAGGGTTGATAAAGCAGAGATTGGACTAGGCAAGTTAAGACAATCATGTAATAGCGTGATAGTAATAGATAATAACCGTTTAGTGCAATTAGCTGGTAACCTGCCAGTAAGCCAAGCATTCGCTGTTGCAAACGAGTTAGTCTCAACAATGATTAAGTCAATTGTTGAAACAATTGCTCTACCAAGCCTAGTGAACTTAGACTTCGCAGACGTTAAGACTATAATGACGCATGGTAATGTCTGCAGTATGGGAGTTGGAGATAGTTCAAGCGAGCAAAGGGTTGAGGAAGCAGTGCGCAAGGCAATGCAGAACCCACTACTAGAGATCAATTACAATGGAGCAACTGGAGCATTAATTCACATCACAGGTGGTCCAGACATGACTTTAGAAGAAGTTAATCGAGTGGGAGAATTAATAACTAAAAACCTTGACTCTGAAGCTATGGTTATGTGGGGAGCAAGAATTGACGAGAACATGGTTGGGAAAATCAGAGTTATGCTTATAGCCACAGGCGTTAAGTCACCGTGGATTATAGGTCCTGAGAAGATCGAAATGATTAATCAGGAGAAAAGCGCCCAACAATTCAGCCAAGTTAGCGAAGAATTGGGAATCAGCATCTTGAGGTAGGAGCCCCCTCTCCTTTATACCCCCCATAATAAAGGTGGGCTCACCTCATTCTTTCTTTTTATTTTAATTTTATTTATTCCATGTAAGTAGTTCTAGGCTTGCCTTTAACCCATTTAGTACCATACTCTTCTAGTGAAGTTATTAATTTTAACTCTGCCCTAACAGGGGTTGGTGGTTTCTCAGCAGGGTAACCTAAAGCTATGATAGAATAGACTCTTTTATCATCAGGTATTTTAAGCAATCGTTTAATTTTTGACTCATCATATAAGCCAACGTGAGTTCCTTGCAACCCTTTATGAGTTAAGTAAAGTAACACGTTTTGCATTGCAGCGCCCGCACCAATCGTTGCATAGAACTCGGCTCGCTCGCGGAATTTCAAGCGCATCTTATTAACATCACTAATAATCACTAGTATCACTGGGGCTTTAGCAACCCATACCTGGTCGAATACCGCGCTCACTAACTCTTCTTTCTTTTTAGGCTCACGGACTACCACGAATTCTTTATCCTGAACATTACCTGCTGATGGAGCCCATAAAGCTGCTTTAAGACAACCTAAAATCACTCGATCAGATACTTTTCGAGAAGTGAAACGCCTTACACTTCGACGATTCTTTAATACTTCTTTAAATTCCATAATTGTTATTGTTAAAGTTTTTTAAATTATAAATGTTCTTAAGAAGTAGGTTATAAAAATAACTAGTTACTTAGTTTCTTTAATGAATTATAAGCCAATAGCTGAAATCCTAGCCAGACTAGAAGCAACTACTAAGCGGCTTGAGATGACCAAGATCTTAAAAGGATTTCTAGAAAAGGTGCCTAAAAAGGATCTTAAACAAGTTATCCTCTTATTGCGTGGCACTATCTTCCCAGAGTCAAGTGAGGAAGTTATTGGAGTGGCTGATAAGTTAATGATTAAAGTGTTAACTAGGGCTTCGGGTCTAAGTGAAGTTGAGGTAATTAAGGCTTGGAAAAAGACAGGTGACCTTGGTGAAGTTGCTGAGAATTCAATGAGTGATCGGAGGCAACAAACCCTTACAAGTAATGAACTTACAGTAAGCAAAGTTTTCGAGAATCTTAAATCAGTTACTAAGCAAGAAGGTAAGGGCAGTATTGACCGTAAAATAGCCCTAATCAGTGAATTATTAACTAATGCTAGCCCATTAGAAGCTAAGTACCTTACCAGGACTGTTCTTGGAACACTACGCGTTGGCATAGGCACTGGAACCTTGCGTGACGCTATTGCTGAAGCGTTTAATTGTGATAAAAAACTGGTTGAGCGAGCTTATAACTTAACTGCTGATTACGCTGAAGTAGCCTTAATAGCTTCTAATAAAGGTGATAAAGGGCTTAAAGAAGTTAAACTCTCATCTGGCAAGCCAAGCAAGGTAATGTTATATCAAAAAGCAAAAACAATTAATGAAGCTTTTGAACGAGTAGGTAAGCCTTGCGCTGTTGAATACAAGTATGATGGGCTTAGATTGCAGGTTCATAAAAAAGGAATTGAAGTAAGATTATTCACTCGAAGGCTTGATGAAGTTACTAAAATGTTCCCTGAAGTGGTTAAAGCTGCTAAAGAAGGATTAAAAAGTGATTGTATTGTTGAAGGTGAAGGAGTGGGTTATGATAGTGATAAAAAATTCTTTAAGCCATTCCAAGAGATTAGTAAACGAATTAAGCGAAAATATGATATTGAAGCCTTAGCTAAGGAAACCCCAGTAGTGTTATTCCTTTTTGATGTGTTCTCAGTTAATGATGACAACTACCTTAACAAGCCTTTTAAGGAGCGTCGTGCCAAGCTTGAAAGCATAGTTAAAGAAAAGAAATGGCATCTTGAATTAGCTAAACAAATAGTGACTAGTGATGAACAAGCTGTTGATAAATTTTACAAACAAGCCTTAAAAAATGATCAAGAAGGTATTATGATGAAGAATTTAGAAGCGCCTTACAAACCAGGCTCAAGGGTTGGTTATGGCATTAAAATCAAACCAATTAAGGAGACACTAGACTTAGCTATTAGTGGAGCTGAATGGGGCAAGGGTCGCAGGAGTAATTGGTTGAGCAGTTTTACCCTATCATGCATTAAGGATGGCAAATACCTTGAGATAGGCAAGTTAGGTACTGGCTTAAGTGACGAGCAATTTAAGCAAGTCACTAAAAAACTAAGACCATTAATTACAAGTGAGTCGGGCAAGGAAGTTACAGTAAAGCCACAAACACTGGTTGAGGTTGGTTATGAAGAAATACAAAAAAGCCCAACATACTCTTCTGGTTATGCATTAAGGTTCCCAAGATTACTGAGGTTCAGGCCTGACAAGGATGAACCAGACTCGATTGATAAAGTAAAGGATATCTATAATAGTCAGGGTAAAAGATAGAAAATTTTATAAAGGGTTCATTTCAAACTCTTACTAAGAATAAAGTATATAATGATATAATGTCATTATAGAGTAGTAAAGAGGTCAATAAGTAAAATGTTATTTGATAAGGACTTGGTTAATAGCTTACGAAGCATCTTTGATTTAAACCAGTACGAGGTGGCTATATGGGTTCACTTAATCAGTAAAGGTGTTAGCACTGCTGGTGAGTTAAGTGACTTAAGTAATGTTCCAAGATCCAGGGCTTATGATGTTCTTGAAAGCCTTGAGAAAAAAGGTTTTGTGGTTATCAAAATTGGTAAACCAATCCAATATATTGCAGTGCCACCTGCAGAAGTGGTTAACCGCGTCCAGAAAAGAGTGATGATTGAAGCTGAAGAAAGAGTTAAGCGATTAGAGAATCTTAGGGATTCTGATGTGTTAAAAAAGATTACTGACTTGTATGAAAAAGGTATAAAGACTTACAGTCCTACTGAATTATCAGGTGCTTTTAGGGGCAGGCAGAACATTTATGATCAAATAGAGTCAATGATTAGGGAATCACAAAGCAATGTTAAGATTGTGACAACAGAGGAGGGCTTGGTTCGAAAACTAAGCGCTTTAAGAAACGTTATTAAGAAAGCTCATGAACGAGGAGTAACAATTCAAGTTAAGACCCCTATCACGGACAAGAATCGTGAAATGATGAATAAATTAAACGATTTTGTTGAATTCAAAGAGAACACTGAAAACGAGGCCAGATACGTTATTGTCGATGACCGACAAGCACTTCTAATATTACTTAATGATAAAGAAATTAACCCAAACTATGATGTGGGAATCTGGGTTAACAGTGAATCAATCAGCAAAGTCCTAGGCAAAAACATATAAGTCTGTTAAACAAGATCAATTAATTAATGAATTACTTTAGATCAGATAACATGAACTTGGGTGATGATATTTTGATTCAGCGAGTCATTGATGACTTAAAACCTGGCTCCCACTTAGACACTCCATTAAACAAGTATGAAGGCTTAGTGATAGTTAATAAAAAATTTATTAGTAAAAAAAGAAAAGTTAAGGAGTTTATAAGTGAAGAACTTTTAGAAGAGCATTTCAGTCATCTTGGTGATTTATTAATGAAGCAAACATTCAAGGTGTTTAAAAAAATTAGACAAAAAATTGTGGCTAAAGCATTGGCTTACTTAAGTGAATTACCGCGTGATTATAAATCCAGAGGGGTTATAACTAACCGGCCTGAAATCGCATTACTTGAAGGTTTATTGTATGGTTTTGGTATAGGACAAATTGCTAGTTATGTTAGTGAGATTATTAATCCTCAAAAAAACACTTTCATAGCCTTATATTTAACTAAGACTACTTAATAATCTTCCAATCCGTTCCTGTCCTGCAGTGATAATGAATTGAGCTAGTTTTGGGCCTTGATCTTTATTAATGATTACTTGGTATGCTGCTTTGAAGAAGTCTCGCATGCCAACTGGCCTGGCTAACTCAAAAATCATTGAGTTAAGCTCGTCAAACTTGTACTTCTTAATTAATAATTTCTTACCTAACTCTTTCAGAGCTTTCTTTATTTCTGGATCTAGTTTTATTTTAGGTTTCTTCTTGTTAACAATGAATTTATACTGTTCTGGCGCGTGATGTTCCACCCAGTAAACTGCTCGTTCAAGCAATTCATTTATTCTTGGTTCATCTGTTTTTCTAACCTTAACTAATTCTTTAACAGTTGTTAACCAATCTTTTTTCTTAGCGCTTTGAACAATTAAAGCTGCAGTGCGGAATCCGAGTTGCACTGGCATTACTTTGCGAGGCTTATCTACACAATACTCATAGATCCGGCTTAAATTCTTAACGCGCTTATCAGGCAAGCCTTTAACTTGATCATAATAAGCTGCCTCGCATTGATAAAAGTCTTCATAAATCTTAAACACATCCTCGTCAAATGAAACCCTCATCTCCTTATTTGGTTTTGTTCCTGTGAACATGTAAAGGATTACTTCAGGCAGGTAAACTTTTAATAAATCTGAAACAAATATCACGTTACCTTTTGAAGCACTCATCTTAGCAGCCCCGCCTTTAGCTCCAACAAAATCATACATAATACCATAAGGTGGTTCATAAGCAAATACTTGGTAAGAGATCATCTTACCAGTATCATAACTACTGCCCGCTACCATATGATCTTTTCCCGCAGGCTCGAAATCAACACCTTCATAAAGCCATCGCATTGGCCAATCAACACGCCAAGGCAGTTTTACATTTCCCTCCTTACTAAAATTTGTCTTGCCTTTAAAACCACACTTGCACTCGTATTCAACAGTGTACTCTCCATCATAAGATAATACTTTAGTAAAATCCTTACAACACTTCTTGCAGTAAATCTTTAAAGGATACCATGTTGAAGGTAGTGGTTCCTTACGGTACTTACTAAGTATTCTATTAATGGTTTCTCGTTCATTCATTGCTTTCTTAATATTCTCAGCGTACTTGCAAGCCCCGTACATCTCGTGTTGGTAAATAAATTCAGCATTAATACCCATTAACTTTGATTCATCTTCTAAACGCCTCATCCAGTGGTCAGCCCAAGTCTTATGACAACCCCAAGGGTCAATTACTTCACTAACTGGTTTACCAATCATTGACTCCATTAGTTTACGCTTGGAAGCTGGCACGTCAGCTGGCACTTTCCTGAAACGATCAAAAGAATCCCATGAGTAGATTAATCTTGACTTCTTACCAGCCTTTCTTAAGGCTTCAGCAATGAAGTATGAAGTAATCACCTCCCTAAAAGAGCCAACGTGTTTTGGTCCACTTGGCGTGACTCCGGCTGCGCAAACGTAAACTCTTTTCTTACGCTTCATTGTTTCCTTAGCGTGCTTGTCAGCCCAGAATAAATCATCAGTCATTATTAGGTAAAATATTACTTAAATGTTTATAAATCCACCCCTCATTACAGAATTAATGGATGGTGAATTAATCGCTGCTGGAATCTTTTATGGTGTTCTCGCAATAATCATTTACTTAAATCGTAAAAAGTTCACTTGGATGCAGGGGATAATTTACGCTTTCAAAACCAAGAGGCCTTTAAAATGGATGGATAAATTAAGGCCTAATAATATCTTCTGGAAAATATTTGGCACTTTCTGTATCCCACTAGGCTTCTATTACATGCCTCAATTAATTTACTTACTTGGCCAAAAAGCAATTGAGATAATCCTAAACCCAGCTTCAAGTGCTGGGGTTGCACTTGCAATTCCTGGTGTTAGAATACCTGGGAGCCCTATATACATTCCATTATTGTATGGAGTGGTTAGTATTGGCGTTCTAGCTTTTGTTCATGAAATGGCTCATGGAATAATTGGTAAGAGTGAGGGCATTAAGATTAAGAGTAGTGGTTTTGGAATGTTCTTAATATTTCCTTTATTCTTTGTTGAACCTGATGAGAAATCATTAGTTAAGGCTAGTAAGTTATCAAGGTTAAGAATGCTTAGTGCTGGTGCTGGAGCAAACATTTCTTTATCATTCATCTTATTCTTAATTGCTTCTTTTACTTTTGTTCCTTTTTTCATTGATAACACTGTCTATAAGGGTTTAAGTGTTAATAGCTTGGTTGAGGATTACCCTGCAATTCAAGCCAACATTACTACTAATACCGTTATTACTGGAATTAATGGTTTTGAAACTTTGAACCTTACCGGTTTCACTAAAGTTATGAGAACCATAGAACCAGGTACTGTTATAACCCTTAACACTAACCAAGGGGATTTTGAGTTAACAACTGTTACTAACCCTCAAAATGATTCATTATCATATCTTGGAGTTTTCCTAGATGAAGTCATTGAGTTTTCTGATAAAGCTAAAATTAATTATGGTGAAACAATCCTTTGGTTAATCAGGGTGATTTATGATTTATTATTATGGATTGGTTTCCTTAACTTATCTATTGGCGTGATGAATTTGTTGCCAATCTGGGGTCTTGATGGTTCAAAAATGTTGTATGACTTACTGAGTTATGTTGTTAAGGAAAAACATGCAAGAACTATTGTGTCTATAGCTTCAAGTCTTAGTATAGGCTTACTTATAGTTAATATAGCTCCTGTGTTCATTAATTTATTTGCTTAAAATTGAAAATATTTATAAATAACTTAACTCCTTGCTGAAAAGGTATATATTATAGAACATATTAGGTATTAGGATACTATGAGAGAAGTAACTTATCAAGCATTAATCAGGAATAAACCAATTAAAGATTTTTTGGTCAGCAAGATTGGGGATGAAGGGTTAATCTTAATCCAGATATTATTCAAAGCTAATAAGTATGTTAGTGAGTTCACTCTTGCTGAGCGAAGCGCTATCTATGTTAACACTGTTCGCAGTTTAATGTATAAGTTATATGAAAATAAAATAGTTAATTATAATCGTAAAAGAGAAAAAACTAGGGGTTGGTATATTTACTCTTGGAAGTTTTATCCTGAAAAACTAGTTAATCATGTTATTAAATCATTGAAGAGTAAGGAAAAAAGATTAAATAATGATTTATCAGGCCAGTCTAAAGATGAGTACTTTTATTGTAAGGATTGTAATGTTAAATTACCTTTTGCTGAAGCAATGGAGTATAACTTCTCCTGCCCTAATTGTTTTCAACAAATGAATGTTACCTCACCAGTTAAGGAGAATAAAGAGATTAAGAAGAGGATTACAAAGCTTGAATCTAAGATTAAGAGGTTGAAGAATTTGAAGAAGCGCTTAGACTGGATGGAGGAGCAGAGACGTGAAGCTGAACGAAAAAGACTTGAAAAAGAGGAAGCAGAGCGCAAAGCACTGGCTGAAAAAGGAATGTACTTCTGCCTTGAGTGCAACAGGGCTCATAAGGAGAAGAGTAAAATAGGTAAAGAGCATAAAAACCATGCTAAGTAAACATTTTTAAAAGGGTTATTATTTTCTATTCTTCTATATAGTCCCGTAGTCTAGTGGTCAAGGATAGTCGGCTTTGGACTTACCTTTTTCTCGTTAACGAGAAAATGGAAGAAACCGATTGACCCAGGTTCGAATCCTGGCGGGACTAATTTGATTGACGCTAGTTAAAGAACGCCTTTGAAGAAAGGAGTTCTTTCTTACTGGTGGGACTAATATTTTATTCTAAAATACTTAGGGGTAAGTTTTTTAAACAGAAGTAATTAATTCTTTTTTAAATGAAGATTGATTCAATCACTTTGAACACGCCAAAGAACATAGTTCAATACCTTATTGGTTTTGGCTTATACTTGCTAGTTTATGGCTCTTTTGACCCTTTGAAGTTAATCCTAGGTATAAGTTCTTTTATAATAGCTTACGCAGCTATTTACCCTTATAATGACTTAATGGATTTAGAAGAGGATAAGAAGGATGATTTTAAGAAGGCTTATAAAGCCCTTGTTAGGGGTGACTTAAGTAAGCAGAAAGCCATTACTCTTGTTTTTGGTTTGCCAATTATTGGTTTATTAATCGCTAGCATGGTTAGCTTCTGGTATACTTTTATGTTGATGATTTTATTATTCCTTAACTTCCTTTATAGTTCACCTTACACTAGGTTAAAAAAGAAGAAATCTTATGCTGTTCTCAGTATTTTTGCTATGCAATCAATCAAGTTTAGTCTTGGGTGGTTAACTTTCACCACTGACTTAACTTTACTTCCTTCTTGGATTATCACTACTTTAAGCCTTGCTTATATTTTTGGTTACATCTTATATAAGAAGAACGTTATTGACATGAAGAAGACGATGAAGGAGAACTTAAAGATCATGATTCCGTTAAGTGTTGCAGTAGTTTTCTCTTATGTTGTCTCATTATTGATTTACCCTTTCAAGTTACCTTTGCTTATTGTTTTCCCTTTAGCGTTCGTGTTCCTCTCAATGCAGAAACAAAAGAATGTTGTTAAGAAAACATTCACTTTGTCTAACATGACTGTTGCAGTGCTAGCAGCTATTGCGGTAACTTTATTATTGCTTAACGTGCCATTTATTGGTTTAATTAATGAAGGGACCTCTGACGCTATTGATAAACTTGGGGAGTTCACTTTAGAGCGAGTGAATGATGAAACCTATGATATAATCTGCACTATTAATGCTAGTCTATATAATTACCCTATTAGGGATTTAACCGAGCTCGATTCATTCTTAAATGTTAGTAGTCGCGAAGTCGTGTTAAGAGAAGACTAAAAGAGACTTATTTAGTAAT
>Ga0180433_10000152_pt1 | contig 116060 bp, 122 predicted proteins | sample SS_ome_8_FD_132980 | JGI IMG/M metagenome (GOLD analysis project Ga0180433, IMG submission 132980) | Hypersaline lake sediment archaeal communities from the Salton Sea, California, USA - SS_1_D_1 metaG | ecosystem: Environmental > Aquatic > Non-marine Saline and Alkaline > Hypersaline >... | reverse complement strand
CTGCTCGTTTTACTCGCAGTATCTCCTTTATCTCAGTGCGGGAGAGTCTCCCGTTCGTACGACGCTGGGCAGTCGCCTCCACTTTTCTATCAGCCTCCTTGACTCGCATGCTCGTCTGTGGGGTCTTCGGCTCGTGCTGTTCCCGCAGGAGTCGCCGCCACCTTCATTTTAATCAACCGATCTCCATTACAGATTCTTTCTCCCCAGACTTTTTTAAGGACTTATCGGACAGCCCCTTTTTCACTATGAGGATCTTAATCCTTGTTCTAATGTTTGAAGCATTTCTTGTTGGTCACTTTCGTTAGAATTATTCCAAATAATTTCAAACAAAACGCCTAAACCTGGGAGCATTTTTTCTTCTCCACTTTGAATGGCATCGACAATTGTATCTTTTAATTGATCCTGCGTATTTCCTGAAACATTAGCGATAATGGCTTGACGTAAATCAATATTCATTCTTCCACCTCATTAATTTTAGTATTTTGCTACATTTATTTTGGCCGCTTTGCGTTTATTTATGTATGAAGTGTTGAAATCATCATGAAAAAGATGGTACTCTTGTAATCGCTATAGTTTGTTCAAATCCATTTAAAGGAGTACGACTTGAATTGAAAGTTATTGAATCAATAAAAAATCAAAAAGTGAAGGATTGGAAGAAGCTTCTAACGAAAAAAGGTAGGGATAAAACAGGACTTTTTATCATTGAAGGTTTTCATTTAGTTGAAGAAGCAATGAAAGAACCTAACGTCGTAATGGAACTTATTATAACCGAACAAGTGGAAATCCCAAGGGGCTGGAATCTAGATGGTGTTTTATTAACAAAGGTTACACTTGACATTATGAAAGCTATCAGTGAAACTGAAGCACCACAAGGGATTGCAGCGATATGTAAACAGCAGAATGCCACTTTAACTAGTGAATACAAAAGGCTATTATTAGTAGATGCTGTACAAGACCCAGGTAATCTCGGAACAATTATTCGAACAGCTGATGCAGCAGGTATTGATGCGATTGTATTAGGAAACGGAACCGTTGATTTATATAATGGTAAAACGATAAGAGCGACACAAGGTTCTCTTTTTCATCTACCGATCATTAAAGAGGATTTACGATCCGTCATTCCCCAATTAAAACAAAATGGGATCTCGATTTTCGGTACTTCTTTAAAAAATGGAGTTATTTATAAAAACGAGCCTATATGTGAAACTTTTGCATTAATTGTTGGTAATGAAGGAAATGGAGTTTCTGAAGAGATTTTGAACTTAACAGATCAAAATCTTTATATCCCGATTTTTGGAAAGGCTGAATCGTTAAATGTAGCGATTGCAAGCGCCATCCTAATGTATCACTTTGTTAAATAATGTTGCGTCTTCCATTAATTTTTCATATAATAAAAATCAATTGAATAAATGGAAACAACGATGAAGGAGAAGAGTAGTTTACAAATCGCCATCAAGGGAGAAAATGCCTTGGACTGGAAGCATTTTCATGGTAGATGTAAATGAATTCACCTCCTAAGTTGACACTTGGACCATACAAAATTCGTCTGTATGTAAAGGTGTTCCGGCTTTAAGCCGTTATCGTAAAGAAGTGGATAGAGGCGTTTGTTCTCTATTAACAAGGGTGGTACCGCGGATACAATCTCGTCCCTTATCTTGAAGGGACGAGTTTTTTTATTTTAATAGCTCTGTTTAAATATATCGTAGTTTTTTTGTAGATGGTTAAATTGAAATTCGCGACACTCCTTTTAAAGAACGAGCCAATCGAGACACTACAGTATGTAAACACGAAGAGTATTAATGGTTCATTAGAGGAAAGGAAGCGAATCCCAAAAATAATCACAATGAAATGTAACAGAGCTATTTTATATAAAAATAAAGTTCGAAAAACAATGACATAAGGAGGATTTATATGCAAGAGCAGTTATTGAAGCTTCGGGATGAAGCACTTGAACGCATCGAAAAAGCAAATGATTTAAAAATGTTAAATGAAGTTCGTGTTTCTTACTTAGGAAAAAAAGGACCTATTACCGAAGTTCTTCGTGGTATGGGAAAGCTTTCAGCGGAAGAGCGTCCAAAAATTGGTGCATTAGCTAATGAAGTACGCGAAACAATTGCTGATCAAATACAACAAAAACAAGAAAAATTAGAACAAGAAGAAATTGAGAGAAAACTAGCAGAAGAAATGATTGATGTAACTTTACCTGGAAGACCTGTAAAGACAGGAAATCATCACCCAATCACAGCTGTTATTGAAGAAATTGAAAATTTATTTTTAGGGATGGGCTATACGATTGCAGAAGGTCCAGAGGTAGAAACAGATTATTACAACTTTGAAGCCTTAAATCTACCAAAGGGACATCCAGCTCGTGATATGCAAGATTCATTTTATATTACAGAAGAAATTTTAATGCGTACTCATACTTCTCCAGTTCAGGCTAGAACATTAGAAAAACATAAAGGACAAGGTCCTGTTAAAATTATTTGTCCAGGTAAGGTTTATCGACGTGATACTGATGATGCAACACATTCTCATCAATTTACACAAATCGAGGGACTTGTTGTTGATGAAAACATTAGTATGAGTGATTTAAAGGGAACATTAGAGGTTTTTGCTAAAAAATTATTTGGTGAAGATCGTGAAATTCGCTTACGCCCAAGCTTCTTTCCATTTACTGAACCATCTGTTGAAGTCGATGTATCGTGCTTTTCATGCTCTGGTAAAGGATGTAATGTATGTAAAGGAACAGGATGGATTGAAATTTTAGGAGCTGGTATGGTACATCCGAATGTTCTTGAAATGGCTGGCTTTGATTCAAAGAAATATAGCGGATTTGCTTTTGGTATGGGACCTGAGCGCATTGCAATGTTAAAGTATGGGATCGATGATATACGTCATTTCTACACGAACGACATTAGATTTTTAAGACAGTTTAAACAAGCATAAGGAGGTTTTTAGGAGAATGTTTGTGTCGTATAAATGGTTAAGTGAATATATTGACCTTTCAGATATTTCAGCAGAAGAACTAGCAGATAAAATTACAAAGAGCGGTATCGAAGTTGAAAGTGTTGAAGTTTTAAATAAAGAAATAATAAACGTTGTAATTGGTCATGTTTTAGAACGAGAGCAGCATCCAAATGCTGATAAATTAAGCAAATGTTTAGTAGATATTGGTGAAGAAGAGCCTGTTCAAATTATCTGTGGTGCTCCTAATGTGGATAAAGGCCAAAAGGTTGCCGTAGCAAAAGTAGGAGCTGTTCTTCCAGGTAACTTTAAAATAAAAAAGGCAAAGCTTCGTGGAGAAGTTTCTCATGGTATGATTTGCTCACTTCAAGAGCTGGGCATCGAAGGAAAGCTTGTTCCAAAAGAGTATGCCGATGGGATATTTGTTTTCCCAAGCGACGCTGAAGTTGGTCGTGATGCTATTGAGCAATTAAATTTAGATGATAAAGTACTTGAGCTTGGGTTAACACCAAACCGTTCGGATTGCTTAAGTATGTTAGGGGTTGCTTATGAAGTAGCTGCTATATTAAATAAAGAGGTTAAGCTTCCAGAAATGAATCTAAAGACAAGTGATGAAAAAGCTTCTGAATATATATCTGTAAAGGTTGAAGCGATTGAAGATAATCCATTATATGCTGCACGTGTCATTAAAAATGTAAACATTACGCCATCACCATTATGGTTACAAACTCGTTTAATGGCAGCGGGTATTCGTCCGCATAACAATGTAGTAGATATTACAAACTTTGTTTTATTAGAATATGGCCAACCGCTTCATGCATTTGACTACGATCGTCTTCAGTCAAAAGAAATTTTAGTGAGAAGGGCAAATGATGGAGAGATAATTGTAACACTTGATGATCAAAAGCGTGAATTAACTTCTGATCATCTTGTCATAACAAATGGAAAAGAACCAGTTGCACTAGCTGGTGTAATGGGGGGAGCTAATTCAGAAGTACATGAAGGTACAACAACTGTTTTATTAGAATCTGCTTATTTTGATGGAAAGCGAATTCGAAAAGCATCAAAAGATCATGGTTTACGTAGTGAAGCAAGTGTACGTTTTGAAAAAGGAATAGATCCCAATCGTGTAAAACAGGCGCTAGATCGTGCTGCTCAGTTGATTGAAGAATTAGCTGGTGGAGAAGTTTTAGAAGGGGTTGTTGAGGTAAATGAACTCAAGGCGGAACCGAAAACGGTGACGATTTCACAGGAAAAAATTAACCGTGTATTAGGAACCAACATTGAGATAAATCAAATTAAGGAAATTTTTACTCGCCTTCAATTTGAAGCAGTTGAAGAAAATGGACTCTTTACCGTTACGATCCCAACTCGTCGCCAAGACATTTCAATTGAGGAAGATCTAGTTGAAGAGGTCGCTCGACTATATGGATATGACCATATTCCATCCACATTACCAATAGCACCTCAAACACCTGGAAGACTAACAGCATATCAGGAGAAACGTCGGAAGGTTCGTCAATATTTAGAAGGTTCAGGGCTTTATCAAGCTATTACGTATTCATTAACGAGTGAGAAAAAAGCAGCACAATTTGCTATTGAAAATAGTCCATTAACACGATTAGCTTTACCTATGAGTGAGGATCGTAGTGTATTACGGTTAAGTCTAATTCCACATTTAATCGAGGTTTTAAAATATAACAATGCTCGTCAAATTGACAATTTAGCCGTTTATGAAATAGGTTCAGTTTTTATTTCTCAAAATGAAAATGAAAAGCCAATGGAGAAAGAACGTCTTGCTGGGGCATTGAATGGAATGTGGGTTGAGCATTTATGGCAAGGAGAAAAGAAAAAAGTTGATTTCTTTGTTGTAAAAGGAATTTTAGAAGGGCTGTTTGATTTACTAGGTCTTTCAAATGAAATTCTGTTTAAACAAGCGAAAAGAGACGGAATGCACCCAGGTAGAACGGCTGAAATTTATTTACAAGATGAATTAATAGGATATGTGGGACAACTTCATCCAACTGTCCAAAAAGAGAATGATTTATCCGAAACATACGTTTTTGAACTATCACTTGTCGATTTATTAAATCAAGAAATAGCTGACGTTGTATATAAACAAATTCCACGTTATCCATCTATTACTCGTGACATAGCATTAGTAGTCGATAAAGACGTTACCGCCTCTCTTTTAAAGCAAGCAATTGTGGAAGCTGGAGGAGCTTTATTAAAAGAAGTGTCATTATTTGATGTTTATGAAGGTGAGCATTTAGAGTCTGGTAAAAAATCAGTCGCATTCTCATTACGCTATTTTGATCCTGAACGCACGTTAACAGATGAGGAAGTAACAAAAGCTCATGAAAATGTTATTGAAAAAGTTGGAACACTATTTGGAGCTACATTGCGGGGATAATAACATCAAATAAGAAGGGGCTATCTCATAAGGGTCTTACCTCACATATTTAACACTATATATAGCTGTTCATCTCGTAATTAAAAGCTATAAATTGTGTTGTGGGGTTTGACCCTTTCGTTTTGAGGCAGCCTCTTATTATTTATATTTTTGATTATTAAAAATGGATAATGCTTTTTCCGTATTAGCAAAGTGCATTTTCGTAAAATGAGAAAGAATTTTTTCACCATGTTTATCTATTAATTGTGCACATGCTTCATCTACTAATTGGGAGGCACCTTTTGGTAAAGAAAAGCCTGCTTTTTCAGATAGCTTATCCATTTCCTTTAAAAAAGCATAGCGAGATATAATAGATGCACTAGCAACAGCAATATGAATGCTTTCTGCTTTTGTACTAAAGTATGTAAGGTGCTTTAAAGGAATGCTTTTATTTTCATTATGCTTGTAGTAAGTAGAAGGCTCTACAAATTGGTCGATTAAAATAGCTTCTGGTTTAGAAGGATGAATTTTTGTAAGTACGTGATGAATGGCCTGATTATGTAGCATTGCCTTCATTTTTCCTTGGCTCATACCTTTTCGTTGTAACTCGTTATATTTTTCGTTATGTAAAATGAGTAAACTATACGGGATTTTTTTTATAAGCTTTTGTGCTATGGCACAAATCTGGTTATCAGATAGATTTTTCGAATCTTTAACACCTAATGATTGTAATAATGGTATATTTTCTTTCGAAACATAAGCTGCTGTAACGGTTATGGGACCAAAATAATCACCAGTACCAACTTCATCAGACCCAATGACAGACATTGTGGATATGTCTGTTGGTGGGCTAAATGGTGAATTTTTCTTTACTGATGTTTCACCCCCTTCAAATTTGGACCATTTAGCTGCTTCTAATTCACTATTTTTCCCCTGAAATAATACTTTTCCTGATTGGTAGGCTGTTATTGTACATCCTTGATGCTTTGCGGTAAAGAGGGCGCCTTGAGGCGGATTGCCTATCATGTAATCTTTATAATGTTCTTTCATTTCATTTATTTCCTGATTTGTTAATTTAAGAACGTGGTTAGTCAAAAGAAAGAACCTCGCTTTCTTATAATATCTATATTCTATCATAACCTTAATTCGTATCGTCTTTCCATAAAGTATTTAATCATGTTATTATAAGGAATAGAATTTTGTTCGTTTTTTATCTGGGGTGAAAGTTTTTTTAATAGGATGGAGGATTAACCTTGTCTGAACAACCGAAAAATAAAACGATTGTTGATATATATGGACAACAATTTTCTATTGTTGGTCAAGAAAGTACAAGTCATATGCGACTTGTTGCGTCCATTGTGGATGATAAAATGCGTGAAATTAGTAAAAAAAATCCAACATTGGATATTAATAAACTAGCTGTACTAACCGCTATTAATGTTGTACATGATTATATTAAACTAAAAGAAAAATATGAAAAACTTGAAAGACAATTACAAGAAAAGGATTGAACAAGCATGGTAGATTTTATTTTATTCATTGTCTTATTAGGTGGTTTACTTATTGGATTAAAAAGAGGCTTTATTCTTCAATTTATTTATTTTGCAGGATTCATTATTGCATATGTCGTCGCCGTTATGTATTACGATGACTTTGCACCAAAGCTGACCTTATGGGTTCCATACCCTCAAGTTGGTGATTCAAACCCAGTTTTTGCTTTATTAAGCGGTGATCACTTAGAAGAAGCTTATTACCGAGCTATTGCGTTTTTCCTTTTATTTGTTGGAACAAAAATTTTGATGCAAATTATTGGATCAATGCTGGATTTTGTTGCAATGCTACCTCTATTAAAGCAGGTAAATCGATTGCTTGGGGGACTTTTTGGCTTTGTTGAAACTTATTTAATTTTATTTATTGTTTTATTTTTTGCTGCATTATTACCAATTGAAGGTGTCCAAAATATATTAAATCAATCTGCTTTAGCGAACTTCATTGTCAATCATACACCTTACTTTTCTGATAAAATTCATGAATTATGGATTACATATATGGGAAAAACCCAAGCTGTTTAAAGGACGAGGAGATATTCTATCTTCGTCCTTCTATTCTTTATAAACCTGATTGGGGGTGAGATGTTTGGAAATCCATAAAAAGAAGGTTATTCAACTGTTAGAAACAATTGCAGTCTATATGGAGTTAAAAGGTGAGAACCCATTTAAAATCTCAGCATTTAGAAAAGCGGCTAATGCACTAGAACAGGATGATCGTAGCCTTTCAGATATACATGATTTTACGTCCATACAAGGAATAGGAAAAGGTACTTCAGCTGTCATAAAAGAGTTTATCCAAACAGGAAAATCAGAAGTATTAGATTCATTAAAGAAAGAGGTTCCAGAAGGATTAATTCAGCTTCTAAAGCTTCCAGGACTTGGAGGTAAAAAAATTTCTAAGCTCTATCACGAGCTAGGTGTCAAAGACCTTGATTCTTTAAAAGAAGCATGTGAAAAAAATCAAGTTCAACAGCTATCTGGATTTGGAAAAAAGACAGAGGAAAAAATTTTACAAGCAATTGAGGAGGTTGGAAAACGGCCAGAACGTCTACCAATTGCTTATATGGTTCCTGTTGTTACTGAAATTGAGCAGTTTCTTTCAAAATCCAAGGATATTTTAAAATATTCACGCGCTGGCAGCTTTAGAAGGGTAAAAGAAACGGTTAAGGATCTAGATTTTATTATTGCTACTCATAATCCAGATAAAGTTCAAGAATATTTGTTAACGTTCCCAGTTATTGAAGAAGTGATTGCAAATGGGGATACAAAGGTTTCGTTGCAGCTTCAATTAGATGTCCAAGTGAATGTTGACTTTCGTCTTGTCGAACCAAAGGCATTTGCAACAACACTACACCATTTTACTGGTTCAAAAGAACATAATGTAAGAATGAGACAATTAGCAAAAGAAAGAGGAGAAAAAATTAGTGAGTATGGTGTAGAGGTCATAGAAACAGGTGAAATAAAAACATTTGAAACAGAGGAGCAATTCTTCAAATACTTTTCTTTACCCTATATTCAACCAGAATTAAGAGAAGACGGTTCAGAAGTGGATCATTATAAAGGTGGGCTCATTCATTTAAAGGATATAAAAGGTGACTTGCACATGCACTCAACTTGGAGTGATGGAGCATATTCCATTAAAGAGATGGCAAATCAGTGTCGTAAGAAAGGCTATGAATATATCGCCATTACAGACCATTCTCAATTTTTAAAGGTAGCCAATGGATTGACACCTGAAAGATTAATGGCTCAAATGGAGGAAATCGATCGGTTAAATAAAGAATTAGAGGATTTCACAATTTTAAAAGGTGTTGAAATGGATATTCTACCAGATGGGACATTAGACTATCCTGATGAGCTGTTAGAAAAGCTTGATTTTGTCATAGCTTCTATTCATTCAAATTTTCAACAACCACGAGAAATGATTATGAAAAGATTAGAAGCCGCACTAAACAATCGTTATGTGGACATGATTGCACATCCAACCGGAAGACTAATTGGAAAAAGAGATGGATATGATGTGGATATTGACCATCTATTAAAGCTTGCGAAAGAAACCGATACTATTATCGAGCTCAATGCAAACCCAAATCGTCTAGATTTAAGTGCCGAATATGTAAAAAAAGCACAGGATTACGGTGTGAAAATTGCGATAAATACAGATGCACATAGTCTTGAAATGTTAGAGCATATGTCATTTGGTGTTTCTACAGCGATAAAAGGCTGGGTGTTAAAAGAAAATGTGGTCAATACATGGGATTTTAAAACATTAAAGGCGTTTTTACAAAGACGTAAATCAGTAAGTGTTTAAAGCAGGAGGTATGACTTTTGCAAAAACGTGTATTGAAAGTACTAGAGTTTAACAAAATTAAAGAGCAGCTCAAGCAATTTACAACTTCCTCACTTGGTCAGGAAAAAGTTGATGAGCTACTACCTTCAGCTGATTTTAATGAAGTTCAAATGTGGCAAGATCAAACAGATGAGGCACGAACGGTATTAAGATTAAAAGGTCACGCTCCTCTTTTTGGTCTAACGGACATTAGACCACATATCAAAAGAGCAAAAATAGGTGGAGTGTTAAGTCCGATAGAGCTTCATGAAATCTCAAAAACATTACATGCTTCAAGACAGATGAAGCATTTTATTCAAGAATTGGTGTCCGAAGAGAAAGCTTCACTTCCATATTTACAACAATTTGTTGAAGAAATAACCATTTATACGGACCAAGAAAAGCGGATTAATCGATGTATAGATGATAATGGTGAAGTATTGGACTCAGCAAGTGACACTTTACGTACCATACGTGTTTCTCTCCGAACTACAGAAGCCCGTGTTCGTGAGAAGCTAGAGTCCATTATACGTTCATCTTCAGCTCAGAAAATGTTATCGGATGCTGTTATAACGATCCGAAATGATCGATACGTCATTCCAGTAAAACAAGAGTATCGAGGTGCTTTTGGTGGAATTGTTCATGATCAATCTTCATCAGGAGCAACGTTGTTTATTGAACCACAATCAGTTGTTGATTTAAACAACTCACTAAATCAAATTCGTTTAAAAGAACGACAAGAAATAGAAAGAATTTTATCAGAGCTATCGAATGAGATTAGAGAACATAGTGATGGAATACTCCACAATGTAAACATCATGAAAGAAATTGATTTTATGTTTACGAAAGCTCGCTATGCTAAAAAGATTGAAGCAACTAAGCCAAAAGTAAACAACGAGGGAATTATTAAATTATATCAAGCACGACATCCATTATTAAAGGAAGAAGAAGTAGTTGCAAATGATATTGAATTAGGTGAAAGTTTTACATCTATTGTGATTACAGGGCCAAATACCGGAGGAAAAACTGTAACATTAAAAACAATTGGTTTATTTACATTAATGGCACAAGCTGGCTTGCAAATTCCGGCATTAGACGGCTCTCAAGTGGCAGTTTTTGAATCGGTGTATGCGGATATCGGAGATGAGCAATCGATTGAACAAAGCTTAAGTACATTCTCCTCTCATATGGTTAATATTGTAGACATTTTACAAAATGTAAATGATCGTTCACTTGTATTGTTTGATGAATTAGGAGCAGGAACAGACCCTCAAGAAGGGGCTGCTTTAGCTATTGCCATTTTAGATGAAGTATATAATCGTGGAGCACGTGTTGTCGCAACTACTCACTATCCAGAGTTAAAAGCTTACGGATATAATCGAGAAGGAGTTATGAACGCAAGTGTTGAATTTGATATTCAAACTCTTTCACCGACATATAAGCTTTTAATTGGTGTTCCTGGCCGTAGTAATGCCTTTGAAATTTCACGAAGACTTGGTTTAAATGAAAATGTTATATCAAGGGCAAAGTCACACATGACAAGTGACCGAAATGAAATTGAGTCAATGATTGCCCAATTAGAATCAAGTAAGAAGCAAGCGGAAATCGAGTTAAAAGAAGCCGATGAGATTCGGAAAGAAGCTGAAGCTTTGCACAAAGAATTACAAAGGCAAATTATTGAATTTAACCAAGATCGTGACAGACTATTAATGGAAGCAGAAAAAGAGGCTCACAAAAAAGTAGAGGAAGCACAAAAAGAAGCGGAAGAAATTATTCGCCATCTACGCAAAATGCAAAAAGAACAACATGCCATTATTAAAGATCATGAATTAATTGAAGCGAAAAAGAGACTGGAATCTGCTATTCCACAATTTGAAAAATCGACTGTAACTGAAAAGACGAAATCCAAACCGAAAAAACAAACACTTAAATCTGGCGATGAAGTAAAAGTGATAAGCCTAAATCAAAAAGGTCATTTACTAGAAAAAGTGAATGATAATGAATGGCAAGTTCAAATTGGAATATTGAAAATGAAGGTGAAAGAATCCGATATTGAATATATAAAGAGTCCTAAGCCCGTTGTAGAAAAACCTCTTGCTACTGTAAAAGGAAAAGACTATCATGTTTCCTTAGAGCTTGACCTAAGAGGGGAACGATATGAAAATGCTCTTTTTCGAGTTGATAAATATTTAGATGATGCAATCTTAGCTGGATATCCGAAAGTAAATATTATTCATGGAAAAGGGACAGGTGCATTAAGACAAGGTGTTCGAGAATATTTAAAAAATCACCGAGCAGTCAAGAGCATTCGCTTTGGAGATGTGGGTGAAGGTGGAACAGGCGTTACAGTCGTAGAACTTAAATAATTGGGGAGATTTGAATGAATCCATTTTGGGAAAATGACTTAGTACAAACAGCTGCCTATTATAGTGTTGTTGTTTTATGTAGTATTGTCTTCTTATCGATTTTTGAATTAGTTACAAAATATAAAAATTGGGATGAAATCAAGAATGGAAATTTAGCTGTAGCAATGGCAACCGGTGGTAAAATATTTGGGATTGCTAATATTTTTCGTTACTCAATAGAACAGCACAGCACATTATTTGAAATGATTGGATGGGGATTTTACGGATTTACATTACTTATATTAGGGTATTTTATTTTTGAATTTTTAACACCGAGATTTAAAATCGATGATGAAATTCAAAATGATAATCGGGCTGTTGGTTTTATCTCCATGATTATTTCAATTGGGCTATCCTTTGTCATTGGTGCAGGTATATAGGGGATGAGCGTATGGAAACATTGGCGAAAGTATTATTTGCTATTTGTGGATTATTTATCATAATAGGAATTGTTTACTTGCTTTTTTTTGTATAATATCTCATACACTAAGACTGAATCTTGAAAATGATTCAGTCTTTTTTGTTGTTACAGAAACGATCTCGAGCCTCATCGTGAGGGTATCTCGCTACGGGGTCTCGCGTCACCGCTATTCCCGCAGGAGTCTCGAGCATTTCACTTCAAATAAATCCTTAAAATTTGTAGAAATTAGTGAAATACACAAATGAAAATTCTAAAAATAAATACATTTCAGAATTCATTTCTGATATAATGTTTTAAAAGGGGAAATGGGGGGGATGTAATGGAATTAGCAAGGCCTTGGCTTAAACATTACCCAGCGAATATTCCAAGTGAAATTACATGGGACAATAAACCTTTAAACAAATATTTAAAAGATGCAGCTGAAGAATTCATGGATAGACCAGCTATTCATTTTCTTGGAAAAGAACTTTCTTATTTTGAATTGTATGAACATACTCTTAAATTAGCGAACTATCTTCAAAAGATTGGTTTACAAAAAGGGGATCGTGTTTCAATTATGCTTCCTAACTGTCCTCAAGCCGTTATAGCCTACTATGCGATATTGGAGGCTGGAGGTATTGTCGTTCAAACCAATCCATTATATACCGAACGAGAGCTTGAATATCAATTACAGGATAGTGGCTCAACTTTTATTGTGACACTTGATTTATTGTATCCTAAGGTTTCAAAAATGAAAGCGTTAACAGAATTGAAGCATGTAATAGTCACAAGTATTAAGGACTACTTACCATTTCCAAAAAACGTTTTATATCCTTTTGTACAAAAAAAGAAGCAAAATATGGTCGTCCAAATTGAACAATCAAATGATGTTCATTTATGGAATAAAATGTTAAAAAAGGTGACAGGAAGTGAATTAAATATTGAAGTTGATGTAAAGGAAGATATTGCACTCTTTCAATATACAGGTGGAACGACAGGTTTTCCCAAAGGGGTTATGCTCACTCATGAAAATTTAATTTCAAATACAAAAATGTGTGCGACTTGGCTTCATGATTGTGAACGTGGAAACGAGTCAATATTAGGAATTATTCCGTTCTTTCATGTTTATGGAATGACAACTGTGATGAATCTATCGATTATGGAAGGATATAAAATGATTCTTCTTCCAAAATTTGAAGTCTTAGATGTCCTCAAAACAATTCAAAAGCAGAAACCTACACTGTTTCCTGGAGCTCCAACGATTTACATCGGCCTTTTAAATCACCCAGACTTAAAGAATTATGACTTATCGTCTATTAAGTATTGTATTAGTGGATCTGCACCACTTCCTGTTGAGGTACAACAGAAATTTGAAAAAGAAACAGGTGGCAAGCTCGTTGAAGGTTATGGTCTATCTGAAGCTTCACCCGTTACTCACAGCAATCTGTTAACAACAAACAATGGGAAAAAAGGAAGCATTGGCATTCCTTGGCCTAATACTGATTCAGCGATTATTTCTTTTGAAACCAATGAGTTAGCAAAACCAAATGAATTAGGAGAAATTGTTGTAAAGGGTCCACAAGTCATGAAGGGTTATTGGAATAATAAAGAAGAAACAGATGCAGTTCTAAAAGATGGTTGGCTTTTCACTGGAGATATCGGTTATATGGATGAAGATGGATATTTTTACATTGTAGATCGCAAGAAAGATATGATTATTGCTGGTGGATTTAATATTTATCCACGTGAAATTGAAGAAGTGCTATATGAGCATGAAAAAATAAAAGAAGTTGTTGTCGCAGGCATACCAGACCCATACCGTGGTGAAACCGTTAAGGCTTATGTTGTGTTAAAGGACGGAATACAAGCAACAGAAGAAGAATTAAATGAATTTGCACGAAAACATTTAGCTCCATATAAAGTTCCAAAAATTTATGAGTTCCGTTCAGAGCTTCCAAAAACGGCAGTCGGAAAAATATTGCGTCGAAAGTTGATTGAGGAAGAGAAGGAAAAGCTTAAAAAAGTACATGGTTAAGGCTGCCTTTAGCTTTATATGGCAGCTTGTTTTTTGAAGGAATTTACGTCTACTTGACAAAAGATGAATAGAAGATTATTATGATAATGTGAATGAATAGTCATTCATTTTTTGAAGGGAAGATTAACGTTGAAGGATAAACGACCAAAGTACAAAAAGATTATTGAAGCAGCTGTGAAGGTTATTGCTGAAAATGGTTACCATGCAGCACAAGTTTCAAAAATTGCCAAGCAAGCAGGTGTTGCAGATGGAACCATTTACTTATATTTTAAAAATAAAGAGGATATTTTAATCTCTTTATTTAAAGAAAAAATGGGCATTCATATTGAAAAAATTCGTGAAAAATTAGAAGGAAAAAGATCAGCTTCTGAGAAATTATATACATTGATAGAAAGTCATTTTACTCAGCTAGATCAAGACCATGATTATGCTATTGTTACACAGTTAGAATTAAGACAAACAAATCGCGAATTACGTCTGAAAATTAACCAAATTTTGAAAGAATATCTAGATGTTATTGATGAAATTATTGAATATGGTAAGATTACAGGAGAATTTAGAGCTGATTTAGATAAAAGACTAGCTAGACAAATTATTTTTGGTACAATTGATGAAATTGTGACAACATGGGTAATGAATGATCAAAAATATCAGCTAATCGACTTAGTAGAAAAAGTTTATGAACTATTTATGAATGGGTTTCAAAAGAGGGATACTCAAGCATCTTTTAGTCAAACAGATGTCACCTCTTTTCAACAATAAACTTATAAAACTCAAAATTTATTATTCTCTAATAAAGGAGGAAGTGGTTTGGAGTTCTTTTCAGTGCAAAAAGAAAACTTTATAGCAACAATTACTTTTAATCGCCCTCCGGCAAATGCCTTGGCATCTCAAGTTTTGAAAGAGCTTTCAACACTGCTTGATGAATTGGAAAATGACTCAGATGTTAGAGTGCTTCTTATTCATGGAGAAGGTAGATTTTTCTCAGCAGGTGCAGACATAAAAGAATTTACAACAATTGAAAATGCTGAAGGCTTTTCGAAGCTATCCATGAATGGACAGGATGTGTTTGAAAAAATTGAAACATATCCAAAACCTGTTATTGCAGCAATCCATGGAGCAGCTTTAGGTGGAGGCCTTGAGTTAGCGATGGCATGTCATATACGAATTGCTACTGAATCTACCAAATTAGGACTTCCTGAGCTACAATTAGGGTTAATTCCAGGATTTGCTGGTACTCAAAGATTACCTCGATATGTTGGTGTTCCAAAAGCACTTGAAATGATGCTTACAAGCGACCCTATTACAGGGCAAGAAGCTTTCCAATTAGGGTTAGTTAATCATGTTGTTCAAGAAGATCTGCTGATGGAGAAGGCTTATGAGGTAGCTAAAAAAATAGCCCAAAAATCACCGGTTTCGGTTAAAGCGGCTATTGAACTTGCATATTACAGTAAAAATGCTAGCTTTAAAGAAGGAGCTCTAAAGGAAGCTGAGCTTTTTGGTAAAGTGTTTGAAAGTCGAGATGCTAAAGAAGGTATTCAAGCATTTATTGAAAAACGTAAACCAGAGTTTACAGGTGAATAAAATTTTATTTTACACCAAATATTCTCAAAATTGACAAAAGAACAAAATATTTAACACTTAACAGGGGGATGGAAGAATGAACATTTTCGTAATTATGAAACGAACATTCGATACAGAAGAAAAGATTATGATTGAAAACGGTCAAATTATGGAAGATGGAGCAGAATTCATTATCAATCCTTATGATGAATATGCGATTGAAGAGGCAATTCAAATTCGTGATGAACATGGAGGAGAAATTACAGTTATAACAGTTGGTTCAGAAGAAAGTGAAAAAGAACTTCGTACAGCATTAGCAATGGGCTGTGATAAAGCAGTTCTTGTAAATGTAGAAGAAGATCTTGAAGAAGGAGACCAATATTCAACGGCCAAAATTTTATATGAATACTTAAAAGATCAAGATGTAGATTTAATTCTTGCAGGAAATGTTGCAATTGATGGTGGATCTGGACAAGTAGGCCCTCGTCTAGCTGAACTATTAAATATTCCATATGTTACAACGATTACCGACATTGAAATTGATGGGGACAAAGTAAAACTTGTTCGTGATGTTGAAGGTGACTCAGAAGTAATTGAAACAACTTTACCATTATTAGTTACTGCACAACAAGGACTCAATGAACCACGCTATCCTTCTTTACCAGGAATTATGAAAGCGAAGAAAAAACCTCTTGATGAATTAGAATTAGATGATTTAGATCTTGATGAAGATGACGTTCAAGCGAAGACAAAAACACTTGAAATCTTCTTACCACCTAAAAAAGAGGCTGGAAAAATTTTAGAAGGTGAATTAGAAGATCAAGTAAAAGAACTTGTTACTTTATTACGCAATGAAGCAAAAGTTATTTAAATGATGGGGAGACACACGGTCGGAAATACAATAATTCCTTTTATATGAAGGAGATAGGTATTTCTTAAATTGGAAAGAGACCTTTTCCAAATGATAATTACGAAAACAGGGGGAAAATAATATGGCGCGTAAAGTACTAGTATTAGGAGAAGTACGTGACGGTGTGTTACGTAATGTTTCATTTGAAGCAATTGCAGCAGGAAAAGTTGTTTCAGAAGGTGGAGAAATTGTTGCTGCATTAGTAGGTGAAAATGTTAAAGATTTAGCATCTGAAATGATTGCATACGGTGCAGATCGTGTAGTTGTTGTAGAAGATGAAAAATTAAAGTACTATACACCAGATGGCTATTCGCAAGCTATAATGGCTATTATTGAATCGGAAAATCCTGAAGGAATTGTATTTGGGCATACAGCTTTAGGAAAAGATTTATCACCAAAAATTGCAGCAAAATTAAACTCTGGTCTTATTTCAGACGTTACAGCTGTTGAAGTTGTCGGTGGAAATATTGTATTTACAAGACCAATTTATTCAGGAAAAGCTTTTGAAAAGAAAATCATTACAGATGGAGTCATTTTTGCAACGGTTCGTGCAAATAATATTCAACCGTTAGAAAAGGATGAATCAAGAACAGGTGAAGTGTCTTCATTAACTGTTGACATTAAAGATTTACGCACAATCGTTCAAGAAGTTGTACGAAAAGCTTCGGAGGGTGTTGATTTATCTGAGGCGAAAGTAATTGTTGCTGGCGGTCGCGGTGTGAAAAGTGCGGACGGCTTTAAACCACTTCAAGAGCTTGCAGAGGTTTTAGGAGGTGCTGTTGGAGCATCTCGTGGAGCTTGTGATGCGGATTATTGTGATTATTCATTACAAATTGGACAAACAGGTAAAGTTGTAACACCAGATTTATACATTGCATGTGGAATTTCTGGAGCTATTCAGCATTTAGCGGGAATGTCTAACTCTAAAGTAATCGTTGCGATCAATAAGGATCCTGAAGCGAACATTTTTAAAGTGGCAGACTATGGAATTGTCGGTGACCTATTTGAAGTTGTTCCAATGTTAACAGAGGAATTCAAAAAACTAAAAGTACAATCATAAAAGCATAAAGAGGTGTCTTAAAATTGTTCTGATACGATTTTTGGACACCTCTTTTTACATTCTAATTGTGCGTTTCTGTTACATAGGCGTGTAGCAAACACTAGGTTTTTTATTCTGAACTTTTCAGAAAGCCACTTTCTTAATAAAAGATATATTTTACATAAAATTTATTTTTTTGGTTACATTAGTTACGAGTCAAATCATTCGCATCGGCCAAAAGAAGATGGTATACTTTCACATATATGAAAGTACTTATATAGGAGGAATACAAATGGCGATTACAAACGTTACTGATCAAAATTTTGCACAAGAAACAAATGATGGATTAGTATTAGCTGATTTCTGGGCACCATGGTGCGGTCCATGTAAAATGATTGCACCGGTTCTTGAAGAATTAGACCAAGAAATCGGTGACAAAGTAAAAATTGTCAAAATTGATGTTGATGAAAACCAAGAAACAGCTCAAAAATTTGGTGTAATGAGTATTCCAACTTTACTTGTTATTAAAAATGGTGAAGTTGTTGATAAAACAGTTGGATATCAACCAAAAGAAGCTCTTGCTGAACTATTAAATAAACATATGTAAATTAAAAAGAGGCTATTCAATGTAATAGCCTCTTTTTAATTATAAACTGTTTCAGTTTGTCGACATTTTTATTGAATGACTCCTGAGAGAACACACGAGCCGAAACCCCACAGACGAATTTGCGAGTCGAGGGAGGCTGATCGAAAAGTGGAGGCGACTGATGAGCGTCGTACGAACGGGAGACTCTCCCGCACTGAGAAAAAAAGCGCTGCGAGGAACGAGCGGGGGGCGACTAGAACCCGTCTAGACACTAGGAGCTGAAACAAGAGGAGGCTGTTCCTGCGGAAAGTGATCGAATTTACTATTCTTTTTTAAATAATTTTCACAATTTATTTGTAAAAAAAAGTGTTGACAATGAAAATCGTTCTCTTTTATAATCAAGATGGTTCTTATTGATAATCATTTTCATTATATAAAAGAGGGGCGATTACAAAATGAAAAAGCGAACAGCTTTAAAATTATTTGCAACGGCATTATTAGCAGGAGGAGTACTTGCTGCATGCTCAAATGATTCTGCTGAAAATGCAAATTCTCAAGAAAATACTTCTACTGAAGAAACAGAAAAAGAAACTGAAACTGCTGATGAAAACGAAGGACAAACAGAAGTATCAAGTATTGAAAAGCAAGTGACAGCTTACAAAGAAATGAAAGCAGAACTTGAAAAAATGAAAGAAGATAAAGAAGTAGATTGGAGCATTGTTTCTACACAATACACAGAGAATCTTCAATCAGAAATCAATAAATCTAATGGAGAGTTTGACCAAGCAATTTCTGCTGCTATCGCAGCTGGAGAAAGTGGAGAGTTAGAGCAAAATGTTGCTAGACAAATCATTGATAAAGTAACACAATCTTATTTCTACAGCAAACAAAAAAGCTTACATAAAGATGTAGTAGCTGCATTAGAGGCTGGAAATGCTGAGGAAGCAAAAATGTTATTTGGTGAAATTAAACATTTAGCAAATGAAGTGTTTATACCAACAGCTGTAAAACGTGACGAATATTATAAACTTGAAGGCGACCAAAGCATGGAGCAAAATATTAATGCTGGATTAGCTGCTCAAGAAGAAGCTTTAAACAATGAAAATGTGGAAGATTATAAAGTATTTACACAATTAACTGACAAATCTATTTACAGAAGCTATTATTTAGCAGCTAACTCATATGCAGAAAAAATCGGAGCAGCTATTAAAGAAGGAGCAAGTGAAACTGATTTACAAATTAAACAAGCTGAAGGATGGGGCTTCTTACAAGCAATTAAAGGTTCTTTAGCAGGTGGAGATGAACAAGCCGCAGCTAAACTGGATGAACTTTTCTCACTTGACAAAACGGATGCTAAAACAATTGACCCTGCTGAAATTGATCAATTGTTTACAAAAGCCATTTTAGGAAAAGCAAAAAGCTATCATGATAAAACAGCTGCTGCATTAGAGGAAGGAAAAAATGTAGACGCTCGTGTTAAAGCATTAGAAGGAAACATGTTTACGAAAATGATTGAACTTGAACTAATTGAGTCACTTGGAGAAGAAAAAGCAAATCAAGTATTTGAACATGCTGAGGCTTGGTTTAACGCAGTTACAGAACAAAATGCAGAGGAAGCGAAAATGCATAGTGATGAAGTATTAGCTTTATTACAGGAATTAGAATAAAAATTACCTGAAAAGCCGCAACAATGCGGCTTTTCGTTTTGTAAAAAATATGTTGAAAAATAAACACTATTGTTTTAGATCATGAGAAAAGGTATATTGTAAGGATGAAATAAATTGTGAGGTTTTGAATATGAACATCATTGTTACTGGTGGAGCAGGGTTTATCGGATCGCATGTATCTCGTGCTCTTATTCAAAAGAATCACCGAGTACTCGTAATCGATAACCTTCATCCTTATTACAGTATCAACCGAAAAAAGGATCATCTTTCCTTTATTAAGGAAGCTGGGTTCTTTCAATTTAAACAACTAGATTTGCGAGATGAGGATAATACCATTAAAGCCTTTTGTGAATTCAAACCTGATTATGTTATCCATTTAGCGGCTTTGCCAGGTGTAAGGAATTCGATATTAAATCCAAATGATTATATAGACTTTGATATTAAAGCAACGGTTAATGTTCTAAAAGCTTCAGCTAAAATTTCTGTAAAAAATGTTTTGTTTGCTTCTTCCTCCTCCGTTTATGGCAATCATCATAAAAAACCGATGAAAGAGGAAATGGCAAATGGAGAGGTGATCTCACCTTATGCTGCAGCCAAATATGGAGCTGAGTCTTTTTGTTTTGCCTATGAGCATTTATATGGAATAACGGTTACCATTTTAAGATTTTTCACTGTTTATGGTCCATGGGGTAGACCAGACATGGCGATAACAAAGTTTCTAGCAAAAGCACTTAATGGAGAACCAATTGAATTATATGGCACTCATTCTGCAAGGGATTATACGTATATAGATGATGCAGTTGACGGTATTTTACGAGCTTTGTTCTTTAATAAAAATTCAAATATATTTAATATTGGGAGTTCTAATCCGATTTCTCTTTTAACGGTTGTAGATCTTTTAAAACAATACTTTCCTAACATCCATATAAAAGAAATTGAGCCTCAGCCTGGGGATGTATCATGGACTTGGGCTGATACATCAAAAGCGAAGCAATTATTAAAGTATGAGCCAAAGGTTACTTTTGAGGAAGGATTGAAAAAAACGATTGAGTGGGCAAAAGCGTACTATACGAGCTTTTAAAAAAGTAAAGTTAATAATTGGCACTATTCTCATTATTGTTTTCGTTTGGCTTTTAAGTCATTATTTTGATATGAAAGCATTAAAAGAAATTGGAATGTTCGTTATTGAACAACCTTTTCTTTTATTCGCGATGATTTCTGTCTATTTAAGTTCATTTTTATTGCGTGCCTATGCATGGTACTTATATATGCAAAAAAAAGTTTTTTTCAAAACGTGTGTAAGTGGTATTTTTTATAGTATGTTTTTTAATCATCTGCTACCTTTTAAAGGTGGGGAACTTGTCCGTATTGGGACCGTTCTCTTAGAAAAGAAACGAAAATTAAATAAGGATGAAGTGATTCATTCTGTCATTGTCATGAGACTTTTAGATGTTTTAACATTAATTTCAATTACAGCAATTGGTTTCTTTTTAATGTTTAACCGTGTTTATTTATCTTCTTATGTCATTGTGGGGTTATTATTCCCATTTGTCATAGTCGTGACTTTCTTTTTCCTTACAAAAAATAAGCTTCAAAGCTTTTATAAGCGACATTTAAACTTTTTTCTAAATGGATTTAGGGGAATAAAAGGAATTTTTACCATATTGATGGTAATTTGTAGTTGGATTTTTGAAGGAATTGTTGTAATGGGGTTATTAATGAACTCACCAAATGCTATTTCTTTTTTGGAAGCTATTTGGGTAAATAGTCTAACGGTTGGAGGACAGTTTTTTCAAGTAACACCAGGTGGTGCTGCAACATATGAAACGATCATGACATTCGGTTTAAAGATTTTAGGCATCTCTTATTCAACTGGATTATCAGTAGCCATTATTTCTCATTTATTTAAATATATTTTTTCATTTGTTGTAGGAACTATTGCCTTTAAGTTGCAGCCAATCGATTTAACAAATATACGTTCTTTATTTAAGGAAAGGGGATTTTCGTGAAACAAGCATCAGCCTTTGAGAAATTTGCTGCTCGTTGTTGGAATTTGTTAAATGAAGGAAAACCGTTTACTCCTATTTTTACAGTTGGTACGATGTTTGTTTTTCATTTGTTTGCTATTTTGGATGGAAAAATTTATTTATCACTTTTATTAACATTTCCGTTGTTTATTCTTTATTACTTATATGATTTTCCGCTTTTTTTACGGAATTATTTATGGATTCCTTTAGTTCTATATTTAATTTTGTTTCAGGTAATATCAATTCCTCTTTTATTACTTGCGACATCCCTTTATTTCTTTTTTACGGTGTTTTTTTGGGGAACGTTATATTACCATTTACGCATTGGAACATCATGGCTCAATTTTACTCGCTTTTGGAAACTAGTGTTAAAAAACAGTGATTCAACAAGTGGAAATGCTCAAGAACAATTACCAAAGTTTTTACTGTTATTATCAGTTTGGAACTATTTTTATACGAAAGATTTGGATCAGTTTACGTCTGATGAATGGCTCATCGTCATATGCTTTTACCTTTTTGTATGGTTATTTGCTTATATTTTGCATCGAAACTTATTTGATTGGAAGCCTTCCATTATTCCAACCTATACAGAAAATGTAGAACCAAATGAAAAGCCTTTAACGAAAAAAGTAGTTGTCATTGTTATTGACGGAATGAGAAAAGAGCGCTTTGAGGAAGCAAACACTCCATTTTTAGATCAACTAAGAAGAAATGGTACTGAGTTTTCTCAAATGGAAACCATATATCCGGCTAGAACAGTTGTATGCTTTACTTCCATGTTAACCGGAACATACCCTTTTGAGCATGGAATTCAATCTAATATGGTTTGGAAGCTAGGAATTAAAGTAGAGAGTATATTTGATTCTCTTCGAAAGATAGGAAAAAAGGGAAAGGTTCTTGGAATTGCTCACCTTGTAGATTCAATGGGAGATGATGTAGAAACGGTTACGGCTGTTATGCATAAAGATGAAGCTGACCGAAATATTATTGAACGAGCCAAAAAAATTATGAAAGAAGAAGATTTAGATCTATTTGTTATTCAATTAATAGGAACAGATCAAATTGGACATAGCCGAGGAGTTTTATATGATGAATATATAGAAAAAATTGAAGAAGCGGATGCTTTAATTAAAGAATATGTCGATTGGCTTCATGAAAATGGTATGATGGAAGATACAACAATTGTTATATGTGCAGATCATGGACAAGCAGATGGAATTGGCGGACATGGACATTTAGATGAAGGAGAACGTTATGTACCATTTTTTATGTTCGGGCCTTTGGTTTCAAAAGGAAAGGTAATTCGAGAAAAGCATTCTCTTGTCTCTCTAGCACCGACTATTAGTTATTTATTAGGAGCTCCTTTCCCAAGTCATAGTCGTGGTCCTGTTTTAATAGATGCATTGAATAAATGTGAAGGTGAACAAAAATGAAACAAAACATAATTGTTTTTCTTCCAGCTTACAATGAAGAAGAATCCATTGGTGAAGTGATTAAGAAAGTTCCTCGAAATATTCACCCAAATGTTACCGTTCAAATATTGGTTGTGGATGATGGTTCAAAAGATTGTACGGTAAAAGTAGCAAAAGAAGCTGGAGCAGATTATATTATTCATCATTCAACAAATAAAGGTCTTGGAGCAGCTGTACGAACAGCACTACAAGAATGTTTAAGGCTAGGTGCCGACATTGGTGTTATGATTGATGCGGATAATGAATATCCAGCTGAACAAATTCCTGAATTATTAGAGCCTATTTTTAAAGGTGAAGCAGATTATACAATGGGCTCCCGCTTTTTAGGCACGATTAAAGGAATGAAATGGCATAGGAGAATTGGGAACTACTGTTTTACGCTTTTACAAAGCATTCTTTTAAGAAAATGGATATATGATGGACAGTCGGGGATGAGAGCCTTTTCTAAACAGGCTATGCAACATGCAGAAATCATACATGACTACAATTACGCTCAAGTTATTACACTAAACTTAGTTAGAAAAGGCTTTCGTGTGAAGGAAGTACCCATTCATTATCAAGTCAGAACAAAGGGAGAGTCTTTTATTAAGTTTAAAGCATACATGAGCTCTGTTCTTCCCGCTATTGTAAAGGAAATGATTCGTCCAGTTGAAAAAGTAAAAATAGATAGGAAGGCTCATGTATTAAAGTCTAATAGTCAGAAAGAAAAAGTATCTTAAGTAGGCTGTGTTTAAAGGGGCAAACTTGAGGTTTGCTCCAAAACCACAGCCTTTTTCAATTATTTTGTTAGAAACTTAATGTTTAAAGAAAAATAAGTGAATTTTATTGACAATATAGGTGATAATCATTATCATTATCAGTGTAGGAGGATGAAACATGAACTCAATAAAGAATGTATTTTTGTTTTTTACATTAATGATAATGATTTTCAACTACATATTTGTACCAAAAGCCCAAGCTTATTCCTATGGAGATCCAGGTAAAGAGGAGTTAGCAGAAGCTTATAAACAAATTGATCAATATACAAAACAAGATGAATGGGATCAAGCTTTAGCCGTCTATCAAAACTATGAAAAAGAATTTACATTATATTTTAAAAAGCCAAAGGAATTTATTGATTTAGGCTTTAAAGAAAAAGATCGAGAACTGTTGCTAGAAGGCTATCAATCTGCTTTAGCTTTAAATATTGAACGTCGTTTGCATTTTGCTGAAGAAAGTTTTGAAGAATATGGTCAGGCTAAATTACTATTAGCAAAAGCGCGTGGGACGTATGACGTATTATATCCATTAGTTGAAGAAGAATTAGGAAATGAAAAAGCAGATGAAATTTATGTAGCATTTGATAACGCTCTTACTTCATTAGGAAACCCTGGATTGTTTGGGATTGGCAACCAGGAGAGTGACCTAGAAGCATTTCAGAAAAATATTAACTTAATCAAAGATATAGTTATTGAGACGTTTCCTCTACCTAACGAATCAGATAATGAAGAGTCACACTTAACTGAGGAAAATCTTAGGATTGACACATCATTAAATGATGAAAGTCATCCATTTTGGTTCTGGTTTACGATTGGGTTAGTAGTTGTGTTTGTAGTCATCGTTATTTTACAAAGAAGAAAAAAGTCATAAAGGATATGAGGGGGTGACATCGTGGATTTTCAAGCATTCCTTATTACATTTCGGGAAGCTCTTGAAGCTATCTTAATTGTAGGCTTAATCATTTCATATTTAACAAGGTTAAATGCTACCCAATACAATAAGTGGGTATATGTCGGTGTGTTTTTAGCATTGCTTTCAAGCTTTATTGTTGCACTTATTTTCCAAGTTGTATTAACAGGGTTTTCTAGTTTAGGTTCGGAAATATACTTAAAAGTAGGAATCATGTTTGCATCCGTTATTTTATTAACTCATATGGTTCTTTGGATGAAAAAGCAAGCTAAGGATATCAACAGTGACTTGCAGAAAAAAATTAAAGCGGTTGTAACAGCTGGTAGTGTATCTGCGATGATCATCCACTCATATCTTGTCGTTGTACGAGAAGGTGTTGAAACTGTCTTTTACTTTGCTGCAATTTCTGGTGGAGATATTACGAAGGTCTTTACGAGCTATGGTGCCTTAAGTGGTTTGATAATGGCTCTTCTTATCGGATATCTATTCTTTACAGGAACGATGAAAATATCATTAAAAGCATTTTTTAATGTAACCGGTGTATTAATTATGTTTATTGCAGCAGGCCTACTTGTTCAAGGAGTCGGAATTCTTCAAGATTTAGAAAAAATGGGATCACTTGTTACAACAGCTGAAGGGAAACCGAAGCCTATTTACAATATCATTGAATTTATGCCAGAGCATTATGTTGATGAAGTTCATTACGAGCGTGATACAGGTAAAGAAGTCATGATTAGTGGACAAATAGGCTTATTTATGGCTGCTATGTTTGGATATAGTCATAATCCATCTTTTGAGCAAATAGCTGCATATTGGCTCTATTTCATTGGTGTTTTCATGTGGATGAAAATTTTAGGAAAAAAGAAAAAAAGCATTCCAAAAGACGAAAAGGTCGAAATGAAAAATGTTCACGCACAATAAAAAGCTCGCATTCGCGAGCTTTTCAGTTTGTAGACAAAGTCTATATTTAACGGTTTATCAGGCTGAATGAAAACGTTTGTCATTCGAGGCACGAGCCCGATGAGGAGCGGAGTTACCTTAGTAGGTAATGAGCATTCGAAGAGGGTGAAGTAACAAAGAATGCAAGCGTTTGTCAACAGTCTGAAAAGCTCGCATTCGCGAGCTTTTTTCTTATATAGTAAAATAGTGTTAGTGTTGTTAGAGGAGGTATTCATTTCTTGGGAAATAGTGTCGAAAAAACTCGTCTTTTTTTTATGATACACTTTTTATGGTTGAACGTTTTTCTTTATTTTATCGTAACGAACAGTCTTACCCGTGTAAGTAGTTGGGATGAGGTTGATTTTGCACTCGGAGTAGTGCAATTTGATCTATTAAATATGCAGCCACATTTTCCAGGATATCCATATTTTATTTTAGGTGGAATGCTCCTAAAGTTTATTGTCAAAGATCCTGTTCAAGCTCTAGTTTATTTTAACATTTTACTATATATCACATCTTTTTATCCTATATATCAATTAGCCAAAATTATAACAAAACATCATGCATTATTGGTAACAAGCTTTGTGATGACACTACCATATGTTGCAGTAATTACCGTGCAACCGATGTCTGAGGGGGCAGCACTTTCAGTATTATGGTGGTTTATATGGTCTTTATATAAAGCCAATCAATCTAAACGTACGTGGTTAAAAATATTACCGGCTTTTTTATTTAGTATTTTATTGGGAATTCGGCTATCCTATTTACCTTTTGGAATTGGATTGGTATGGTTTTGGATAGAAGAATGGAAGAAAGAACGTCAATTAACAAAGATTATGATTCATTTAATTGTGGCTATACTGTTTCAATGGATTTGGGTATTGGGATTAATTATTGCAGAAGGTAGCTTTCAAAGTTTTATTTCTCTTTCTTTATCATTTGTAGAAGGGCACTTTTCTAATTGGGGAGGTGCTATTTCAAGTGGGCAAAATAATTCTTTGATTAACCGCCTTATTACACTCATTTCTTATAATCTTTTTTGGACTGGAATAGCTGGTCGTTCCCTATTTTTATTGGTGGTATTTCTAGTGTTTTTGGCCTTCTCAGCTGTATTGTTACTAAAGGAAAAAAGAGAGAAAATAGATATTTTAATAGTATGTTGTTTGCTTTTCTATTTTTTGTGGGCATTATTAGCACAAAATATAGAAAAGCCCAGACATATATTACCTCTTGCATCTATTACTGTTTTATGGATGTTTGCAAAAGTATTAAAAAAAGTAAAAAATCCATTTTCGATTTGGGTAATAACGATACTTCTTTTCACACAGAGCTATATATCGATTCAACTTGTTAAAAAGCAGTCGGAGGAAATACCTGCTGTTCATCAATTGATATACTATTTAAACAATCAAAAAGAACCTTTTATTGTGTATACTTGGGAAGAAACGAGAGTCATGCAATATGAAAGGGTTCCGTTTCAACATAAAAGAATATTAACCTACTCTTTATTTTTACAGGATGTTTCCTATTATGAGAATGAAACGGTATATTTAACAAACCATGTTGTTGAGGGATTTAAAAAGCAAGGTTTTGATATATCGAACCGTATTGAAAAGGTTGTTTCATTTTCATCTAGTGAGATGTTTCAACCGGTTTATCATGAGATAACCCTTTATAAATGGAAGTAGTGGAGTGATAGTGATGAATGAGCTTCTAAAGGAAAAATTATCTTTACTTCCAAGTCAACCTGGATGTTATTTAATGAAGGATAAAAACGGTACAGTTATATATGTTGGAAAAGCAAAGGTGTTAAAAAATCGTGTTCGTTCTTACTTTACAGGATCTCATGATGGAAAAACATTGCGATTAGTGAATGAAATAGTGGACTTTGAATATATTGTAACCTCTTCTAATATTGAAGCATTGCTTTTGGAAATGAATTTAATTAAAAAATATGATCCAAAATACAATGTGATGTTAAAGGATGATAAAAGCTATCCATTCATTAAAATTACAGCAGAACGCCATCCACGTCTTATTGTCACTAGAAAGGTCAAAAAAGATAAAGGAAAGTATTTTGGCCCATATCCAAATGTACAAGCTGCACGTGAAACGAAAAAATTACTCGATCGGATGTATCCACTAAGAAAGTGTCATACACTCCCAGACCGTGTTTGTCTGTATTACCATATGGATCAATGCTTAGCTCCTTGTATAAAAGATGTTCCAGAAGAAACAAATAAACAAATGGTTGAAGGCATTACACGGTTTTTAAATGGGGGATATAAAGAAGTTAAAAAAGAGCTTTCAGAAAAAATGCTTCAAGCTTCAGAAGCACTTGACTTTGAAAGAGCAAAAGAGTACCGTGATCAAATCACATATATTGAAACACTTATGGAAAAGCAAAAAATGGTTCTCAACGATTTTGTAGATCGGGATGTGTTTGCGTACTACTATGATAAAGGTTGGATGTGTGTACAAGTTTTCTTTATTCGACAAGGAAAGCTAATTGAGCGAGATGTATCGATTTTTCCACTTTACCAAGAGCCTGAGGATGAATTTTTAACATTTTTAGGTCAGTTTTATTCCAAAAATAATCATTTTCTTCCAAAAGAAATTTTATTGCCTGATGATGTAGATAAAGAGATTGTACGTGAGCTTCTAGGAGTACAAGTTATTCAGCCAAAAAGAGGAAAGAAAAAGGATTTAGTGAACCTCGCGTATAAAAATGCAAAGATTGCTTTAAAAGAAAAATTTTCGTTAATTGAACGTGATGAAGAGAGAACCATTAAAGCAATTGAGAATTTAGGACAGGTGTTAAATATACCGACACCATATCGAATTGAGGCTTTTGATAATTCAAATATACAAGGTACTGATGCAGTTTCAGCAATGGTTGTATTTTTAGATGGAAAGCCGAATAAAAAAGAGTATCGAAAATATAAAATCAAATCAATTGAAGGTCCAGATGATTATGATTCAATGAGAGAAGTCATAAGAAGAAGATATACTCGTGTATTAAAGGAAGGCTTACCATTACCCGATTTAATCATTGTGGATGGTGGGAAAGGACACATGTCTGCAGCAAAAGACGTATTAGAGAATGAACTTGGACTTGATATTCCAATTTGTGGGTTGGCAAAAGACGAAAAGCATAAAACAGCAGAGCTTTTATTTGGGGATCCACCTGAAATCGTAGAGTTAAGGCGCAATAGCCAAGAATTTTATTTGCTTCATCGAATTCAAGATGAGGTGCATCGTTTTGCAATTACTTTTCACAGGCAGGTTCGTGGTAAAAATGCTTTTAAATCTGTATTAGATGATATAAAAGGAGTTGGCCCGAAAAGAAAAAAGCTACTACTTAAGCATTTTGGCTCCATTGATGAGATAAAAAAGGCATCCATAGGAGATTTATGTAATGTTGGAATTCCTAGTCCAATTGCTCAAAAAATTTTAGAAAAATTGAAAAGTTAGCATTGCATTTACAGCTATTGTCTGTTACTATTTATTTAAAATTTAATACTGTGATCGTTTAGTTCTTTAGTGATATGAAGATAGAGGTGCGAACTTCAAGAGTAGAATGCATGAGGAGAATGGACTCCAGTGAATGCATTTGAAAGGGGAGCGTCGCCGAAGTGAGGTAAGTTCCATTGCTTATCTTGCTGGTTCTGCATTGAATAAATGTAGAACTGTCAAGAAGGATTTTTTCTTGGAGAGCTATCTCATTGACGCTAAAAACGATGAATATTTTATATTTTTCGTTTAAGGCTAGCAATGAGATAATAGATCTCATTGCTTTTTTATTTGTACAGCTTTCCAATTTTTGTATCACAAACCGATCACATAATTAGATGAAAAAAAGAAAGAGGAGAAGTGGAAATGGGTATTATTGTTCAAAAATTTGGTGGAACGTCTGTTGGTAGTATTGAGCGAATTCAAAATGTGGCAAATCGCGTTATATCAGAAAAAGAGCAAGGTAAAGAAGTAGTTGTTGTTGTATCAGCAATGGGTAAAACAACGGATCAATTAGTTTCTCTTGCGCATGAAATCTCCAAAAAACCGAGCAAAAGAGAAATGGATATGCTCCTAACAACGGGTGAACAAGTGACCATTTCCTTATTATCGATAGCCTTGCAGGAAAAAGGGTATGAAACTATTTCATATACAGGATGGCAGGCAGGAATTTTGACAGAGCCCGTTCACCAAAATGCTCGTATTTTAGATATCAAAACAGATCGGATTAAAGAACAATTAAACCTAGGGAAAATTGTGATTGTTGCGGGGTTCCAAGGAGTAACAGAAGATGGAGAAATTACAACATTGGGTCGAGGTGGATCCGATACGACAGCCGTAGCCCTAGCAGCAGCATTAAAAGCGGAAAAATGTGATATTTATACAGATGTAACGGGAGTGTACACAACAGATCCACGATATGTCAAAAGTGCACGAAAACTAGATGGCATTTCCTATGATGAAATGCTTGAGCTTGCAAATCTAGGTGCAGGTGTACTTCATCCAAGAGCAGTAGAATTCGCTAAAAATTACCAAGTTTCTTTGGAAGTTCGTTCAAGTATGGAATTGGAGAGAGGGACAATTGTAGAGGAGGAACCAAATATGGAACAAAATTTAGTTGTTAGAGGAATTGCTTTTGAAGATCAAGTGACGAGAATTTCAGTTTGTGGATTACCAAATAACATTCATACATTATCCACTATCTTTTCAACGCTTGCTAATCACGGAATTAATGTTGATATTATTATCCAAAGTACATCGAATGATGAACAAACATCTATATCATTTTCTATTAAAACAAACGATTTAGAAGAAACATTAGATGTCTTAAATCAATACAAAGAAAAGCTTCATTTTGAAAATATCGAGTCTGAAACAAAATTAGCGAAAGTTTCAATTGTTGGATCAGGGATGATCTCCAATCCAGGGGTTGCTGCACAAATGTTTAAAGTATTAGCGGATAAAAGGATTCAAATTAAAATGGTAAGTACTTCTGAAATTAAAGTTTCAGCTGTAGTAGAAGAGGAGAAAATGATTGAAGCTGTCGAAATTTTACATGAAGCATTTGAACTTTCTAAAGAAGAAGCTGTTACAAAGTAAATAACGATAAGGGGGAATTACTTCCCCCTTATTTTTGAATTATTTTTCAATATTATGGTCTTTTACATCCCATTTAACAGTGAAAATAACTTTTTGTGATCGTCGTTTGATTTCTTCATATGCTTCCGTAGAAAACTGATTCATAAGCTCTAATTGTTCTGCAATAAATCCTGCTTCTAGCTGAAAAGAAGGACTTTGATGTAATTCAAAACGTTTTTTAACCAATTCACTATCTAATTCAAAGATAATTTCATTTTTCTTTTGATTTTTAATTGTAAGCGTTCCCCATCCTGCTTTTTCAAAAAATGAAATGACATCATCTATGGTTGGTAATGGATATTTTCGTGCTAAACGTTTTCCAGCCCAGTACATAATGAAGCGACTGTCTTCACCTAGTATGTCTGGTATTACCACTTCACGCAATAATTCATAACCAAATGCATTAATTGGTAATTCAAGTTGATTTGGTTGAATGGCATATGTCATTTGTTTCATACAGCTCCCTCTTTCTAAAACATAATTTTTATTATATCAAGTTTATATTAGGATTTATATATCTTCAGAACATTGAGTTTTTTGTATATACTGATAAAATAAAATTATATAAAACTCTCATTTAAGTTATTAATTTTTCGAAAGATTCAAATACTTGAACACGTTTTCTTGACGGTATTTAAGGATAGGAGTAAAATGAATTTGTCAAATTTTTTCACAAGAATTTCATCATGCACTTAGATGGGGGATTTCTTAACAATTTTAAGTTTCTCCGCCATGAAATTATGAGCGAGCCGAGTTGGGGAATTAGGAGATTTACAATTTAATGTAACGATTAGGGGGTAAAGTATATGGCTGGTAACAAAGAATTTGCCAATAGGAGATTACATTCATTATTAGGTGTTTTTCCAATAGGCATATTTTTAATTCAGCATCTAACAGTGAATCACTTTGCAACAGAAGGTCCTGAAGCATTTAACAATGCAGCACATTTTATGGAAAATCTACCGTTTCGGTACTTTTTAGAAGTATTTATTATTTTTCTTCCACTTTTATATCATGCAATTTACGGTATCTATATTGCTTTCACTGCTAAAAACAATGTTAGTAATTATGGATATTTCCGAAATTGGATGTTCCTCCTCCAACGTATAACAGGCATTATCACGCTCATTTTCGTTGCATGGCACGTGTGGGAAACACGTATTGCTGCTGCATTTGGAGCAGAGGTCAATTATGATATGATGGCTCAAATCTTAAGTAGCCCAACAATGCTAGTATTTTATATTGTTGGAGTACTTTCTGCTATTTTCCATTTTGCAAATGGGCTATGGTCCTTTGCTGTAAGCTGGGGATTAACAGTTAGTCCTCGTTCTCAGTTAATTACGACATATGTAACTTTAGGAATTTTCGTTGCGCTTTCAATTGTAGGATTACGTGCAATCTTCGCATTCGTGTGATGCAATAAATTAGCTAACAAAGGGAGTGGGCCATATGAGTAGAAAAGTAATCGTTGTTGGTGGTGGACTAGCCGGCTTAATGGCAACAATTAAAGCTGCTGAAGCTGGTGTTCCTGTAGATCTATTTTCACTTGTTCCTGTAAAACGTTCACATTCTGTTTGTGCTCAAGGTGGTATTAACGGAGCGGTAAATACAAAAGGGGAAGGAGACTCTCCTTGGGAGCACTTCGATGATACTGTTTATGGTGGTGATTTTTTAGCTAACCAACCACCAGTAAAAGCGATGTGTGAAGCCGCACCTGGTATTATTCACCTTTTAGACCGTATGGGAGTCATGTTTAACCGTACACCAGAAGGACTATTAGATTTCCGTCGTTTTGGAGGAACACAACACCATCGTACAGCTTATGCCGGAGCTACTACTGGACAACAGTTATTATATGCTTTGGATGAACAAGTCCGTCGTCATGAAGTAGCAGGTCTTGTTACGAAATATGAAGGTTGGGAATTTTTGGGTATTATTAAAGATGATGAAGGGCGTTGCCGTGGAATAATTGCTCAAGACTTAAGATCAATGGAAATTAAATCATTCCGTTCTGATGCTGTTATTATGGCAACAGGTGGACCTGGTATTATTTTTGGTAAATCAACAAACTCTGTTATCAATACTGGTTCTGCTGCTTCCATTGTGTATCAGCAAGGTGCATACTATGCAAATGGTGAATTTATTCAAATTCACCCAACGGCTATCCCAGGTGATGATAAACTACGTCTAATGAGTGAGTCTGCGCGCGGTGAAGGTGGACGAGTATGGACTTATAAAGACGGAAAGCCATGGTATTTCTTAGAAGAGAAATATCCGGCATACGGAAACTTAGTTCCACGTGACATTGCAACTCGTGAAATATTCCACGTTTGTGTAGACTTAAAGCTTGGAATTAATGGAGAAAATATGGTCTATTTAGACCTTTCACATAAAGATCCGAAAGAACTGGATATTAAGCTTGGTGGAATTATTGAGATTTATGAAAAATTTATGGGGGATGACCCTCGTAAAGTACCGATGAAGATTTTCCCAGCTGTTCACTATTCAATGGGTGGATTATGGGTTGATTATGATCAAATGACGAATATTCCAGGGCTTTTTGCAGCTGGTGAGTGTGACTATTCACAACATGGAGCTAACCGTTTAGGTGCGAACTCCTTATTATCAGCTATATATGGTGGTATGGTTGCTGGTCCGAAAGCGGTTGAATATATGAACGGATTAGAAAAATCAGCTGAAGATCTCTCGTCCACAATATATGATGCAAAGGTTAAAGAAGAACAAGCGAAATGGGATGAAGTATTGAAGATGGACGGAGATGAAAATGCTTACATTCTTCATAAAGAATTAGGGGAATGGATGACTGATAATGTAACGGTTGTACGCTATAACGATAAACTCTTAAAAACAGATGAAAAAATTCAAGAGCTTATGGAACGCTGGAAACGTATTAATATTAACGACACAGCTAAGTGGAGTAACCAAGGTGCAACATTTACTCGCCAATTAAAAAATATGCTTCAGCTTGCACGTGTTATTACGTTAGGTGCTTATAACCGAAATGAAAGTCGTGGGGCACATTATAAACCTGAATTCCCTGATAGAAATGATGAAGAATGGCTCAAAACAACTATGGCAAGCTTTGCGGGAGAAACTGAAGGTCCTAAGTTCCATTATGAGGATGTTGATACATCTTTAATCAAACCTCGTAAGCGTGACTATACAAAGAAAAAGGGGGAAAAGTAACATGAGTGAAAATAAAGTGGTTCGATTTATTATTACTAGACAGGATCGACCAGACACTGCCCCTTATCAAGAAGAGTTCGAAGTTCCTTATCGTCCAAATATGAACGTTATTTCAGCATTAATGGAAGTTCGCCGCAATCCTGTTAATGCAAAAGGGGAGAAGACGTCACCTGTTACATGGGAAATGAACTGTTTAGAAGAGGTTTGTGGAGCGTGCTCTATGATTATTAACGGGAAACCTCGTCAAGCTTGTACGGCTCTTGTCGATCAATTAGAGCAGCCAATTCGATTAGAGCCAATGAGAACATTCCCTGTTATTCGTGACTTACAAATAGATCGTGGTAGAATGTTTGATTCTCTGAAAAAAGTTAAAGCTTGGATTCCAATAGATGGAACGTACGATTTAGGGCCAGGCCCCCGTATGCCAGAGAGAAAACGTCAATGGGCATATGAGTTATCAAAATGTATGACATGCGGAGTTTGTTTAGAAGCATGTCCAAATGTAAATAGTAAATCAAACTTTATTGGCCCAGCTCCGCTTTCACAGGTTCGTTTATTCAATGCTCATCCAACTGGTGCGATGAATAAATCTGAACGCTTAGAAGCAATAATGGGTGATGGTGGACTTGCTAACTGTGGTAATTCACAAAACTGTGTACAATCATGTCCTAAAGGGATTCCACTTACAACATCCATTGCAGCACTAAACAGAGATACAACCGTTCACTCATTCCGTAAAATGTTCGGTAGTGACTATCAAGATGGTTAAACAATAGCACCTCTATAATAGAGGTGCTAATTTTGTAGACTAAATCAATATTCCGACTATACGAAAATGCTTGTATTCGAGGAACTAGCCTGATGAGGAGCAAAGTAACCAGATGTGGTAATGAATGCGATTCGGGAGAATTAACTATTAATGCAAGCGTTTGTCAACAGTCTAAGCATCACTTTTATAGAAGACATATTTCACTTTAAAGTGATAAATAATGGGGTGTGGAGAAATGAAGAGAATATCTTATATAACATCTGACTTTGAGACATGGAAATCAGAATTTACTTTTAAACATTCAGTTGTTGTTCGATTTAGCGAAACAGATATGTTTGGTCATATGAATAATACAGTTCCATTTACATACTTTGAGGAAGCAAGAATTCAATTTTTATATCATATTGGAATGAGAGAAAAATGGTTTGGATCCTCTAATTCATGTATTCCAGTAGTTGCGGACTTACAATGTGACTTTATTCGCCAAGTGTACTTCGAGCAAAAATTAAATATTTATGTCAAAGTACACCAAATCGGACGCTCCTCGATTGATCTACATTATTTAGCATTAAATGAACAAAATGAGCCGTGCTTTGTTGGCAGAGGAACGCTAGTCCAAATTTCCAAAGAAACTGGAAAAAGTGTGCCATGGACATCAGAAGATAAGGGAAAACTTTCTCAAACACTTCCAGTTATTGATTGACAAAAAATCCGCTCACTTCCTGTCACAGTAATCCTCTACATCACATATTATATTTTGACTAAATATATACCCATCCGTAAGATCAGCTCTCACCTAGCAAGGAGGGTTACAATACTTGAAGGAGAAAGAGTTTCAATCAAAGCCATTGCTAACGAAAAGAGAGAGAGAAGTTTTTGAATTACTTGTACAAGATAAAACAACTAAGGAGATTGCTAGTGAACTCTTTATAAGTGAAAAAACAGTTCGTAATCATATTTCAAATGCCATGCAAAAACTGGGTGTAAAGGGGCGCTCACAAGCAGTTGTAGAGCTTCTCCGTATGGGAGAACTTGAGCTCTAATAGATTCGTTGACAACCATTAATTAGGACTTTCTTATTTGATGGTTGTCAATACTATGGAAATTGATACAGTAATAAAATAATTGTAACGCTTTCGTAAAATGAGCATACTTGAAATTTTATAAAAAAACATAGAAAATATGTATGGTAGTTTTAATGAAAAACATAAAATATAGTAATCTTGAACATCTAGAATAAAAAAATGAGGCGATTTTTTGATTAGACCAATTGGAGTTATTGATTCAGGTGTTGGTGGCCTAACGGTTGCCAAAGAAATCATGAGACAATTACCGAAAGAAGAAATTATTTACTTAGGTGATACCCTTCGTTGTCCTTATGGTCCAAGAGCAAAAGATGAGGTCCGACAATTTACTTGGGAAATGACAAACTATTTATTATCCAATCATCGGATCAAAATGTTGATTATTGCATGTAATACAGCGACAGCAATGGTTTTACAAGAGATTCAAGAAAAAATTAATATTCCTGTCGTTGGGGTTATTCAACCAGGCGCACGTGCTGCTATAAAAGCTACAAAAAACGGACATATTGGAGTCATTGGTACAGAAGGGACAATAGCTAGTGGTGCTTATGTTCAAACACTAAAAACGATTAATAGTTATATTCATGTTGAAAGCTTAGCTTGTCCTCAATTTGTACCACTTGTGGAAAGTGGAAACTTTGAAGACAAACATGCACATTACATTGTAGCTGAGTCTTTATTGCCTTTGAAGGGAAAAAGAATTGACACACTAATTTTAGGCTGTACTCATTATCCTTTGTTAAAGCCTATTATTAAAAAGTATATGGGGAAAGATGTTAAAATTATATCATCTGGTGATGAAACAGCACGTGAAGTAAGTACCATTTTATCGTTTCATAACATGCTGAATGAAGCTGAAGGGGAAAAACAACATTTATTTTTAACAACAGGCTCTAAAGATCTCTTTCAAAAAATTGCATCTAAATGGTTTGGCTATAAAGTGAATGAGGTAAAATCCATTCAATTAAAACCTGAAGTTTTATCCAAGTAAAGTAAATTTAGAATAAGATTGTTAAGACAGCTTGCTCAAAAGGAGCAGGCTGTTTTTTATTCACAAAATTTTTATAGATGGTTTTCCTTTAAAAACGGTCTAATTTTTTAGATAGCTCGTATACATATTAGTACAAACTGCCTTAGGAGGGATTCGAATGCCAAAATACAGCTTTAGAGTTGTAGCTTGTATACTGCTCGTTATATCTGTTTTTCTTTCTGGATGCGGCTTGTTTGGAAGTGACGATGTAAAAAAAGAAATTGATCCACCAAAAGATGTAACGTATATGGAGGATAGTAAAGAATTACAGCAAACGGATTCGAGTTTAGAAAAAAGTGACGAAGAATTATCGACAAAAGAGGGGGAGGAACTCCAAACACATAAACGTGTGCTTTATTTAATTGACAAAAACGGCTTGGTAGTGCCACAAACTGTAGATTTACCTGCTACTAAAGAAGTTGCGAAACAAGTGCTCGAATATTTAGTTGTTGATGGACCAATTTCAAATGTACTGCCAAATGGATTCCGTGCTGTATTACCTCAAGGAACAGTCGTTCAAGGGGTAAATATTAAAGAAGATGGGACGGCCATTGTTGATTTTTCAAAAGAGTTTACGGAATATAAACCTGAAGATGAAGAAAAAATACTTCAGGCAATTACATGGACATTAACTCAATTTGACACAATTAAAAAAGTAAAGCTGTGGATTAATGGTCATGAATTACAAGAAATGCCGGTAAACGGTACTCCAATAAGTGTTGAAGGTGTTAGTCGTGTAGATGGTATTAATATGATTACAACATCAGTTGTTGATATTACAGATACAAAACCGCTTACTGTATATTATTTGGCTGAACAGGATGGTCAAGTTTATTATGTTCCAGTAACAAAGAGAATTAGTAATAGCGAAAAGGATATGGTGAAAGCGGCTGTTCAAGAGTTAATAGAAGGACCTGGGATGGCCACTGGCTTATTAAGTGATTTTCAGTCAGAAGTAAAGCTATTGGAAAATCCGATTTATGAAGATAACAAGGTAACATTAAATTTTAATAAAGCAATTTATAATAGCTTTGATGAAGAAAGTAAAATGATATCAGAAAATGTACTCAATGCCCTTGTACTAACTGTTACCGAACAACAGGGAATCGAAAGTGTTGTCATTCAGGTAGATGGAGAGCAAGATCTTGTTGATGAAAATGGAAACAAGCTTACAAAACCTGTTTCCAGACCAGAGATTGTGAACACTGGTAGTTTTTAATGTTAAATTTTTGATATACTATAAAGGATGGTTAAAAGGAGGTAGGCTTCTAGAAAAAGCTACCTCTTATTTCTTGAATAAGGGTTTTAAGCCCCATGGAAATGGAAAATAAAAATAAATACATAAAAGAATTTGATAATATGTTTGGAGGTTGAATCATGCGGCATGATGGTAGAAAAAATGATGAACTTCGACAAGTACAAATTGTAACGGATTTTGTAAAACATCCTGAAGGGTCTGTTTTAATATCGGTTGGAGATACGAAGGTTATTTGTAATGCAAGCATTGAAGATCGCGTTCCTCCTTTTATGCGAGGAGAAGGAAAAGGATGGATTACAGCTGAGTATTCAATGCTACCGAGAGCAACAGAACAAAGAACGATGCGTGAATCAACTAAAGGAAAAATATCAGGACGTACGATGGAAATACAACGACTAATCGGTCGGGCTTTACGTGCAGTTGTGGACTTAGAAAAATTAGGTGAAAAAACAATTTGGCTTGATTGTGATGTGATTCAAGCAGATGGTGGAACGCGTACGGCATCTATTACCGGATCATTTGTTGCAATGGTTCTAGCACTTGGTAAAATGGTTGAAAAAGGAGAGCTTGAATCATTGCCAATTACAGAATTCCTTGCAGCAACATCGGTTGGAATTGATCCTGAAAATGGTGAAATTCTTGATTTAGACTACGTAGAAGATTCAAAAGCAGCTGTTGACATGAATATTGTGATGACATCAAAAGGAGAATTTGTCGAGCTGCAGGGAACGGGTGAAGAAGCGACGTTCACAAAAACTCAATTACTTAAACTTTTAGAGTTAGCAGAGGATGGTATTCGCCAGCTATTTGCGATTCAAAAAGAAGCTTTAGGTGATTTGGCCGAAAAAATTGGAGAAAGTATTGAAGAAAAGAAAGAGGATTTATCATGAAAGAGTTAATTATCGCTACAAAAAATAAAGGGAAAGTTCGGGAATTTGAGGAAATGCTAGAGCCAAAAGGCTTTAACGTTTTATCTCTTCATCATTTTCCTAATATAAGTGATGTAGAGGAAACGGGTACATCCTTTGTAGAAAATGCTATATTAAAAGCAGAAACAATCTCGAAAATCTTAAACAAGCCAGTTATTGCTGATGACTCAGGCTTGTCTGTTGATGCTTTAAATGGTGAGCCTGGAGTTTACTCCGCTCGTTATGCAGGTAATGAAAAAAATGATCAAAAAAATATTGAAAAAGTATTAGAAAAATTAAAAGGTGTTCCTGCAATTAAGAGAACTGCCCGATTTCAATGTGTTTTGGCACTAGCTGTTCCAGATGAAGAAACAGTAACGGTAGAAGGAGTATGTGAAGGATTGATTACAGAAAGGCCTATTGGAGATAATGGATTTGGTTATGATCCAATCTTTTATGTTCCAGAAAAAGAAAAAACAATGGCACAATTAGAAAAGCATGAAAAAAATCAAATTAGTCATCGTGCCAATGCATTACAAAAACTAGAAAAATTAATTGAAAAATGGGGAGAATAATAACGTGAAAGTGCTTATTGTAAGCGATAGTCATGGAGACACTAACTCTTTAGTAAAAATAAAAGAAAGACATAAAGAGGAAGTAGAAGCCATCATTCATTGTGGAGACTCAGAGTTACAACTTGATCATGAAGCTCTTTTAAATATGCATGTTGTTAGAGGTAATTGTGATTTTGCACCATTTCCAAATGAAGTCGTACAAAATATTGGACCCTTTCGATTTTATATTACACATGGACATCTATATTCTGTAAAGTCTACTCTCATGAAGTTAAAGTATAGAGCAATTGAATCATCTGCAAACATCGTTTGTTTTGGTCACTCTCATATAGCAGGAGCGGAAATGGTTGATGGAATATTATTTATTAATCCAGGGAGTATTCGCTTACCAAGGATGCGAAAAGAAAAAACATATGTTATACTAAAATTAGCCAATGGCCAAGCAAAAGTCGATTTTTACGACGAAAATGGAGATTTATTAAAGCATATGTCCACTGCTTTTCAATTTGCTTAACCATCTTACGAGGGAGAAATTCTTTCTCCCTCAAAAAAATAAAAAAAGTTGTTGACTTTGATCAATTATATAAATATAATAATAATTGTCGCTGATGTGATGAAGAAAATTTAATAATGTCCCAGTAGCTCAGCTGGATAGAGCAACGGCCTTCTAAGCCGTCGGTCGGGAGTTCGAATCTCTCCTGGGACGCCATTCCATTTACATATAATAACCCTTACCCATTTGGATAAGGGTTTTTTTATTGTTTCAGATGTTTTAAATTGGCTAAATGTTTATAAATCAATAATTTTAACGAAAGAGGCTATCCTTCAGGAAAAGCATGCCTGATAAGATTTCACAGCGAGGGATCGAGCGAGGAGACTTGTTTGAAAAGCAGAGGCCACTGCCTAGCTTCTATGAACGTGGTGGTCTCCCGTACTGAGATAAAGGAGACTCCGCGATAATGAGCGGATGTCGATTATTCGTAGGGGAGGTTAGAACCCGTCTAGATCCTAGGAGCTGGAGCTAAACAATACGCCCTAAAGAAAGTGTCCGCCTGAAGTGAAGTCGAATGTAAATGTGAAAATAATGTGTGTTTTTAATGATTAAATCTTGTATTTTTCTGGTATCCGAAAAAGTATAATTGAAAATAATTAAAATTTTTTTATAACTTTTTTAAAAATTTTTGGTAATAAAAAACATTATTATGACAAGGATGTAAGCGGTAACAAAAAGTTGGACTAATCAAAATTATCAAACAATTCGATAAAATGGGTATTGACTGTTTGGAAAAATGAGCGTAATATATCCTCAAACAAACTTACAACAACATTTAACTCAAATTAAGTTCGTTAGCGGATATAATAAAAATTTAATAAAAACTTAAATTGAATAATCGGAATATTCTGATATATAATGCATAGCATTTATCAGTAAATACACTAAAAAATATTTCGGAATGTTCTGGAAAAAACGTTTGGAAAACTACATACGTTAATGCGTTGAAGAGGATAAGTAATTGTTGGATTCGATAACGACAGAGAGCCGGGGGAGCTGGAAACCGGTGTTATCCCCAACAATGAACTCACCTCTGAGTGCCTATACGAAAGGGAAACTTAGTAGTGTTGGCCGGGTGCATTGGTAACGCACTCGTTATTAAAAAGAACGGACATTCTAGTTCGTTCATGAGGTGGTCATATGACCATGAAGAAGGGTGGTACCGCGGAAAGATAAACCTTTTCGCCCCTTATTTCCACAACAAGTGGAGTGACAAGGGGTGGAAAGGTTTTTTAATTGAAAAAAATTATGTCGCAAGCATCAGTTAAAGGAGGCTAATTTAAATGAATGCCAAGGTACAATTGGATGATACAAAAACCAAGTGTACGACAATGTCAGGGGCTGAAATGCTCATTGAAGCTTTAAAGCGGGAAAACGTTGAAATGATTTTCGGTTATCCTGGTGGTGCAGTTTTACCAATCTACAATAAGCTTTATGATTCTGGAGTTTTTCATGTATTAACGAGACATGAGCAAGGCGCAATACACGCAGCTGAAGGATATGCAAGGATTTCTGGAAAGCCAGGGGTAGTGATTGCAACATCTGGTCCTGGGGCTACGAACTTAATTACAGGTTTAGCTGATGCTATGATTGACTCGCTACCACTTGTGGTTTTCACAGGTCAAGTGGCATCAACCGTAATTGGTTCAGATGCGTTTCAAGAGGCAGATGTTTTAGGAATTTCAATGCCTGTGACAAAACATAATTATCAAGTTCGTGATGTAAACGACTTACCAAGAATTATTAAAGAAGCATTTCATATAGCTACTACTGGTCGAAAAGGGCCTGTACTCATTGATATTCCAAAAGATGTATCGAATTCAGAAGGTATTTTTGAATATAACCAAACGGTATCACTACCCGGATACCAACCAACAACAGAACCAAATTATTTACAAATTCGAAAGCTCGTTGAGGCTGTTAGCCGAGCGAAAAAGCCTGTCATTTTAGCTGGTGCAGGTGTTCTTCACGCAAATGCAGCAAATCAATTACTAGAATATGTAGATCAACAACAAATTCCTGTTACAAATACTTTACTTGGATTAGGTGGCTTTCCAGCGGACCACTCATTATTTTTAGGAATGGCTGGAATGCATGGAACATATGCTGCCAACATGGCTATTTATGAATGTGATTTATTAATTAGTATTGGTGCACGTTTTGATGATCGGGTTACAGGAAACCTAGCACATTTTGCACCAAATGCAACAGTTGCCCATATTGATATTGACCCAGCTGAAATAGGAAAAAATGTAGAAACACAAATTCCAGTAGTTGGGGATGCAAAGATCGTATTAGAGATGCTCATTAAACAAGATGGGAAGCGAAGCGAAAATAAAGAGTGGATAGAACATCTCAATCAATACAAACAAAAATATCCACTTTGGTATGAAGCGAGTGGAGATGTCATTAAACCTCAAGCGTTAATTGAAGAAATATATAAACATTCAAATGGAGAAGCCATTGTAACAACTGACGTTGGTCAACATCAAATGTGGGCTGCGCAATATTATAAATTCAACACACCACATCGTTGGGTAACATCAGGTGGATTAGGAACAATGGGTTTTGGATTACCATCTGCCATTGGAGCACAACTTGCTGACAAAGAAGCAACGGTTGTCGCTTTACTCGGTGATGGAGGGTTCCAAATGACATTTCAGGAGCTTGCAGTGATCAAAGAATTAAACCTTCCGATAAAAGTGATTGTAATGAACAATAATTCATTAGGAATGGTTCGACAATGGCAAGAATTATTTTATGATAAGCGCTACTCCCATTCAGTTTTCAGTATGCAACCAGACTTTATAAAATTAGCCGAAGCATTTGGTATATCCGGTGTAAGAGTAGTTGATGCAAAGGATTTAGAAGATGTTATGAAAAAATCTTTTACAAACCGAGAACCAGAGCTTATTGAAGTGGTCGTTAAACAAGAAGAAAATGTATATCCAATGGTTGCACCCGGAAAAGGAATAAATGAAATGGTGGGATATAAAAAATGAAACGGATTATTACATTAACGGTGATGAACCGTTCAGGTGTATTAAATCGAATTACCGGTTTATTTACAAAGAGGCATTATAACATTGAAAGTATTTCGGTTGGTCATACAGAAACAGAAGGAATTTCAAGAATTACATTTGTTGTTAATGTACAGGAAGAAAATCAAGTTGAACAAATTACGAAACAATTAAACAAACAAATTGATGTCATAAAAGTGATGGATATAACGAATCAATCGATCGTAGCTAGAGAGCTAGCATTAATTAAAGTTATGTCAAGTGCAGCAACACGAATGGAAATATACGGTCTTATTGAACCATTTCGAGCATCCATTATTGATGTGAGTAAAGAAAGTTTAGTCGTTCAAGTCACAGGGGAGCCAAATAAAATTGAGGCATTGATTGATTTATTAAGGCCTTATGGAATCAAAGAAATTGCAAGAACAGGATTAACTGCATTTACAAGGGGAACTCAAAAATCGCAGCAACAGGAGAAAAATTTCTCCATTGTATAAAAAAAATAAAAATTAATGAAAGAAAGGAAGATGAACAAATGACAAAAGTTTATTATAACGGAGATATTAATGAACAAATTTTAAATGGAAAAAAGGTAGCCATTTTAGGTTATGGTTCACAAGGCCATGCACACGCTTTGAATTTAAAGGAAAGTGGAGTAGATGTTGTTGTTGGAGTTCGTAAAGGAAAGTCTTTTGATAAAGCAAAAAAAGACGGCCTTAATGTAACATCTGTAAGTGAAGCAGTTGAACAGTCAGACATTATCATGGTACTTGTTCCAGATGAGCTTCAAAAAGAGTTATATGAGAATGAAATTAAGCCAGGTTTAAAACCTGGAAATGCACTAGTATTTGCACATGGATTTAATGTTCACTTTAATCAAATTGTACCTCCAGCTGATGTTGATGTATTTTTAGTTGCACCTAAAGGACCTGGTCACCTTGTAAGAAGAACCTACACAGAAGGTGCAGGTGTACCTGCCTTAATCGCTGTTGAACAAGATGTAACAGGAGAAGCTAAACAATTAGCATTAGCATATGCAAAAGGCATCGGGTCTGCTCGTGCAGGGGTTTTAGAAACAACTTTTAAAGAAGAAACAGAAACTGATTTATTTGGTGAGCAAGCTGTATTATGTGGTGGATTAACGTCATTAGTGAAAGCTGGATTTGAGACATTAGTCGAAGCTGGCTATCAACCAGAAGTTGCCTATTTTGAATGTCTTCATGAATTAAAACTCATTGTTGATCTCTTATATGAGGGTGGACTATCCAACATGAGATATTCTATTTCAGACACAGCTCAATGGGGAGACTTTGTTTCAGGTCCACGTGTTGTAGATGATCGAGTTAAACAAAATATGAAAGCCGTTTTAGAAGATATTCAAACAGGTAAATTTGCTAAAGAATGGATCTTGGAAAATAAAGTCAACAGACCGCAATTTAATGCCATCAACAAGAGAGAAGAACAGCATCAAATCGAACAGGTAGGAAAAGTTTTACGGGAAATGATGCCGTTTGTTAAACAGAATAAAAAGGAAGCGGTGATAGCAGGTGAAAAAGGTTAATTTCTTTGATACGACACTTCGTGATGGTGAACAATCTGCTGGTGTCAACTTAAATCGAACAGAAAAACTTGAGATTGCTAGACAGCTAGAAAGACTTGGGATGGATATTATAGAGGCAGGATTTCCTGCCTCCTCCCAAGGTGATTTTTATTCTGTACAAGAAATTGCAAAAACTGTTCGAGGGTGTTCTGTTACAGGACTTGCAAGATCGGTTAAAGGTGATATAGATGCAGCTTGGGAAGCATTAAAAGATGGAAGTGAACCACGATTACATGTTTTTCTTGCAACATCTCCCATTCACCGAAAATATAAGCTAAAAATGACTGAGGATGAAGTCATTGAAAGAGCAGTTGAGGCTGTTAAATATGCATCGAAATATTTCCCAGTTATTCAGTGGTCTGCTGAAGATGCTTGTCGAACAGAACTACCGTATTTAGCGAAAATTGTAGAAAAAGTAATTGAGGCTGGAGCTCATGTCATTAATATTCCAGACACAGTAGGGTATATAAATCCTATAGAATACGGAAAAATATTTGAATATTTAAAAAATAATGTAAAAAACATTGATAAAGTAATTCTTTCAGCTCATTGTCATGATGATTTAGGAATGGCTGTAGCTAATTCCCTTAGCGCCATAGAGCACGGTGCGGGACAGATTGAAGGGACAATTAATGGAATTGGAGAGCGGGCGGGAAACGCTGCCTTAGAAGAAGTAGCTGTCGCTCTCTATATTCGTAAAGACCACTATAAAACAGAAACAAATATACGATTGGAGGAAATTAAACGTACAAGTGACTTAGTGAGTAAGCTTACTGGTATGATTGTACCTCCAAATAAAGCAATTGTCGGTAATAATGCATTTGCACACGAATCTGGAATTCATCAAGATGGTGTTTTAAAAGAAAAAACCACTTACGAAATTATTTCTCCACAGCTTGTTGGAGTCCAAACAAACAATCTAGTATTAGGAAAGCACTCTGGTCGTCATGCCTTCCGTGTCAAGCTTACTGAGCTAGGCTTCTCAATAGATGATGAAGCGATAAATCGATTATTTGAAGCTTTTAAACAGCTTTCCGAAAGGAAAAAAGAGTTAACAGAGGAAGATTTAGTCGCTCTAATATTAGAAGAGCAGCTTAAAGGTGAGGAAGGAATATATGAGCTCGTTTCATTACAAGTTAATTATGGTACAGAGGGAGTCCCAACTGCAACAGTTACTTTAAAAGGTAACGATCAAAAAATTATTCAGGAAGCAGCAACCGGAAATGGTAGTGTAGAGGCTATCTATAACACGTTAGAGCGTTGTATGAAACAATCAATTACTCTTTTAGACTATCGAATCCAATCGAATTCAGGTGGTCGAGATGCCTTGGCTCAAGTGTATGTTAAGGCAAGAGTAGATAATGTTGAGAGTGGTGGTCGTGCAATAGCGCAAGATGTACTTGAAGCATCGGCCAAAGCTTATATTAATGCTGTTAATCGAGCGATATTGTTGAAGCATACTTCACTTGAAAGTATGAAAACAACTGTTTAAACAACAAGAAGGGGGAAGGAACATGACGAAAAAAATTGCGGTTTTACCTGGGGATGGTATTGGTAGAGAGGTAGCAGAAGGTGCTATTGAAATTTTAAATGCAATTGGAAGATATTATCATCATGATTTTGAGTTTCACTTTGGAGTCATTGGAGGAGAAGCGATTGATAAATATCAAACTCCTCTTCCAAATGAGACATTAGAGCTTTGTCGACAATCGGATGCTATTTTACTTGGAGCAGTTGGTGGTCCGAAATGGGATCATAATCCACCTCATCTTCGTCCTGAAAGAGGACTTTTAAAAATTCGAAAAGAACTAGATTTATTTGCTAATATTCGACCAATTCATGCATATTCTTCTCTTGAAGATACATCACCTTTTAAACATGGTCATTTAAAAGATGTTGATTTTGTTATTGTTCGAGAATTAACTGGAGGCCTGTATTTCGGTAAGCCTAGTGAGCGAATGGTCTACAATGGAGAAGAGTCGGTTGTAGACACACTTTCTTATAAGCGAAAAGAAATTGAACGCATTATTGAAGCAGCCTTTCAATTAGCTCAAAAAAGACGGAAAAAAGTGACGTCTGTTGATAAGGCCAATGTTTTAGAATCAAGCAAGCTTTGGAGAGAAGTGGCAGAGGAAGTAGCTAAACGTTATCCGAATGTCGAACTTGAACATATGCTTGTTGATAATGCGGCAATGCAACTTATTCATCGTCCAAAACAATTTGATGTCATTGTAACAGAAAATATGTTTGGTGATATTTTAAGTGATGAGGCTTCAATGTTAAGTGGTTCCTTAGGAATGCTACCATCAGCAAGCCTTTCAACTACTGGTTTACATTTATATGAACCAGTACATGGTTCAGCTCCAGATATTGCAGGTCAAAATCTTGCGAACCCGATTGCAATGATTTTATCTGCTGCTATGATGCTACGATATTCTTTCAATTTAGAGGAAGAGGCTTCAGCTATTGAAAAAGCAGTTCAACATGTTTTAGAAGCAGGGAAGAGAACAAAAGATTTAGTTAAATATCAAAGCAGTTTTATAACAACAGATCAAATGGTTAAAGAAGTAAAAGAAGCACTTGCAGATGATTATGCAATTTTAAACATTATGGAAGCTTATGCATAATAGAAAAGCGGAGGCGACTGTTCAGCGTCGTACGAACGGGAGACTCTCCCGTACTGAGATAAAGGAGATACCGCGAGGAAAGAGCGGATATCGACTTATCGTAGGGGAGGGAGAGGGTCGTTCGCAAGACGCTAGGAGCCGGAGCTAGACAAAACCGAAAAGCGGAGCCGACTGACAAACGAATGACATTAAATAAAAAATTTTACTAGAACTTTTAAAAAGTAAGCCATTATGTTTTGAGCTTTTCCTTTGAGAAGGGAAAGCTCAACCTATTTCTCAAGTGTCTTGATCATAGGAGGGGAGAACGATGAAGCCTAGAAACATCATCGAAAAGATTTGGGATGAGCATGTTGTCGTTCAAGAAGAAGGAAAACCTGATTTAATTTATATCGATCTACACCTTATTCATGAGGTTACATCACCTCAAGCATTTGAAGGTTTAAGGCAAAAGGGAAGAAAAGTTCGAGCACCTAAAAGAACTTTTGCAACAATGGACCATAATATTCCAACAAAGAATCGATATTTGATAGAAGATGAAGTTGCCAAAAATCAAATAAATGCATTAGAGCGGAATTGTCAGGAATTTGGAATTGAGCTTGCTGGACTTGATAGTGAAGACCAAGGAATCGTCCATGTCATTGGACCAGAATTAGGGTTAACATTACCAGGAAAAACGATTGTATGTGGAGATAGCCATACTTCTACACATGGGGCTTTTGGAGCATTGGCATTTGGTATCGGAACAAGTGAAGTGGAGCATGTCTTAGCAACACAAACATTATGGCAGCACAGACCAAAGACGTTACAAATTCAAGTAAATGGGAAGTTGCAGTCAGGAGTAACAGCAAAAGATGTCATTCTTTATATTATTGGTCAATATGGAGTAGATTTTGGTACCGGCTATGTTATTGAATATACAGGTGATTGTATTCGAAATATGTCGATGGATGAACGAATGACCGTTTGTAATATGTCTATTGAGGCCGGGGCTAGAGCTGGTTTAATTGCACCAGATAAAACAACATTTGAATATATAAAAGGTCGTAAGTATGCACCAAAAGGAGAGGAGTTTGATAAAGCAGTAGAATATTGGAGATCATTAGCCTCCGATGAAGGGGCTACTTTTGACAAAACCATTGTTATTGATGGAAAAGATATCGCTCCAATGGTTACATGGGGGACAAATCCAGGAATGGTTCTTTCTGTTGACGGTCTAATTCCTTCATTAAATGAAGCGAAAAATGAAAAAGAAAAGAAATCATTTATAAGAGCTTATGAATACATGGATCTTTCACCTGGAACGAAAATAGAAGATATCTTTATTGATTACGTGTTTATCGGATCATGTACAAATTCTCGTTTAACAGACTTACGTGAAGCGGCAAAGATTGTAAAAGGTAAACGAGTACATTCCAATGTAAAAGCGATTGTTGTACCAGGTTCACAAAAAGTTAAAAAGAAGGCAGAAGAGGAAGGATTGCATAAAATCTTTTTAGAAGCTGGTTTTGAATGGCGAGATTCAGGATGTAGCATGTGTTTAAGTATGAATAATGATGTTGTACCATCTGGAAAACGTTGTGCCTCAACATCCAATCGAAATTTTGAAGGAAGACAAGGAAAAGGAGCACAAACTCATTTAGTTAGTCCATCAATGGCAGCTGCAGCAGCCATCTATGGTCATTTTGTTGATATTCGTACATTAAGTCCTGAAACTGTATCTTAGGAGGGAACACAATGCAACCTTTCACAACAGTAACAAGTAAAATAGCTGTATTAAACCGAACGAATGTTGATACGGACCAAATTATACCTAAACAGTTTTTAAAAAGGATTGAGCGGTCTGGATATGGAAAGTTTGCTTTTTTTGATTGGCGTTATTTAGAGAATGGTGAGGACAATCCAGATTTTGAATTGAATAGTCCTATTTATAAAGACGCAGAAATTTTATTAGCAGGGGCAAACTTTGGGTGTGGCTCATCTCGTGAACATGCACCTTGGGCATTGGCTGATTATGGATTTAAAGCAATAATGGCTCCTTCTTTTGCAGATATTTTTTATCAAAACTGTTTAAAAAATGGGATCCTTCCTATTCGAATAAATGAAGAAATTTTTAATGAACTATTGTCTAAATCAGAAGGAAATGCTTATCAATGTACTATTGATTTAGAACAGCAAATTGTAAAAAACGAGGATGGATTTAAATTTACATTTGAAATCGATAGTCATTGGAAAGAAATGTTATTAAACGGTCGTGACGAAATAGCCTTTACTTTATTATATGAAGAAAAAATTCAAGAATATGAATCTAAACAAAAAACGTGGGTATAAGTATCCACGTTTTTTGTGCTAATAAAGTATAAACAATATTCGCTTCTTGTAATATAATGAGCAGACTGGTAAACTTGAAGTCAAACTATGGTAAAGAGGTTTTTATCATGAAAAATGATCATGGAAATATCGTTCCATTTCCCCGAGTGAAAGAACGGCTTATTCAAAAAGGAATGGATGCGCTGCAAGAGAAGGATTTTAAACGGGCCCTTCATCATTTTCAAGATGCCTATAAGTGGGATCAGAACCATGCAGAAATTCAAATGGGTATGGCTATTTGTTTAATGGAACTGGGACAATTACAGGAAGCAAGGGATATTTGCAAAGAAATGCTTCATGAAGACAGAGGAAACTACTTTACGGTTTTACAAATTTATTTAACGATATTGGTACAGTTAGGCCGATATGAAGAAGTACAGTCAACTATCGAAGCGGTTTTAGAAGAAAATAAAATCCCAGCAAATCAAGCCGAACAATTTTACAAGCTATTAGATTTCAGTCGAAGAATGAATAAAGAAAATCCTAATAATATTGAATTAAACTCATTTCATAACGAGGAGCATTTACTGAACAATATAGATGAACAGATCAAATTTGTTCGTACTTTAAAAAATTCTAATAGCTTAAAGTACATTCAAACGATACAGCTTCTTTTAAAGAGTCAAAACGTTCATCCAGTTATTAAAACAATGATCCTTCAAGAATTAAAAGACCAAGAAATCGTTCGGAAAATATTCATCACGAAGTTTGGAAGAGAAATGTTTATTAAACCCATTGAATTAAAAGACATAGCAGATTTTGATTTTACGAAGCAGGTGCTAAATATTTTAGAGGATTATCTTGCAATTGAGAATCCAACTTTATTTGAAGTTGTAAAAGATTTATGGATACGACATCTCTATGTACTGTATCCTTTTCATCCTGAACCTCTTCATGCTTCACTATGGTCTGCGGCGTTACACCAATTTGGGTATGAATTACATGGAATCGATATTGAATTTAATGAAATGGAAGAATTATATGGTGTTAAAGAACATGAGTTACGTGTTATTCGAGGTCAAATTCAATACATAGAACAAATTTCAAACTTAGAAATATAGCGAATCTATTGAAAGCAATAGATTGTATGTTATAATAAAATGGTTGCAAAATAATGTTTTTCCCGAAGTTTTTACATAACGGGTATATCGAATTTATGACTTGTTTAAAATGAACAAGGCATATTATTTTATTTAATCAGAATTTCTATTTAAATTCTGATTGCATTAATAAAAGGCAGTCGCCTTCGTTTAAAGACTTGGCACCGGCCAGTTAATCTAACTAATTTTTGCTATTAGAACAATAATTTATAGATTGTTGGAGGGAAACACATGTCAGCTAAATGGGAAAAGTTAGAGAATAACCAAGGTGTGCTAACAGTTGAAGTTGATGCACAGGAATTTGATAAGGCGCTAGATCAAGCGTTTAAAAAAGTTGTTAAGAAAGTACACGTACCTGGATTCCGTAAAGGAAAAGTTCCGCGTAGCTTATTTGAAAAACGTTTTGGTATTGAAGCTTTATACCAAGATGCATTAGACATTATTCTACCTGAAGCTTATCCAAAAGCTGTAGAAGAAGCAGGAATTGAGCCAGTAGACCGTCCGGAAATTGATGTTGAGCAAATTGAAAAAGGAAAATCGTTAATCTTTACAGCAAAAGTAACAGTGAAACCTGAAGTAAAATTAGGCGAATATAAAGGGTTAGAAGTGAAGAAGGAAGATACAACTGTTAAAGATGAAGATGTAGAAAATGAATTAAAACAACTTCAAGAGCGTCATGCAGAACTTGTTGTCAAAGAAGAAGGACAAGTTGAAAACGGCGACACAGTTGTTATCGATTTTGAGGGATTTGTTGATGGTGAAGCATTTGAAGGTGGAAAAGCTGAAAACTATTCATTAGAAATTGGTTCTGGAACATTTATTCCAGGCTTTGAAGATCAATTAGTTGGACTTGAAGCTGGAGCAGAAAAAGATATTGAAGTTACATTCCCAGAAGAATATCATGCTGAAAATTTAGCAGGTAAACCAGCTACATTTAAAGTAAAAGTTCATGAAATTAAAACAAAAGAACTTCCAGCTTTAGATGATGAGTTTGCAAAAGATGTTAACGATGAAGTTGAAACGCTTGAAGAGCTTAAAGCAAAAACGAAAGAGCGTTTAGAAGAACAAAAGAAACAACAGGCAGAAAGCAAACTTCGTGATGAATTAGTGGAAAAAGCTGCAGAAAATGCAGAGGTTGACATTCCACAAGTTATGATTGATAACGAAGTAGATCGCATGATGAGAGAATTTGAACAACGTCTTCAAATGCAAGGTATGAACTTAGAGCTTTACTTCCAGTTTTCTGGCCAAGATGAAGATGGTTTACGTGATCAAATGAAAGAAGATGCTGAAAAACGTGTGAAATACAACTTAACATTAGAAGCAATTGTTAAAGCTGAAAACATCACAGTTTCTGATGAAGAAGTAGATGCAGAAATTGAAAAAATGGCAGAAATGTACAATATGACTGCTGAAAATGTGAAAAAAGCTCTTGGTACAACTGAAGGTATCAAAGAAGAGTTGAAAATTAAAAAAGCAATTGATTTTCTTGTAGAAAATCGCAAAGATGTTGCATAATATAATTAGTAAAAAAGATAATATTGCTAATAGATAAAACAAGGCGCGACTTGATCGTGCCTTGTTTTATAAAAATTTTTTTATTTAAGTTCTATGATACATATTACCATATCATTAAAAAATAGGTCGTACTATAATCCTTTTTTCATATTTGAAGGAATTGGAATAAGCTAAAAAGAATAAAATATTAAGTACATCATTCATGTTATGAGCAAATGTTTTGGGTAGTCTAATTATTGTACATATTTTTTGATGAATTTAAAGTACATAGCATTTTATTATCGGTTTAGTTAGGTTGTATGATAAAATAAGTTCAATTATTATTTGTTTCATTTTAACTACCCAATTTCACTTTGTATGATGGATGGGGTTTGTTGGCTTTATATAAAGAACCTAGGGGTGATAAAATGATTAAATTTAATGATGATAAAGGCCAATTAAAATGTTCGTTTTGCGGTAAAACACAAGATCAAGTTCGAAAGTTAGTAGCTGGTCCAGGTGTTTATATATGCGATGAATGCATTGAGCTTTGTACTGAAATTGTTGAAGAGGAGCTCGGGACAGAAGAAGAAGTTGAATTTAAGGATGTACCAAAGCCAAAAGAAATTCGTGAAATACTAGATGAGTATGTTATCGGTCAAGAGCAAGCGAAAAAGTCTTTAAGTGTTGCTGTTTACAATCATTACAAACGTATTAATTCAAACAGTAAAATAGATGATGTTGAATTAGCGAAAAGTAACATAGTTTTAATCGGACCTACTGGAAGCGGAAAAACATTACTAGCACAAACATTAGCTAGAATATTAAACGTACCATTTGCGATTGCAGATGCCACTTCTTTAACAGAAGCTGGATATGTTGGTGAAGACGTAGAAAATATTTTATTAAAGCTTATTCAAGCAGCGGACTATGATGTCGAAAAAGCAGAAAAAGGCATTATCTATATCGATGAAATTGATAAAGTTGCCCGGAAATCAGAAAACCCATCCATTACACGTGACGTATCTGGTGAAGGTGTGCAACAGGCACTTTTGAAAATTTTAGAAGGAACCGTTGCAAGCGTTCCTCCTCAAGGTGGTCGGAAACATCCACATCAAGAATTTATTCAAATTGATACGACAAATATTTTATTTATATGCGGTGGAGCATTTGATGGAATTGAACCAATCATTAAACGTCGCTTAGGACAAAAAGTGATTGGATTTGGAGCAGAAAATAGACAAAAAGAGCTTGATCAAAAAGAATTATTATCAAAAGTTCTTCCTGAAGACTTATTAAAATTTGGATTAATTCCGGAATTTATTGGACGTTTACCAGTTATCGCAACGTTAGAGCCTTTAGATGAAGAAGCTTTAATGGAAATTTTAACAAAACCAAAAAATGCTCTTGTGAAGCAATATCAAAAAATGCTCGAACTAGACGGTGTAGAGCTTGAATTTGAAGAGGAAGCTTTACGTGAAATTGCGAAAAAAGCAATTGAACGTAAAACAGGTGCTCGTGGCCTTCGCTCAATAATCGAAGGAATCATGCTTGACTTAATGTTTGATTTACCTTCACGAGAAGATGTTACGAAATGTATTATTACAGCTGAAACGGTACAAGGAACAACACCTCCTACACTCATCATGAATGATGGAACGATTATTGCCAATAAAGATGAGAAAACATCCGCATAGAAATTTAATCCTTGTGACTGACTTTAAACAATAAAGTCAGTCTTTTTATTAATAAAAACAAAAATTTAAATTTTGTCTATTTGATTTTTGATATAAAAGGGAAAATTTAGGAAGTAAGCGATTTTTACGATTATGAACTAAATCTATGTATTATGAAAAAGTTTTTGTCTTTGAACCTCACTTTTTGGTGAGGTTTTTTTGTTTATCGATTCAGAAAGGTTAAGTTCGGTTAAAGTGTTAAAGTATTTTTTGTAGGTATTGGTGTCTAGCTTAAGGTGCATCGGCTAAAGGGTAAAGCAATTCCGGTAAGAATGCCGGCCTGTCTTGTTTTGTCGCCAGGATTTTGGGAAGGCGAGTTTTCGACGTTTCCCGCAGGACGCGGGTAGCATTTAGTCGCAATTCTGCGGTGACTTGCGCTTTTCTTATTAATATAAAACAAGAAAAAAACTGGTTTCGGAAGTAAACAATACCAAACCATATTTTATAAGTTTAATCAATACTTGATGAGGAGATAATAGTATAAACATTTTCTATGTTGTAGGAGGGACAGACATATGAACTGGACTAGTATAGCCCTTTTTATCCAATTATTCTTTGGAGTTATTATTGGGCTTTATTTTTGGAATTTATTAAAAAATCAACGTACACAAAAGGTTTCGATTGATCGTGAATCTAGAAAAGAAATGGAACAACTTAGAAAGATGAGATCAATTAGCCTTTCTGTCCCGTTATCGGAACGTGTACGACCCAAAACATTTTCAGATATTGTTGGTCAAGAGGATGGAATTAAAGCATTAAAAGCAGCATTATGTGGTCCAAATCCACAGCACGTCATCATATATGGTCCTCCAGGAGTAGGAAAAACAGCAGCAGCTCGCCTCGTATTAGAAGAAGCAAAGAAAAACCCTCTATCACCGTTTAAAAGGAGTGCTGTATTTATTGAATTAGATGCAACAACTGCTCGTTTTGATGAAAGAGGAATAGCTGATCCTTTAATCGGTTCTGTTCATGATCCCATTTATCAAGGAGCGGGAGCAATGGGACAGGCTGGTATTCCTCAACCGAAACAAGGTGCAGTAACACATGCACATGGTGGTGTCCTTTTTATAGATGAAATTGGGGAACTTCATCCTATTCAAATGAATAAGTTATTAAAAGTATTAGAGGATCGAAAGGTTTTCCTTGAAAGTGCTTATTATAGTGAGGAAAATACACAAATTCCAAATCATATTCATGACATTTTTCAAAATGGACTTCCAGCTGACTTTCGTTTAGTCGGGGCAACAACACGTACACCAAATGAAATACCTCCAGCGATTCGTTCGCGTTGCTTAGAGGTGTTTTTCCGTGATTTAGATCGTACTGAATTAGCAACTATTGCGAAAAAGGCTGCAGAAAAAGTGAATATGCAAGTATCAGAAGCAGGAATTGAGATGTTAACTAAGTTTACCCGAAATGGACGGGAAATTGTAAACATGATTCAAATTGCCGCAGGAATTGCAATTTCAGAACAACGTAATGAAGTAACAGTCGAAGATATTGAATGGGTTGTTCAATCAAGTCAGCTTACTCCTCGATTAGATAATCAGATTGGAAAGCACCCAAAAATTGGTCTTGTTAATGGTTTGGCTGTATCAGGTCCAAATACAGGGTCCTTATTAGAAATTGAAGTTACAGTGATTCCAGCAAAGGATAAAGGAACCATAAACATCACTGGAATTGTGGAAGAAGAAAGTATTGGAGACCGAGGGAAATCGATTCGACGAAAAAGTATGGCTAAAGGATCGATTGAAAACGTTATTACAGTCTTAAGATCAATGGGTGTCAATGCAGATGATTATGATATCCATGTAAACTTTCCTGGCGGTATTCCAATAGATGGTCCTAGTGCTGGTATTGCAATGGCTACAGGAATTTTTTCTGCCATTCATAAAATACCAGTTGATCATACTGTTGCAATGACAGGCGAAATCAGTATACATGGACAAGTTAAACCAATTGGTGGTATTATACCGAAAATAAAAGCTGCAAAAAGCGCAGGTGCCAAAACGGTAATTATACCAAAAGAGAATATGCAATCAATCTTTAAAGAAATTAAAGATATTGAAATTATTCCTGTTGATTATTTTCAACAGGTATTAGACTATACATTAGTGAATCCTCCTACCGAAAGTGAACAAATCATTCATAAAAAAGAATCTGTATAAAAAAAGATAAGGTGATAAGGAAATATTCCTTGCGCCTTTCTTTTTGGGAAATATTATAAAAGTAATTTTTCAAAAAAGAAATTTATTCATACTTATTGCGGGTATACTACGAAAGAAAACAAATCTTTCTAGACAACAAAATAGACACTGTGATTATAATAGGATAGAATTGAACAAGGACTATTTTTTCGCAGGATTTTAAACCTAAGATGGAGGTGTTTAGAAATGGCGAACAACGAAACAAGAATCGTCCCCCTCCTACCATTACGTGGTTTACTTGTATATCCAACAATGGTGTTACATTTAGATGTTGGAAGGGAAAAATCTATTCAAGCTTTAGAACAAGCAATGATGGATGACCATATCATTTTCCTAACAACACAAAAAGAAATTTCCATTGATGAACCAGGAGAAGAGGACATATATCATACAGGTACATTAACAAGAATTAAACAAATGCTAAAGTTACCGAACGGAACGATTCGTGTCTTAGTTGAAGGACTCAAAAGAGGATCAATTCAAAAATTTGTAGATCAAGACTCTTACATTTCAGTTGAAGTGACAACATTTGAAGAGGAAACGGAAAAAGATGTTGAAGAAGAAGCACTGATGCGAACTGCGCTCGAATACTTTGAACAATACATAAAAATGTCTAAAAAAGTAACGAGTGAAACATATGCAACAGTTGTTGATGTTGATGAGCCTGGTCGATTAGCCGATTTAATTGCATCACATTTACCGATAAAACTAAAAGATAAACAACAAATATTAGAGACTTTTGATATAAAAGAACGTTTAAATAAAATTATAGAAATTATTCATAATGAAAAAGAAGTTCTTCAACTGGAAAAGAAAATCGGTCAACGAGTAAAACGTTCGATGGAGAGAACCCAAAAAGAATATTATCTTCGTGAACAGATGAAAGCCATTCAAAAAGAGCTTGGAGAAAAAGAAGGCAAATCCGGTGAAATTGAGGATTTAACAGAAAAAATAGAAAAATCAGGAATGCCGGAACATGTTCGTAAAGCAGCGATGAAAGAGCTAGAGCGTTATGAGAAAGTTCCTACTACGTCAGCAGAAAGCTCTGTGATTCGAAATTATCTTGAATGGCTCATTTCATTACCATGGAAAGAAACGACAGAAGACCGGTTGGATGTAAAGCTAGCTGAAGGAATTTTAAATGAAGAGCATTATGGATTAGATAAAGTTAAAGAACGAGTATTAGAATATTTAGCTGTTCAACAATTAACCAAATCTTTAAAAGGACCAATTTTGTGTTTAGCTGGTCCACCAGGAGTAGGTAAAACGTCATTAGCTCGATCAGTTGCTAAATCGTTAAACCGTAATTTTGTTCGTATATCTCTTGGTGGTGTACGAGATGAATCAGAAATTCGTGGACACCGTAGAACATATGTCGGTGCAATGCCTGGTAGAATTATACAAGGGATGAAAAAGGCAGAAACCATAAATCCAGTATTTCTACTAGATGAAATTGATAAGATGTCTAGTGATTTCCGGGGAGACCCTTCAGCAGCACTATTAGAGGTTTTGGACCCAGAGCAAAATCATAATTTTAGTGATCATTATATTGAAGAACCCTATGATTTATCGAAAGTTATGTTTATTGCTACAGCAAATAATTTAGCAACTATTCCAGGTCCATTACGTGATCGGATGGAAATAATTACAATTGCTGGTTATACGGAAGTTGAAAAGATTCATATTGCCAAAGATCACCTACTTCCAAAACAAATGAAAGAGCATGGATTAAAAAAATCACAGCTTCAAATTAAGGATGAAGCGTTTTTAAGTATTATTCGATATTATACAAGAGAAGCAGGTGTTCGTGGACTCGAAAGAAAATTAGCGACAGTTTGCCGAAAAGCAGCCAAATTAATTGTGACTGGGGAACGAAAACGAATTATTATTACAAATAACAATTTAGAGGATTATCTAGGGAAGCAATTATTCCGATATGGACAAGCAGAATTACAGGATCAAGTTGGGGTTGCAACCGGTCTTGCTTATACCCCTGTTGGAGGCGATACTTTATCCATCGAAGTGTCACTATCACCAGGGAAAGGTAAGCTCATTTTAACAGGTAAGCTAGGGGATGTCATGAAAGAATCCGCTCAGGCGGCCTTTAGTTATATTCGTTCACGAGCAAGTGAATTAAACATTGATCCTGAATTTAATGAAAAAAATGATATTCATATCCACGTGCCAGAAGGAGCAGTTCCAAAAGATGGACCATCAGCGGGAATAACAATTGCAACAGCGCTAATTTCAGCCTTAACAGGAAAACCAGTTAGTAAAGATGTTGGAATGACTGGGGAAATTACATTACGTGGAAGAGTACTCCCAATCGGAGGGCTAAAAGAAAAAACATTAAGTGCCCACCGAGCAGGGTTGAAAAAAATCATTTTACCAAAGGATAATGAAAAAGATTTAGAAGATATTCCAGAAAGTGTTCGTAAAGAATTATCCTTCGTACTTGTATCTCATTTAGATGAAGTTTTACAGCATGCTTTAGTGGGAGAGGTATCATGAAAGTCACAAATGCTGAATTAATAATTAGTGCAGTAAAACAAGAACAATACCCAACAGATCATCTTCCAGAAATTGCATTAGCTGGGCGTTCAAATGTAGGAAAATCATCTTTTATTAATAAGATGATAAATCGTAAAAATTTAGCTCGTACATCTTCTAAACCAGGTAAAACCCAAACATTAAACTTTTATTTAATTAACGAAAATTTATATTTTGTAGATGTACCTGGCTATGGTTTTGCGAAAGTGTCAAAAAAAGAACGAGAAGCATGGGGAAAAATGATTGAAACCTATTTAATGTCTCGTGATCAGCTGAAAGCTGTTGTGCTAATTGTAGATGTACGCCATAACCCGACAAAAGATGATGTTATGATGTATGAGTTTTTAAAATATTATCATATTCCAGTGATCGTTGTAGCGACAAAAGCAGACAAAGTTCCAAAAGGAAAATGGCAAAAACACTTGAAATCAGTTAAAGAGACATTAAAAATGAAGCCAACAGATGAACTCGTTTTATTTTCAGCTGAAACAGGTCATGGAAAAGATGAAATGTGGGGAATTTTAAAAAATTTAATCAGTAATCATTAAAAAAAGGGTGACCAGAGTGGTTACCCTCTTTTTTTATGCAGTGTTTTACACGTTCTTTAAGCTCTTATCCATTTTTTATATCGAACCGCGGTTCAAAGATTCCCGTAGTCACCTCCCATTTATCATCGGTGGTTAAGATTGAAAAAGTCTAACTTTAATAGTTTTTCTGTTTTATTTTCGAATTCAGTCGATATTTAAGGAATTTAAAGGAAACTACAGGATACCCTAGAAATTCCAAGGAATATATAGATATATAGCTCATAGCTTGTTTATAAAGTGATAAGAATTAATTAACGAAAAATGATGAAGTTGAAATAAAAACTTATCAAAAGTACAATTTAAAATAGTTGGAAAATTTCAAAGATAAAAGGGGATGACATTGTGAAAAAAGGACTGGCAGTTATTATATCTTTATTTGTAACATTAGGTCTTTTATCCGCTTGTGGATCTACAAATACAGCAAGTGAAGATGGTATGAAATTGGTGGAAGAAGGTAAATTTACATTTGCTGCATCAGGTGAATTTGCTCCATTTAGTGTGACGGATGGTAATGGAGTTATGTCTGGATTTGATATTGATGTAGCTAATGCTGTTGCGAAAGAATTAGATCTTGAACCTGTTCAGAAAAAATTTAAGTTTGCTGGAATTGTGGAAGGGGTCAAAACAGGACGTTTTGATGCTGCTGTTGCTAGTCATACGATTACCGAAGAAAGAAAAGAGCATGTAGCTTTTTCAACACCATATTACTATTCCGGTCCGCAAATCTTTGTAAGACCTGATAGTGATGTTCAAACATTAGATGACTTAAAAGGAAAAGAAATTGCTGTTTCTAAAGGCTCAACCTATGCCAAAACAGCCAGTGAAGTAACAGATCAAGTTGTTCAATATGACAGTGATGTTACAGCTCTTGAAGCGTTAAGTAATGGAAAACATGATGCTGTTATTACAGATTTTGTAACTGGAAAAGAAGCAATTGGAAATGGGTTAAATGTTGATGGAAGAGAATTGCTCGGAAGAAGTGAACAAGCAATAGCTGTTGCAAAAGACAATCCAGAACTTCTTAAAAAAATAAATGAAGCTCTTGAAAAGCTGCGGGAGAATGGCACATTAAAACAAATTAGTGAAGAATATTTTGGAGAGGATATTACAACGAAACCAGAATAACGATGTAAGGGAATGTGTGACCGGCACATTCCTTTTCCATATTCATGATTATACGTAAGGAGATGAGCTAGTTGCCAAGTCTAACACACGTATTCGAAAAATTTATCGAATCATTTGATGTTTTCGTTAAAGGAATGTTCATAACATTACAAGTGACGATTGTTGCCGTTTTAATTGCCATATTTATCGGTCTATTATTTGCCTTTTTAAAAATTTCTAACATTAAAATTTTAGAATGGATAGCAAATATATATATATATGTCGTTAGAGGTACACCGTTAATTGTACAAATCTTTATTTTTTATTTTGGTTTAACAACTCTTAACATTTCACAATTTTGGTCGGTTGCTTTAGGTCTTGCTTTTCATAACGGTGCATATATAGCTGAAATTTTCCGTGGATCCATTCAGTCAATTGATAAAGGACAAATGGAAGCAGGCCGATCACTTGGTATGAACACTGTATTAACAATGAGAAGAATTATTCTACCCCAAGCGTTTCGAAGAGCAATGCCACCGTTAGGAAATCAATTCATTATTGCATTAAAGGATTCCTCCCTTGCAGCGTTTATAGGACTATATGAATTATTCAATGTGGCAACAACAGAAGGAGCGAATTCATTTGATAATATGACTTATCTATTAATAGTAGCTATTTATTATTTATTCTTAGTCTTCTTATTAACATTACTAGTTAACTATGTTGAGAAAAAGCTTGCTGTTAGTGAACGATAAGGAGGAAATTAATTTGTCAAAAAGAGTAATGATTGAAGTACAAAAATTGAATAAGTCATTTGGGGATTTACATGTTTTAAAAGATGTTGATTTAACGGTCCATGAAAGTGATGTTGTTTGCTTAATAGGAGCAAGTGGTTCAGGAAAAAGTACTTTATTACGTTGTTTAAACTTTCTTGAAATAAAAGATAACGGAAAGATTATCATTGATCAAGAGGAAATTAATAAAGAAACGCATGATTTAAATAAAATAAGGCAAAAGGTAGGAATGGTTTTTCAGCACTTTCATTTATTTCCGCATAAAACGGTGATTGAAAACGTCATGGAAGCACCTCTTTATGTCAAAAAAATATCTAAAAAGGAAGCTTTAGAGCAAGCTCGACAGCTTTTAAGTAAGGTAGGTCTTTCAGATAAAGAAAATGTATATCCATCTAAATTATCAGGAGGGCAAAAACAAAGAGTTGCCATTGCTAGGGCACTAGCCATGAAACCAGAAGTTATGCTATTTGATGAACCGACTTCCGCTTTGGATCCCGAACTTGTTGGAGAGGTTTTATCTACGATGAAAGAGCTGGCAACAGAAGGAATGACAATGGTAGTTGTCACTCATGAAATGGGGTTTGCAAGAGAAGTGGCAGATTGGATTGTTTATATGCACGATGGAAGAATTGTCGAAGTAGGAACTCCTAAGCAAATTTTTGAGCATCCAAAAGAACAACGAACAAAAGAATTTTTAAACTCTGTATTATAGATGAATAGAATCAAAAAAGAAGGCTGTTCCGATAAGAGTCTGATTTCACATACTATGTAATTAAACTCTTTAGAATGGAACAGCCTATTTAATTATGTATAATTACTTTTTACGAGCAAATAATAAATAGAAACCTAAAATAATAAAAGATAATGGCCAAAATTTCTCTGCGTACCCAATCATTCGTTCAAAAACTTGGAAAAAAGCAATGATCGACGGGAGAAAATATAAAAATAGTCCAATTAGTAAAAGGATAATTCCTGGGAAAAACTCTCCTTTTGTTCGAAATGCTTGTAAGATAATACCGACTGACAGAATAAATAATATCGCAATAAGATCATCTGGCCAAAAAGAAATGGATTTTCCCCACAAAAAGTGGATTCCAATCCCGATTAAGATTGTAGAAGGTAATATATTGGTTGGCTTTTTTTCAATGATTGCTTGAATAAAAAGAGCCATACCAAATAATATTAAAATTGCTTTCCATGAATACATACCTTGAAATAATACAATGTTATATTGCATTAGGGTAAAGTAAATACCAATTTCAACCAATATAATAGCTGGCAAAGTCCATTGCTTCTTCATTTTGTTCACCTCAAACGATATATGGTTGCTTGATTCAAATGTTCTTTTTTGATAAGGTACAATAAGAAGAAATGTTTTCGAAAACAAAGGACGATTTATCATTTTTATCATATCATAGAGTTTCATATACTGTTCACATTTTTTACGGGGTCAAACAAAATGGACATGTTATAATGTTACTAGAACTTCAAGGAATGGATGGGGGGTCACTATGCACATTCTAGCTATTGGCTTAAACTACAAAACTGCCCCAGTAGAAATTCGCGAAAAGCTAAGTTTTAACCCCAATGATTTAGCTGAAGCGATGAAGCAGTTAAAGGAGCAAAAGAGTGTTTTAGAAAACGTAATCGTTTCCACATGTAATAGAACGGAAATATATGCAGTCGTCGATCAACTCCATACCGGTCGCTATTATTTAAAATCATTTTTAGCTGACTGGTTCCATATGGAGATCGATGAATTTGCTTCATATATCAAGTATTATGAAAATGAAGATGCTGTGGAACATTTATATAGAGTTGCCTCTGGACTTGATTCTATGATTTTAGGGGAAACCCAAATTCTCGGTCAAGTAAGAAACAGCTTTTTACTTGCTCAAGAAAATAATACGGTTGGTACCATTTTTAATCATCTATTTAAGCAAGCGATTACACTTGCAAAACGTGTTCATGCTGAAACCGAAATTGGCTCCAATGCTGTTTCGGTCAGTTATGCTGCTGTGGAATTAGCTAAAAAGATTTTTGGTGATTTAACCAATAAACACGTTCTTATTCTCGGTGCTGGTAAAATGGGTGAACTAGCCGTTCAAAACCTTCATGGACACGGTGTAAAACAAATTACAGTCATGAATCGAACAGTTGAGAAGGCTGAACAGTTAGCAGAGCGCTTCTCTGGTAAAGCGAAATCACTTGTTGAACTTCAATGTGCTTTATTAGAGGCGGACATTATGATCAGTTCAACGGGTGCCAAAAGCTATGTTATAACAAAAGATTTAATGGAATATGTTTCAAAGCTTAGAAAAGGTCGTCCTTTATTTATGGTAGATATCGCAGTCCCACGAGATATCGACCCTGCAATTGATGAGTTAGATAGTGTATTTTTATATGATATAGATGACTTAGAAGGAATTGTTGAAGCAAATTTAGAAGAACGAAAAAAAGCAGCGACTCAAATTGAAGTGATGATTGAAGCTGAAATGGTTGAATTTACAAAATGGCTTAATACTCTTGGTGTCGTGCCGGTTATTTCAGCTTTAAGACAAAAGGCATTAGCTATCCAAGCCGAAACAATGAAAAGTATAGAACGAAAAATACCTGATTTAACAGAACGTGAAAGAAAAGTATTAAATAAACATACAAAAAGTATTATTAATCAATTGTTGAGAGATCCAATTTTAAAAGTAAAAGAGTTAGCTGGAGAGCCAAATCGTGAAGAGGCTTTACAGCTATTTAAAGAGATTTTTAACATCGAAGAAGAAGTGGATAAACAAACTGAACTAGAGAATACAAAATTACCATCTAATGTAAAAGCAAATGAGAAGGTTTCACTTCAAATGTAAGTGAAAGGAAAATAGAATATGATTGACATGAGTTTCATGCGTTTAAATGAATTCATGGTGTTGTTATACGCATTATGTGTGTTGTTTTATTTTATAGATTTTTTACATCATAACCGGAAGGCAAATCAGGTAGCCTTCTGGTTACTTTCTATTGTATGGGTTTTACAAACCTTTTTTTTATTGTATGAAATGATTGTTTATGACCGTTTTCCAGTCCTTAATGTTTTTGAGGGGCTTTATTTTTATACTTGGGTATTGATTACGCTTTCGCTCGTTTTAAATCGTTTTGTTCGAATTGATTTTATTCTCTTTTTTACAAATATCATAGGATTTATAATGATGGCTATTCATACATTTGCTCCATCTCATGCTATTTCTGCTGAGGTTTCGAGTCAGTTAGTTTCAGAATTATTGTTAATTCATATTACGATGGCGATTTTAGGATATGGCGCTTTTTCTTTATCATTTGTTTTTTCCATTTTATATCTTATTCAATATAATTTGTTAAAAAAGAAAAAATGGGGAAAACGTCTCCTCCGAATAGAAGATCTAGCTAAGCTTGATCATATGTCCTATGTATTAAATGTGATTGGTGTACCTATTCTGTTATTAGGGATAATTCTTGGAATGATATGGGCATATATAAAGCTTCCACAATTTGAATGGTATGACTTTAAAGTTCTTGGCTCATTTATGGTTATTTCTATTTATAGCATGAATTTATATTTACGGATTGTTCAACAATGGCAAGGTAAATCCATTGCCTTATTTAATGTTGCCTCTTTTTTAGTGCTATTAATTAATTTCTTTTTATTTGGAAGCCTATCACGCTTTCATTTTTGGTATTTTTAAAGCTCTTTTTTTTGTAGGAGGATGAACATGAAGAAAATCATTGTAGGTTCCAGACGAAGTAAATTAGCAATGACTCAAACGAAATGGGTCATTAAACAGTTAAAGAAACTAGGAGTTCCATATGAATTTGAAATTAAAGAGATTGTTACAAAAGGTGACAAAATACTAGATGTTACTTTATCCAAAGTTGGAGGCAAAGGTCTTTTCGTAAAAGAAATTGAACAAGCTATGTTAAATGGCGAAATTGACATGGCTGTTCATAGTATGAAGGATATGCCAGCTGTGTTACCAGATGGTTTAACGATTGGATGTGTACCTGTTCGTGAAGACTTTCGTGATGTATTAATTTCTAAAAATGGCGAGACTTTAAGAGATTTAAAAGAGGGTTCAGTCATTGGAACAAGTAGCTTGCGTCGAAGCGCTCAACTACTAGCAGCTAGACCAGATTTAAAGATTAAATGGATACGTGGCAATATTGATACACGCCTGCAAAAGTTAAAAAATGAAGACTATGATGCCATTATTTTAGCAGCTGCGGGGTTATCTCGTATGGGATGGAGTGAAGAAGTCGTTACGGAATATTTAGACCCATCTAATTGTTTACCAGCAGTTGGGCAAGGTGCATTAGCTATTGAATGTCGAGAAGATGATCATGAGTTAAAAGAAATGCTATTAAAATTAAATGATGTAAAAACAGAGCTTTCCGTAAAAGCTGAAAGAGCTTTTTTACATGAAATGGAAGGGGGATGTCAAGTTCCTATTGCTGGACTTGCCCAAGTAAATGAAGATCAGTCCATCACATTAACAGCCTTGGTTGCGTCTCCTAGCGGCCAAATGGTATTTAAAGAAACAAGAAATGGAAAAGACCCTGTTCAGCTTGGAAAAGAAGTGGCGAGTATATTAACTGAAAAAGGTGCCAAACAGCTTATTGATGAAGTAAAAAGGGAGCTTAGTTCTGAATGAATGAGAAAAGAACTTTAGCTGGTTATAGAATCTTAAATACAAGAGCTGTCCATCAAGCTACTACTCTTACGAAAAAAATCGAACAAATTGGGGGAACTTCTATTGAAATTCCCCTCATTGAAATTAAGCGTAGCCAGCCAAATATAAGCCTTAAATCTGTTATTCAAGATTTCTCGTCGGATGACTGGATTGTTTTTACGAGTAAAAATGGGATTTCATTTTTTTTCGAACATTTGTCTGAAGAAAAACTTCGAATTGATTACCTTTCTCATGTCAATATAGCGGTTGTTGGAGAAAAAACGAAAAAAACTGCGGAAAAATATCAATTAAATGTTAAGGCTTGTCCGTCAAATTATACTGCTGAATCATTAAAAGATGAGCTTATTGAAAAGGTGAAAAAAGACAGTAAAATACTCATTGTTAGAGGAAATTTAGCAAGACCAACATTAAGAGAGGGATTAAAAGAAATAGGGTTTTCTATTATTGATTTTATTGCGTATGAAACAAAGCATATAATACATAATGAGGATTTATTACAAAAGCTTATAAGAAATAAGCAATTGGACTTTATTACATTTACAAGCAGTTCTACCGTTGAGAGCTTTATTTCTTTTATCAATAATTATAATCTTAATGAATTTTTGAAAGACTTCGTTTTTGTCTCCATTGGATCTGTAACTGCTAAAACGCTATCATCTTATGGATTAAAGCCTGTATTAACACCAGACAAATTTACGATTGACGGTATGATTGATGTAATGTGCGCGTTTGTGATGAATGAAAAAGGGAGGAATTATACATGAACCTACAATTTTCTCGTCACCGTCGTTTACGTACTAGTGCCAATATGCGTGCACTTGTACGTGAAACCCATTTAAGAAAAGAGGATTTAATATATCCTATTTTTGTTGTTGAAGGTGAAAATAAACGAAATCCTGTTCCATCGATGCCAGGTGTGTACCAGCTTTCTTTAGACTTACTAAAAGAAGAAATGAAAGAAGTTGTTTCGTTAGGTATTAAATCCGTTATTTTATTTGGTGTCCCTAGTGAAAAAGATGAATTAGGATCTGAAGCTTATCATGAATGTGGAATTGTTCAACGGGCTATTAAACAAGTTAAAGAAGAATACCCTGAGCTTGTTGTGATTGCAGATACTTGTTTATGTCAGTATACGAGCCATGGCCATTGCGGTATTGTAGAAAATGGTGAAATATTGAATGACCCTTCCCTTGAATTATTAGCGAAAACAGCTGTAAGTCAAGCAAAGGCTGGTGCTGATATTATTGCACCTTCTAATATGATGGATGGATTTGTTGCATCAATTCGACAAGAGCTCGATGAGGCAGGTTTTCAACATGTGCCGATTATGTCCTATGCAGTAAAATATGCGAGCGCTTTTTATGGACCGTTTAGAGATGCAGCTCATAGCTCACCACAGTTTGGAGATCGCAAAACTTATCAAATGGACCCAGCAAATCGATTAGAAGCATTAAGAGAGGCTGAATCAGATGTTTTAGAAGGGGCTGACTTCTTAATTGTAAAACCTGCATTAGCTTATTTGGATATTATTCGGGATGTTAAAAATAACTTTAACACTCCTGTTGTCGCCTATAATGTAAGTGGCGAATACTCTATGATCAAAGCAGCTAGTGAAAATGGCTGGATTAACGAAAAGGAAACTGTTTTAGAAATGTTAACTGGAATGAAGCGTGCTGGAGTAGACTTAATTATAACTTATTTTGCAAAAGATGTTGCACGTTGGCTTCAGGATAACGAATGAAACCTTCATGAAAAGGGGTAGAGAAAGTGAGACAATATGTTCAATCAATAACAGCATTTCAAAAAGCAAAGGAATTAATGCCTGGTGGAGTTAATAGTCCTGTTCGGGCCTTCAAATCTGTTGATATGGATCCTATTTTTATTGAAAAAGGGAAAGGCTCGAAAATATATGATATTGATGGAAATGAGTATATTGATTACGTCCTTTCATGGGGACCGTTAATTCTAGGTCATGCAAACGATCAAGTAGTTGAAGCTTTAAAAAAGGTTGCTGAGAATGGGACAAGCTTCGGTGCGCCTACACTGATTGAAAATAAACTAGCAGAGCTTGTTATTGAGCGTGTACCTTCAATTGAAGTCGTAAGAATGGTAAATTCAGGTACAGAAGCAACGATGAGTGCACTTAGATTGGCTCGGGGATATACTGGAAGAGATAAAATTTTAAAATTTGAAGGATGTTACCATGGACACGGAGATTCCCTTTTAATTAAAGCAGGTTCAGGTGTAGCCACTCTTGGTTTACCTGACAGCCCAGGAGTTCCAGAAAGTGTTGCCTTAAATACGATTACCGTTCCATATAATGACTTAGAAAGTGTTCAATATGCCTTTGAACAATTTGGAGAAGAAATTGCAGGTGTAATTGTAGAACCTGTAGCTGGAAATATGGGCGTTGTTCCACCAAATCCAGGCTTTTTACAAGAGCTTCGTCGTATTACAAAGGAGTATGGATCACTTCTAATTTTTGATGAAGTTATGACTGGCTTCCGAGTCGATTATCATTGTGCCCAAGGCTATTTTGATGTAACACCAGATTTAACTTGTTTAGGAAAGGTAATTGGTGGTGGGCTTCCTGTAGGTGCTTATGGTGGTAAGGCAGAAATTATGGAAAAGGTAGCGCCTAGTGGACCGATTTATCAAGCGGGTACTTTATCTGGTAATCCATTGGCAATGACTGCCGGATATGAAACGCTTATTCAGCTAACATCAGAAACATATACTGAATTTAGACGTAAAGCGGATCGATTAGAAGAAGGATTAAAGAATGCTGCGGAAAAATATGACGTACCTCTTACAGTAAATCGAGCGGGATCAATGATTGGTGCATTCTTTAGTGATCAAAAAGTTGTCAACTATGAAACAGCTAAACAATCAGACTTAGAGTTTTTTGCAAATTTTTATCGTGAAATGGCAAATGAAGGTGTTTACTTACCACCTTCTCAATTTGAAGGATTATTCTTATCAACAGCTCATTCTGATGAAGATATCGAAAAAACAATCGCTGCTTGTGAAAATGCATTTTCTCGATTAAAAGCGTAAAAAAAGAGAATGTCTTACAAGGGTTTCAGTTCCCTTGTTTGACATTCTCTTTTTTAATTCAATTTGACAAATGACATATTTTCTCCTTTTTCTTCATACACCTGTAATGTCATCGTAAATTTGGTGTATTGAAAGGAGGATGTCCATTTGCCACAAGATCAGTCATATCTTCGTTTTTCAGTAGAAGAATCAGTTTGGTTTCAAACAGGACAGCAAGTTGCTGAGCTTTTATCCATTTCTTTAGAGCCTAATATTAGTATTCGTGAGCACGATCAATATGTATCGATAAAAGGTGCATTACAGCTTTCAGGTGAATATAAGATGGAAGAAGTGAACGAGGAAATAAATGATGACCCCATTCAATTTACGGGGGCAAGATTCGTTCATGAAGTAGAAACAAGAGAGGATGGGATTTCTGAACTATTTCATAAGTTTCCTGTCGATATAACCATTCCTCGAAATCGAGTAACGAACCTAGAGGATATTTATGTTATAGTTGAATCATTTGATTATGATTTTCCTGAAGAAAGATGCTTAAAGCTTATTGCAGACCTAGCCATCATTGGCATAAATGAAGAACAGTCTACTTTTGCTAATGAAGTGGACGAGGTCAACCGTTTGGAGGAAGAAGATCAAACACATCAAGAAGACTATAACGATAATGAAACGGTGACGTTTGATCCTTTTGATCATGAGGATGATGACAATAAAGAATACGTTTATTTCAAAGAAGATGTAGAAGATAAATCTAATCAAGAGCCAGAACTATTACATCGCTTTGAACAGGCAGATTATGCTGATGATGGTCAAGAAGCAACGAGTGAAACATTATCGAATATCTTTTTACAGAATGAAGAAGAAGATAGTCAAGAATATTCATCTTATACTATTGAAGCCAAACAAGAAAGTGAACATCATGACCATGAGGAAAAATTATCGATCGATGAGAATTTCCGTCAAAAGCATCAAGCTAAAAAACAAGAAGAAGATCCCCCTGAAAAAGTACGAAAGAATGACAATGCTCTTTATTTAACGAAATTGTTTACTAGAGATGATGAAGAAGAATTTATGAAGCTAAAAATGTGTATTGTTCAACAAGGTGAAACCATTGATGAAATTTGTGAAAGGTATGATATACCTTTGCAGCAATTAATACGTATTAATAATCTTGGTGCTGATCCATCCGTGTATGAAGGACAAATATTATATATACCAAATTATATAAAGCATTAAAGCTTTATTAAAAACAGCTCAAAAATGGTTCGAGCTGTTTTTTCTTCTAGATAGTTTTTTTGAAAAGAGAGTGAGGGTATTGGAAAATGAAGCTTTATTTTCTGTATTAAAACAATATGGAATATTACCACAATATATGGAAGCAATATCAAAGAAAGTGCATAAAGTTTATACAAATAAAGGAACTTATGCGTTAAAAAAAATAAATGGTAGTCATGCTCAAACATTGATATCAAATATACAGCTTTTGTCACAGTCACGCTATAAATCATTTGTTCCAATATATCAAACAATAAATCAAGAATGGCTCGCTAAAAAAGACGATGATTTTTATTATTTAATGCCATGGGTCGAAAATGAAAAAAGACCAGATATGGATGACTTTTATAGCCAATTCTTTCATGAATTAGGTAATCTTCACTTTCAAACAAAAAAAGAGTGGATGCTTGATGAGAGTATTTATGAAAATCAATTTGCCTTCATGTTAAATCGTTTCGAAAAAGAAGAACAATTATTAGAAAAATTTTTGGAGAGGTGCGAAAAAAATTGGTATATGTCTCCATTTGAATTACAAGCAGCAATGTATATGAATGAAACGATTCAAGCATTACAATTTGCTAAAAGGGAACTTAATGAGTGGTATGAAAAAATAAAGGAAGCGCCTGTCGCTCGAATTGTATTAAATCACGGGAACTTGAAAAATTCACACTTCATCGTTAATGAGGATAAAAAACCATTTCTTATTAACTTTGAACGTTCCTATTATGCAACCCCCATTCAAGATTTAATTATTTTTTATCAGAAGCGACTTACATGTCAACCTTTTGAATGTAGACAATGTCTTGAGTGGTTGATGTCTTATCAAAATAGATTTCCATTAACAGAAGCAGAAAGAAAGCTTTTTTTAAGCTATCTAGCTTATCCATCAGCCATCATTAAAATGATTTATCAATATGAGAAAAAATCTAATGAATATACAGAATTAGAATATTGTCAAAGACTACTTCGAAGATATTGGCAAATGAAAAATATTGAATATGTAGTCATGAGATGGATAGAAGCCGAGAATCATGAAAAAGCTAAAAATAATCCCCCTTCATCATAATATCAATATGAAGGGGGATTAAAACCATTCCAAATGGATTGATATTGTCAAAACAACTAAAATGGCTAAAAGAAATACATCAAATGTAGTTGGGAAAAATAATGTGCGAATTCCTTGAAAAATGGCGAGCGGTAAAGCAAATTGTTCTAAAATGGCTTTAAAATTTCGAAGCCAAGGTGGAAGTGAATATCGGTTAAATCGTTTTTTCATAAACTGAATCCTCCACATTTATTGCTTACCGTATTCTATGCTTTAGAATATTTGATTGTGCACTAATATTCTGTATAATATAAAAGAAAATTGGTTAAGATGATTGACGAAAAAAATCTTTTTTTAGTAGTATATATCATAGAATTTCATATCGTTTAAAACATGCGTTGAAGGGGAAGAGTACAGCGAAGTTCACCTTTCAGAGAGGGAAATCATTTGGTGGGAGATTTCCCAGGATGTCTCGTTGGAAAGTCACCCTGGAGCAGCTTTCTTGAACAATGGTTTCAAGCATTCAGTAAAGAAAGCCGGGTCAAACCGTTATCCTAATGAGCGCATAGGGAAAATTGTTATTCCCCTATGAAAAAAGGTGGTACCGCGAAAAGTCTCTCCTTTCGTCCTTTTTGGATGAAAGGAGTTTTTTATTTTCGGAAAGAAAGGGAGGATAAAATATGGAAACAAGAGAAACAACAATGCCAACTAAATATGATCCCAAATCAGTTGAAAAAGATAAATATGACTTTTGGTTAAATGGAAAATTTTTCGAAGCAAAAGATGATGAAAACAAAGATCCTTATACAATTGTAATTCCACCACCAAACGTTACAGGTAAGCTCCACCTTGGTCATGCTTGGGATACAACGCTTCAAGATATTATTACTCGAATGAAGCGTATGCAAGGATATGATGTATTATGGCTTCCTGGTATGGATCATGCAGGAATTGCAACACAGGCTAAGGTAGAAGCAAAGCTTCGAGAAGAAGGGAAATCACGTTATGACCTTGGACGTGAAAAATTTATAGAGGAAACGTGGAAATGGAAAGAAGAATATGCTAGTCATATTCGTAAACAATGGGCAAAGCTTGGTTTAGGACTTGATTACTCTCGTGAACGATTCACATTGGATGAAGGGCTTTCCAAAGCAGTTCGTGAAGTGTTCGTTTCGCTTTATAAAAAAGGTCTTATTTATCGTGGAGAGTATATTATTAACTGGGATCCAGAAACAAAAACTGCTCTTTCTGATATAGAGGTTATTTACAAGGAAGTAAAAGGTGCTCTTTATCATATGCGCTATCCATTAGTAGATGGTTCTGGTCATATTGAAGTTGCAACGACACGCCCAGAAACAATGTTAGGGGATACTGCAGTAGCAGTTCACCCAGAAGATGAACGTTATAAGCATTTAATTGGAAAGAAAGTGAAGCTTCCGATTACAGGAAGAGAAATTCCAATTGTAGCTGATGAATATGTTGATATGGAGTTTGGTTCTGGAGCGGTGAAAATTACACCAGCACATGACCCTAATGACTTTGAAATCGGTAATCGCCATCAACTAGAGCGTATTTTAGTCATGAATGAAGATGGCACAATGAATGAAAAAGCAGGCAAATATAAAGGAATGGATCGATTTGAATGTAGAAAACAAATAGTCAAAGATCTACAGGATGAAGGTGTTTTATTTAAAATTGAAGAGCATGTTCATTCGGTTGGTCACAGTGAACGAAGTGGGGCAGTAGTTGAACCATATCTTTCTACACAATGGTTTGTTAAAATGAAGCCGCTAGCAGAAGCAGCAATTAATCTTCAAAGATCAGAAGGAAAAGTAAATTTTGTTCCTGAACGATTTGAAAAAACGTATTTACATTGGATGGAAAACATTCGTGACTGGTGCATTTCCCGTCAGCTTTGGTGGGGACATCGAATCCCAGCTTGGTACCATAAGGAAACAGGAGAAGTATATGTTGACCATGAACCACCAAAGGACATTGAAAATTGGGAACAAGACAATGATGTATTAGATACTTGGTTCAGCTCAGCATTGTGGCCTTTCTCAACAATGGGTTGGCCGGATACAAATAAAAGTGATTATAAACGTTATTATCCGACAGATGTTCTTGTAACGGGTTACGACATTATCTTCTTCTGGGTATCACGTATGATTTTCCAAGGACTTGAGTTTACAGGAAAACGTCCATTTAAAGATGTATTAATTCATGGTCTTGTACGTGATGCAGAAGGACGCAAAATGAGTAAATCATTAGGAAATGGCGTAGATCCAATGGATGTTATTGATCAATATGGTGCGGATTCACTACGCTATTTCTTAGCAACAGGAAGCTCTCCAGGTCAAGATTTACGCTTTAGCTTTGAAAAGGTTGAGGCTGTTTGGAACTTTGCGAATAAAATTTGGAATGCATCTCGCTTTGCTCTCATGAATATGGGAGATATGAAATACGAAGATATCGATTTAACTGGTAAAAAATCGGTTGCAGATAAATGGATTTTAACTCGATTAAATGAAACGATTGAAAGTGTTACAAAGCTTGCTGAAAGATATGAATTTGGTGAAGTTGGACGAGTTCTGTATAACTTTATATGGGATGACTTCTGCGATTGGTATATTGAAATGGCAAAGCTCCCACTTTATGGTGATAATGAGGAAGAAAAGAAAACAACTCGTTCCATCCTTGCATATGTACTGGATCAAACAATGCGCTTATTACATCCATTTATGCCATTTATCACAGAGGAAATTTGGCAAAACCTACCTCATAAAGGGGAATCTATTACAGTAGCAGAATGGCCAAAGGCTCGTCCAGAATTAACATTTACGGAAGCTTCAAATGAAATGAAGCTATTAGTTGAAGTCATTCGCGCAGTTCGTAACATTCGTGCTGAAGTGAACACGCCGATGAAAAAGGCTATAAACATTCAAATTAAAGCAAATAATGGCACTATTAAAGAACAGCTTGAGAGAAATAAAGAATATTTAATTCGTTTCTTAAATCCTAGTGAATTAATCATTGAAACAGAACTAAAAGCACCAGAAAAAGCGATGACAGCTGTTGTAAGTGGTGCAGAGCTGTTCTTACCAATTGAAGGACTAATTAATATTGAAGAGGAAATTAAACGCCTAGAAAAAGAATTAGAAAAATGGAATAAAGAAGTTGAGCGTGTTCAGAAGAAGCTATCCAATGAAGGCTTTATTAAGAAAGCACCACAGCATGTAGTAGAGGAAGAAAAAGCGAAAGAAAAAGATTACTTAGAAAAACGTGAAGCGGTCTTAAAACGTATTGAAGAATTAAAAGGGTAATATTAAATGAGGCTGTCTAAAATAAAAGGTTCTGACTATACAATATAACGTATCGGTTTTATTCGTTCGTGTGGTCAGCCCTTAGGAGACAGCCTCTTTCTAAAGCTTATCGATTGGGGAAGGGGGACAAAAAATGTTTACATCATACGATGAAGCAAGAAGTTGGTTACATTCCCGTTTAAAATTCGGAGTCAAACCAGGTTTAGAGAGAATGCTATACATGATGGAAAAGCTTGGACATCCTGAAAGAATACCCAAATATATTCATGTTGCTGGAACAAATGGAAAAGGCTCAACCATCATTTTCTTAAAAGAAGTATTACAAGATGCTGAATATAAAGTTGGTACATTTACCTCCCCATATATTGAAACATTTAATGAACGTATTAGTATGGATGGAACTCCAATATCTGATGAAGAGTTTATACATCTAGCAAATGCTATTAAGCCTGTTGTAGAGGAAGTAGAAAAAACGGAACTTGGGGCTCCAACTGAGTTTGAAATTATTACAGCAATGGCTTTTTATTACTTTGGAAAAATAAATATTCCTGATATTGTTCTTTTAGAAACAGGCCTTGGTGGATTATTTGATTCAACAAACATCATATCTCCGCTAATCTCGATTATTACAAATATTGGACATGATCATATGGGGATTTTAGGGGAAACGATTGAGGAAATTACAGCTCAAAAGGCAGGAATTATTAAAAGTGGAGTTCCAGTCATATCAGCAGTAGAACAAGAGTCAGCTCAACAAGTGATTGAAGATGTGGCCAAATCAAAAAAAGCAAAGCATTATTTACTTGGTCGAGATTTTTATAAACAAAAAGATAACCAATTAATCGTTAAAACACCTTTTAAGAGATACAATGATTTATTCATTTCAATGAAAGGGCCACATCAAGAGAAAAATGCAACATTAGCCGTAATGGCTTTAGACTATTTAAAAGTTTATTACTCTTTTATGATTGAAGAAGAAAATATAATTTCAGGTTTGAAAAAAGCTCATTGGCCTGGTAGGTTTGAAGAGCTCTCTCAAAAACCGTCAATCATTATTGATGGAGCCCACAATATAGAGGGAATAAAAGCGTTAAGGGAAACGATTGAAGTCCACTACCCCAATAAAAAAACCTTTATTCTATTCTCAGCCTTACGAGATAAAAGCGTTCAAGAAATGATTGATGAGCTTTCAACTTTTGCTTTTGAAATGACATTTACTACATTTGACTTTAATCGGGCTTTATCAGCTAAAGAAATGTACAACATAGCACAAATCAAAAATAAGCATTATAAAGAAGATTGGAAAGAAGCATTTCATCAAATAAAAGAACAGCTTGGTGAAGAGGATGTATTTCTAATTACTGGTTCGTTATATTTTATTTCAGAAGTTCGAAAATATATTTTGGAAATGGAGTAGAGACTGTAAAAAAAAGCAGTCTCTTTTTTTATATGCAAAAAGTACCAAATAGTGTTATTCAAGTACCAAGCCCATCCTCAATGTCACAATTTGTAGAAAACAATCTCCATTAAAACGACAAATGTCTTGTCTTTTTTTTCATAATCTATGTTAGGATTATTGGTAATATTAAGCGTCGTCTTATGAAGGTGGTGTCATTTTGGACGAACAGTCAACGAAAAAAATAGTGATTAAAATCAATGGAAAAACACGTGAAATTGAAGAGGAAAAGCAGGTGGAGAATGACCAAGATAAGTTAAAAGTTTCAAGCTGGGAGGAAAAGCTTAAGGCGGAAAAAGAGTTAGCTGCTTCACATGAAAAAATGGACCGTGAAGAAGAATTTCCTTGGGTTTTACCGGATGATCCAAAAGTGGTCATTCCAATGAAAAAAGACAAGAAAAAAATAACGAAAGTAAAACAAAACCCGTCAACTACGGTCATTGGCTTATATAAAAAAATAATCTTTATCGTTTCATTAGCAATTGTAATTGGAATTAGCTTTGGAATGTTTGCCATTCATTTACTATCAAAGGATACTTCATCTGTTCCAGCTCAAGTGGTGTTACAAGATGAAACGAACACAGTTGATGAAAAAAATTCAAATGAAACTACTAATTCAAACTCTCAAGCACCCTCTTATTCCTTAAATTTATATGTAATTCAAACCGGTAAATTTACAAATAAAAATGGAGCAGAATTGACCGTTTCAAACATAAGAGAGAGGGGATTTCCTGCTGAAATATTTGAAGCGAAAGGATCCTATTATGTTTTTATTGGAGTGACTCATAATCAATCAGATGCGAAAAGGTTAAGGGATATTTTTGAAGAAGAACAAATTGAGACATATGATAAACCTATTAATTTTAAGCTGTCATCCAAAACTCCTGAGGATACAAAAAAAATTGTGGAAGACTTAGTGGAAATTTCTTCTATGTCCATCATGTCCGGTTCTATTAATAAACAGAACTTAAATAACTTGAAAAAGCAAAACTTAGAAAATATCCATTCATCTCTTCAGTCAGCTATTGAACTATTAGGCAATTCTTCACTAACGAAAGAACAAATATGGGATGTTCAGCAAAGTATTTTACAATTTTTATCCTCAGAAGGGAAAATTGAATAATTCCGATTCTATACTAAATTCACCAATAAAAATCTTGTTTTTTGATTATAAATGAAATAATAGGCGGGAAAATAAAAGCAAAAATTAAATTTTCCAACATTGTGAAATAGTGAAGCGTTTGATATGATACAAAATGTATCTTCCTATTTTCTGAATTTGAAAGGAGACAGTATATGCCTCTACTAGTACTTGCATCTCAATCTCCGCGCAGAAAAGAACTTCTTAAGCGTTTAAATGTCCCATTTGAAGTGATAGGAAGTGATATTGAAGAGAAATTTGACTTGAATCTTTCACCAGATCAAGTTGCACAGTCCCTAGCCTTTCAAAAAGCCTCTCATATTGCGAAAAAATACCCTAATGCACAAGTTATTGGTGCAGATACGATCGTCGTCTATGAGAATCAAATTTTAGGTAAACCACATGATGAAAATGAAGCCTTTCAAATGATTTCAATGTTATCAGGAAATACTCATCATGTTATAACCGGTGTTTCAATCATAAATAGTGAAAATCAGGTTACTTTTTATGAGAAAACGGAAGTGACATTTTGGCCATTATCTGAAGATGAAATTAAATCATATATCCAAACAGGTGAACCGTATGATAAAGCTGGCTCTTACGGTATCCAAGGACTTGGCTCCCTTTTTGTCAAAGAAATAAAAGGTGATTATTTTAACGTTGTTGGTTTACCTATTGCAAGATTGTATCGAGAATTAAAAAAATTAAATTTTCCACTTTCATTATGATACTGGAAGGGAAGTGATGAAAGGATAAGGAGGAATATGAATGACATTAAATTCATTATCCATTCGTGACTTCCCACAAGACGAACGACCAAGAGAAAGAATGATGAATGAAGGGCCTGAGAGCCTATCTAATCACGAGCTTTTAGCTATATTACTTCGTACAGGAACGAAAAATGAATCGGTTATACACTTAGCAAATAAGCTTTTAAAACAATTTGATGGTCTAAGAATGCTAAAGGATGCCTCAATAGAAGAAATAACTAGTATCCCGGGGATTGGTACGGCAAAAGCTGTTCAAGTAATGGCAGCGATCGAACTAGGAAGAAGAATTCATCAATTAACCTTTCAAGAAAGGTATATGATTCGATCACCAAAGGATGCTGCCAATTATGTCATGGAAGAAATGCGCTTTCTAACTCAAGAGCATTTCGTTTGTGTATAGTTTATATAAATACAAAAAAAAGTACACAAAGGTACTCAATAAAAGTTAACATCCAATATCTTAACGTTTCCTTCGTTCTTTTCAAACTGTATACTCTCAATAAAAGTATTAACAAATTGCTTCTTTTCTAGCGGAGATAAATAAGACCAGTTTACATTTAAATTATTAATAATATCTTTCATTTTCTCGATGTCAAATTCTTGTTGTTGTGTTGGTTGAACGGCATCGAGTTTTGTTTTGATTTCTTCATACATTTGTTTAGTTTCCCTCATTCGTTGTGAAAACTCTTCATCTGTTATTAAATCATTTGACCACGCCTTTTGATATTTCTCACGCTGTCTTTCTATTTTTTTGAGCTGTGCTGTTAGTTGGTCAACTTCTTGTTTCGAATTATCTTCAATTTCAGGGATATGGTCAAACTTTATTGAATCAAAGTACTTTAATAGAGCTCGTTCTATTTTCTTTTCGCTGACTGCAATCGCTTTCCTTTTATTTAATACACATGCTTGGCAACGATAGTGATTACTTTCAACAATCTTATTATCGCGTTTTCGATAATACTTTGAACGTTCACTGGATAAACGATTCCCACATTGAGGACATATAATTTTCATTTGGAATAAAAAAATGCTATAGGTTTCACGTTTTTTGAAGTTTTGTCTACTCTCTAGTACCTTTAGAAGATGCTGATACTCTTCTTTTGTTATAATCCCTTCATGAGCCCCTTCAATAATTTCATCTCTCCATTTAACAGCACCATACAGAGCTGGATTTTTGAGAATATCTAATATACTCGCGATATGCCACTTATAACCTCTAATAGGTGGTATTCCACTGTTATCCATGTAGTGAGCCAATCTCCTTATTGAATATCCCTCTTTGACCTTTTCAATCATATCAAGCAAAACAGTTTTTTCATCCTCATTTATAACTAACCGGTCATTCGGTCCTTTATCAAACCCAAATGGAGCTTTAGCACTGTATTGTCCTTGTCTAGCTTTTTCAATTTGCCCCATTCGAACACGTTCTCCCAGGTTTTCACGTTCCCACTGTGCCATAGCAGCAACGAGAGTAATAAATAATCTCCCTATTGCTGTTGAAGTGTCATAAACCTCTGTAGCTGACTTAAACGTACAATTATGTTTCTCAAATAACTCTAAAAGCTTGTACAAATCAACCACCGAACGAGTAAGGCGATCTAAACGATATACAAGAACTGTATGTATTAGACCTTCTTTAATGTGTTGAATCATTTGTTGCAGTTGTGGACGGTTAGTGTCTTTTGCTGAAATACCTTCATCAACATAAAATTTGTAGTCACTCCAGTCCTGGACTTGGCAGTATGCTTTTAGTTTTTCTCGTTGAGCAGAGATCGAATATCCTTCTTTTGCTTGTTCTTCGGTTGAAACTCGGATATAGATAGCTACTGTCATTCAACTACCTCCTAAAAAACGAGAATATATGTTCGTTTTTGTGGTATTTAAAAAACCCAAAAATGGGTTTTTTAAACATTTTGTTTTTGATTTTGTGTAAAATATTGAAATTTTATCGAAGTTGTATTAATAAGCTCTAACTAGCATTTGTTTGAGGTTTAATATCTTTAATGGTTTTTGAATACAGTTGTTGGATTGCTAATTCTCTATTATATATTTCCTCTTCAATATTATTAATTATTGATTTTAGACTTATTAGCTTATTATCTTGATTAAAAGTATAAATAAATACAGCAAGTTCTCCAGTTTCTATATAACATTTAGTTATACCCTGTATAAAATTATTTTCTTTCTTAAAGTCAACAGAGATATAATGTGGTAATTTAACGTTGTCTAATAATTCATAAGGAGTTAATTTTGGACCGTAAATTTCATCATAAAGACGTTCTAATTTTTCATACATATTATTCACCTCTATAAAATTTATTCATAACCGCACGGAGATGGTATTCGATTTCATAAACATGAGATATTGCACGATCATAATCATCTAACTTCCAGTCACTTCTACTATCACCAATATGATGTTTTAATGATATATTAAAGTAATGTCCTAGTAAAGCACCATTATTCTTTGAAAGTTTATATAAAAATAAATATTTTTTAGGGAGTATAAATTTGTTTATTATCAAATCTTTACCATCAAGGTCTAAATTAAAGTCTACCAACAATTGAGGGATTAAATCCTCTCTTATTAGTTTATCTAATTCCTTTTTCTTTCTTTTAAGATATAGGTCTGGTCGCAAAAATCGTTCTTTATCATGAGCTTTTAAACTTTGTTGATATAAACTTCTAGCTTTTTCTTCAGAAATATCTAATAGTTTTTGAAGCTCATTTATCTTATTTTTTTCTTCTTCTATTTTTTGTTTCCGTATTTTTAATAATTCACTTTCAATAAAAGCATCCCTCTCTGTAGAATAGTCTTCTGACTCTTTAACAGAACCAAAAGAAATATCTCTTGGAGATCTATCAGCTGGATCTATAGGAAAATCAGTCTTTATCTTTTTAATAATGTCCCTCTTTTTAACTTCTTTTTTATAATAGTTCCATAATTCATCTAATCCTAATTCTTTATGATGTATAGCTGCAGCAATATTATCTTCTTCAGATAAATTTCCATTTACATCACTTTCTGATATCGAACGTAAAACACGACCTATAAATTGTGCATATGGGAGTAAAGATTTAAAAGGACGAAATATAGCAGCAATAGATAAAAATTTATGGTCATATCCTTCACCAAGCATTGCAACGTTAATTACTACTTCAACTTCATTTTGTTCTATTTTTCTAAATTCATTTTCTCTCTCGTGTTTTTCTAATTCGCTATGAACGATCGAACATTTATATCCTTTTTCCTCATATAACTCTTTTATTTGTTCTGCGTGCCATATGCTACATGCAACAGCAATTATTTTATGTGGATTATTTGTTTTCTCCTTTTTTTCTTTCAAAAATTTAATCGATTGCTCAACAATACTCATATTACTTTCTTTAGATAAAGCAACTGATCTTTGTATCCATTCCTCATCCTTTAATCCCATTTCTCTTATTTCATTTAATGTATATAACTTTTCAGAATTTTGATCGAGAGTTAGGTATATTTTTCCCGGAATATAATCGATTTTTTCTAAACTCTTTATATAGCCATATGCCATAGCTTTCCCTAAACTGTATGTATAAATTTCTTTACCTTCAATTTTTTTACCATCACTTCGAAATGGTGTACCAGTAACCTTTAAAACTTTAGCATTATTAAAGTACGACAAAGCTCTTTTCCAAGTATTAGCCTCTGAATGGTGTGCCTCATCGATAATAATAAAGTCAAAAAAGTCTGAAGGTACTCTTCTTAAAAGAGAAGAATCTAGCCTTTCTTGTAATTTATGAACATTAAGAATAATAATATCTGCACTATTTAAAACTTCATCAGTTATACTCTTTTCATATTCAATAACAGATGGAAGTTCATCGTAATTCTCGAATACTCTAGTAAATAACCAAAAGTTTTTTGAATAAAGGGGATCTAAAGAGCCTAGGACTGAGTCTCTAATAACAGTTTGGGGAGTAATAATTAATACTCTCCCTGCTGAAATCCCATAAGGTGCAATACCCATTAATCCAGTTTTTCCAGTACCAGTTGGAAGAACTACTAAAGCGTGTTCTGTATTTTTTCTTTCAACAAAATGCTCAAAAATTTTTTCATACGCTTCAATCTGTGGTTCTCTCAAATTCGTATTTTCGATTATGTTAGCGTTAGCTGACATAAAGTATGACATTATTTATTCCTCCTTATAAACTACTGTATTTTTAGTTACATATCCACTCAATACTCCCAACTCTACCTTTAACCTTCGCAAAGGCATCGACCCTGCGGTTAAAAATCAGCTCCAATCGATATTGGGCAAATTTCTCTGTAACCAAGAAATAATCCGCAATATCAGAGATAACGACCATCTGATCAGCGGCAGCAACATAAACATCTTCCAAGTACTTTGATGGCATCAACAAATAAGCAGACATCCGTTTCGCTTGATTCTCAGTTTTGGCTATGAAACTATGATTCATGTTCAACTGAGATATATGGTGAGCATATATATGGCAGAATTCCTCGGCAAGAAGTAATTTCTTTTCAATAGCATCTAAACCTGGACGTAAATAGATAACTCCCCGCCGTCCTTTTTGTCCTGCAATAGAAAATGCCTTTAATCCATCATCGACATCTTCATCCAGAAAAGGCTTGTCCAATGGCATGATTTTTATGCCGTACCGCCAGCATATTTCATACATGTCGATTTCATCTGGGTACTGATAATTAAAGTGGGAGAGGACCTTGTTGGCCCGTTTTTCCCAGTAATCGTTATTCGTTTCAGGTAAAATATCTTTTAATAACATAAATGTCATCCCCATTGATGTAACAATAATAAAATTCTATAATATAAAATTAATCCAAAAACCTAAAAGAGAAACTACAGACAATAAAAACATAATTTGTGTAAAACATCCTACAGAAGTTTCTGCCTTTACGTTATTTTTAGAACTTTTATTATCAGTTGAATCGGTAATATGAAAGTCTAGAAACCTTAAGTTATATTTCTTTTCTATTACACTTTTATCAATATTTCTATATGCTTTGTTAATTGCTTCCGAAATAAATTCAACTTGGTCATCAAAAGAAGCTAACAAACATTGAAATGCAGTTTCTTGATCCAGATAATGAAAAGGGAGGATCTTATTTATTTTAATCCAAGAATTCCTAAATTCATCTCGTAACTGATTTTTATCGATTTCAAGAATATTCATTATTCTTAATATATTGTCTCCCGTATTAGGGGATATAAATATATATTCAGGGGTGCTAATATAATCACCGTTATTCAATCCACTTAGCTCAACAATAAAAATTTGCAAATAATAATTTAACGATTCTCTATACTTTTTCTCTTTATATAATTGAGAAGCCATATTTCTCATTACAATACACAGTAAACCGTATTTTCGTTCAAGTTGATATTTTGCAAATGCTTCAGCAAATAATGCCCATGAAATGTCATTATTAGATGGTCTATTTCTTCTATTTTTCATATAATGAATCGCAGTTGCAGGATTATATATTCCTTCTTTAGAACCATTTTTGTGAGCGGGAACTATAAAGTAAAATTCATTTAATACTTCATTTCCTTTGTCTGAAATTTTTATTGTTGGATTTTTTATATATTCCTTATATTTATCAGGAGACAAATTATCAATAACTCGATTAATTAATTCTTTTTTTGTTCCTGAAACCTTTAAATTATTAGTTTTAAGTATCTCTTTTAATTGATTTACTTTTAAAGATGGAAGAGATTCTTTCAGGGTAGCTTCAGATAAATAACCATCTTTAAGTAGTCTTTTTAATGATCTTGAAGCATCTATTCCATATGTGTACTGAAAATAACCAGGGAAGGTACTATTGATACTTTTACCGTTTATCTAATCCAAAAGTACTACTTCTCCTGGATAAAGACCATTGGGTAATTTTTTAAGATAAATTGGATGGATATTTTCAGGTAAGTCAGTAGATAACATCGTTTCCCTTCCCTTCTAGCTAATTTTCATTAAGTGAATTACTCAACAGGTATATATTTTGCAGGAGTTGAACTATCAATAATGTACCCATCATTAAGATAAGTAACATATTCAGGAACACCGTGGCCAGAAGTGTTACTGATAATGGTATTTACAAACAATTGACCACTTGAATCATAGACTACGAAGTTACTTCCACGCCCAATAGGAACTACTTTATATCGTCCTGCTGGAATGTCTTGACCGACTATGAACTGACCTGCACTCAATTCTTTTGGTGCTTCTTCTTTTTCCTTAATTTGTCCAGTAACTTTTGCTAATTCAGCATTTTTAGAATCAATATCAGCATTAAGCTTTTCTATTTCGGATTTTTTTGAAGATATTTGAGTTTCAAGTTCTTTAATTTCCTCTAACAATTCAACTTTGTTATCAATAATTTTCATAGCTTCGTCAAATGTTTTTTTGTTTTCAGTCACTTCTGCTAAAATATTTTCTTTTTCTTCGGTTTTCTCCTCGATTTCATCATTGAGGTCACTAAGTTCTTTTTCTTTTTCTTTTATTTTTTGTTGCAATTCTTCATACTTCACTTTACCTTCATCTAACGGAACACTTGCAGTACTTTTCCCAACCCCGTAACCCAAAATAAGTATCAATAGACCACAAGCTGTGATTACCCAAACAAATTTTGATTTCAAGTATTCCATATTTACCCCCTATAAAAATAAAAATAGATAAAAATACATTGTAAAATATTACTACTTAAATAGTAAAAAATATATGTTATTGAATTATTTACCTTATGAGGTTCTAATAAAAGACACGATTTTAGCCGTGTCTATAAAGGATTCGATCTTCTTTATATTGTTTTATTTTAATTTATTTAATCTTCCAAGTCTCCAAAACCGTTTCCATACTCTTCGTCATCGTCTTCTAGAAGGATTTTCTTCATTTTGTATAGTTTTATTAATTCCTTTACTTTCTTTTCTGGGTCTGAAGCTAAATCATGGAAAAGCACAGGACTTTTTTTAATTACTTCTAAAATTTTTAATTCTTCTGGAGTTAGCTCTATTTTTTGATCTGCTACAGTAACAGGTTCCTTCGGAGAAGGGTTATCGGTTCTACCCAAAAGATAGTCAGTACTTGTCTCGAGTACATCAGCTAATTTTTGGAGGGTTTCTGTATCAGGTGTTCGGTTTCCATTTTCATAACCAGAAATAGAAACTTTTGTAACATTTACTTTTTCTCCTAATTTACCTTGAGTAAGCTTCTTTTGTTGTCGCAATCTTTTAATTCTTTCACCTAACACCAATACATCACCTCTCTTTCTGAAAATAATTATAAGTTAACAAATAGATAACATAAAGAAGGAAACAATAAGTTAACTAAATAGAAATTATTTCTTAAAAAACACTTGAAAGTTAACTTTTGGTTAATTATAATAAAGTTAACTTCGAGTTAACCAAAAGGTGGTGGAAAGATAATGGCGCTAGAAAAACTTAAACATATTCGTACTACTGAAGGGCTTACTTATCAACAGGTTGCTGATAAAGTAGGCATATCCAAAGAATACTACTGGATGATTGAAAACGGTAAGCGCCGGTTAACCTACGAATTGGCGGTAAAAATCGCAAAAGTTTTTAAAGCGAGTCCTGATTATATTTTTTTGGATAATAAGTTAACTGTAAGTGAACACGGAAACCCAAAAGAAGTTTCGTAAAAGGAGTTTCACCATGAACGACATCGTCGAACTGCTTGAAATCTAATCTAACCACCGCATGGGAGGTGAAGTTATTGAACTGTGAACAAAGGATTGCCAATCTTGAAAAGCACATAGATACAATTAAGCACGGTCAGAAAGAACTACAAATCCTTCTAGGGAAAGACCGTTACGAAAGTGTTGTGAGTGAACTAAAAGAAGTTCTTGAACGTAACGGTCTTGATGAAATTAAGTCAGCTTACTTAATTAATCATCTAAATCAAATTTATCAATTGGAACGAATACGTCTTTGACATCAACTGTAAACAAAGGTTCGTTTCGTTCCTCGTGATACTTACGGAAGTGATAATTAACTTCCCATACAGAACCAAGTGCATGCTTAATCATTTCAGTCATTGTCTCATCAATATTTTTACTGCAATAAGGGCAAGACAATGGAAGTTGTTTCTCAAAAGCGTGCCAAAAAACTTGAAATACATTATCGCAATTTTTACAAGTAATATCAGCCCTAGTTGCCATATACACACCTCCTTCCCGTTTACCAATATTCGACAGGAAGTGAGGAATTCCTTTGAAGGAGTTACACCATGAACATAGCTGAACAACTTCAAAAATCTGAGTTGAAAACTGACATTCTCATTATCGCTCTGAATCTCCAAGATGATGAGCGATATACGAAACAAGATGCTGTCAATGATCTCCTACAGATCATTGAACAACACAACTTATAGGAGGTGGTCGAATGAGCACAACTCAACTTCATGCTTCGCATAAACATGAATCAAGGGGGAATGCGAGCATGAAGGAATATAAATTCGGCAACACGACGGTTGTCATTCACTCCAAATTGGTTCATATGAGTCCAAGTGAACGCAAACAGTGGTATCAAAAAGAATGGGAAAAAGGAAATCCCGTTCTTAAACAAATTGCAAAAGCCGTTATAGATTGTTATCGCAAATGAAAGGAGGATCTTGATGAACCAACCCTCAGAAGAAACAAAACGAAAAATGATCGAGTTCTTCATGAGAACTTCAGTTCCAAGAATACTTGCTGAAATGAAAAAGAAAGAGCAAGAACAAAAAGAAAAGGAGGCCTCTTGATGAATCAGTTACAACCTATTGTTTTAAATGGTCAACGTGTTTTAACGACCTCACAATTAGCTGAAGCTTACGGAACTGAAAACGAAAGAATTCAAATTAACTTCAATCGTAATAAAGATCGGTACAAAGAAGGTAAGCATTTTCATCTGCTTCAAGGTGATGAGCTTAAGAACTTTAAAGCTACTTATCAAATTGATAACCAGCTCAAGTATTCAACTAAGTTATATCTCTGGACAGAAAAAGGAGCTTGGTTACACGCCAAATCCTTGAACACTGATGAAGCATGGGACGCTTACGAAAAGTTAGTTGATGAATATTACAGAATTAAAGAAAATGTCGTTCCATTATCAAAAGAACAAGCCCTAGTAACAGTTTTAAGAACTACAGCAGATTTAGTAGAGCAACAAGATTTAATTGTCAAGGAGCAACATGAAATCAGAAAACTAGTTTCTCAGATTGATAACAAAGTTGAAGAACAAATCACTCTGGACCACGGTGAACAAAGACGTATTCAAAAATGTGTAGCAGCAAGAGTCTATGAACTTTGTGATGATCCTGATCATCGACCCAAGCTTTTCCGTGAGTTATACAGAGAAATCAAAGACAGGTTTGCTGTAGCAAGCTATAGAGATTTAAAACGTCGTGATATGTTACAGGCTATCAACTATATCGAAAACTGGGTGCCAAGAAAGGTTTCTTAATTAAATCATAAATTCATTCCATGTATAGGAAAATATACCAGCGAATACAAAGGGGGAATTAACTTGCAAGCTCAATTTGTAGGAGAGGCTGTTGAACGGCTTCTTGAAGATGAAGATATTCCAGGTGTTCAGTTGGCATGGGATTTGAACATTTCTGAGCAACTGGTTTCCCATTACAAAAACAATCGACGAAAAATGCAACCGGACATAGCTGAACATTCAATAAGAAAACTAGATAATCCTTTTTACATCATGGAGATACTACATAAATTCTCGGATTATTGTTCACCACCAGTATTTCGAGGGAAGTCAGTAGAAGAACACCGATTAGCTTTTGAGGAAGTAACTATAACAGAAGCTTACGAAGCAATCAAAACCCTTGAGGAAGTAAGTCTTGTTAAGTCACCAGCACTGGTGACAAAGGAAGAAAGGCAGCGTATCAAAGATACGATTGGAGAGTTGTTAGATGTTGAAGCGTGGGCTCGAAACTTAGCAGCGATTCTTTGCTCAGAGTACAAAATATCATGGAAAGAAGCGTATAGAAGCAGGATACCGACTTGGAAAGCGAAAGGGTGGATGGAATGAACTCATACGAAGAGCGATATTACAAACAAATGTTGAAAGAAACGGAATGCGTTATGAATCTCAGTCATGAGGTACAAGGTAGGATGATTGATCAAGAATATGACTTGGCAATTGATAGATGTTACGACATGATCCGTTCTTTAAAAAATATGAAAAGAATGAACATGGAAAAAAGAGCTGTAGATATGTTGTGTTACGCTGCGAGAAATGCTCTCAGGGGGCAGAAGTGATGGATGACCTTCATCTTGTTCTAGCATATGTCGGGTTCTTGTTTGTGGTGTTTGGGAGTTTAATAGTTTGGTATTCAATTGAAAAATAAAAAGCAGCTAGCTATTTCCAGAAGCTAACTGCAAGCAATGGTAAAATCATCTGTTCTTATTTTATCACTCTATTAAATTACATGGCAAGGCTCTTGTCCTTGTCAATATGGCTGGGAAGACCCAATCCCCCTTTACCACTCACCCATCCTCCTTCCAACTTCCTGGCCATATTGATGCGGACAAGCATCAGAAAGGAGGAAAGTTATGAGAAAACCTGATACTGAACAACCCGAACACTTCGGTGTAGACCACTTTGGTGGAGAGTTAGTTATTGGAGATGACATAGCCGAAGATCCAAATACAGGAGCCTTAGTTCAACAACGAGATTTACAGAAATATCTTTCTGAAGCATATGGGTTTAAGTTTTATACCGCAAAATAAAAAGCTCACTTAGCGGTGTGAGCTTTGGGAATCCATGGCTAATTTATAGGTTTAATTTCATTCTAATGGATTCCCTCCAAAAATTCAAGGAGGTAGGAATGATGATTGAAATCATGTTTAGTGGAAAGAAGTTTGATCAGGAACGTTTGGAGAAATCAGGCGGCCAAATCACAATTAAGCCAAACGGTATGGTAGTCTTTCAATTCAAAACAAAAGAGCAGTTTGAAAAATATGTTGCACTTGGACGTAAGGGGGTAACGGCATGAGACAAATTCAGTTATTGCAGTTGTCGTTAAAGAACTTCAAGGGTGTTCGTTCATTCACCCTTGAAGCTAAAGGTGAAAATGTACGTGTGTATGGCGACAATGCTACTGGAAAAACAACTCTTTTCGATGCATTTGTGTGGCTCTTGTTCGATAAAGACAGTCAAAATAAAAAAGATTTTGCTATCAAAACTTTAGATAAAAAAGGACAAGCTCTTCATGGTTTAAATCATGAGGTTGAAGCTAGTTTCCTAGTCGATGGTAAACCACTATCTCTAAGAAAAGTTTATAGCGAAAAATGGACGAAGAAACGTGGTTCAGCTGAAAAGCAATTTAGCGGGCATACAACAGATTATTTTATTGATGGTGTTCCAGCAAAGAAAAAAGAATACGATCAAAAAATTTCAGAGATTATTGATGAAGATATTTTCAAACTTCTTACATCCCCGTCTTACTTCAATGAACAACTCCACTGGAAAGATAGACGGGAAATACTACTTGAAGTTGCTGGTGACATTACAGATGAAGAAGTTATTTCATCTAATCCAACACTTTTGAAACTACCAGAAATATTGAAAGGTCGATCAATCGAGAACCATCGTAAAGTGATTGTTGCTAGACGTTCAGAAATCAATAAAGAGTTAGAAAAAATTCCTGTTCGAATTGATGAGATTCAGCATAACCTACCAAGTTTAGAAGGTTTGGATAAACAAGCGTTAGAAGCAGAAATAAACATTATTAACAACCAAATCGATGAAAAACAAGATATTATCTCTAACATTCGTAATGGTAACGCAATATCTCAGAAGCAGAAACAAATCCAAGAAATTGAAATTGAACTTCTTCAAATTAAACAGCAACATGAAGCTGGATCCAAAGACGAGTTATACAAACTAAAAGCTCGTATTCAAGAAGAACATTCGAACTTAAGTATTCTTCAGCAGAAAGCTGAAAATCTTAAATATCAAAAGAAATACAACGATGAAAACATTCAGTCTATCGAAAAAAGATTGGAAGAATTAAGAAGTGAATGGCACCTAATTAATTCAGAGGAATTTAAACATGAGGTAGACTGCACTTGTCCTACATGTGGTCAAGACTTTCCAGAAGAACAAGTAAATGAAGCACGAGAAAAAGCTTTAGCACAGTTTAATCTTACTAAATCTAAAAAGCTTGAAGAAATCCAAGCCAAGGGGAAGCAAGGGAAGGAACAAAAAGAGAAGTTCCTTCAAGAAAATGAAAAGCTTCAAAAAGAGCATGAAAAACTTACCGTTCAAATTGATGAAAAGAAGGAACTTATCAATAAGTTGAATGATCAGTTGCAACTTGTCGAAAGCACAGTTGTTGATATAACTGAAAATCCTGCATATGTTACGAAACTTAAAGAAAAACAACGTCTACAACATGAAATTACAGAGCTTCAACAATCGGCAAATGAATCGATTCAATCCATTCAAATGGAAATTGTTGAATTGAAATCGAAACGTAGTCAGTTGGAAAATGACTTTGCAAAATTCACGTTAGTTACACAATCCGAAAAACGAATTCAAGAACTGGAAAACCAAGAACGAGAACTAGCTGCTGAGTTTGAAAAGCTGGAAGAAGAGTTGTATCTCACTGAAGAATTCATTCGATGCAAAGTTAACATGCTTGAAGAAAAAATCAACAGCAAATTCAAACACGCTCGTTTCAAGCTTTTTGAAACACAAATCAATGGTGGACTTCAAGAAGTTTGCGAGACGTTATACAACGGTGTTCCATACGGTTTTGGATTAAACAATGCAGCCAAAATCAACGTAGGGTTAGACATCATTAATACTCTATCAAACCACTATGGCTTTAAAGCTCCAATTTTTGTTGATAATGCGGAAGCTGTAACAAGACTGATAAACATAGATTCACAAGTGATTAGCCTGGTTGTATCTGAAAAGGACAAGCAACTGAGAGTTGAGTTCCCAGTAAGCGAAATGAAGGAGGCGATGTAAGTGAACTTATTTACTACAGCCAAAGTGTTTAATCCAAGTTTAATGGACGGTGGACGTTGGGATAGATTGTTTCTTGTTAAGAGAGTGAATGGGGAATATATAACACTTGTAAATTGTCAGGGTTAGGTTATTGAAGATTTACACATAGAAAATTTTGAGCATGATAGCGATCCTTTAAATTTAACTGTATTGGAGGAACCATTAAATGAGTAATCAAAATCAACTGGCATTAGTGAAGAAAGACACTGTCGATGTAGTTGCTGCAAAAGTGAAAGAGTTCCAGGAACGTGGAGAAATCCACTTTCCTGTGAACTATAGTCCGGAGAATGCAATGAAAAGTGCATGGCTTATTCTGCAAAGTACGTATGACCGAAATAAGCGACCAGCTTTAGAGGTTTGTACAAAAGATAGTATTGCCAATTCACTCTTAGACATGGTCGTTCAAGGTTTAAATCCTTCTAAAAAACAGGGTTACTTTATTGTTTACGGAAATCAACTTGTATTTCAGCGTTCTTACTTTGGAACAATGGCTGTGACGAAACGAGTAACTGGAGCTAAAGAAATCAATGCAAACGTTATATATGAAGGCGATGAAGTTGATTACGAAATGGAATATGGTCGAATTATCAATCTTAGACACAAACAGAAATTCGGAAATATAAACAAAGATAAAATTATTGGAGCATATTGCACGATTGTTTTACCAAACAATGAAGTCTACACGGAACTAATGACAATTGACGAAATTCGTCAGGCATGGTCCAAATCTCAAATGTGGGGTAAAGATCAGACAAAAGAGAAAAAAGGTAGTACGCACGACGAATTCAAGCAAGAAATGGCTAAAAAAACAGTCATAAACAGAGCATGTAAAAGATTTTTAAATAGCTCTGATGATAGCAGTCTGTTAATCAAACATTTTAATAGGCAGGATGAAATCATTGAAGAAGCTCAAATACAAGCTGAAATCGAAGAAAATGCCAACCAAGAAATCATTGACATTGAGTATGAAGATGTTGAGAAGGAACCAGAGCAACTTGAAGAACCACAACCGAATTCTCAACTAATGAAGCAACAAGAACCTGTACAAGAAGAATTACCTTTGACAGGAACAGAAGGACCAGGATTCTAATGATTGAGATTACAGCTCTTGCAACAGGAAGTAAGGGGAATTGCTATCACGTTACTGATGGCAAAACCCCTATACTCCTTGAATGTGGAATTAAATTCAGAGAAATTCAAAAAAAATTAAACTTCCAGACCTCGAATCTCGTAGGTTGCTTAGTAACACACGAACACAAAGATCATTGTGCTGGAATTAAAGATATTACCAAAGCAGGAATTAATGTTTACATGTCACAGGGAACAGCTGAATCACTAAATGTAAAACACCACAGAATTAAGACAATAAAAGCGAAACAGCAGTTTCAAATTGAAACATGGACTATTTTGCCATTTGACGTTGAACATGACGTTTCTGAACCATTGGGATTCCTTTTGATGAATCAACAAGGTGAGAAGCTCCTTTTTGCTACAGATACCTATTATATCAAATACAAGTTCAATGGTCTTACTCACATAATGATTGAGTGTAATTACAGTATGGAGATATTAAACGAAAATATTGCTTCTGGAAGAGTTCCTAAGGTCATGAAAAAGAGGCTGTTACGATCGCATTTTAGTTTAGAGAACGTGAAAGATTTTTTGAAAGCAAACAATCTATCAAAAGTACAAGAAATTTGGTTGTTGCATCTTAGTGATAACAATAGCGATGAAAAGTTATTTAAGAAAGAGATTCAGGCATTAACGGGAAAAATGGTTTACATCCCTTAAAAAAGGAAGGTGATACGGTGCCCGACAGCTATCCATTTCCAACGTATTCGGGGATTTTGGAACCAAAACACTACAAACGAATAGGAGCAGCGATATGGCTTTTTCTCTGGTGCATCAGCTCCACTACAAAGGAAGTCGAGCGAAATGGGGTTGTCTGGGGCATTGTTCTAGGGAATAAGCCGTTAAAGCTAAAAGAGTTAGCTGATATTTTCGGAGTAAATGAGAAAACGATTAGGCGATGGTTAGATGCTCTTGAAGAGAATGGATATATCAAGATTACAAGAGTTGCTTACGGTTTGATTATCTCAGTTAAAAACTCGAAAAAATTCCAATATAGGACGGACAAAAATGTCCACTCTGATGAAAGAGAATGGACAAAAATGTCCAATCCAGAACGGACAGATATGTCCACTCTCTCGGACAAAAATGTCCACTCTAATAAAGATATTACAGTAGATATGACAAATAATATATATGCTGCTGCTATAAACACGCGCGAAGAAAAACCAACTGGCGGGGTGCCTACAACCGAAAGTGTCCAGCTTGCTGATGCCGTTCAGAGTAAGGGACAAATACCAGGTAATTTTTCTATCGACGCTTATGAACGAATCAAAGAAGCTTACATGAGGCTAGCAGCAATACGTGGATTTGACATCAACGAAAAAGACAGGACAAGCATTTTAGAGTTGCTTAAATACGATATTGACACTGATAAAGTGATTCAATGGCTTAAAGAGTGCTTTAGAGACTATAAGCCTAAACACAAGTTTGACAAGATTAATAGCTTTGCCTATTGCTTGCCGAAGATTTTAGATAAACATGTTGCTGAACAGGAGGGGAGAAAAGGTGGCCAGAACCATCGAGGAAATCCTAGAAAACCTAAAAATGAGGTCGAATCAATCATTGGCAACAGAGTCGGCAGAATCCGAAGAAAAACAATATGATTGTCCTAAGTGCAAGGATCAACTTGGCTATATCAAAGGCGAGTGGCCGAACGAAGTGTGGGTTAGATGTTCGTGTATCGAGTGGAGAAGAGCTCAAAAACTTATGAAATCGAGTGAAATTACCGAGGAATTTAAACGTCTTGGCTTCAAAAACTTCTGTACGGACGGAAAACCACAAGTGGTCATCGATGCTTACGAATGTGCGTTGGAATATTACCAAGACTTTGAGAATGTGAGGAATGAACGGAGAAATTCGATCGCGCTTTTAGGTCAACCTGGTGCCGGAAAAACTCACTTGCTTACAGCCATTGCAAACAACCTTATTCAACGGAAACATGTTTCAGTACTGTATTTCCCTTATGTTGAAGGGTTCAATGACTTGAAAGAAGATTTTGACAAACTCGAAGAAAAGCTAGAACGAATGAAAAAAGTGGATGTTCTCTTTATTGACGATCTATTCAAGCCTACTGGCCGTGATAGAAAGCCAAGAGCAACCGAATGGCAGATTGAGCAAATGTACGCTGTAATCAATCACCGATATCTTAACCATCAACCAATTATGATTTCTTCAGAGCTAACGGTTGACGAGTTGGTTGATGTGGATGAGGCGCTTGGAACAAGAATATACGAAATGTGCCAAGATTTCTGTGTGGTGATTAAGGGTGATAGAAAAATCTTAAATCATAGATTGGTAGGTGCTTAGACATGTGTATCCTTTGCAACGGTACTCATACCATTCACGAGTTCGGCTCTTACTTCATCAAGTATCATCCATGCCCGAACTGCGGACCAGTTGATGAACGAAAGCTTGAAGAAAAGTACAAGCGAATAAGAGCGAAAATAGCAGCTGCAAAAGCGAAACTTGAAACAGAAAGCGCGTGATACATACAACATGAAATATTACATCGCGCTAGAGGAAATGAATCTTGACTGGAAACCTCATGAAGTTGTTTTGGTTGAAGAATTATGGAAGAGAGGGCTTCCAATCGAAGAAATAGCAAAGAAAACAAAACGGCCGGTGCAAGAAGTATTCATCTTAATATTTGACAGAGCAGAGAAAGGGCGCATTGAACCGAGAAAAGGAGGAATATTCGGTGCCTAGTATTTTGGATGAGCGATTGACTATAGACGGCTATCTGGAGAGAAAAGTAGAAGGTTGGACGGACAAAGAAATAGCATCAGATTTTTGGGTATCAAGGGAAACACTTCGAGACTGGAAGAAGAGGCACGGTTTAGGGAGAGTTGGGAGATTACCTTCAGTCCAACGGAAGGAGGATGGTGACTTGAAACTTGCAGAAGCTGTTGAGAAACGAAAAAGCTACTTAATCAATCAACTATACTTTTACGGTTATGACAAAACCGAACTTGAATCTTTGACTCTATCAGAATTGGAAGCAGAGCACATAAAAGCAAAGTGTGAAGTTGGCCGTGAAATTTCAAAAATTCAAACAGAGGAGAGATAAGCTTTGATTTCATTTACGGTATACGGAGAACCAGTTGCTCAAGGTCGTCCTAGAGCTACAACAATTAATGGTCAGGTTCGAATGTACGACCCAAAAAAATCAAGAGAGTTTAAGGACTATGTTAAATTAGTCGCTTCTGAATATCGTCCAGAACAATTATTAGAGGGACCATTGTATTTAGAAGTGAAAATTTTTAAACCGTCTTTAAAAAGTTTTAGTAAGAAAAAGAAAGTTGCAGCTGAACGTGGTGAAGTACGCCCAACTACTAAGCCAGATGTCGATAACTATGTGAAATCAATTAAAGATGCCTGTAATAAAGTGATTTGGAAAGATGATAGTCAGATTGTGGATTTACATGTTTCAAAGTTTTATAGCGAAAATCCTAGAATTGAAATCAAAGTGAAGCCAGTAGAGAAACAGCAAAGTCAGCTATTAATTATTTAATCGGAGGTAAAAATTATGGGGTACGTTAACTATAAAGCTGAAGTAAAAAAAGCAAATTTAAAAAAAGATGGAGTTATAGAAATAGGACTTGAAGCGCCAGTTAGTCTTTTAAAAGGACAAATGGAAGCATTATCTCAAATGGTTGGTTCAAAAGTTGAAATTTCAATGGAGGACTTAATTGTAAATTTTACGATAACAGTAAATGCAAAAACAAATGAACCACTTATTACTTACAAAGTAGATGAACGAGGAGTTGTTTCAGAAGTCAAACAAGAAGCCAAACAGCTTGAAGCAGATTTAGGGTTACCACCAGAAAAATTACCTACAAAAGAACAAAAAGAAGAAATCAATCGTGAAGTTATCGATCAATTTATAACAGAAGGTATGTCACCAAATTATAATGACTTGCCTTATGACTTTGCTCATATTGTTAAACGTCGATTGAATGGTGAAACATATGAAAAGCTCGCTAGAGAACTCGATATTTCAAGAAAAGAATTAGTTGAATTTATTGATATTTATCGCAAACGAATTGCACCGTTAGCACAGAAATGGTGGGAATGGAAACAGAGTAATGAAAAACATGAAGAGAATAAGGAATCAAAATCTGCGGAAGAAAATGAGGACAGTGAAAATGATGCAGCATAATATTTTAATTGCTGACGACCGGTCTAAGTAAATGAAAAAAGAGGACAAGCTGATGGCGTGCATGACACGCTACAGCTTGATTCGTAAAATGGTATTTAATTGTGAAAAATATGGGAGGAGACGAGATACGGAAGATTCAGTAATGATACTTAGTTTGTATTATGTTCCATTCATTAAAGAGCAACTGTAATGAAAGAGTATTAATTGTTACTTCTCTTTAAAATGTACTTACCTTCCTCTACTCGAATAAATAGCTTTTTAAAATTGTTACTATGATCAGGGCTTGAGGAATTTGCTAAGAATACATGTAAATAATTATCCGGTGGGTACCATCCGTTACTATTCATATAAGCTTTTACAGATTTAGCATCTATAGGCTCAATCAATTTACCTTTGTAAATTGCATCAATAATTTCATTCCCTAAACCACGACCATATTTTGAAATCATAACTGTTACCTCCTTCCATAATTGTTACATTTAACTTAGCATAACTTGGAGATTTCGACTAGTAAGGTAAAGATGTGATTTAGTATTGTGATTGGACGTGTAGTTACTCGTCAAGATTGTTTATTTATGACTGAAGAAGTTAATGCAGAAGTACAAATAATTCCTAATAATTTCAGGGAATCTCACTTCAATTACAACTGAAAAGGAAGTGCTTTAGGTCGAAGATAAGGGAAAAATAAAAACGCCAGGAATCCTCCTGACGCAAATGTGGGCTAACTTTATTATAGCACGGGAGGGATTCCTTGTGAGATTAAAAGAATTAAAAGTAAATCCTTCTACTCTCAAATTAGAAGTTGATATAATGGAATATAGTAACAGTTTTGCCATTGTTGTGTGTAATGGTAAGGCGAAAGTTACTGAATTGCCTTCACATGGTGAAACAAAAATCATTACTCACCAGGGGAAGGTGAAAAGAGTCAAGTTTGACGAGGGGGAAGAGTTTTGAATGATTTAATAATAAATAGTATTATTTGGAATGTGGTCGGATCAATCGGTTCGGCCGTAGCTAGTATAGCGGCTTTAATTACTGTAATTATTACGATTAGAAATAATAAAAACAATAATGACGAAAAACAATTTTCTGTCCAACCATGGTTTCATGTTACAACGATTTCCAGGATGGGTAGTAATTCTCCGATAAAACTAGTGGTATTAAATGATGCTTCTCCGTCAATAAAGGTCGATAAAGTAATAATGACTATTGAATGTGAAGGCAGAGAAACAGAATTGTTATATAAGTATCTAAAGATTGATAATAAATTTATTGAAACTGGGAGATGCTTTGAAATAACGATAAATAACGACAAATCCTTGTTTGGTAAGTCAGCTAAATTTGAAATATATTACACTAATCTTTATAAAAGAAAAATGAAATCTGTTTCTCCAAATTTTCAATTTATAAACAAAAATAATGACAATTCATTGTTAGATATAAAAAGTGAGGGACTTTTATTTATTCCCTTCAATAATGAAATTGTTAAGTAATAGTAATTTGTTCTACCAGCCAACTGGAGGACACCGAATGAACGCTTTAGGCATTTGTTTGGTGTCCTTTTATTTTTGGAGGTGCCATTTCATGATTAATCAATTAATTTATGAATACAAACAATCACTAAAGGCAGCACGAGAAATGTACACCAATTCTAGTGAAGAAGACAGGAAAATCATCAGTGGAATGATATCTGACCTAGAATACGCTATTGAATGGATGAAAACATCTAGAATGCCAGGTAACAGAAGAGGTATCGAACGAAGAGCAGCATATCAGAGAGAGAAGCCATTCGATCCGTTATTAATGCAAAAATATTTCAGAAGTAAAGATGAAGAAGTGTATGAGTGGGATGATCATGTAAAAGAACACAAATTAAGCGATTGGGATATGCAACGGATTGACGATGCATTGTCGGTCCTTACTGAGAAAGAAAAGGAAGTATACTTGATGTCACGTGGACATTGTTTGTCTTATACCCAAATTGCAAATTATTTATGTATTTCAAGGGGGGCAGTACAGAAGATGATTGAACGTGCGGAGAAGAAAATAGCTGAAAGAATAAAAGAAAGCCTCTTCTGCCTTTGTGGGTGAAGAGGTTTTTATTTTCGTTATTTTATTTTAATTTATGTATGCCCCGAAGAGAAGGTTTTTCTTACCTTCTCTGAACGGAGCATTAATTATTTTTTAATCCTAAGAGTATAAGTATTAAACTAATATTTAACTCAAATTCAATTAGAATCTGTTTATCTTCATTGATGAATAAAAAATATATTTTTAGCATCGGAAAAATTAAAATCCCTCCCGATGCTCCGTTCATTAATTAATAAATATTCATTGAATAAGATCAATATGAAACAAAAAATTCGTCTTACAAAAGCCACCATATTATGAAGAAGAAAGTTGTAAAGGGGAGTAGGATAATGAGAAAATTATTTGTAATGATATTAAAAAAACATAATGGAGAAGTTGTTAATGAAATTGCAAGTTGGTCACCATTTTCTGAAGAATCAATTCAAACTTCGTTGAAATCTTTCGATGCTGATTTCGTAGTAATTCAAGAACAGTATCATAAAATATAGATGAAGAAGGAGAAACAGCTTTTTTATTGAAATTTAATACTTATATTTCACTGTGAACTTTGGATCATTTTGATAGAAAAAGCTAACAACTTGTCTTCCGTTTGCAACATTTGGAGGAGTTGGTTCATCAATAATTTGGTGTGAACCTTCAACTTCTCCTTTTGTAGCATCTCTATCACACTTCGCATTAGTTGGTAGAACAACAATAAATCTTACTTGGCCTGCTCTTGGCATATTAAAACCTTTATGTGGTAAGGTTGTTTGAATTACAAAAGAACCATCATCTTCAGGCATTAAAGCAAAGTCATAGCTGATACGATAGAAGTTATCACCTATTGGAGTCATTTTAACTTGTTTCATAAATTTTGCACCTAACCCGACCATTGCATCAGCTAAAGTCTCTTCTTTCGTTCCATTTTTTACAGCTTGTTCAAAATTTGAAATTTGACGAGTTACTTCAGACATTGGAATAGGTTCAAAACAAAAGCCACCTAATTCTAATATTTCTAGAATATGACTAGGAACCTTGTCCATGGAAGGAACAAAGAAAATATCTTCACTCGGAATAGGTTGTGCTGTTTTTATTATAGTTTCAACATGGACAATATCAAATTTTGCATTGTATCTAGATGTAGGTGAGACCGTCATAACTGTTTCATGCAATTGAACGTCATACATTCAGAATCCCCCTTAATTTAGCTGCTTCTCCTTCAAGTTGGGAATATTCGACATATATTGGGGGATTCCTTCAAAAACATATCATTTTTTACAATTTTTACATATATTAAATAATGTTTACCTTCACCCGATAAAATGAGTGGAGGTGTAATTTTATGGTCATAGATTTTAGTTCAATGAAAGATGTTATAAATGGAATGGTTACACAATTGGTATTATTTATTCTAATTACACTAGCTTCTGCTTATATTTTTCTCGCAATACTAAGGATGTTAAAAATACCTAGAAATATAGCAACTTCAATTGCAAGTTTGGGTATGTTATATGTAGCTTATAAAGCATTTATTTGGATAATAGGTTAATATGAAGAAATTTGTCTTGCAATTGCCACTAATAAGTGAAGAAGGATAATCTAAATGGAATTTTATTCTATGGATATTGAAGGGAATTGTCTCCTTTCGTCGAATAGTATAGGTGGGAGGAGTTGATAATATGTATAAATCAAATATTGAAGGTGCCTTATGTTATGAAGTGAAAACATACAGATACACAGTGGCAGGTAGAACAATGGCTGAATTTGAAATTTTGTTATTTGAAAATGGTCAGATCGGTTCGCAAGGTAAAATAATCGAATCTGGAGAAGGATTCTCTCCAGGTAAAGTCTATCCTACTGTTGAGGAAGCTGTACAGGAAATAATTAATATGATTGAAAGAAAAATTATTGATAATGATTGGGTTCAAAAAACAATTAAATACTCTAAAAAGATTAAATATTAATCAGTCGTCTAAAGGACGGCTGATTTTTTGTTTGATATAAAAAACTTGAGATAGACGAAACGATGTAGAATGGAAGGCAGGAGGGGGGAGAAAGAGTTCTCCCCGATAGATTTGTTAACCGTAAAGAGATAGATTTTATTACTACTTCTCTTCAAATTAATTCTCCTCTTAAATACAGAACATATGTTCTGTTCTCATTATAACCTGAAAAGAGGAGAAGATAAAATGAAAATTAAACTTAATACAATTTATCATACGGATTGTTTAAAAGGGATGAAATTTATTGAAGACCATTCGATAGATTTAATTCTATGTGATCTCCCTTACGGTACCACTGAGTGTAAATGGGATAATATTATTCCATTTGATAAGTTATGGGATCACTACAAAAGAATAATAAAGGAAAATGGGGCCATCGTTTTAACTGCTAGCCAACCATTTACAACAAAATTAATCCAATCAAATATTAGATGGTTTAGATATGAATGGATTTGGAAAAAAGGTGAACATACAACTGGTTTTCAAAATGCTAACCGCATGCCATTAAAAAATCATGAAAATATTTGCGTATTTTATAAAAAACTACCAACATATAACCCACAAGGAATTATTCATATCAAGCCAAAAATCGTAAAAAATAGAACAGTTCCAAAAATATTGGGAGAAAATAAAACTTCATTAAAAAATAAGTACGTAGTTAGAAAAACTAATTATCCTAAAAGTGTGTTAAATTTTCCAAGAGAAAGTAGAACATTTCATCCGACCCAAAAGCCAACTGAATTATTTGAATATATTATTAAAACTTACACAAATGAAGGGGAAACTGTGCTGGATAATTGTATGGGAAGTTTTACAACAGCTGTTGCAGCGGATAATACTAATCGAAATTGGATCGGTTTTGAATTAGATGAGCATTACTGTGAATTAGGTTTAAAAAGAATCAATGAAAATAGATGTAGATTAGGAAAAGAACCTGTAAAAATAGAAACAGTTTCAAAAGTAGGAAATTAAAGTACCCAATACGGTGCTTTTTCTTTTGCCCAAAACAAACGAATACAAGATGGAGGTGGGTGAAATGTAGTGTCAGACAAAAAAGAATTGGCTCGACAAGATTACATGAAAGGCATGAAATACAAAGACATAGCCAAAAAATATGGGGTTACCCTAAATACGGTCAAGTCTTGGAAGCAAAGATATGGTTGGTCACGTGACGGTGTGCATACAAAAGAAAAGAGTGTGCACACAAAAAAGAGAGGCGGTCAGCCTGGTAATCAGAACGCAAAAGGCCACGGAGCTCCAAAGCGAAACCAAAACGCAGTCAAACACGGCTTCTTCTCCAAATACCTTCCCAAAGAGTCATTGGAGATCATGGAAGAGATTCAAGAACGCTCACCAGCTGATATGGTGTGGGACCAAATTATGATTCAATACGCTGCTATCATTCGAGCTCAGAAGATAATGTTTGTCAAGAACAAAGACGAGATCATCAAAGAACTCAAAAAAGAAAAGGAAATGTGGGGAGAAAAATCAGTTGGATCTGAAAAGGAGTGGGAGTTCCAATTCGCTTGGGACCGACATGCAACATTCTTAAACGCTCAAAGTAGAGCGATGTCAACGCTTATGAGTCTTATCAAACAGTTTGAAGCAATGGCCCATGAAGATGATGAACGTCGTCTGAAGATTGAACAGATGAGGATGGGGATTGAGAAAACAAAGACTGATATTGAAAAAGCAAAAGCCGAGGTTAAAACACTATCTAAAACAGACGATAAAGGTCCTATTAAAATCATTGTTGATTATGGTGATGAGCCATGAGAGTGGATATAGTAAAAGTCCAATTCAATTCCCATTTTAAAGAAGTGAACCAATCACGGCACCGTTATCGCGTTCTAAAAGGTAGTGCTGGGTCGGGAAAGTCAGTTAATATAGCGCAAGATTATATATTAAAACTCAGTGATCCAAAGTATAAAGGGGCGAATTTACTTTGTGTTCGAAAGGTTAACGAAACCAATCGCAACAGTACCTATGCTGAATTAACAGCTGCAATTAATCGAATTTATGGCGAGCGAGCAGAAGAATTCTGGGAAATCAGACAATCTCCATTGACATTAAGAAGCCGTGTTACTGGTAACGAAGTTATTTTTCGTGGAGTGAATGATGCACGGGATAGAGAGAAACTCAAGTCTATTACGTTCGTTCATGGAAAACTTACTTGGATTTGGATTGAAGAAGCTACAGAACTACAGGAATCTGATGTTGATATTTTGGATGACCGTTTACGTGGGGAATTATCAAACCCTAATTTGTATTATCAAATTACATTCACGTTTAACCCTGTTTCAGCAACCCATTGGATAAAAAGAAAATACTTCGACATAGTAAATCCAGATATTTTGACTCATCATTCTACGTATTTACAGAATCGTTTTATTGATGAAGCATACCATCGAAGAATGATGCTGAGAAAAGAACAAGATCCAGAAGGTTATGAAGTTTATGGGCTCGGAAATTGGGGAGAAGTCGGTGGTGTCATTCTTAAAAACTATCAAGTTATGGAGTTTGACACAACGTACAATATGTATAATTCAATGCACCATGCTCAAGACTTCGGATTTAATCATGCAAATGTAATCCTCACCGTTGGTGTAAAAGACGGTGATTTTTATATTTGTGATGAAATTTATATACACGAAATGGATACAAGTGAAATCATTGAACTAGCAAATAGAAGAGGCCTTAATAAATATTTGACGATGTACTGCGATTCAGCGGAACCTGATCGCATTCAAATGTGGAATAACGCTGGGTATCATGCGGTTCCAGTGATAAAAGAACCTGGAAGTGTTCAAGCTCAAATTGACTATCTCAAGCAACGAAAAATATATATCCATCCGAAGTGTGTGAATACAATTAAAGAGATTCAGCAGTGGTCTTGGAAAAAAGACCGAAAAACAGGATTATACTTAGATGAACCAGTGGAAGTATTTGATGATGCGATGGCAGCTTTAAGATATTCAACAGAGCCATTACGTCGTCCAGAATTGGAGTATAGCAATGAACGACCTGCAGGATGGTAGGAAGTTGAGGTGAAATCATGTGACAATAACATATATAAATGAAAAATTCCCTCCAACTCCATTTGATTCAGAAGTGGAGCAAATGCAATATTATCGTGATTTATATGAGGGTAACCACGAGAACATTTTTCCACGAGCAAAGGAGTTAGCCAAAGAAGGTCAAATTACCAAATATGATTTGATGAAATCCAAGCGTCGTTATTTTCGATACAATGCTGAAAAATTGGCTCAAAAACATGCAGTATATCATTATGTAGTTGTGAATTTCGCATCAGTAATAGCTGAGTTACCAGCATACTTAATGAACCGGTCTTTGGGAAATATTTCAGCTGACACTGAAACAGATAATCAACTACTCGATTTTGTGCAAAATGTGGTGAAACATTCAAAAATTCATCAGAAAATATGGTCTGCTATTGTTCAACACCAGGTAGACGGTGGAATTGCTTATAGAATTCTTCGTGATTCAAAAGGAATATGGTTTGAATGGAAACCAGCAGACTTATATTTTGAGCATGATGACGGTCTAGGTGCAGATATACCGTGGATTGAAGAGCGAGGGAAAGAAAAATACTTGCGGGTGGAAAGACAACGAATTCAAGATGACCAATTGAGTGTTCAACAGTTGGTTTTTTTAATGAATGGAGAAAACGTTAAAGAGGAACTGGACATAAAAGAATACGCTTCAATCTATAATATCGTTATTCCTGAGGACCAAGTAATTAATGGTATAAATGAATTGATGTGTGGCTTCATCCCAAATGATGAAACATTACTAAACCCAAGAGGACGGTCTGGACTCCGAAATATTGATGTCATTCAAGAAGAGATTAACTGGACAATTACACGTGATTCAATCGTTTTTGAAAAACACGGAAAGCCAAAACTTGCAATTCCGAGAGCATTATGGGATAAGGTTGCAAATCAAAATCATGCATATTACGGACAAAGATTTGTCAGAAATGCAGATTTAGAAGTTGTTAGTTACGATGAGAAAAATGGAGCTGTTCCTATGTATATTACATGGGACGCACAAACCGAACAGTCATTCAAACATGTTCAGAGGTTAATTGACTACATGTTGGCTATCTCTAACACATCAGCACAAGCTGTTGGAATTAATACGGAAAATGGTGGTCGTTCTGCAATTGCCATTCTTTATGAGTGGATTCAATCGGTCATAAAAGCCGAAGCGATTAAAGATAAATTTGATACTGCAATTAAGGAAATCATCCGAAAGTGTATTATATTAGAAAATGCTCTTGGTGGTACGAACTTTAAGATTGCTGATCCAGTTATTGAATGGAAGGATATGCTTCCAAAAGCAGAAAGTGAACGTGATGAAGAGGAAAGTAATAAGTATGAAAAAGGTGTTCAATCACTCGAGACAACCGTTCGAAATATCCATCCAACTTGGTCTGAAAAAGCGATTCAAGAAGAGGTTCAGAAAATACAAGAGGAGCAAGCTGTAGATAGTTTTTCACCAGCGTTTACTCAACCACCTAAAACCAATATAGGTGATGAATGATGGATAAAAAAGAAAAGCTCATCCAAATGTATTCTGATGCAGCATTTGAATTGCTAGAATTAATTCAATCACTTGAAGAAGGACCTACTAAACAACGAAAACGAATGATTTTAAAACAAATTAATGAAATTATAGCAACACTTTCTGATGAAGCTGCCAAGTTAGCGAAGGAGATAGTGGAAGAAGCCTACAAAGAAGGTTCAAATGAAGCAGTAAATGAATTAGTTAAACAAGGATTGAAGAGTCGAGAAGAACTAGAAACTTCTTTAAAATCAGTGATTCATGTTCAAACTGTACAGGAAATTGCAGATGAATTGTTCTATCGAATTCTTGAATGTAGTGACTACATGACGCAAGATGCAAAGAATCGAATCAAGGAAATTACCCGAGAGGCAAACAGACGATCGCTTATCGAAGGTGTTTCCCGAAAACAGGCTACAAAAGATGCGGTGGCACAACTAAACAAAGAGCAAATAACAGGAATGGTTTATAAAAACGGTACTGTTATGCCAGCTGATAAGTATATGGCAAATGTCATTCATTATCATCAACGAAAAGCCCATGTCGATGGAGCGATCAATCGCATGATTGAAAACAATCAAGACCTTGTTTATGTGAATTTCGTTGGGATTACTTGCGAGATTTGTGCCAAATATCAAGGAAGAGTCTACAGTATTAGTGGAAATGATAAGCGGTTCCCGAAACTTGAAAGAAGACCTCCTTATCATAGTCATTGCGTCCACAATGCAACTCCGTGGGTAGAAAAATACCAGGTTGAAGAAGATATCCAGAAGGCTATCCAGAATTCATCAAGACCGTTCACAGACAATCGTACTGAAATGAATATTCAAAAATACGAAAAAATTCAACGTGAAAAGTCGAAAAAAAACGAGACCCGAAAACAATGGATTCGTTATAAGGCTAGGATGCCTGATTTACCAGATTTAAGGACATTTGCTAGTCATAAGGCTAGGAATACTAAACTCTATCAACAATGGATGGAGGATTATCGTAAGATTGGTCAAGAAATAAAAAATAGGAGTGGTTAGATGGCTATCAAAGGTGGAGTCTTTTCAGGGAATCTATCAACTTTTCCCTGTCGTGGTGAACCAATTTTAATAATAAAACAACAGGAAGAATTAATAAAATCAATTGGAAAAGTTATTTCAAAAACATTAAAGGAAGGTACAAATGGACATAAGCACTGGAAGATGCCCGAACAAGAAACAAGAATGTGTTTGCAAGAGAGTTTGTGCTGTGTTGTATGGTAAAGAGGCTCGAAGGTTAAGACAGGAAGCGTTCAATGCTTCTCAAGCGCAACGAGAAATGAAGTACAAAGAATGGCAGATGTTCATGAAAAAATATGCTCATAAGATATAAGCACTCAAATTGAGTGTTTTTTATTTTGTCTTTTGACTCATTGTAGACGTTAAAGAACAGTGAGGAGAAATAACAGCCGACGGGCTTTAAACGGGGAGGTAACAATGAAACTTTTGCTTGCACTTTGGATTCACATCCTATCACTCTTCAAAAAAGAAGAGGTTAACTCGTCTGATTCACATAAACCATTATTACCGTTGAATCTTCAATTCTTTGCAGATGACCCGCCAGAAGTAAATGAAGGTGGTGATAATGATCCACCGAGTGGAGATGAAGATGAACCATTTGCTGTTTTCAAAACCAAGGACGACTTAAATAAACGCTTGAGCCGAGCGGAGAAGAAAGGCCAAAAAGAACTAGCCAAACAGCTAGGTTTTGAATCTGTAGAGGAAATGCAAGAAGCACTAAATAAGACAAAGAATAAAGAACCTAAAGAACCACCTGAAAAAGAAGAACCTGTTGACGTTGATACCATTATCGAAAAAAAGTTAAAAGAAGAACGTCAAAAGACATTTAAACGTCTTGTTAACTCCGAGGTTAAATTGATTGCGAACGAACTCGGGTTCACTGATTGGGAAGATGCTTTAGCCCTTGCTGATTTATCAGAGGTCAAAGAAGACGATAAAGGCAATATCGTTGGCGTGAAAGAAGCGCTTGAAGAATTAGCGAAGAAAAAACCTCATTTGCTTAAACAAACTAAAAATAATCGATTTGGTGCTGATATTCCGAATGGTGGAGGTCAGAGATCGAAAAGTAAATTAGAAGATATAAAAAAATTAGCTCAAAGTCGCGGTGAAAATCAAAGCTCCACGTTTAATCCGTGGGGATAAAGGAGGAATAATTCATGCGATTACAACCTGTTCAACTGTTTGAAGTAAAGGATTCTTACGAAATTTTAGCTTCTTATGAAGTGGTTCGTGAAGTACAAAACGGGATTACTCTTGATTCTTCTAAGTTCCCTGCTGAATCAAACGGGGACAAAATTCTAAAGAAAGGTATGCCAGTCGGGAAACTGTCAAATGGAAAATATCGTGCTTACACTGGAACAACATTAGCTAGTGATATAAGTGCATCAGATACAACCGCAGAAGTTGCAGATGCATCACGATATGTTACAGGAGATATCTTGACGTTTGATAATGGTACAAATACAGAACAAAAGACTATCGACTCAATCGACTATACAACGAACGTTATTACATTCACAGCTCAATTCTCGAATGCTTTTGCTACAGGTTCCAAGGTTTATACAACTGATGGGGGAGAGAATCCAACAGTAATTCTAAAACATGAGTACAACTTAAAAGACGGAGATCATATTGCAGCAGGATACGAAGTTGCAAAAGTAATTTCAGAACGCATTCCTGTAACTGTAGACGAAACATTAAAAAGTAAAATGACACAAATTGTTTTTGGTTAATCCATGGTAATGCCATGGTTTTTATTTTGAACAAAAATAAGAAAGGATGATATAAATGCCTCCAGAGTTAATTAGTCTTGAACAAGCACTATCAAGTGAAGAATTATTAGTATATTCTCGTAATCTAGCAACTCCTCAAAATTATTTGCACGAATTGCTTTTTCCGGCTCGTGAAACTTCTGAATTAACCATTGATGTGGTTCGCGAAGGCTCTCGTCTCCCTGTAATGGCACAAATCGCAGAACTTGGAACAGAAGTTGAATACGGAAGTCGTGAAGGGATGACTGGTCAACGTATTACAATTCCTAAAATTCAACGCGGTCGTGCAATGGATGAAAAATTAGTCCGTCTATTATTACAAGGAAATCTACGTGACAATGAGTACGCAGAAATTCGTCGTACTCAATTAAACGATGCAGACTATGCTGTGGATGCTATCAAGGCACGTAAAGAGTGGATTGCTATGCAGTCCGTTGCTACAGGTGGAGTCACTTATTCAGAAGGTGGGGTACAATTCTCCGTCGATTTTGGATACACAGCCGATCAAAAACCGGTACTTTCCGGAACAGATTTATGGAGTGATATAGAAAATTCCAATCCTATTCAAGATATTCAAACTTGGATGGAAACAATGGCTGATAAGGGAATTGAATTAACAAGAGCCTTTACTTCACGTAAAGTAATCTCGTATTTGTTACAAAACTTAAAAATTCGTCAACAATACTTTGGTAACCCATCTGGTACAGCACAACCACCGCAGCTTAATAAACAACAATTGGACACAGTGTTTGATAACCTTGGTTTACCAAAAGTTATTCGCTACGATACGCAAGCACGTGTTGAAAATCGAGCATTATCAAACGGTAAAGTATCATTCACAACAATTCGTATGGCTCCACAAGATCGATTTGTCATGCTTCCAGACGGTCCATTAGGTCATTATTTATGGGCTGTGACAACAGAAGAAATGATGAATGATATTGAGGCAGAAAAAACAGATAGTAATGGAATTTTCGTATTCCGTAAGATAAATAAGCATCCGATTCGTGTAGAAACAATCGGAGTAAACTTAGCGTTCCCTTCATTTGGATTTAACGACTCTGTTGTTACAGCAACGGTAATTTAGTAATTATATAGGGTGTCAGTTCTACTGATACCCTTTAATTATGTAAGAAAGGGTGAAGGTGATGGATGTGAAGATTAAGGGGAATGTCAAACATAACGGAAAACAATACGGTCCAGGAGACGAATTGAAACGGATTAAGGAAGAAGAGGGTCAACGTCTAATTCATTTAAGTGTTGCTGAAGAAATTCAAACAAAACAAGAGAAGAAATAGAGGTGATCGATAATGATCACTGTTGATTCCGTTAATTCATGGATTCAAGCGAATGTCTTAGATTCAAAAGCATGGGATGAGTCTTCAAAACAACAAGTAGCTGTTACACAAGCTATACGCAATCTTGAACGATGGTATCCAGAAGTTGAATTAAATGATGAGCTAGTGGCTTATCAAGCAATTTGGGAACTTCAAGGCTTAGATCCCGTTGTCAAATATCAAAAGCAGGGTATTAAGCATATTAGCGAGGATGGAGACCGTATTGAGTATGACAAAAGAGACAAGGTTTCACCTGAAGTAAGAGAAATTCTGGGAACTCCATCATTCGAACTTGAGGAAGAAACGATTTTGCTTGAAGGCGGTATGTTACTATGAGTCTATTTGGATACCCTGCCGATATAACACATTATCAAGCTATTCTCGACAATTGGAATCGGGTAACTGACTATAATCCGGTTCCTAAAAAAGCAAAAGTTGTCGAAGAACAAAAGATGATAAAAAACGCTAAAGGTGAAGAAGTTCAATCTATTGCTGAAATTCATCTTGAAGGTCCTCAAGAGGTGAAAACACAGGATTATTTTATGTACACGAATGCACTAGGTGTTGACGTTAGATATGATGCACGTCATATCGAAATCAAAAAATATCTTGGGACTGACAACATAAAGAAGGTGATCGTTTATGCCTAATCAATACAGTTTCAATATAGAGGGCATTGAAGCGATGCTTAGTCGTTTAGATCAGATTGAAAAAGAAATAGATAGAAAGATTGAAAGAACCCTTAAGCGTTTAGCAGATAAAGTGATTGATGATGCCAAAAGGTTGGCACCCATAGATTCAGGGGATTTAGAAGCCGAACTTGTTGTAGGAAATGTAAAGCGATTGATTAAGAGTATGTATATTGAATTCGGAACAAGTCCTGATGTAGATGACTATGCAGTAGTTCAACACGAAGGGTTCCGTAAAACTAAAACCGGAAAAGTAGTCTATATGTCCCCTGGCCCTAAAACGAAGAGTAAAGGTATGTATAAGGGCTATATGCCAGGTAAAAAGTTTTTAGAAAACGCTATAAAAATTAATGAGAAGCTTATTATCGAAGAGTTACGAGCTGCACTCACTTTTTGAGGTGAGATTATGAGAGCAAAAGAATTAATAGAATACCTGCTTAGCGAAGGTTATAATGTTTATCCTGATCCCAACTTCATACCAGATTTGGAAGAGAGCCAATTACCGGCTCTTTTTGTTTTTGGTACAGGTGGAGGAGAAACAGATCGAGATCTTCCTATTCAATATCCTACTTTCCAAGTAATTGTGAAAGGGAAAAATTATAAAACTGATTTCACCGAAATGGACTCGACAGAACAATTGGCTAAGAGTTTAATTAATCTATTAGACCATAAACTTCATTACACGATTGGTAGTAATTATATTTACGAAAGTCGGTCAATGCAAAGTAATCCTATACCAATTGGTCTAGACGAAAAAGATAGACCAATGTTTTCAACTAACTTTAGATTTAAGTTACAACCATTTTTAACATAGAAAGGGGTAGTGAAAAATGCCTGCCAATATTATTGATGTACCTATTGGACCAGCGATTGTTGAGTTTGGTTCCTCCTCACCAACGGTTTTTGACATTACCAAAGGTGGAGTTCAATTTCGAGTTAACACCAATAAACAAGATGTTACCGTGGATCAATTTGGTGATACACCTGTTAAATCAGTATTAAAGGGGCGTACTTGTCAAGTAGTTGTACCATTTGCTCTACATGATTTGCAAAAATTATCAAAGGTAACTCCTGACAGCAAGTACGGTGAAGATGATACAGACCCTCAAAATATCAAGAAAAAACTTGAGGTATACGCTAATGCTGGTTTTGATCTACTTGGTAACGCAGATAAATTAGTCGTTAAACCCACATCAGAAGGGACGACTCCAAATGACTACATCACGATACCAATTGCGTCCCCAATGGCGGATATGGATGTGACCTATAACTCAGATAATGAACGAATTGTGAATATTACCTTTGTAGGATATCCAGATAGCAATGGGTTGCTGTATTTCTTAGGTGATGAGTCAGTAACAATTGCTTAGAGGTTGAAAGAGGGCTTTTAAGCTCTCTTTTAAATTGGAGGTTTAAGTATGAAAAACATTTTAAAAAATCATTTTACTAATGAAAACACTTTGTACCTAGGAAATAAGCGAGTAGAGGTAAAAAAACTGACTCCGAATATGTGGAGAAAGCTATTCTCAACTGTTGATAAATTACCTGGTCTTATCGTGCAAGTGTTACTTGCTCCAAAACAAGAATTTTACTCATATGTTATTAGCGCAAGCGAATTAGCAATGGATGAGATTGTTGAAATTGTTTCTGTGCTTAGTGGTATTGAGAAGAGCTATCTCGATGAACATGCAGGCACAGATGAAATCATCGATTATTTAGTAAGAACCGTAAAAAAGAATAATTTGAGAGATGTAATAAAAAACGTGAAAAGCCTTCTGCCGGAACCAAACAAAACGGAACGGTAGAAGGCTCTTATATTCCAGTGGATGAGTTTTTAATTCGCGCTGCAATTATTCTTGGAGTATCACAATCTGTTATTGAAAACGAATTTTATATGGTGGATATTCCCCATATGTTAGAAGAAAAAATGAAAGAAAAGCATAAGGAATTGTTTGAAAAAGTCATAATTCAACTCGCTACCAATAGTCGTTCGTTAGAAGATGAAGAATTCAAAAAGTTTATTGAAAAGATTACAAAAATATTGGAAGTACAAGAGAAAAATAATCAATTTGATCGTGAAAAATTCGAACATTTACGATTACTAACCAATATGGGAGCAAATAGATTCAGATAGAAGGGAGGTATGGCAGTTGCAAGATATCGGAGCTCTAAGAGCTAAGTTATTACTCGAGGCTGAACAATTCAAAAAGGGTATGAATGATGCCAAAGAAGAAATGAAAAAAACTGGCAAGGCAGCTAAAGATACAAACAAAGGATTTGAAAATTTAAATAAATCCTTAAAAGATGTAGGATTATCCTCCTCTCAAATAGACAAAATAAATGAGAAAATTAAGAAAGCTAATCCCAAACTACTAGAAAAGGATTTTAACGAAGTTAGAGAAGAATTAAAAAAGCTAGGTTTGGATAGTAAAGAAATCGATAAATTAGCTAAAGAAATTGAGAAGGCAAGTAAAACTACACATAACCTCGAAGAAGATTTAAATAAAATAAGAACCGCGTCATTGGCAATAGGAACTGCCATTGTTGCCGGTGTCGGAGCTAGCGTTGGAGTTGCAGCTAATTTTGAAAAGGCCATGTCTCGAGTTAAGGCAATCAGCGGTGCTACCGAACAAGAATTTGAGGCACTAAAAGAGAAGGCAAAAGAATTAGGTGAAACAACGCAATTTAGCGCTTCTCAAGCTGCAGAAGGTATGCAATTTCTATCTATGGCTGGATTTGATGTGAATGAAATATTAAGCGCCATGCCTTCCGTTCTCAATCTTGCAGCAGCGGCTCAAATTGATCTCGGACGATCAGCAGATATTGTATCAAACATTATGACGGGGTTTGGCATCTCAGCTGAGGATACCAGTCATGCAGTAGATGTGTTAGTTAAAACAATGACAAGTGCCAATACTGACTTACCTCAATTAGGTGAGGCTATGAAGTATGTTGCTCCGGTGGCAGCATCATTAGGTTTGAGTATTGAAGAGACAGCTGCTGCTGTGGCAAAGATGAGTGATGCAGGAATACAAGGTTCCATGGCAGGTACAGCTTTAAGAGCTTCTCTATTATCATTAGCAAGTCCAACTGGTGAAACTGAAAAGGCAATGGATAAGCTGGGAATTAAAGTGACAGATGCAAATGGTAAAATGAAGCCTTTGCCTAAACTTATTGGTCATATTGCTGAAAAACTAGAAGGAATGACAGATGCTCAAAAAACGTCTACCATTGCACAGTTAGTAGGAACAGAAGCAGCAAGTGGTTTTATAGCATTAATCGAACAGGGAGAAGGTGCATTAAGAGATTATACAAAAGAATTAAAGGATGCAGGTGGGACAGCTGATCGGGTTGCTAAAACTCAAATGGATAATTTATTAGGTTCCTTTGAAGAATTCAAATCTGCTTTACAAGGAACGGGAATTGAACTTGGTGAAGAGTTTTTACCTATATTTACTGAAGTTGTACGTGTTGGAACAGACATGGTACGTACGCTCGGAGAGTTAAATCCTGCTACGGTTTCAACGGGTGTGAAAATGGCAGGAACAGCTGCAGCAATAGGTTTAGTTGGTTCATCAGTCATTAAATTGATAGGAGTATTAAGAACACTGTCATTTTCAATGGGGCCAGCCGGCTGGATGATTACAAGTTTATCTATTATAGGTGGTCTACTTGTTGGTATTTCACAAAACAAAAAGCGTTTGAGTGAAGTAAGTTTAGAAACAGTAGAATCATTAAGTAAAGAACAAGATAAGTTAGAGTCAATCATTTCGGAATATGAAGATCTTCGCAATAAAGCAAGTCTAACAAATGATGAACTAGCTCGTTTTGTAGATATCAATTCAAAGCTACAAAAAACAGCTGATCCAAAAATAATTGAAAATTTACGAAAAGAACAAGAGCAATTAAGAGAGAAGTCGGGTTTATCAAATGACGAAATGCAAAGATTGATAGACTTAAACAATCAAATTTTAGAAGTTGTTCCAGATTCATCTACTGCATTAACCGAACAAGGGAATGTGTTACTCGAAAATACAGATAAAGCAAAAGCGTTTAACTCAGAACAAGTAGAGATGATTCGTTTAGAACTCGAGGCTCAAAAGGCAAAAGCAGAAGCGAATATGAAGCAATTATTGACAGACGAAAAGCGTCTAATGAACGATATTAAGTCAATAAAGGAAGAAATGAATAGTTTAGACAAAGAAGAGTACTCTCAAAGGGAAAAAATTAAGAAACTTGAAGAACAACTAGCTATAGCAAAGAAAAATAATGACGAAAGTGAAGCCAATCGACTTACTTTTAAACTAGCACTTGAAAAGAAAAAGCTGGAAGAATTAAAAAAGCAACGTGATGAATCTGCAAACTTAGTAGTCGAAAAATCAAAAGAACTAGATAAAATTAAGCAAGAAATCGGGAAGCTAGATAAAATTAAACAACAAATGATTGAATTGGAATTAAGACAAGCAGGGATAAATTTCAAAAAAGGTGAAGGCCTTATGATGCTTGATCGTGAAATTGCTAGGCTTCAAGAAGAAAAAGAGAGCTTGGAACTCAATACAAAGGCAGCAGATAAGAAAACAGGAGCATATAGAGAAGCTGTTCGTGAAATTGACAAACAATTATCTAACCTTCAATCAGTTCGCAGGAGAATAAGTGACATCATCGGAGAAGCTTCTAGAATGAATAGTCTGTTGGGGAAACCAATTTATAAAGATATTACAATTAACGAGAGAAAATATCAAATTGTAAAGCTACAGCATTCTTCTGGTAGAAATTCTGAATATCACACAGGCGGAATCGTCGGTCGTGGACAAATGCCACAACTTCATACAGGAGGACTGGCTTCATGGTTTGCTAATGCACCAATGCACAATGAAATTGATGTGCGCTTACTTCGCAATGAAATGGTTCTAACAGAGGCTCAACAAGCTAATTTAATGAGAATGATTGATGCAGGATTCAGTAATCGCAATTCCTCACCAATTGTTGATGAAAGAGTTATAGATTTGTTACGTCAGATTGAACGAGGGATTGCAAGAGGATTTAATGCAACTGTGGTGATGAATGAACGTGAGGTAGGTAGAATGGTGGAACCATACGTGACAGAACAACAACAATTTAATGAAGACAGGACTAAGACGTTTAGAGGGTAGGTGTTTAGATGTATGGGTTCTCGTTCAATGGAACTACGAAGAGTTACGTATTGACATTATCTAAAAGGAGATCATATTGGGCACCCATTAAACGGAATCTATTATATATTCCAGGTCGTCCTGGAGCTGTATTACAAGGAAGCGAAACAGACGTATTAACAATCGAAGTTGATGTGGAAATTTCTTCAACTGTTGATCTAAATTTAAGAAAAACAGCAGAAGATTTTGCATCATGGTTAATAACTGAAGAGCCATGTGAGCTTACCTTTGATGATGAACCAGATCGAATATATTTTGCAGTAGTAGAAGGGGATTTTAAACCAAATGAAATTGTTTCAAAGGGTTATGGAACAATAAAGTTTCTCTGTCTAGACTCCTACAAATACGGTCCGGAAAAAGAAGCAATTTTTCCATCTGACGCTGTATCCCTCGACTACGAAGGAACAGCACCAGGTGACCCGATATTTGAACTAGAAGTACTTCAGCCAGTGACTTTCGCCATGATCCAAAACCAAAACGATGAATACATGATGATTGGAAAACCTACAGATGTCATTGACACGCCGTACGAAAAGTATGAGCGTGTTTTTTATTCGGATTGTAACAATTTAACGGGT
>Ga0180433_10000151_pt1 | contig 116188 bp, 101 predicted proteins | sample SS_ome_8_FD_132980 | JGI IMG/M metagenome (GOLD analysis project Ga0180433, IMG submission 132980) | Hypersaline lake sediment archaeal communities from the Salton Sea, California, USA - SS_1_D_1 metaG | ecosystem: Environmental > Aquatic > Non-marine Saline and Alkaline > Hypersaline >... | reverse complement strand
CGCCACTTCAATCTGGGAGAGAGAACCATCTACCGGATACTCTCGCGCAGGATGAGGAAGGAGTTCTACGGCTCCTTCAAGAAGCTGGGGCAAAAGCTTTCGCTCCCTCGCTTCTTCGCCTGGACTAAATGCCCCGAGGTCAACGGCATGGCGGAGAGGCTGGTGCGGACGGTACGGGAGGAATCGCTATTGGACGCGGCTGAACCAGAAACCCCGACGAAGGACCTCACCGAGAAGGCACAATCCTTCCTCGGCTAGAACAACAATCAGCGCCGGCACAGCAGGACTGCTTATCTCACTCCCATGGAGTATCTTATGAACTACCTGCACAATCCCCGGACGCTTCCCACTACCTGTCACCAACTATGAACCTCTACACGAACAGCCCCAAACACTGCAATCTGGTAGAATCTTGTTTTCGCAGCGGGTAGCCGCGAATGGTATGAAAGAAAACGAAAACGACACCGCCACGGACGCGCTGGTCAGCCAGACCGTCACCGTGCGCGGGCGCGACGAGCTCCAGGAGCTCCTGGGCGACTTCGATTGCCATTTCCGCACGCTGCGGGACCGGCTCGGCGTCAAGCTCTACACCAAGGGTATGGACATCCACATTGTCGGCCCGCCGGCGGACGTCAGCCGGGCCCACGACGTGCTACGCGACCTTATGCGCGTTATCCGCAAGGAGGGCACGCTAACCGAGGACGACGTGCGCGAAAGACTCGAGGAGTTGGCAGGGGCAGGCGAGGAGGGCGCTTCAGCGGGAAGCGAGCTGCTGCCGCTTTTGCCGCATGTCGCTCCCCGCACCGAGGGGCAAGAGGAGTACTTGCACTCGATTGCGCAGACCGACGTCACGCTCTGCTACGGCCCCGCCGGCACGGGCAAGACGTTCCTTTCGGTCGCAGCCGCCATATCGCACTTCAAGCGCGGGCTGGTCAGCCGCATCGTGCTAACGCGGCCGGCCGTCGAGGCAGGAGAGTCGCTGGGCTTTTTGCCGGGAACGCTCGTGGAGAAGGTCAATCCGTACCTAGTGCCGCTATTCGACGCGCTCAACGACATACTGGGATTCGACCGCGCGAGGAAGCTAATCGAGCGCGGCGTGGTGGAAGTGGCGCCCCTGGCGTTCATGCGCGGGCGCAGCCTGAACAGCAGCTTCATCATTCTCGACGAGGCGCAAAACACGACATATCCCCAGATGAAGATGTTCCTCACGCGGATGGGCCGGGGCAGCCGCGCGGTCGTCACCGGCGACATCACCCAAATCGACCTGGAGCGGCGGGAGAATTCAGGTTTCGTGTGCGCGCTGGGGATACTGGAGAACCTGGGCCCGGGAGTGCGCATCGTGGAGCTGAAGGAAGCCGACGTGGTGCGCAATCCCATAGTGCAGCGCATCATCAACGCCTACAACCGATACGAGAGCCACCAGCAACGGGACCGGAAAAAGGAGAAATAGCCCACCGTGCCCGACACCAAAACAAAGCACACGAAAAACACCGCCGTGAATAGGGGAGCGCTATGGCGCATCCTGTGGGGTTTGGCGTTCTACGTTGGCGTGCTGGTGGTTCTCTACGCGCACATAGCGATATGGCCGGTGCGGCTAACGCCGGGCCAGGTCGTTCCCTACGACATCATCGCCCCGATGGCTACTGAGTACCTCGACACCACGGAGCTCGCAGCGCTGCGGGCCGAGGGAACTACGAGCATAATCGACACGCGGGTTAAAGAGAACACGCTGCTTAACTTGAGCGATTTTTTCACCGACTTGCGCGCAGTCCGGCTCGATGGAGCCGAGCCGACACGGCAGGTGGACGAGCTTGCGGCGGACTACCCCGTCCCCGGCGACGTGATAGCGCTGTTGCTCACGTACTCCGACGAAGACCTGGCGGACATTGAAAGCTACGCCGGAGAACTGCTCGGCAACTATATGCAAACGCCAATGTCTGCCGAGGAGGTCAACCGGCTGCGAGCCCATGCGGAGGAGAAAGCGTCGCTTACTCTGCGCGAAAGGCTGCACATATTCTTCCTCGAAGAGAACATTACCGAAGCGCCCGCCGTGCCCGACGTGCAGGCGCATATCAACCGGCTCGTAACCCACAAGATATCCAGGGGCGAAATCATCCTCGGGGCCGGCAACATAGTCTCCCAGGCTACACTGGACAAGCTTTCAGCCGTAGAAGAGGGAATGGTGCGGCAAAGAACGTACAAGTTCTATGGCCTGGCCCTGCTGCAACTTGCGCTGATGCTCGTCTGGTACGTGCATTTGTGGTTCTACAAACGGAAGATTTTCAACAATCCGTCAATCTGGGGCCAGCTCACCACTATCCTCGTCCTTGCGCTTTCGGTCTCGCTCATCGTCGGACGCCTTCCTTTCAAGTACATCCACTACGCTGTGCCGCTTGCCACGGCTGCGGCCGTAATACTGATAGTAACGATGTACGACGCCATAATGGCGTCTTATGTCGGCCTGGGGCTTGCCGTCGTGGCCGCGCTCGCGCTCAATTACAACAGCAACCTCGCAGTCTATATGCTCATTTCCACTACGTATCCCGTTGTGTTCCTCAATCAGCGGTCATCTACCCGTAGTCTCGCGTTGTTCGGCTTGAATCTTGGATCGCTTAATCTAGTGCTGGCGCTTGCCGTGTTTCTCTTCTCCGTCGAGACTTTTTCCTGGTGGGCGCTGTCCTACGCGCTGCTCGCGGGCATCGCTGCCGCTACCGTTACCCTGGGCGCGACTCCGCTTCTGGAGACGTTTTCCAGCCAGCTCACGCCAACTAAACTACAGGCTTTGATCAATCCCGAGATGCCGCTGCTGAAGCGCCTGCTGGACGAGGCCCCCGGCACCTATATGCACGCAATGGTTATGGGATCGATGAGCGAAGAGGCGTGCAATTCGATAGGCGCCAATGGCCTGCTTGCCAAGGTTGGCTCGATGTATCACGACATCGGGAAGCTCAAGCGTCCCGGATTTTACGCGGAGAACATCGGGGATCCAGAGAACAATCCGCATAAGCACCTGCCGCCCGAGAGCAGCTTCAACATCATTGTGCAGCACATACAGGACGGCTTGGAGACGGGCCGGAAAGCTGGCCTACCGCCGGGCGTGCTGGCGTTCATTCCGGAGCATCACGGCACAACCTTGATGAAGTACTTCCTCGAAGAGGCGCGAAAGCGCTCCGAGGCCGAAGGCGCGGCATTTGACGCGGATCACTTCCGCTACGCCGGTCCGGATCCTCGCAGCAAGGAAACCGCCGTTGTAATGCTGGCGGATTCCTGCGAAGCGAGAGTCCGCGCGATGGACACGTTCACGGAAGAGGAAGTCAGGGCTACCGTGCGGGAAAACATCCAGGAGAAAGAGCGCAACGGCCATCTGAATGATTCGGGACTGACCATCGGTGATCTGCATGCAGTGGAAGATGCTTTCACCAGTGTTTTAGTCAATCTGCACCACTCGCGCTTGAAGTATCCTGAGCAAACCAGCACCGAGACCGAAAGCGGCGTGAGTCGCACGGGAACAAAGGGCGCTCAGGATAGAAGCGAGAAGGCAACATAGCCTTGCGCCCACGGCGCTGCTCAATCAACCGGCTTGGCAGCGGCGCCCGGTTTCCGGTTTGGTGCGCCATGCGTATTGCTTGGAGTTCTTATCATTTGTGTAATCTAAATGGAACGAAGGAGGCTCTGATGCACTCGCGCATCACGATTCACAGTCATCTGTCAACAGCCCGTCAGAATTATTTCGCCTGGTCCCGAGCCGATAATTGGATTCGAGGGCTTGTGCTCGCCTGTGTCTTCGCTGCTTTAACCGGACTGCTGGCTCAGATACGTATCTATCTTCCCTTTACTCCCGTGCCGATTACGGGGCAGACGCTGGGTGTCCTGCTTGCAGGCTCTCTGCTCGGTGCCAGGTACGGGGCCTGGAGCATGGGCGTGTATCTCGCGCTCGGATTAGTGGGAGTTCCCTGGTTCGCCGGAGGAGCTTCCGGTCCGGCATACATTATGAGTCCGACAATGGGCTATCTGATCGGCTTCATCGCGGCAGCATGGATGATAGGGCGTCTTAGCGACAGTCCGCTACTGCGCCGGCCTCTACCGCAGTTGACCGCGATGTGCCTAGGTATGCTCGTTGTCTATACGTTCGGCGCGGCTTGGCTGGTCATCGTCACGCGCGTTGGGATTCCTGGGGCGATAGCCGCAGGCGTGCTCCCCTTCCTGATCGGCGATGCGCTAAAGATACTTCTGGCGACATCTATAAGCGCGCTTGTCTTGCCCGGCGCACCACAAAAGCTCGACAGATGAAACTCCCTGCGGACAACGAGCATCTATAGAAATGTACAGCGATTGCGGGCCATCCGATGGTGAAGAAGAACAAAGTCGTCAGGACAACATCCCTAAGCGGATTGTCCTCCTTTCTTTTCATTCTGCTGGCGGTTTTCGCCGCCCTGTGGCTAGCTCAGACTAGGACTAGCGGACTGACTGTGGATCAGTACGACCTGGTAGCAGCGGCGTATGACGGCGTGTCCCCTAAGCCTTTGGAATCCGTGCAGGACAGCAGAATTTTAGCACATATCGAACCTATCCTCGCTGAGTTGCGTATCGGCGACGGACAACTCGCGGAATACCGGACCATCTACGAAGTAGCCCGGTCGATGCCGCGCCAAACGGCGCCGCCTTCCCACCGTATAGTTGCGATGCAGATGGGCAGTCATCCTGAAATATCCTCAAGTCTGGGCAGTGTGCTGGGACAACCACTAACTAATGAGATTAAGCCGTTCGGCAAGCTTACGCGTAACGAACAACTTTTGCTATATTCAGACTGGCTGGGCACTGGCTACCTGGATGAACCGGCGTATCAGCAACTGATCGCACGAATGAACGCCGCCGACGTGGCACGCATCTCGAACTCCGATGAGCTTACGCACCTTTGGCTGATACAGGACAGCCGCAACCTGCTGGCGATATACAAGAGCGTGAATGGAGAAAACAGCGAGTTGCGCCTTAGGCTGGCAGAAAACTGGCTTCCCCGCTTCGCAAGTCCGGTTACTCGAAAGCTATTCGAGCCGTGGCATAAAGAATGGGCGGCCGGCCAGGGATATATCGAGGAGATTAGCGATCACACCGAGCGTTCACGTCTAATAGAGGCTATCACCTCCCAGCAAATGAGCGATAAGCTGGATAGCTTAAAAGCGCTCCAGCATACGCCCGATCAAGTTATCAGCCAGGTTACGGGCGAGCCGACAGTTCCCCCCGGCGCGTTCGATTTCGCGAAGTTTTTCTACTTCCGCATTTATGGTGAGAATCCCGGTGATATCATCGCAGAAGGCATCAGCCAGGTAAACGATTATCAAGCCTGGCAGCGCCGGTGGGAAAACAAGCCTATAGCCAAACGCTAGCGCCGCCAATATGAGGTGCTGGCTTTACTGACGGTGGGTAGGACTGCGGGGATTCGCCCTCGTGCGGCGCACAACGAGCTGTGCTATCCCGGAACTGACGATATCATCGCAGGCAGTGAAAACGATGTGTGAGGCCGGAAATAGCGTATTCTTCTGCTCATGCCAGAACTTAAACCTCCAGGAAGCCGCAATACGCCATCAAGCGCACTACTTCAGATGTTCGCACCGCATAGTTGGAGGGCATGCTACCGCATGCAAAATCTGTCCTTATTGCTTCTAGCTTCCCCTACGCCTCGCCACCCCTGCCGGGAACCGGCGGAGTGCCGCGCTGCTTCTTTGCCTGCGACATCATTGTGTTGATAAAGCGGATCTTTTCGATCTCCAGCACCGAGACGACCCGCATATCGTTGGTCTTGCCGTCGACCTTCACCTCGACGCTGCCGTCGTTGAAAAACTCGACGGTCAGGCCGTAGCTCCCCATTTTTTCACGCTTCTTTGCCATCAATCCTCCATCAGGTTCGTGCGCACATAATCGAGTATCGCCGTCAGCGCCATCGTGCGGTGGCTGACCGCGCGCTTCTCCGCCGCCGTGCATTCGCCAAACGTCTTGCCGTAAGGCGGGTAGAAGAAGACCGGGTCGTAGCCAAACCCGCCCTCGCCCCTCGGCTCCAGCGCCACCACGCCGTGCACATCGCCCTCCGCCTGCGCCAGCGTCTCCGTGCCCCGCACCAGCGCCATCGCGGAGACGAACCGCGCCGCGCGGCTGTCCTCGTCGGCGTAGCCCTTCGCGCGCAGCTTCGCCAGCACGAGCGCCATCTTCACGTCGTCGGCGTCGGCGATCCGGCTCGACCGCACGCCGGGGTACCCGTCCAGCGAAAACACCTCCAGCCCTGCGTCCTCCGCCAGCACCAGCGCGCCCTCCTCGAGGTGCAGCGCCAGGAGCCCCGCGTAAGCGAGCGCCTTACCAAGCGCAATCTCGGCGAAATCGTCGCCGTCCTCGGCGGGCTCCGGCACCGGCGGATAATCGCTCAAGCTTCGCACCTGCGCCGCCTCGCCAAGGGCCGCCGAAACCTCGCGCAGCTTGCCCTGATTGCGGGTGGCGAACACGATTACTGGACGGCTCACGCCTTTCCTCCCCGGCGGCGCTAACGGCGCGCGCTTGCGCTATTATATCACCGACTAAGGCGGCATCACCGGGCGCCGCGGCGCGGTAACGGCCACTACACAGGGAGCGCGCACACGAGTCCTATTAATAAAATCGGCTATTCGCTTTACCCGCTGAACTGGTTTCGGCTGGGGCTCATCGACAAGTACACGCTGCACTACATCGGCGTAAGCTCGGCGCTTGCGGGACTGTCGTGGGGTTTGCTATCCGTCGCCGCGTTCGTGCTGAAAAAGACGATGGGCGCGTCGAACTTCGAGGTCACTCTGCTTACGATGCTAATGCCGGTGACGTCCATCGTCGCCATCTTCGCCACCGAATGGATGCGCGGGCGCGACAAGCGCGCGTTCATCTTCTGGGCTGGGCTCGTTGGACGCTTACCGCTCGCGGCGATGCTTTTCATTTCGCAGTCCGCGCCGTTCCTCATCCTATACGCGCTGGCGTCGCTCTCCGGCGCGGTAATCACTCCGGCGATGAACTCGCTTTTGCAGACGAATCTCACGCGTGGGCTGCTGGGCAAGATGTACGCCATCCTCGGCGTCGTCATCACCGTCGCCGTGATCGCCGCGACGCTCTTCGCCGGCTACGCGCTGCACAACAACGCGAACGCTTACCACTGGCTTTTCGCCGCCGCGGGAATCCTGGGATTCATCTCTAGCACGGCGCTTGCGCGCGCGAAGCCTCGCCGCTCACCGTTTTTGGGCCAGCGCACGCTTTTCCTTCGCCGCACCCCCTTTAGAAAAGTTCTCCACGACTCCGTCATCGTCCCGCTACGAAACAACTGGGCGATCCTGCGCGAGAACCGCCCGTTTATGCTGTTCGAGCGCAACTTCATGCTCTACGGCCTTGCGTTCATGATACTCCTCCCCATCGTCCCCATCTTCTTGGTCGAGCGGCTCGCCATCCAGTACGACCAGGTAGGCATCGCGCTCGGCATCTTCAGCCAGGCGGGCACGCTGGTGCTGTTGCCCATCTTCGGCGCAATCTACGACCGGCTGCACCCGGTATCGTTCTCGCGCTGGGTATTTTTCATCCTTGGTTTTTTCCCGCTGACGCTTTTATTCTGCATCCCGCTTTCGTCGCTCACGGGCGGGGATCCCGTAGTTTGGGCGTTCATCGCATACCTCATCTTCGGCTTCGGGATGGCGGGCGTGCACATCGTATGGATGCTCGCGGCGATATTCTTCGCGCGCACTGAGGACTCCGCGCCCTACAGCGGCATCCACGTGACGCTCGTGGGCGTGCGCGGACTTATCGGCCCGCTCGCGGGCTACGTAATAAACGAGATCTGGGGCGCCTACGTCGTCTTCATAATCGGCACCGCCCTCTTCTGGCTCGCTACTTTGTTGATGTGGAAGCTCTGCCGCGACCTCAACTCCGGTCGGGTGCAGGAAACGGCCCTATAACCTTGACTGAGTACACAGCGCCTATCTTCGCTACAAAACGTAAAACACGGGAGTTCTCACTAGAGCCAATGTAAAGAGCCCGGCCTACTTGGCGGGAATCTGGCTATCAGCGCGGAGAAACTGCCTGCACAATTTGCGAACCTGCCAAGGCTACATCTCGACCGTGCAGCGCATAGTCCTATCCTTCCGGCGCCAGGCCCAGCGGGCCGATGGCAGCTTCGACGGCGTCGAGCAGCTCACGGCTGCGCACCATCTCACCCACCTGCTCGATATCAGGATAAAGCGCGCGGTCATTCTCCATAAACGGGACGCGTTCGCGGATTACCTCGTAAGCCACAGCCACGCCCTTGCCCGGTTTTTGCGGCTTGCGGAAATCGAGCGCTTGCGCGCCCGCTAGAAGCTGGATGGCGATGACCGTGCTCACGTTCTTTAAAATTTCCTTGCACTTGCGCACGGCGACCGGCCCCATATTCACGTGGTCTTCCTGGTCGGCGGAAACGCTTATCGAATCCACTACCGCCGGATGGCACAGCACTTTGTTTTCGCTAATAAGCGCGGCCTGCGTGTATTGCGCGACCATAAGCCCGCTGTTCACGCCGCGACCCTCAATGAGGAAATCCGGCAGCCCTGAAAGCACCGGATTTAGCATCCGGTTAGTATGGCGCTCCGAAAGGCCTGCGAGCTCTGATATCGCAATCGCCAGGAAGTCCATCGCCATCGCCGTAGACTGCGCGTGGAAGTTTCCCGCAGCCAGATACAGCTCTTCGTCGGGGAAGAATAGCGGGTTGTCGGACGCGGCGTTCATCTCGGTGAGGATTTGCCCGCGCACGTAATGGTACGCGTCGATGGTCGGTCCGACGACCTGCGGCGTGCAGCGCATGCTGTAGCCGTCCTGCACCTTGCCGCTGGGATCGGCCATAATCTCGCTGCCGTCAAACAGCTTTCGCAGGTTCTGCGCGACGGTAACCTGCCCGGGGAACGGCCGCGATTCGTGAATACGCGGGTGGAACGGCCTGGTGACGGCTTTAAGCACGTCCAGCGTCATCGCCATCGCGATAAGCGCCGTCTTGATTAGCCGTTCAGCATCGTAGAGTATCAGCGCGGATTCGCCGGTCATCATCTGCGCACCGTTGATGAGCCCCAGGCCTTCCTTGAACGTGGGCACTACCGGCTCAAGTCCTGCGCGGCGCAGCGCCTCGCCGCCCGGCATCCGTTCGCCTTTATAAAACGCTTCGCCTTCGCCAAGCACAACCATCGCAAGCTGGGCCAGCGGGCTCAAGTCGCCGCTTGTGCCCACCGAGCCCTTCTCGTAGACAACGGGCACGATGCCCCGGTTGAGGATTTCAATGTATGTCTGCAACGTCTCCAAGCGCACACCGGAAAAACCCTTCGCCAACGTATTGGCGCGGCAAAGCATCGCGGCGCGCACCGATTCCGGCGGTAGGATGTCGCCCGTGCTCGCGGCATGGCTGTAGATGATGCGCCGCTGCAGCTCTTCGCCCTGCTCCTGCGAAACGCGGATGCGCGCGAACTCGCCGATGCCGGTCGTTACGCCGTATATCGCCGCGCCTGAATCGACCATCTTCTGAACAAACTCGCGGCAGCGTTGAACTTTATCTTTGGCATCATCGGTGAGCGTCACCGTGTCGCCGTGCGCAACCGCGTGCACCTGCTCGATGGTGAGGTTTTCGCCGTCAATGAGTACCGTCATAGAGCGCTCCTGGATGCGCAGCGACCGGTCTGCGCCGCGCACACGAAGTGGCATTATACGCTTATCGGGGAATCTCCACCAGTGCGCTTGACTGGTGGCGAAAGGGCGCTAGAATCACTTCGCATTACCGCTCGCATTGCCGTCCACATTACCGCGCGGGAATAGCTCAATGGTAGAGCATCAGCTTCCCAAGCTGAGGGTTGCGGGTTCGATCCCCGTTTCCCGCTTGCGCTTTATCCATATACCTCCTTAACTCGTTGCCAAATCAAAATAATCGTTGCCCGTGCCGTATGAAACGTGTAATATCGGCTAAGCCTGTCTGCGCCATTAGGACGCCAGGAGATTAAGATGCGAATACTACTTGCGCGGCGAACATATCTAGCCTTACTGATTCTGCTCAACCTCGCCGTTCTTACGGCTGCGCCAATCGCAGCCCAAAACGACGGCGAGGCCGCTTCGGCTGATGACCGGGGCCTGCCGCTCGCGGTGAGGGGATACTTGGTCGAACACTACTTCGCTGGAACGGACCCGATGGACTTCAGCATTGACCAATCGGTAGAAGCGCTGGAGCTTCCCGAAGCTATTCTCGACCACATCCGCGCGCTGGAATGGGAACGCGGGCAGCTTGAATATTTCGCCAACAACAAGCTCTATCTGCTGGTGACTTGCCCCGACGGCACGCAGCGCGCCATCCACTTCCGCGACGGCTCGATGCGCAAGGATCGCGAGCTTGACGTTTCGCGCGTCAACGTCCTAAAGCGGCTTTACTCCGCCGAGTCGTTTATCGCGCCGCCCTCGGAGGAGCTGCAGCGCTGGATGGAGAAGCAGTCGGTTGACGCGAACGGCGTCTTTGTTGCGGCGCTGGCGTGTGCTATAAATCGAAATGAGCTTAACCTTGGCGGCGAAACCGTGCGTCGCGCGTACGCGAATCTGACCGCCGAAAAAACCAACACCGATACGATTATTCGCGCGCTAGGCGCCCTCGCGGAATCGGACTACGCCGAGGAGTGCTGCTGGGCGGCCATCTGGCTGCTTTCGCGAATGGACAAAATGAAGTTCTGGCGCGAGCAGCGCGAGTATTCCATCTGCGACCTGGAGTTCATCAGCGCGCAGACGTTTTACGAGAACGTGTTCTACGCAATAAAAGCGCGCAACGAACTCCCGTGGGGGCGCGATGCCAGCGACAGCGATTTCCTGCAGCAGGTGCTTCCGCCGCGCGGTACCGGCGAGCCGCTCCAGCGCTGGCGCCGCCACTTCTGGGACGCGCTGACGCCCGAAATTGAAGGGCTAACACGTGATGAAGTGACGAAAGCGATAGAGCTAGCGAATAACACATACGCGGACTACTTCCAGTACGAGGGCGATACGACGTGGGAGGACTTCGGGATGCTCACGTCGCTTGCGGTGCACGAGGGCCGCTGCGAGGATATGAGCAACGTGCTCAACTCGATACTGCGGACACTTGCTATCCCTGCGTGCCAGGCTTACACGCCATGGTGGGGACATTGCGACGGCAACCACGCCTGGACGTGGATTCGCGGCATCGGCGAAATCCCCGGCGACGGACAAAACGGAGTAAAGGTTTACATCAAAACCTGGGACGGTCGGGAGGACGTTACGAGCGAGTACACGGCCGTCACCACAATCGAACTGGACACCGACTCCACAGCGGAGGAGCCGGCCGAGATGCTCGTGTGGAACCACGACGAGTGGCGCGAGGTTGCGAAAGCACCCGTTGAAGACGGCAAAGTGACGTTCGAAAACGTGGGATGCGCGCTGAGCTTCGCGCTGTGCATCCGCGTTCCGGACGAGACTGAGCGCATCGCCGACGTGCGCACGGATGGCAGCTACCGCTGGCTTAACATCGAGCTGGAGGAGCCTGACGATGACAGGGCGTTTGAAGTTGAATACGGGAAGTCGTGCCCGCTGGGCGAGTTTCAACCCGACGCTGAATACGCGCTTGAGCGCTACACGCTGGAAGGCTGGAAGGACAGCGCGGCCGAGCGCACGTCCACCGGCGGCGTGAGTTTCACTGGCCATCCCGACCGGCTCTACCGCTTTGTTGGCGATGGCTTCTCCAACCGCCCTTTCACGGTGGAGCTCGATCCGGCAACGGGCGAAGTCGTCACGCTTAAGCGGTGACGCGGGGAGCGGAGCGTGCCCTGGAGTTTAGGTCAGAGGACAGCTTTCGCTAGCCGTGAATCTCCGAACGGTGCCCGATCATATGGACGACTATAAGCTGCCTGGCATCATCCAGCATTTAGATAACCCGGTAGCTGCCGGCCCTGAGCTTATAAAATCCCGCCAATGAGCCGCTGAGAGCCTCCGGAGTGATGGCCGTTAAGTTATCCGCAAGCCATTGCAGCTTGCGCAGAACCCGCCGTTGCAGCGACCAGTCAAGCTTCCTGAGGTCGGATGCGCCTTCGCCCGTGAACTCGACGCGCCAGATCATCTCTCCGCGACGCCCAGTTCTTCAGCCAGTTTCTCCATGGCGGTGGTGGATGCGCCCTGCTCCACGGCGGCGCGCGAACGAAGCAACCGCTCGCGCACATCGTCGCGGATGTCGAGCCCCGCGTCGGGATCGCCGAGAAGCTCAAGCAGCTTCTCCTCAACGATCTCGGCGATAAGCTCGCGCAGCTTCTCTGTAGTAAGGTCGCTGAGGCTCATCGGTAAATTAGTATAACATGCAGGGGAGCGTCGGTCGTCAGAGAAGAAATCCCGATGTGCGACAATACGCGCTGTGAAGACGCGCGGCGTTCGCATCGGTGTGGATACTGGCGGGACATTTACCGACCTTACGCTCGATCCCGGCAAAGGTAAGCCGCTTATAGCTTACAAGCTACTCTCGACGCCCGACGATCCCGCGCGCGCGGTGCTGCTGGGCCTGAGCGCCATCCTGCAAAAATTCGGCGAAGCCGAAAGCTCAGGTTTCACAGTGGTACACGGCTCAACCGTGGCGACCAATGCGCTGCTGGAAGGCAAGGGCGCGAAGGCCGCGCTCGTCACGACGAAGGGATTCGAGGACACGTTGTGGATTGGCCGCCAGAACCGACCTGAGCTTTACGCACTGGAGCCGGTGAAGCCCGAACCGCCCATTGCGCGCGAAGCCGCGCTGGGCGCGGACGAACGCGTGCTGCACGATGGCAGCGTCCTGAAGCCGATACAGCACGACGAAATCGAGTGCATCGTCGGTCGCATTCACGAACTGGGAGTGGAATCGGTTGCGATAAGCTTTTTGCACAGCTATGTCAACGGCGAACACGAACGGATGCTGGCGCGGGCGCTTGCCAAAGCGCTGCCGGAATTGCACCTAACAGTCTCGCACGAGCTGCTGCCGGAATTTCGGGAATACGAGCGCGCGGCGACGTGCGTAGTTAACGCGGTTGTCGCGCCGCCGATGGTCAGTTACTTGAAGCGCTTGGACGACAACGTCGGAAACGGGAGGCTACGAATAATGGCGTCCGCGGGCGGGAGCCTGCCGCTGGAAGCGGTGAACCGCGCGCCGGTCAGCACCATCCTCTCCGGGCCCGCCGGAGGAGTGGTGGGAGCGCTAGCAGTGTCGCAGGCGGCGGGCGTAGACCGCATCATCACGTTCGACATGGGCGGCACAAGCACCGACGTGTCGCTTTGCGACGGCGATATATCACGAACCTCCGAAAGCGAAATTGGCGGGCTGCCATTGCGCCTGCCGATGATTGACCTACGCACTGTCGGCGCGGGCGGCGGATCAGTGGCTTGGCTCGATGAAGGCGGAGCGCTGCGCGTGGGGCCGCAGTCAATGGGCGCGGATCCGGGGCCTGCCTGCTATGGGCGACAGACCGAGCCTTTCATCGCGACCGTGACCGACGCCCACCTCGTGCTGGGGCACCTTTCAGTGAAGCACGCGCTGGGGGACGACCTGGCGCTGGATGCGGACGCGGCGCGCTCAGCGGTGCGGGATATCGCCGACGCAACGGATCTGGGCATCGAGGAAACGGCGTTGGGCATTCTACGCGTAGCCGAGGCCACGATGGCGCGCGCCATCCGGCGCATTTCCGTCGAGCGGGGCTACGATCCCAGGGACTTCGCGCTGGTCTCTTTCGGCGGTGCGGGGGGATTGCATGCCGCGCGGCTTGCCGAGCTGATAGGCATTGGGACGGTCTTCGTCCCCGGCGAACCGGGATTGCTATCCGCCGTAGGGATGCTGCGTGCCGCGCCGTTACACACATTCTCCCAGGGCGTGATGCTGCGCGTGCCACCGGATGAAGCGCGAAAGGGAGCGCTGCTGAGGCATTACGCGATACGGCGGACGCTGGACGAGTTGCAGGCAAAGGCGGATGACGCGCTGCGAAGCGAAGGCATCCCTGAAGACGAGCGCGTGTACTCGCCAAGCCTCGATGTGCGCTACGTCGGGCAGTCCTACGAACTGACGATTCCCCTGGACGAGGGCGATCCGGCCAAGGCGTTTGCACTGCAGCATCAGCGGCTTTACGGATACACCGCGCCTGAAAAGCCGCTGGAGGTTGTGACGGTGCGGTTACAGGCAGGCGGAGCCGAGCATCTGCTTCCGCTTCCGCGCTTGCCCGAACGGCGAGGTCCGATACCGGTAGAGCTGGTGGAGGCTGCATCCGTCTGGACTGACGGTCAGCAGACGGTGTGCGCCCGCATCCGCCGCGACGAGCTGATGTTCGGCGACAGCCTGGACGGACCGGCGATTATTGACGAATACTCGGCGACCACGCTCGTGCCACACGGCTGGCGCTTCGAAGTAAATGCACTGGGGCAGCTCCTGCTAAGCAAGCCGGAGGATTCGGAGGTCTACCCGTGACAAGCCAGACGCACCCGCCGTGCGACGCCGTCGAGCTTGAGATATTCAAACACCTGTTCGCCGCGGTCGCCGAAGAAATGGGCGCGAGGCTGATGCGCTCGGCGTATTCCCCTAACATCAAGGAGCGGCGCGATTTTTCCTGCGCGTTATTCGATTCAGACGGCGAGATGCTGGCACAGGCCGAACACATCCCGGTGCATCTGGGCGCCGCGCCGGCATCCGTGCAGGCGGTGCTCGAAGCGTTTAATCCCGCGTCAATGCAGGAAAACGACCGCTTCATCCTCAACGACCCGTTTACGGGCGGAACTCATCTTCCCGACATTACCGTGCTGGCCCCGTGCGTGCTGCCGGGCGAAGCGGCACCGCGATTCTTAGTGGCCAACAGGGCGCACCACGCGGACATCGGCGGCAGCACTCCTGGCTCGATGCCAATCAGCACTTCGATCGATGAAGAAGGACTTCGCATCCCGCCGACGAAGCTCGGTAAGGACACCGTTGAGTGGGTATGCGCGCACTCGCGCACGCCCGAGGAGCGCCGGGGCGATTTACAGGCGCAGCTTGCAGCGCTGCAGGTGGGAGTGTTTCGCATGCACGAGCTGTGCCAGCGCTACGGCGCGGAGCTGGTGAGCCGGCGCGGGAATGAGCTTGCAGAATATACCGAGCGGATAATCCGCAGAACCATCGCCGCGATACCCGACGGCAAATACAGCTTCGAGGACGTACTGGACGACGACGGTCACGGCGCATTAGATATAGCGATTCGCTGCAAGCTAACGGTAGCAGGCGATTCAGCGGTCGTTGACTTCACAGCGTCCGGCGATCAGGTGCGCGGGCCGGTGAACGCGGTCAGCGCGATAACTTCATCGGCGGTGAATTACGTTTTCCGTTGTCTCGCTCCCGCAGATATTCCCAGCAACGTCGGCATTATGCGGCCGGTTACCGTCATCACGCGTCCCGGAAGCGTGCTGGATGCGCTGCCGCCGGCCGCCGTTGCGGGCGGCAACGTGGAGACCAGCCAGCGCATCGTGGACGTATTGCTGGGAGCGCTGGCGCAAGCGCTACCGGATAGGATTCCCTCGGCTTCCAGCGGCACGATGAACAACTTGAGCATAGGCGGCATCGACCCGTGCCACGGTGCGGCTTATGCCTACTACGAGACCATCGGCGGCGGCGCTGGAGCGGGACCTGCACTCGACGGCGCTTCAGGCGTGCACACGCATATGACGAATACGCGCAACACGCCGGTTGAAGCTCTGGAGCACGCCTACCCCATCCGAGTCGAAGCCTACTCCATCCGGCGGGGCTCCGGCGGCGCGGGGAAATATCGCGGCGGCGACGGCATAGTGCGCCGGTTCGCTTTCAGCGAGAAGGCTGAAGTGACGCTGCTGGCCGACCGGCGGCGCCATTCGCCATACGGACTGCGAAACGGCGGACCGGGCGCTCCCGGAGCTGACACACTCATTCATCCTGATGGAACAAGAAGACCTTTGCCGGGCAAGTGCAATATCACAATTGAGCCGGGCCAAGAGCTGGAGATTGCCGCACCCGGTGGCGGCGGCTGGGGCGATGCGGAAAGCGAGCCTAGTTGAGCGCCGGGCACGCAGAATCAGAATTTGCGGGGGCAGGATTCGAACCTGCGACCTCCAGGTTATGAGCCTGGCGAGCTACCAGCCGCTCCACCCCGCAGTATCAGTATAACACTATGAGTGGCCGAATCAAGCACAGCGTTTAGATACGGGCACTTATCCTTCAGAGCGCTTGCTTGTCTGAACAAATGTGTGTTATGCTATTTGACAGGGGTGCCGCCATGTCAGACAAAATAATCGCTCCTTGTGGGCTAGATTGCGCAACCTGTCCCGCTTACACCGCGACGGTCAAGGACGATGACGAGCTGCGCGCCGAAACCGCGAAGCAGTGGGCCGCCCACGGCTTTGAGGGCAGGCCGGAGGACGTAAACTGCCTTGGGTGCATGAGCGCGGAGGCGCCCGCCATTTTCGGTGACCACTGTCTGGTGCGTAAGTGCGTCGTGGAGCGCGGGGTGGAAACCTGCATGGACTGCGGCGAATTCGCCTGCACGACGCTGGAAAAGCACTGGGACTTCCTGGGCAAAAAGGACGAAGCCCGGGCCAATCTGGAGTCGCTGCGCCGACCGCCGGACGCCGGGGGCTAATCCCGCGCGACGCGTAAAGCCCGGGAGCTTATGCCGCATCAGCTAGAATGATGTTATGCGCGATGCGCTAATCGTCGTTTCGCTGCCCACCTTCGGCGGTAGCGGGATCTTGGCGACCGAGTTGGGTGTGGCCAAGTCATACCTGCGGCTGACTAGCCCATCGAGGAATGAGCAAAAGTCGAGCTAGCCGTTAGGGCATCGGCAACAAATAAATCGGCCAACATAGAAGTGGGTATTCCAGATCTGATACTTATAATCCTGGTACTCCTCGTAACACGGATGTGTTTCAATCGCTATGCAAGTTAAACAAGTATCCTCAGTCACCGTCAGGTCTCCTGCAACAACTACAATCTCTTTGGGCACACATTCATCTTCAGAGATCCAAGGTTCGGGAGGATTTTCCTGGCACGGGCCAAGTCTTACTTTTCTATGGAGAATTCCGTAGTTGGACTTTATGCACATTGTGCACCCCGCTGGCTCTTCGGGACCGTCACAGTGGATACCCGATTCCTCACAGAATCTACGGCAATACTCCTGGTTAGCCTCATAATACTTGTCGCTTATCGTGACGTGACATCCTTTTGGCATCTTATTTCTCCTTTCGCACCCAATACCGCTTTATAATTATTCCTTCTTGTTGAAGAAGCTTATCGATTGTCAGATTGCGTTCCCCACTCACAAGACGCTCCAGCAAACGCTTGACCTCATCAAGAGTCAGTTCCTGACCATCAGGCCCGATACGTTTAACAGTCACTGACTCTCCATTTGAGTGCAGAAGCTCTACCTGCCACACCTCAAGCTCTTTTCCGGGATTCTCCTGGAGTTCAGACATCAACTCGTTGAATAAATTCTCTCTGACAGCGGAATCTGCTTTGGAAATGACGATAAACTTCTCCTTCTGCGTTAGCACATTAGAGGAAAGCTGCGTTTTAACGTCTTCCATATCAGTAGTCACCTCTCTTACTGAGATTGGCGAGTGAGATGGTTGCGCCGTGGCTGCGCTAAACGAGGCGATCATCATAAGCAGAAATCCCAAAAAGCTCATACCTTCGTCACCTCACATCAGGGATGTCGTCCTTCTTAAAACCATTCTCAATCGCCACATTATTCTCTCTCTCTCTCTCTCTTGTCAAGCTGCGCGCTCGAAAGCAAACGTCCATCGAAAAGGAAGCCGCTCGGTGTGAGACGCAAGTTCTCTTTGAGCTGTCAGGGCAGATAAGATTGCGGGGGCAGGATTCGAACCTGCGACCTCCAGGTTATGAGCCTGGCGAGCTACCAGCCGCTCCACCCCGTACCATCAGTATAACATGATGAGCAGCTGAATCAAACGCTATCCCGTACGGCGAATTTCTAGTCCACGCGCGAGCGCAATTGCCGCCCATCGGCTAGAATGATGATATGCGCGACGCGCTAATCGTCGTTTCGCTGCCTACCTTCGGCGGGAGCGGAATAGTCGCGACCGAGTTGGGTATCGCTATGGCGCGCCGTGGCTGGGAGGTGCATTTCGTATCCACCGCGCCGCCGGTGAGGCTCGCGCTCTACACAAGCGATCCCGATATTTCCGGGCGCGTCAGCTTCCATCAGGTCGCGACCCAGATCTACGCGATGTTCCACCACCAGCCGTACACGCTCGCGCTGGCATCGACAATAGCGCAGATCGCGAAGCGCCACGAGGTGCCGGTCATCCACGCGCACTACGCCATCCCGCATACCATCGCCGCGCATCTAGCGCGCGAAATGCTGGTAGGGCAAACATCGGTGGTCACGACACTGCACGGCACCGATATCACCATCGTGGGTCTGGATCCCTCGTACCGCGACATCGTGACCTATGCGCTGAATGCCAGCGACGAGGTGACGGCGGTCTCGCAGTTTCTCCTAGAAGCCACGCGCCAGGAATTCCCTTACGAGGGTGAGATAGACGTTATCCCGAATTTCGTTGCACCGGAAGTGTTTTATACCGAGCAACCGGAAGCAGCAGCCATCCGCGAGCGCTACGCTCCCGACGGTCGCGCGCTAATGATTCACGTCAGCAACTACCGCACCGTCAAGCGCGCGCCCGTTGCGTGCGAGATTTTCGCGGCAGTGCGCAGCGAAACACCCGCGCATATGCTGATGATCGGCGAAGGGCCCGACCGCGCGAGGACGGAAGAATGCGCGGAGCGGCTTGGAATTAGCGATGACGCGACGTTTATCGACAGCACGCTTGATCTTCCGCCGTATCTCGCTGCAGCGGACGTTATGCTGATGCCCAGCCAATCAGAAAGCTTCGGCCTTGCGGCACTGGAAGCGATGGCGTGCGGCACGCCGGTCGTGGCCAGCGCCATTGGCGGGCTGCCCGAGGTCATTGACGACGGAGCGGACGGCCTGCTGCTGCCGCCCGAGAACATTGACGGAATGGCTGAAGCTGTGCTGGAACTGCTCAGCGACCGTTCGCGCCTTGAACGGATGTCGCAAGCCGCCGCTGAGAAGCCGCGAACGCGCTTCCCGCGCGGCAAACAGGTGGATAAATATCTGGATGTCTACAGCCGTGCTCGGCAACGACGCTCTCGCTGAAAACGTCCCTGGCAAAGCTCCCTACTCTATCTTGGCAAACTTCTCGCCGGCTTCCATCCGGCGACCTGCAAGGTAGTCGCAGGCTTCCATCGCCCGCCGGCCTTCAGGCTGCACTTCATGGACGACTACGACGTTGCCGTCCCCCGCTGCAATCTCAAAACTACGCTTGCCCACTTTAACAACGGTTCCAGGCTCTGCGCCCGGTGCCTGTTGAGCGCCCAATGCCGCACGCAGTATCTTCAGGCGTGAACCGCCCGCGCACAGGCACACCGCGCCCGGTTCCGGTGACATCGCGCGGATGAGATTCACTACTCGCGAAGCATCCCAGGAAAAATCGATGTGCGTATCGGCGGGCTCGAGCATAGCTGTGCAGCTTATCTCATCGTCGCACTGCTCTTCGTAGCGCACGGTTCCATCGCTGATCCGGTGTAGCGCTTCATCCGCGCACTCGGCCGCAAGAAGCGCGAGCTTTTCGCGCAATGAGCCGAAGCTATCTTCGGGATCGATGACCTGTTCGCGGCACAGCATCACCGGCCCGCAGTCCGCTTCCCGCACCATCTTCATTACACACACGGCTGTCTTTTCCCATCCCTCCATTAGCGCGTGCCGAATGGGCGACGGTCCGCGCAGCCGGGGCAAAGGGCTGGGATGCAGGCACAACGGATGGTCGGTCAGCTTCAGGTAGCTCGACGGCAGGATCATCCCGAAGCTCGCTAGGATGTATACTTCCGGCTCGATTGCGCGGATGCGCGCCTTCAGTTCGTCGTTGTAGGCAAGCTTCTCCGGCTCCGCGAGCTCAACAACGGGATGCTTCTTGCGGACGTATCTGGCGATGGGCGTCGGCACCAGCTTCTTCTTACGCCCCTTTGGCGCGGGAGCACGGGTAACGACGAGCGGCACTTCACAGCGGCCGCCGGAAAGCAAAGACGTTAGAGTGGGAAGCCCGAACTCGGTTGAGCTCCAGAATACGACGCGAAGCGGCCTTGCGGCTTTAGTCTCCTGTGACATCCCCCGTGTCTTCGCGCTCGGTTCCCAGGGACTCCGCGGCGCCTTTATACTTCTCCGCAAGATCCCCGTAGCGTTCGCTCACTTTTTCGTAAACATCGCCGAACGTCTCCCGGAACGCCTCCACGCCGTTCTTGACGTTGAAGAACACCTGTTCCTTCGGGTCGCCCGCGAGTATGCGCGAGAGCAGATCGGGCCCCATCTGGCGCAGGAACATCTGCATTATCAGCAGGGCGAATATCGCATCGTCAACGAAACCGACGCCTGTAATGAAATCCGGCACAATATCCAGCGGTGAGAAAAAGTAGATGATACCCGCGAGTGCATATAGCTTCATCCAGGGCGAGACCTTCGGGTGCGTCATCCCCGCGGCGAACGCCCGGATGAGACGGGGCAGGCCCTTCAGATAAGGCTCGACGCGCGTCAGGTCGTATTCGCCGAGGTCGTTGCCCAGAATCTTCAGATTAATCTTCACGAACGCCCCTTTTTCTCCTTCACACCAGCGAGTTCGCGCACTTTCGCCGCGATCCCGTCTATCGTCCAGTCGGGGGTCGAAGCCCCAGCAGTGATGCCGACATTCAGTGTTTCCCACTGTTCGTCGCCTTCGGGCGGGAACCAGGAGGGGTCAATCTCCCCGGCGCAACTTATGAAGTGCGACCGTGGATTTTCCTCCCGGCAAACCTCCAGCAAGCGGCGTGAATTGCTGGAATGCGCGTCCCCGACGACCAGGATTATATCACAGCGTTTCGCGACCTCCCGGCTCGCAGACTGGTTCTCATCAGTATGCGGACAGATTGTATCCAGCGCTTCCACGCCGTCCGCGCCGTATTTTTCAACGAGCGCGGCGTGCACCTTCTCGAAGCGGTTGCGCTCGATGGTCGTCTGCTCCACAACGCCGACGCTTGCGTAATCCGGCAGGCCTGCGACCTCTATTGGATTGGTCACAACATGCGGATTTTGCAGATACGACACGAGCCCCTGCACTTCGGGATGGTCCTTCTTGCCCACGACGATAATTGCGGGGTGGCGCTGCTGAAGCTCGACGGCCTTCTCGCGCACCGACTTCACGACACCGCAGGTGAGGTCAATTATCTGGTTATTCGCCGTAACGAGGAGGTCTATAGCCTCCTTCGCCTCACCGTGCGTGCGGATGATAACGCGCGCGCCGCTTAGCCCTTCGGCGTGCTCCGTTTGCAGTATTCCCGCTGCGGAGACGCGTTCCACAACCTGCCGGTTGTGCACTAAATCACCGAGCATATAGGTCTCGCCCGCGCTATCGCCCAGCTCGCGCGCCAGCGCCATCGTGGCGTCAAACGCCCGCCGCACCCCGCGACAAAATCCCATCCGCTCGGCGAAGACGATGCGCACGTTAAGCTAAGTTTAGCATTCACGGGTAACGATGCGATAATAGGGCGCGATGGTACAGCAGGCGAGCACAAGGGGCGTATTCCCGCGCGAGATTGCGGCGTATCTGGACGTGGCAATCTACGTGCTGGAGGCGCGCGCGCCGCTGGCGACGTTCCACATCGAGCGGGAGCTGAAAGGAACGCGCATCTTCACGCTCAACAAGGCCGACCTGGCCGACACTGGCGAGACCAACCGCTGGGTGAGCTTTTTCAGCGAACACGGCCTTGACGCCATCCCGCTGAGCACGAAGAACGAGAGCGGCTACGAGCGGCTCGGCGAGTTGCTGGTGGACGCCTGGGAGCGCAAGCACGCCAAACGCGCCAAAAAGGGCATCCGCGACACGGTGCTGCGCGTGGTATCCCTCGGCGTGCCCAACACGGGCAAGTCCACGGTGATTAACCGGCTCACCGGCCATGGCCGCGCGCGCACCGGCGACCGTCCCGGCATAACACGCGGCTACCAGTGGGTGCGCATCGCCGAGGGCGTGGATTTGCTGGACACGCCGGGCGTGCTGCGCGAATTCTCGCGGTTCAAGACCGGACGTCCCCGCCTGCTGGCGCTGGGGCTAATCCCCGAAGACGAAAACGCGCTCGAAGGCGCTCTGGACGCCGTGTTCTCCCGTCTGGGCGACCACGGTTGGGCGAAACTACAGAAGTTCTACAAAGTCGACGAGCGCGTGCAGGATCTGGCGTCGTGGGACGCCGTACAGTTCATCGGCCACCGTTTGAAAGGCGGCAAGATGACCGATGCGCTGCTGCCCGATGTAGGCTACAGGATACTCGCGGCGTTCAGGCAGGGGCGTTTCGGGCGGGTGAGCCTGGAAACGGTGCAGGAGCAGGGCCCGGAATTGGAAGAACTGCTGGCGCGGCTGAAAGCGAAGGGAAGCGCGCGATGAGCCTGGAAATCACACTGGGCGAAGAACACCGGGGGATGCGCCTGGATTCCGCGCTTACCGAGGTTTTGACGGAGCACCACGGCGAGTTTGACGGCGCGTCGAGGTCGCAGATACAGAAGCTGATTGCCGCAGGCGGGGTGAAGCTAAACGGCGAGATCCCGCGCAAGAACCTTACAATCACTGGCGGCGAGACTGCCGAGATTGACTTGGGCGTGTGGAAAGAGCTAACGCGCGACCGCGCGGAGCTTACATTTACGCCTACTGAAATACCGTTTTCGCTGCCCGCGCTCTACGAGGACGATCACATACTCGCCGTGGCGAAACCCGCTGGAGTAACGGTGCATCCCGTGCCCGGAATGGATGAACCGACGGTGGTGGATTACCTCAAGGCGCACCAGTTCCGGCTTGCCGATACCACTGAAGCGCTCAAGCCCGGCATCGTCCACCGGCTGGACAAAGGAACCAGCGGCACGCTACTGGTGGCGAAGGACACGCCGACGCATGCGCTGTTACAGGCGATGTTCGAGCGGCGCGAAGTGGCCAAGTACTACCTCGCAGTAACGCTGGGAGGTGAGCTTCCTGAGCGCGGGCGGTGGGAGTACCAGCTCGCGCGCAATCCCAAGCACCGCGAGCTGTTTATGGTCGCACCCGAGGGGCGCTACTCCCTGACGTATTACCGCGTGCTGGCGCGAAGTCGGTTGTGCACGCTGCTTTTGCTGCGCATTATAACCGGCCGGACGCACCAGATACGGGTGCAGCTCAAGGAGCAGCGGCATGTGATTATCGGCGACATCGAATACGGGCGCGGGCCGAACAACGAGCTTGTCCGGTTTCTCGAAGGAGGCGCGGACAAGAGCCTGCGGCGCACCTGGAGCGAAGCGCTGGCAGGCGGCGAGTCGCGAATTGCGCTACGAGACGCGGTCGCTGCATGTCCGGGGATGTTCCTGCACGCATATGCCGTGTATCTGAACCGTCCCGCTAGCGGTCAGGAACTTGCGCTGAAGGCGCCCCTGCCTGATTACTTTGCTAAGCTGCTGGCAATATTCGACTGGACTGTGCCAAACGAGCCGCGAGAGATGCTGGACATGGAGTATGCGCAATGAGCCGTTTCTTCACAATCGAGGCTGCCGACGGCGCCGCACGCGCGGGCTTGATGAGCTTCAACGGGATTACGGTTGAAACGCCGTATTTCCAGCCAACTGCGACGCGCGGCATGGTCAAGGACGGACGCTTCGAAGACGCAGAGCGCATCGGATATCCGCTGCTGTTGATGAACACCTACCACCTGCTGTGCCGGCCGGGCATCGAAGTTATCCGCGAAATCGGGGGCTTGAAGCAGTTCACCGGCTGGGACCGCGGCATACTCACGGATTCCGGCGGATTCCAGATATTCAGCCTGTCGCCGCTGCGCGAAGTCACCTGGGAAGGCGTGCGCTTCCGCGATTACGAAAGCGGCAAGCCGTTTTCACTCACGCCTGAAGGCGCAGTGGATGTTCAGCTCGACTTCAAGAGCGATTTGGCTATGACGCTTGACGTGTGCAGCCGGCTTCCCGCTGAGCGCAAGCAACTGGAGTTCGACCTGGCGACGACGCACCAGTGGGCGCAGCGTGCGTACGAGCACTGGAAGTCGCGCGGCGGCGGGCGCACGCGGACGCGGCTGTTCGGCGTCGTGCAGGGCGGCACCGAGCTTGATCTGCGCGCCAAGAGCATCGAGACCATCGCCGGACTGGGCTTTCCCGGCATCGCCGTAGGCGGGCTTTCGGTGGGCGAAACGCGCTTAGAATTTGTGCGCACGGCGAATTTCTGCGCGGAACATTTACCAAGAGATCGCCCGCGCTACCTGATGGGAGTGGGCACGCCTTACGACATCGTGCAGGCTTGTCAGATGGGCTACGATCTGTTCGACTGCGTCCTGCCGACGCGAATGGCCCGGCGCGGCACGGCCTACACCTGGGAAGGGGTGCTGAACCTGAAGCTCAAGAAGTTTAGCCTCGATACCTCGCCACCTTCGCCGAGCTGCCGCTGCCCGGTCTGCAAGCGGTACAGCCGGGCCTTCCTGCGCCACTTGATGGTCTCGGACGAGCTTTCCGGGGCTATCCTGCTCACTTACCACAATCTTTACTTTTACCACGACCTTATGCGCCGCCTTAGGCGGGCGATTGTGGAAGGCAAGCTCGCAAAACTAGTTTCTCGCTATCAGAAAACTCTGAGAAACAAGCTGTAGCGAAGTTCGCACGATCGACGCAACACCGTTTTCTCCGTCTTTCCGTTCGCCACCTGCTAGAATTAAGGCAGTAACGGATGCTGGAGAATCTCGTGACAATCGCCAAGTACCACTTCCCGGACAGGGCGCAGATAGCCAAATTGACACTCGCATCGAACGGCATTGACAGCTTTCTCGCAGACGAGTTTATGAGTACCTATCTGCCTATCGCGATGGGAGGTATCAGGCTCCAGGTTCGAGAATCCGACGTCGAGAGGGCGAAAGCGATACTCCAGGAATTGGAGGAGAACGCAAGCGCCGAGGAAGACGGTTGTATTGATTGCGAGGAATGAGCCGCCATTCAAGCCAACGGTCGTATCTGGTTGGCTGCCAACGATTATTCGTATCTGTCAGCCCATTTTAAGGGAAAACCTGAGCATTTTGACGGTCAGAAAGGTCTTTTCGGCGTATTACTTGACTGATGTGCGTATCTAGGTTAAACTTTTAAGTCACGCGCGGCTTTTACGCGCAACGCAACAGCATCAAAAGGAGGTGTGCCTCGTGGATTTGACCACAGGTGACGTGGTCCAGGGGCGCATCGCTGAAGTACGTGACTTCGGCGCATTCGTGTGGTTGGGAAACGGTCAGAAGGGGCTGATCCACATCAGTGAGATCAGCGACGAGTTCGTCAAGGACATTCGCGAGAAGGTTAAGCCGAATCAAAAGGTGAAAATCAAGATTCTCTCGGTCAAGGAAGACGGCCGCATCGAGCTTTCGCTCAAGCAGGCCTTTGAACTTGACTACACCAGGCCTCCCCGGGAGGAGGAGCGTGAGGAGCTGGCTATGCCGGCACCTGAGATGTTCGCCGGCGAGCCGCCCGAGCTCAACTTCAACATTGAAGAAGAGCTAAGGAGAACTAATTACGATTTCGACCAGATGCTCAAGGTGTTCAAGCGCATGAGTGAGGAAAACCTCGTGGACTTGAAACGGAGCGTCGAGGCTAAACGCGCCGGCAGTAAGCGGAAGCGTAAAAAGCGATCCCGGAATCGGAGTTAGCGCCCGTTCGCTGCCAGGGCCGAGGTGGCGGAATTGGCAGACGCAGGGGACTTAAAATCCCCCGGGAGAAATCCCTTGCCGGTTCGAATCCGGCCCTCGGCAGAGAGGGTATAATGGATGCGGCAATGCTCGTAGTTAACGAAATGCACGTTATCGTGATTATTATCCTGCCAAGGGCAGGGTGACTTCGCACGCGCGGCGAGTACCCAGCCCTTCTCATTTGAGAGGGGCTTTTTGCTTTTACAGGGAGAATAATGGTTGACCGGACAAAAAGGGGCTCTTACGATGTCAAGGTTTGAGAAAGTCGACGCCACATACAGCTTCCCGGAGATGGAGGAACGTATCCTCGAATTCTGGGAGAACGCGGACGTGTTCGCCAAATCGCTGGCGCGCCCTGCGCCAAACGGCAACTACGTCTTCTACGAAGGACCGCCAACCGCCAACGCGCTGCCCCATCCCGGGCACGTGCTGACGCGTGTTATCAAGGACCTTTTTCCCCGCTACAAGACGATGCGGGGCTACCACGTCGCCCGCAAGGCCGGATGGGACACGCACGGCCTGCCGGTGGAGATCGAAGTGGAGAAGGAACTCGGATTCACCGGCAAAGACGATATCGAGAAGTTCGGCATAGCCGAGTTTAACCGGCGCTGCCTGGAATCGGTGCGCCGTTACGAGAAGGAATGGCGGCGCATCAGCAATCGCATCGGATTCTGGCTAAATTACGAGGATGCGTACTTCACATTTACGAATGAATACCTTGAGACTGTCTGGTGGCTGCTGCGGCAGATTTGGGACAAGGGCCTTATCTACGAAGGCCACAAGATAGTCCCTTACTGCTACCGCTGCGGAACGCCCCTTTCGTCCCACGAAGTCGCGCAGAACTACAAGGACACCAAAGATCCCAGTATTTACATCAAGTTCCGCGTCGTAAGCGACCTGCGCGGCGTCAGCTCGGAATTCGCTGAGGGCAAGACATACTTCCTGGTTTGGACGACCACCCCATGGACGCTGCTGTCGAACGTGGCTCTCGCCGTCAATCCCGATGCGGAATACGTTGCGGTATTCCATGCGGGCGAGCATCTCATCCTGGCGCGCGATCTGCTTGAGGCGACGGGCTTGGACGAAGAGCCCGTGGTCGCGTCCATGCGCGGCGCCGACCTGGAATCCATCGACTACGAGCCCCTGTACACGTTCATACCGGTTGAGAAACGGGGGCACTTCGTGGTAACCGGAGATTTCGTAACGCTGGAAGACGGAACGGGCATCGTGCACATAGCTCCCGCATTCGGCGAAGACGACTACCATGTCGGCATCGAGAACGATCTGCCTTTCGTCTGCGCAGTGGACGAGCACGGGAATATCATGCCCGAAGTGACAAACTGGGCCGGAAAGAATATAAAGAGCGCCGACCCGGAGATTCTGAACGACCTTAAGGAGCGCGGGCTCCTCTTCCGGGCGGCTACATACACCCACGCTTACCCGTTCTGCTGGCGCTGCGACAGCCCGCTCCTGTATTACGCGTTCCCCTCGTGGTTCATCCGAACTACCGCTGTGCGCGACGAACTGCTGGCGAACAACGAGCAGATAAACTGGGTGCCCGAGCATATCGGAACAGGACGCTTCGGGCTGTGGCTTGAGGGCGTCGTGGACTGGGCGCTTTCGCGTAACCGATACTGGGGAACGCCCCTGCCCATTTGGCAGTGCGAGGGCTGCGGGGAGATGCACTTAGTAGGCTCTTATAGCGAACTCCAGAAGCTCGCGGGATTCGAAGCGGACGACCTATACGACCCGGAGAAATTCAATCCCCACCGCCCGTTTGTCGACGAGCTCACGTGGAGGTGCGCCGAGTGCGGCAAAGAGATGCGCCGGGTGCCGCACGTCATAGACTGCTGGTTCGACAGTGGCGCGATGCCCTTTGCGCAGCATCATTACCCGTTCGAACACAAGGATGACATAGACAGCGGCGCCCAGTTCCCCGCGGATTTCATCAGCGAGGCGCAAGACCAGACGCGCGGCTGGTTCTATACATTGCACGCCATCGCGACTATGGTCAAAAGCAGCCCCGCGTACAAGAACTGCCTGGTGCTGGGCCTTATCCAGGACGAGAAGGGCCACAAGATGAGCAAGTCAACGGGTAACGTGGCTGATCCCTGGAAGGTGATAGACCGGCAGGGGGCTGACGCATTCCGCTGGTACTTCCTCAGCGCAACCGCGCCCTGGGTGGGGACCCGCTATTCTGAGACGGCGGTAGTCAACTCGCTGCAGAAATTCCTTATCCCGCTGTGGAACGTCTACTCGTTCTTCGTCATCTACGCCAACATTGACGACTTCGATCCCACATCCGAAGCGAAGCCGTGGTCCGAGCGCGAGCAGCTCGACCGCTGGATACTCATCAAATACAACCGGCTCGTTCAAAGCGTGGTTGAAAACCTGGACAACTACCGGATTACCGAAGCTGCACGGAGTATCGAGAGCTTCCTCGATCTCCTTAGCAACTGGTACGTCCGCCGAAGCCGGCGCAGATTCTGGCAGGGCGAGAAAAACGACAGCAAATGGAACGCTTATCACACGCTATACGAGATACTCGCGGCATTTTCCAAGCTGATTGCGCCGTTTACGCCGTTTCTCGCCGAAGAGCTTTACCAGAAGCTCGTGCGGCCGTTTTATCCGGATGCTCCGGTAAGCGTTCACCTGAGCGATTATCCCGAGCCTGACGCGTCGGTATCCGAGCTTAAGCTGGAGGAAGGTATGGACGCCGCGCTGCGTGTCGTCAAACTGGGGCACGCGGCACGCAACCTGTCGAAAATAAAGGTCCGCCAGCCTTTGAAGGGCGTAATACTCGTCACGAACGACAAGCGGCTTCCTTCCGTCATCGAGGATTACTGCGACATAATCAAGGACGAGCTGAATATCAAAGGCGTTGACTGGGCTGAAAAGGCGAAAGACTACGTGGACATCCAGATCAAGCCCAACTTCGCCATGATCGGGCCCAGGCTGGGCAGGCAGACCAGGGAAGTGCAGCAATTGCTCGCTTCCAGCCCTGCGGACAATCTTGTAGCGCAGCTATCCGATGCAGGGCATGTTGTCCTGAACACTTCCGAGGGAGAAGTGACGCTGGATCCGGAGGACCTCGACGTTCGGCTGATTGAGAAAGAGGGCACCGCCGCTCAGCGCGACGGGAACCTGCTGCTCGTGCTTAACCTGGAGATAACGCCCGACCTTCGCGAGGAAGGGCTTTCCCGCGAGTTCATCAACCGCGTCCAGAACCTGCGCAAGACGTTACAGCTGGACTATGAGCAGCGTATAGAGGTGGAGTTCTCCGTGGATGAGCCCGTGCGCTCCGCGGTGCTCAAACACGCCGACACGATCGCCGCTGAGACCCTCGCAATCGAATTCAGCGAGGGCACAGGCTTGGCCGACGAACAACCAAACGTCTATGTCGCTGAGATAGAAAACCTGCAAGTCCTCATCAAGCTTGTTCCGGTGAAAGGAGCGTAACCTAATGAAAGGACTGGCGCATAAGTTGCTGGCGTGCCTTGTGCTAGGTGTGCTCGTGGGGTGCGCGGGTGCCGCATCAAGCGCCCAAAACGACGGCAATCAAACCACACCCGAGAATAATTCGCTGCAAGTCCTATCGCTAAGCTTCTCGGGCACTCGGGCGTTCGAGCTTCTCAAGCGGCAGGTGGATCTGGGGCCGCGAGTGCCGGACAGCGGCCAGCACGCTCAGTGCCGCGAGCTTATCGCCGATGAACTGGCGCCTTACTGCACCGATATCAGCGAACAGGTATTTGAGCGCACTGTCAACGGGCGAGATTACACGTTCCGCAACATCGTTGCGTACATACATCCGAACGCGCAGAAACTTGTCATTCTCGCGGCGCACTACGATACGCGGCCGTTCGCCGACCGCGACATCCCGGAGAATTACTCAACGCCTATCCCCGGAGCGAACGACGGCGCGTCAGGCGTAGCTGTGCTGCTGGAACTGGCGCGAGTGCTTTACGGACACCTGCCGGATGACTTAGGAATCCTGTTCCTATTCACCGACGGCGAGGACACGGGTTTAACGGCGAGCCAGATGTTCTGCGGGGCTGAGTATTTCGCATCTCATATGAGCTATGAGCTGAAGAGACGGATTGAATTTGGCATCCTCCTCGATATGATTGGAGATGCAAGCTTAAATATCAAGCCGGAGAAGCACTCCGAGACCGTCGCCTCTGGCATCTATGATGCGCTGCTCGAATTGCAGGAAATGCTGGGATTGAGCGGATTCACTGGTTCCGGCCAATACAACGTGCTGGACGACCATATCGCTTTTATTGAGCAGGGGATCAGGATGTACGATGTCATCGATTTCGACTACCGATACTGGCATACACTGGAGGACACAACTGACCATTGCAGCGCGGACAGCCTGCAAGTGGTCGGATTGTGTGTCGCAAACCTCGTCCTAAATTACGCCTCCGGAGACTTCGGCCTTTAGCAGCCTATTTGTGAGAACACAGGATGCGTACTGCCGGTGGAAAGTTCTCTCCCTAGTCTTCGTACACCACGCGCCCGTTACACATTACAAGGTTAGCAGCCTTCTGCCTTACGAGCCATCTCATCATTTCGTCGAAATTCTCCCCCTCGCAGCCTTCCCAGATCGCGAGGTCAGCAAGAAATCCCTTTTCCAGCTTGCCCAACTCTCCATCCAGTTTCAGTGGCCTGAGGGGATTTTCCGTCATCATCGCCAGCATCTCCTCGGCGGTGAGACGGGGAAACTCAACCCAAGCAAGTTTGGCTTCTTCAAGTATATTGAGATCGACATTGCTCCCGTAAGAGTCAGTACCCAGACAACTCCGAATGCCGGCGTCGCGCATCTTAGCTAGCGGGTGGTCGGGATGCATGAAAAACGCATGGCTTCTCGGGCAATAGACGTGCGTGATACCACGCGCAGCTAAAATCTCGATATCCTCAGTAGTGAGGTAGTTAAGATGGACGCAGAACACGTCCGGCGCTAAAAGCCCAAGGCTGTCGAAGTACTGGACTGAGGTCATTCCCGTGCCGTGCCAGTCGTCATCCCACGCTCCCGCGCGGCGCAGAAGCTGCTCGATGTCACTGTTGCTGCTGCGAATGAACTCAAGCTCCTGCTGCATCTCCGACAGGTGCATGGATATGGGAACGCCCTTCTCCCGCGCGATAGTCAGCGCGGCTTGCGCGATCTCGGCACTGGTAGTGTAAGGCGAGTGCACCGCATAGCTGCAGATGGTGGCATCGCGCAGGCGCTTCATGTTGGGATGGTGATTGTTGAACTCGAATAGCTCGCGGAAGCCGTAGTATCGCAGTCCTGCCTGCCTTATATCATCGAAGTCCATCTGCATCGTGTAGTGGTCACATAGCGTTGTAGTGCCGGACGACAGGACCGCTTTAATGCTGCGTTCCGGGAAGTATCCGGGCAGCACCATCATGTCGTGCTTCAAATTTCGCACTTCCTGCAGCCACTCCGCGAAGTTGCCTCTATACTCCACCTTATTCTTACAGAATTCCAGTTCGAGGTGGCAGTGGGCGTTGACCAGGGCCGGAGTCACCAGGCAGCCGTGCCGTTCAAGTATAGGCTTGCTCGGAAACTGCTTGATAATGTCGTCCCGCTTCCCAACTGCGGATATGCGCTCACCATCGACGCAGAGAGCACCGTCAGCGATAATCTCTCCCGGACGGGTTACGACATATTGGCCAGTGATGATCATTTGCGCGAGTATTCCTGCTTAGGATATTCTACCACGCTGGAAGCTGCCTCATTTTATTGCCCGATCTAGCCTATTTCCTAAAGCTCCCGCTCAGATAAAGCCAGCACATATGATCGATTGCTAGAAAAAGCGCAGATATTCGATTTTCCAGCCGTCGAATTCGGGCTCGGTACGGCACACGCCGCCGGAACACACAAAGCCCTCGCGGCGTTTCCCGTATGCCAGCCTTAGCTCTTGAACCCCGTTCTCCTGAAGCTTCACTTCCACCAGGTTCCAGCGCTGCGGCTTTGGAGCCGTCCCGCGCTCCGCCCGCTCCTGCGTAAGCACGACTGTCAACCATCCGCCATACGTGAAGTCCAGCGATATCTCCTGCTCGTCACGCGTGCCCAGGCCCTCGTCAATGCCTTTCACCTCTGCTATAAGCTGGGTCGAAAAGTTATCGTTCCACTGGTAGTTAAACTCGCCGTGGTAGCTCCGTTCCCGCAGCAGCACGTCCCGATGGGACAGGTGCTGCAGCACGTAGCTGAATCTTCTGTCGGATGGCGAGTGGTATGTGGCGATGAACTCGGTTGTGGGCCAGCCCTTATTGCGGGCATTCGCCTGGGCATAGGATGCTTCAATGACCGAATCTCCGCCGAAGGGCAGCCAGGTCATCGAGAAGCCATGCCCCTTCTCGTCAATAAGATCGACTTTGGCGTGTTCTTTGCCGTAGCGCACCGGCGGAGGAGTCGTGAAATCACCGTTAATGCGCCAGTAATCCTTATACTCGTAAGTCAGCCCGAAGCTCGGCAGGCTCAGGACCGCGTTGCCGTATATCCCGCGACCGTCGTCCGCGGCCGGCCAGTCAAGCCTCATATACTCCACGTAGGCGCTGAACTTCTCCCACTTCAACGCGGCTTCCGCCGATATCGCCTGATAGCCGGCGCGCCCGACCGTCGTGCCGCCGATGGGCTGCTTGTATACCAAGGCGTTTCCGCCAACCGAGAGCCAGTCGGCTGGATTCGCCTCTAGGCGGGCCCCCCAGACCTTGGTCGCGCCGGGGTCGGCAACCGTCTTATGCTGGCCAACGAATGCCGTCGCGCTAATGCGCTCGCCCGGATAAGAGATGCGAAATCCCTCGATTTCGTTGTCGTAATCGAGGTCACGCTGTTCGATGCCGCTAAGCACCAGTCCTTTACCCAGCATCTGGGAAAACGTGCCAACCGTGAACTCAAACGGCCCCGCGGGCTTATTCAGCTCGTACTTCTCCAGCCTGATGTCGCGCGTTCTATCAGTGAACGGATGAAAGTTGCTGATGCGGAACCTGCCGGTGTAGTCGCGCAGGCTGAACGATACCGCCAGTTCGCCTTCGTTTTTGTCCGTACCGGAAGTGCTGTCCTTGCTGTGCCAGTAGGTTGCAGTGCCGAAATAATCGAATCCGCCGGCATCCCATCCTCCGACGTCATCCCAATCGTCCCAATCGTCTTCCTCCGCTTCCTCGGTGGCTTCGTCTTCACTCTCAGGTTGCGTCTGGGCTTCTTCACCAGCAGTGTCCTCTTCAGCTTCACCGGCGTTGTCCAAAGGCGCATCATCAGCCTCGGGGGCCGCAATTGCTTCCTCATCAGCCCACGCTGTCGAAACCGGCGCCTGAGCGACGACTGTAAGCATAAGGAGCAGGACTGTTATAAACAAAAGCGCGCGAATGGACATGCGAAACTCCGATATGCAGGATGCGCCGATTACTTACGAACCATCGCCGGGAGCCGTCTCTTCCGGTGCGGCAGTCGAATCCTCATCGGCTGCAACCTCTTCCACCGTCTCCGCCGAGTCCTCGTCGTGTTCGGAGTAAAGCTCCGCCACCTCTTCCTCGGTCAAGCCCAGCCCTTCGATAACGGCTTTTTCCAGGTCTTTCTCCTGTCCCGGCTTGTAACCGGCATGCTGGAAGAGGATCTCGCCCTTGTTACTCACTACGAAAGACACCGGCGAGTACTTCACATGGTAGACCTGGGAGACCTTCTGCTCAGTATCGTAAAGCACCGGGAAGGTCCACCCCTCGGCCGCGACCAGCGGCTTGACCTTACTCACCGTCAGCGTTGTGTCGCGGGCGATTACGACTACTTCCAGCCCGGCCGGTTGATACACTTCGTAGTATGTCTGAAGGTGAGGCATCATCTTCCTGCAAGGCTTGCAGCTCGAGTCCCAGAAGTCGATGAGGACTACCTTGCAGTCTTTGGCGATAGCCTTCAATTCGTAGGTTTTCCCGTCCACGCCTTCCAGCTTGAAGTTGGGAACACGCTCGGCAGCGGCAGCAGGTAGGAGAACGGCAGCGATGAAAACGGCAGAAACGACAAGTATGATGAATCGGTTCATTGCCTGTGTATTTTACCAGATGATACTTGAGATGAAACAAAACGCCGCTCGCCCGCAGCTTACGTGGTCTAGGCGAACTCGGCACCAGAAAGCAGCTTACGGGCGTCTGCTACGAGTCCCGGATACGAAATGCCTGTGCTGCTAAATCCCCTAATTTCAGACTCCCCGCCCGCTAGCACTGCACAGGCCAGCGCGAGTATGGCGATACGGTGATCGCCGGCGCATTCTACCGCAGCCGGATGCAGGCGTTGCGGGCCTAAAATCCTCAGTCCATCGTCCATCAGCTCGATATCTGCGCCGAATGCTGCGAGCGTCTCCGCAGTCGTCCGCAGCCGGTCGGACTCCTTCAGCTTCAACTCGGCAGCGCCTTCGATGACGCTCACTCCTTCAGCCTGCGCCGCCGCCAGTGCGAGGAGCGGTATCTCGTCGATCAGCGAGGGTATCTCGTCAGGACTGATCTGAAATCCTTGGAGCCGCGAGCGATGCACCGTTATAACGCCAAACGGCTCGTGGCCGTGAGAGCCTTCTTGTTGAACTATAACGCGCACTCCCGCTGCGTTCAGAACGCGCAGCGCGCCAAGCCGTGTCGGATTCAGGCCGACGCCTTTAATGGTCAATCCTTCGCCGGAGAGCAGCAGCCCCAACACAATCCAGACAAAGGCAGCCGAGATATCGCCTGGAACAGTGACTTCGCCGGCCTTCGGGCGCGCCCCACCCTCCAGCTTGAGCACGCGCCGCCCGTCGCCTTCATCAATATCCAACGGCACGCTGAATGTCGGCAGCATCCTCTCGGTATGGTCGCGGGAGGGAGTGCGTTCGATAATTTCTGCCGTGTCGTCCGCGCCCAGCCCTGCCAGCAGCAGCGCGCTTTTCACTTGGGCGGACGGAACCGGCAGCTCGTAACGAAAACCACCCAGTCGTTTTCCACGCACGCGCACCGGCGCCCGTCCTTCATTCTCAAGATAATCGATGTCCGCGCCCATCTCCCGCAGCGGATCCACGATCCGCCCCAGCGGCCGCGAACGCAGCGATGCATCACCGGTGAGAATGGCTTCCACGTCCGGACGAGCGGCAAGCGCTCCGGTGAGCAGCCGAAGAGCCGTCCCGCTGTTTCCCAGGTCGAGCGCGCCAGGTGGCGAATGAAGATCTCCACCGATGATTGCCCATTCACGCTCCCGCTCGTAGATTCCCGCGCCCAGAAGCTGCACTGCCAGCAGCGCCGAGCGCGTATCCCGCGCATTCAGCGGATTCTTGATAACCGATCTGCCGTCAGCTAAAGCTCCAAGTATCAGCGCCCGGATGGTGACGGACTTGTCTCCGGGCGGCGAGATTTCGCCGTTGAGTTCTACGGTGCCGGCGCAGGATACTCTTAGCGCATCTTCCATTGGGTCGATTCTAGCACCCGCTGTCCGTCTAACATCTCCAACTAAAACTCGAACTTATAGCCGGCGTGGCGGACCGTTACGAGGTGACGGGGGCGGCTTGGATTCTCCTCGACGCTTTGCCGCAGCGTGCGCATCGTTACGTCCACCGCTTTTTCGCCAGACGGGGAGTCTTCTCCCCAGACCGCGTCCATAATCTGGCGGCGCGTGCAGACCGCGCTCGGGCGCTCCATTAGGTATACGAGTAAATCGAATTCCTTAGGGCGAAGGATAACCTCTTTGCCGCCCTTGTTCACTGACCGGGCATCGCGGTCAACGCTGATATCCCCGAAGTTTACTATCTTGCGGCGCTTAGGGCCGTCGTCCACCAGCGACATCCGCATCCGCTCGGCCTGGCGCAGGTGCGCTTTGACACGCGCCATGAACTCCGAAAGTTCAAAGGGCTTGGTGATGTAGTCGCTCGCTCCGAGGTCGAGGCCTATCAGTTTGTCGTGGAGCTGGCCCTTTGCGGAAAGAATGATAACCGGCGTGGGGATTCCCAGCTCGAAGCGCATCAGCTTCAGCAAATCCGTTCCGTCTATCTCAGGTAGCAGCAGGTCGAGAACAATGAGGTCGTATTCCTCGTTCTGCAGAAGCACGAATGCCTGTTTGCCGGTCGCGGCGACGGTAGTGTCGAAGAATTCCCGTTTCAGGTTGTATGTCAGGAGGTCCTGCAGGGCAGGATCATCTTCCACGATTAGGACGCGAGCCTTCACTCCGTTCCCCCCAGCGCTTCATTCGTCAACTGGAACACCGTCGCACGCAGCAGCTAGCAGAGCGACCACATATTTTTCGTATACGCTTTGCTAATCGCTCGTGGCCAAATAACTTTAGCACAATTCTACGTAAGCGAGTCGCCGTCGCGCGCGGTTTTTTGCGATTGCATGCTGAGCGCAGCGATCCCGTTTATCAAAAACTCACAGTCAATTGCCCCGATGTCGTATACTAGAGTGCACGGAGGCGATGTAAGCGCAGTGCCGCCGGATAGAGCGTGGCACGTCGCAGCATCTACACTGGGGGTTGCATGCCATTTTCAGCGGTCTTTCTATTCGCAATACTGGGAGTTGTCCTTTTCATCGACATACTGCTTGCGCGCCGCAAGTTGAACCTCGCCGTCCGGATACTCGTCGCATTCGCCGCCGGCATCGGCTTCGGATTGCTCTGCCGCGAAGTGCCAGCGCTGACGCTTGACGGCCTGCAGACGATTTACGGGCCGTTTCGCGAACTGTTCCTGCGGCTGCTGCGGATGATTATCATCCCGCTGATTGTCTCTAGCATGGTTGCAGCGGTCGCAAGCCTTGGGACCTTCCGCAAGCTCGGTTCTCTTTCGTGGAAGACCGCCGTCTACTACTTCGCTACAACCGGGCTCTCGGTGCTCACGGGAATTATCCTGGTCAATCTCATCCGACCGGGTGTGGGCGTGACGATAACCGCGACGGAAATCCCCGAACGGCTGGCGGGCAAGGAACAGGGCATCCTCGATGTCCTCATCAACATGGTGCCGCGCAATCCGGTTGAGGCAATGGCGAACATGGATGTGCTCGCGGTGATTTTCTTCTCGCTGCTCTTTGGCATCGGGATACTCGCGGTGGGCAAGGAAGGCATCGGGCTGCGCCATTTCTTCGACGAAGCGTTCGAAGTGATGATGAAGATAACGTTCTGGATCATCCAGCTCGCGCCCATCGGCATCTTCACGCTGATTACGCTGCTTATCGCCACGCAGGGGCTGGATGCAATCAAGGCACTGCCGTTGTATATGGGCACTGTGCTGCTGGGGCTTGCCATCCACGCTGCGATTACGCTTCCCGTATTCTTATATTCCGCCAGCCGAGAGAAGCCTCACAACTACGCCAGCAGAATGTTTTCGCCGCTGACTATGGCTTTTTCCACCGCATCCAGCGCGGCCACGCTGCCGCTTACGATGGCAACCGTGTGGCGAAGGACGCGCGTGCCGAAGCGCGTTTCCAACTTCGTGCTTCAAATCGGCGCGACGATTAATATGGACGGCACGGCGCTTTACGAAGCGGTCGCCGCTATCTTCATCGCCCAGGCTTACGGCATCCAGCTAAGTTTTAGCGACCAGGTCATCATATTCGTGACCGCGACGCTCGCTGCGGTCGGCGCCGCCGCCGTGCCCGAAGCGGGACTGGTGACAATGGCAATCGTGCTTTCGGCCGTGGGCATTCCGCTGGAGGGCATTGGCATCATTCTCGGTGTGGATGCGATACTCGACCGCTTCCGCACCGCCGTGAACGTCTGGGGCGACACGGTCGGCTGCTCCGTCGTTCACGCCTGGGAAGGCGGCGAGGACGAGATTGCGCCTGAGCCCACGGGCGAATCCGCATAGGACGGCACACAGTCGGCAGCGCCCGCAGTGCTAGAATCTGTGCAGAGATACCAGGAGGTGTGTTATGGCGAAAGGAGCTATCCAATGGATAGACATCCCTTCAACCGACGTGGACGCGTCGGCGAAGTTCTACGAGCAGGCTTTCGGCTGGCAGATAACCCGCAGCGACAAATGGCCGACCTACCCGATGTTTATGGACAGCGACGACAAGGTGGGTGGTGGGTTCACGACTGACAACAAGCCGTCGGAGGAGCCGGGCATCGTGGTTTTCATCTCAGTGGACTCCATCGAGGACGCGCTCAAGGACGTTGAGGCCGCGGGGGGAGCGACAGTGCATAAGAAAACGCTCATCCATGAAGCTGTGGGCTGGTGGGCATGGTTCCGCGATCCCAGCGGCAATATCGTAGCGCTTTGGGAGCGTCCGAAGCAGTAGCTGCTCGATAAGTAAGCGCGCTCAAGCTGCCGGGCTAACTTCCGAACGCGTACAGGTAGCCGTCCCAGCAGCCCACATACACCGTGCCGTCCTCGCCGATGGCTGCGCTGGTCTGGATCCAGTCGCCCACCTGGTAGTCCCACAGCACGGAGCCGTTCTCCGGATTGTAAGCCTTGAAGTCGTAGTTGATGTCGCCAACATAGATGACGCCGTCGGCGCCAATGGCGGGAGCAGCGTCGACCGTGCTTTGCGCGAGCGCCTGCCACTTCACACTTCCGTCAGGATTAAGTGCGAGCAAGTAGTTCGTAAAGATATCTACGATCCCGTTGACACCGATGTAGATGGTGCCGTCTTCGGCAATTGCGGGCGAAGACCGCGTTCCGAGCAACGATCCCTCCATTCCCCAGACGCGCCACTTCAGTGTGCCGTCGGCATTGAGCGCGTAAATGCGCCCGGCGCTGGAACTGAAGCATACCGTGCCGTCAGCGCTTACTGCTGGTGTGGACATCACCAAGGCGTCGGTCTCGTAAGTCCATTTGAGGTTGCCTTCCGGGGTAACAGCGTGGAAGTAATTCACCCAATCGTCCCAGCCGCTAACGTACAAGGTGCCGTCAGGGCCCGCAGCAATTCCGGGATATATCGCCCCGTTGGCGTAATAGCTCCACTTAAGCGTGCCGTCAGGCTCAAAGGCGTAGAGGTAGCCATCGGAGCCGCCAACGTAGATTGTGCCGTCCTCCGTCACGAGCGGGCTGGAGCGCACCCAGTGCCAATCCGGCTCGCCCAGCAAATGCTTCCATTTGAAGGATCCGTCGGGATTGATAGCGTAAAAGTAGGCGTCGTAGCTGCCGAAGTAGATTGTCCCGTCGTGGCCGATTGCGGGGCTGGTTTCGGCATTGCCGCCGGTCTCGTAAGTCCAGTCCACGTCGCCTTCTGGCGTAATAGCGTAGAGCTTATAGTCGTCGCAGCCGATATAGATAGTGCCGTCGGCGCCGATAGCCGGACTGCTGTAGCTTATGCTGCCGCCAAGCTGGCAACTCCATTTGAGATTGTTGGTCTGTGCGCCCACGAACGGACTGCGGTGCTGGCGCATCCTGTCGCGGCCGAACATATACCAGTCCCCGCGCTGTGCCCCGTCAAGCTCGAAGTCCACCGGCTGCGTAATCTGTTCGGAGATAACCTCAACGCTTTCAAGCGCATCCAGCGCGTGGTTGTGCGCGAACGCCTCGATTGTGTATGTCACCGGCTGAAGGCCGGAAAGCGTGTAGGTTCCATCGGCGATTGTCTCCGTGCTGCCCAGGCACAGCGAGCCAATGAGCGCGCGCACGGTCGCATCAGGCACTCCCGCGCTGGTATCAGCGTCGCGCACGGTTCCGGCAATGGTGCCGGGCGGCTGGGTTTCGATAACGATGTTGATGGTATTCGACTCCACCGGATCGTAAGGCGGCAAATATTCAGAGTAAACTGCGGTTAGCTCGTAGACACCGTCGTCGTAGAGATCGTAGCGCCACCGGTTAAGCTGGCCGTCGTAGCGCAAATCCCACGAAACGGTGTAGTCTTCGCCGGGCTCCAGCGTCTCAAACGAATCGTCGTGGATATCCAGGCTGTAGACTGGGCCGATCCAGTCCACAGGCTGCTCAAATTCGTCGGTGATATCGAAGCTCAGCGGATAGTGAATGCTAAAGAGCGATGGGAGTAAGTCGAGCGACTCCGTGCCGGCGTTAGAGAACGTGAAGTCGACCACGATTGGCTCGAGCGTGCCGAAGACCGCCTGCCCGGTGGAGATAGCGATTTCCAAACCGGAATCTCCGATGTCCGACGACTCCTTCAATGAACTCCCGCCGCTCGCTTCCGGCCAGGTTGAAGGATCTAGCCAGACGTCCACCATTTCGGGCATCACCGGGTCGCCTTCCGATACCAATCCCTGCTCGGGCCAGTAGCCGAGCTTGCCGTCGAATATGTCGCGCTCGAGCCGCCAGCCGGTCTCGCAGGGCTCCGGCTCCTGTTTCTTCGTGTGCTGCTTCTGATGGGCGAACTCGTGCAGGATTGTGGCGGCCATTTTCACAACAAGTCCGTTTCTATTCGCCTCCGACGACGCGGACCCGAATTCGTCCCAGAACTTGCTGTTGATGAAGAACTCGTCCTGCCGGTGTCCCTTCACGCGCCCCCAGTATTCGCCATACTTGCTTACCTTCATCGTTTTGCCGTCCTGGGTCACGTCCTGGTTCCATTCCATCGGACGCGTGCGAATCTCAGGCGCTTTCTTGTTGGCGTTGTCCGGCTGGCCGTCAGTAAGGTATTCGCTTTCCAGAGTCGCGCCCGGCTTGTTGACCTTGGCGAAAGCGCTTCGCCCCTTCTCTGATTTGGCGATCCTCTCCGCGAGCCTCAACGCCTTTTCGAAGTACTCGCTGTTCCTGAGTTCCGGCGAGATGCGCGAAAGCGTCCACACAAAAACGTACGGGTAGTCAACGTTTTTGAAGGAAAAGTGCTCAGTGGCAAAGCTAGCATAGATGCGCCCGGAGTAGACACCGGAAGTAATGTCAGCTTCGGCGTCTTCGGGGATGATAGTGTCGGTCTCATCCACCAGGTAACCGTCTTCCATCGCCGTCCAGAAGCCCGTTTCGTAGTCGAAGTCGTAGATAGGCACGTCTATCTGCCCGTTGCCGGGGAAGATATCGGTAAGGTCGCCCCACTGGGTTGGCGGAACCTCCAGCCGCACATCTGCGGCTTCGCTGAGCTCATCAATCTGGGTGCCGCCGCCGTCCTGCCCCGTTATCCACATAAAGGCGCTCGAGTTAAGCGCGAACAGGTCGGAGTCCTCGAAGTCTCCGGGAAACGACTCGGGGCTCACGTCCGGGTCGTACGCCCGGGCATAGACCCGGTCTATCTCTCCGGGCAGGCCGTCCACAAAGATGCTGCCGTCAAGGCTGGATGCCTGGTCTCCCGCGACCACGAGTTCCGAGCCTGCCGGGTCGGGAAGCGCCACCACAATCGAATCCACCGAGCCGGGCCGGTCAAGCTCGTCGGTGGTGCGGAAGCTCGTTAGCGTAAGACCTGTCGCCGCGTCGTCATAATCCGCCTGCACCACGACTTTGACGTTGAACGCGACCGGCGCCAGCTCGATTAGAAATCCGCCGGACGCGTCCGTGTCGGCTTCACCGGCGGACGAGCCGTCGGTTGTGCGCGCGGTTACGTGCGCATCCTCGACAAATCCACCCGTGTCCCACTGCACGTTCCCGGAAACTTCAACCGAATGCGATGACAGCGTATCGTTACTGGCTTCGCCGTCAACCCAGTCCGAGTCGTAGGGGACCACGTGGTAGGTCTGGTAGTCGATGTAGTTCAGGCGCACGTCGAAGTATTTGCGCTCTGCGCCTTTGGCACTGGCGAAGGACACGTCTTCCACCCAATCCCAGGGATCAAGCAGGCTCTGCGTTCCTTCAGCTCTGTATCCGTCCACGTTGCTTCCATAGCCCATCGCAATCGGAGTGATGTCGGCGATATCGACTATGTCGTTGTCGCTGCCGTCTATCACGCCCAGCAGCGTGTCATCATCGCCAGCGGGCACCGGTTCCCCGTAGTGCATGGCTATTGGCGTTATATCGCTTATACCAACTACTCCGTCCTGGTCGTAATCGCCTTCGTTTCGGTAGTGCCAGACGAGCGAATATGTCCCGTCCCAGTTATCTATCAGATCTAGGTCGGTTACGCGGCTGTTCTCGCCCGGCGGCGCGGAGACGAACTTACCGACGTTGCGCGCTACGAGCGCATCCCGCAGCGCGGCTTTCAGCGTCTCAAACAGCGCAGGATCCACTTCTTCAGGCGCCTGAAACGCTTCAAGCTGCGCCAGCGCGTCGTCCAGCAGCACTTCTGCGGAGGTTCCCGGCAGCGCCTTATCCGCACCGGTAGCGGGAATCATCGTCCTGTGCTTCTTCTTGCCGCCGCAAGTGGCCATACCGAGGATAAACACGACCAAGCACAGTAGCAGCGCGATTCGCCAGACATTTTTAAAGCTCATTGTTTCCTCCCGGATCATCGCACAATTATACGGTCAGCCGGTTCAGTTGTTGACTATGCAGTTTTACGCGGACGGCAAGCTGATTACTACAAGCCGCCTTTCTTCAAATCCCAATTCGTCTGCGAGAACTTCGGCGAAACTGTCGCTGTCGGGCAGCGTCGAGAGGTCGTGGATTCTCGTTGCGCCGACGACCACGAGCTGCGGCGGGACTTCGCCTGCGTCCCTGAACTCGCGCCTTTCGCGGTGCAGCGCTGCGAGTGTTGGCAGAAGTGCTGCGGTTTCATCCACAATCTCAAAGCCTGCGTTCGCGCGGATGAGCCGCGCTTTTCCCCGGCGGTCAAGCACTACGATGTATTTCCTGCTCCGTCCCCAGCGATCGGACTTTTCGGTTTCAAACGCCATAAATCCCGCACTAGCGAACACTTCATGGGCACTTGTGGCTCCCGTTAGCTCCTTAGCGCGTTGAGCCAGCGCGTCTCCATCGAGTTCCGCCGATCGTTCCTCAAACGCGCGCCGGGCGGTCGCGGTAAGCCGCAGAATCCCCGCGGTCGCATCGTAGCCGTATTCATAATGCGCACTCGCCGGTTCGACGCCCGCGCGCAGCAAACCCTCCACCGCAAGCTCACGCGCCTTCCGCACGTCCTCGGCGCCGCCTGTCTCACTGGTCAGCCGCACCTGAACCGTGCTCGCGGCAAGTGCCGCGCCCACGGCGCTGATGTATGGATAGTGCTCAACGGTTTCGGAGGGCAGGCGCAGGCGTTCACTAATAAGCGGGAGAGCGCTGTGGACGCCCCCGCCGCCGCCAACTAGCCGTATCAGGCCGCGCTCCACCTTGTAGGCGCGGGAGTATTCGGTGAGCATCGGCTTTAGCAGCCGTTCCACCCATTGCCCCGCAAGCTCGCGCAACCTGCTTACGCCCATTCCGTGCGCACGTTCGATTTCGCCGAAGACTGCATTAAGCTTCATTGCAGGAGCAAACGCCGGATCGCCTTCGGGGACCATCCCCAGCGCGTTCGCCAGGTCAGTAAGCGTGAAGCCGTAGCGCGCATCGCCCGCATCCCAGGTGAAGTAGCGGACTCCGCTGCGCTCTTCAGCGTGATACCCCAGTTGCCCCGAACCTAAGTGGTCGTCCGGCGCGAATGAGAGGTAGCCCAGGCCAGCAAGGTGCGCCGAGCGCGGGCCTACCGCGAGACTGCCATTCGGAGTCAATCCCAGCAGTGAACCGCCGCCCAGCGCCACCGTGCGCAGGTCCAGCGTCTCCGTCTGCAGGCGATGCCCCCCCACCTTCGCCGGGCGGAAGCGGATGCGCCCATCGTGGATGAACGATATATCCGTCGATGTGCCGCCCACTTCTAGAAATATGCCCATCGTCACGCCCGCGAAGTGCAGCGCCGCCGCAGCACCCGCCGCGGGCCCGGACAGCATGCACGAAAGCGGTCGCTCGAAAACAATCTCGGCGGGCAGAACGCCGCCGTCGCTCTTGAGCACCATCAGCGACTGGGTAATGCCTCGCCGCTTTAGCGCGCTGCGCGTGTGTTCCAATGTCGCCAGCATCGTCGGCAGCATTGCGCAGTTGAGAATCCCCGTTTTCACCCGCGCTTTGACGCCCAGAAGGCGGGATATATCGGTCGCTTTCAGCAAAAGCGGTACTGCTTGAGGACTTCGGTCTGCGAGAGCTTTCGCCCATGCCGCGCGCACCTTAGCTTCAGTCTCGCCCTCGCTTTCAACAAGCGTCTCGGCGATAAGGCGTGGTAGTGCGTCACCGGCAGGTGCTGCCGGAATACCGTCTTCCTCGTGCAGCTCAATCGCTACCGGCACGCGCGAGTGCGCGGAAAGCTCCAGGCGCTCAAACCCGAATTGCCGCTTGAGCGCGAAGCGTTCTCCCCGCCGGTGAAACAGGTGCACTTCCACCGGCGACAGGTCGCCTTCCAGCAGCGCGTTGGTGGCCTGCGTGGTTGAGTGGTTTATCGCCAGCAGATTATCGGGATCGACTTCGCTCAGCAGCTCTTCTAAGCAGGCGAGCACTCCCGCCGCGACTCCAAACTCGTTCCGGTGCGTCGTGGCGACTCTGACCGCGCGCTCGACTTTGTTTTCCGGCGTCAGCAGAACGCCGCGCGTGAACGTGCCGCCAACGTCTATCCCGGCCCGCAGCCTTTCGCTTCCGTCCACCGCAGCCTATTGTGCCAGAAGTGATGGATTGTTACCAGAGGCTGGCTGAGAGTGCGGGGAAACGCCGTCCTGCAGGCTTCCTCTGCTACAATTCCGGTCGTGGGAGGAAGGGCCGACGCAACCGACCGGTTCTGGAAAATAGAAGCATATGGAGGCTTGCGCATTCCGTTTCCCAAAGGTATATTATGGACGACCGTTAAGGGAGAGCAATGAGCTTTGGAAAATTACGAGCCAGTATACGCTGGGTTCTAGGCGCCGCCGCGATGCTGATTCTCGCCAGCTCCACTGGATGCGGCTCCCATCCAGTAGCGCCGCCTATCCAGGCGGCGAACGTTTCCCTCTACAAAGCGCTGGCGGAGCTTGAAGCGTTGGAGACGCCCCTGGGCGTTGAACCGGAGCTTTTCCAGCAGTTCAGGGACGAGCTATCCAGACAGCTTCGCGCTAAGGGCGTGAGCAAGGTCGCATGTACCCCACCCACCGGCGAAGACAACCGCGTGGACGATCTCGATCTCATTGACAATATGGATGGAACCTTTACCCTAACGTGGCATTACAAGAACGCTGGCGACTACGACCAGGACGGAGAAGTGGGCATCTCCGATATCACGCCGCTGGCGCAGCATTTTGGGGAATCCACCGTGCCGGAAAACGAGTGGATTGACGGTGACTTAGACGGGCGGGTGCACATCTCGGACATCACGCCCATCGCGATGAATTATGCGGTGGAGGTTGCTGAATACATAATTGAAGGCGCGGTAAGCGCAGAAGGTGAATTCGCGGAGATTGACGCGGTGAGCATAGCTAGCGCGACGGGAAAAGATACTGAACGAGCCGCGTTTGAATATGCGCTGACGCCGGGCGAAAACGGATACTTCCGGGTGGTTCCGCGCGATGGCGAGGAGACACCCGGCGAAGCGAGCAACGTAGTGGGACTGGCGCTTGAAGTGCTGAGCGTTTCGCCACTGGAAGCGAAGGAAGGCACGGTGGTGACGTTTAGCGCTGAGGTCACAGGCGCGGGGCCGATTGAGTATGCATGGGACTTCGGGGGTCAGGCAGTGCCCGCGACCTCCGTCGAGGCGTCACCCGAAGTCGTGCTCACCCGCGAGGTCGGCGAATTCTCCGCCTTACTCACCGTAACCAATCCGCAGGGCGACGTGACCTTCCCCTTCACGCTCACCAAGCTTTCCCGCGAATGGAGGTTCGAGACGATACTGAGCAATGTCGAAATAATGTCATTGTGGCCCCAGATGAAGGTGCACGGTGACAAGCTGTGGATACATGCCTGCGAAGATACTTTTAGCCCTCCGCCGAACGCCAACTACGTAATTTCCGGAAGTCCCGGCAACTGGGAAATCGAGGAGGTCGCCTTTGAGGGGATGCTGGAGCTTAACAGCGAGGGCGAACCCGGTGTCGCTTACAGAGGCGGAGTGCTTCTCGATGAAGTGCTGAGCCTTGCAGAGCTTAGAGACGGTGACTGGCAGATAACCGAGCTGGAGGAAGCACGCACCTTCAATCGCGTCAACTTCACCTATGCGAATGGTAACGAGCCCGTTATCACGTTCACTATGCCTGACGAGCGCAACCATCTGATTGAGTATTTCTGGCGCAGAGATGGCGAATGGGAGCGCGGGATTGTGGACGAGCCGGGCCGGGCGGATCGTCCCACTTATGCCATCACGACCGATCTCGAGGGCAGTCCGGTGTTGGGCTACATGACGGATGCGGAAGGAGTATACGAAGAGCTAACGGTCGCCTGGTGGCAGCCTGAAAGCGAGGAGTGGCTAATTATCCTCGTAGACGTTGACTGGTCGGGTGACACATGGAAGACCGGCTACTATCCCGACCTCGCTTTCCGCAACGATGGGAAGCTCGCAATCACCTATTCCAGCATTACCCAGGAGATTGAACCCGACATTCGCTACGACCGGCTCATATACGCGGTGTATGACGGGGAGATATGGGAGAAGGAGGTGGTGGAGGAGTTGCCTTCCACAGCGTACGACAGGGCTTACGAAGATATGTCCTTGGCACATGACCCACTCGGAGAGCCTGTGATAGCCGTAAGCGACTCAAGGGAAAATGACTACGACCTGCGACAACTCTGGCGCTGCAAAGGAAGCTGGGAACTTGAGATACTCGCAACCGAGGGAATGACGGGTATTCATCCGTCTATCGCCTTTGACGTTGATGGGAATGCCAATATCTCATATTACGACGGAACGCGAAAGGAGGTGATTATCGGAGTCTACGAATAGCTACTGGACTGAGGACTAGAAACGAGATTTTACGTTACAGACAAACGTCTTCTTTAGAAGGAGGTTGAAATGAGAAGACTTATAACAGTACTTTGTGTAGTTGCCTTTGTTTCACTGCTGTTTTCCGCTGCGTGCGGGCGTTCACGAAGCCTCGTGACCGCAGACAGCGGCGTTTTCTCCAGCCGCGAAGCTCAGAGCGCTGAGCAGCCCCAGTGGCTGACCGACGCGCTGGCGGAGCTCGACGCGATGGCCTGTCCGATGAATGTCCGCTCGGAGGTCTTCGCCGATCTGAAGGCGCGCCAACGGGAAGTCTTGTTGGAACGAGCCTCGGGCAAGGGCGTAAGAAGCACAGCCAGCTAAAGCTAAGAGACCTTTTTATTATCTAATCTACATATGCGTTTATTCCCGGCATGCCCTATAAGGCCCTGCTTATAAACCGTAATTGGGCCTGATAGTAGGGCAGCGCACATTTGGCAACGAGCCCTATATGTCGGTTCACGTGGTTGGGGAATTTTAAATCTCGGTTGTTTTACTGCCAGGGGCGCCCCGGGGCGCCCCTGGCACACATCCCTTACATGTTAGCGGTTTGAGAACGCGCCGCTTCTTACGCCGCTCTGCTACAATTCCAGCCGTGGAAGCGAAGGCGGACGTAACCGACAGGTTCACTGTGCGGCGCATTATCATTTCCACCCTATGGTTCAGCGCGCTGGTGGCTCTCGCCATCTGGGCTTATCTGGACGGCTGGTGGGCGTTTTCGTACGCCATCGGCAGCGTCTGGATGGTAATTAGCTTCCTTATGCTGGCCGCCCTGCTAAGGATAATCACAACCGTTATGAAGCCCAGTATGCTGTTCATCTTTACCCTTATCTGTGCTAAAATCGCGCTCGTTTGCTTTGCCCTGTACTGGCTATTCCAGATAAGGGAGCTGCGGCCACTGGGGCTCGTTGCCGGGATTACGACGCTCCTGGTGGTTATTTTGTTAAAGGCGATTTGGCAATCCCTGTTTATGCGGCCCGATTCCAGGGAAACCCGTAATGAACAAAGCCGCTAAGTTCTGGTTATTGGCGGTAATCCTGCTGGTGCTCGTATGCGCCGCAGCCGCCGCGCCGCACGGCGGGCCGGAACGGGCAAATGAGCCTCAGATGCAGGCTGCCGCCGGCGTAGCCCACGATTCCGCCTTAGAAGCTCACGAAACGCACGAGACCGCCAGCGAAGGTGCTCACGAGGAGCATGAGGAGCATTACGAGCTGCCCAACTTCATGATGTACATCCACGCGTTTAATCGCGAGGCAATAGACGGGTGGCTCGCGGATGTCAACGTTAACCTGCCACCGCTGCTCCAAATCGAATGGCTGAACATCGAGAATCTCGCGTACTGCCTAATCGTAATCGCGCTCATCAGCGTTCTTGCGATAACGGGGACCCGCCGCCGCGCGCTCAAACCCACAAGCCGGCTTTACATCTTCCTGGAAAACCTGGCGATCGGCCTGCACGACTTCTTCGCCCAGGTTCTGGGCTCGGATACGCGCAAATACATCGCGTTCGTGGGAACGCTGTTCGTTTATATCCTTTGCCTGAACCTGTTCGGGCTGATCCCGCTGATGAAGTCCCCCACCAGCGTCTGGGGGATCAACTTCGCGATGGCGCTTTGCGTGTTCCTTTACGTTCAATATACGGCTGTTGTTCGCAACGGCCTGTGGGGCTACGCGAAGCACCTGATAGGCGAGCCGTGGTGGCTGTTCCCGCTTATGGTGCCGCTGCACATCATCGAGGAGCTCATCAAGCCAATTTCTCTGTCATTGCGGCTGTTCGGTAACATACTGGGCGAGGACACGCTACTTGCGGTGTTCGCCGGCCTGATTGTGCTCATCCCCGGAATGCTGAATCTGCCCCTCCAGTTCCCGTTTATGTTCCTGGCAATGCTTTTCAGCACAATCCAGGCTTTGATTTTCTCGACGCTTGCAGCGGTATACATCGCGCTTATGCTCCCGCACGAGGAGCACGCAACATAAAGCTATTCGGACGACAAATATCTAGGAGGCGACTATGGAGTATCAGGCGGCATTAGGACTTGCCCTTCCACTGGGCCTGGGAGCCGCCGCGCTTGGATGCGGCATCGGCATCGGCATGGCCGTGAACGGCGCAATGCACGCAATGGGGCGGCAGCCCGAGGTTCTGGGCAAGATTCAGACAGCGATGATCATCGGTGCAGCGTTCATCGAGGCACTGACGATTTACGCGCTGGTCATCGCATTCGTGATGGCCGGAAAAATCTCGTAGAACTTGCCAATCCAGAGGTAAAGCGGTGGAAGGAGTATTTGCAATCCTGAAACTGCCCGACCTGCTCGGGCACCTGCTTGCGTTCCTGATCTTGTTCTGGATCCTGAAGAAGTTCCTCTGGGGACCCATTCTGGAGATCGTAGACAAGAGGCGCGAGAGCATCGAATACGCCTACTCCGAGGTGGAAAACAAGCAGGCTGAAGTGGACGAGCGGCACCGGGAACTCGCCGAAAGGCTCGACCGCATCGAGGAGGAGCGCCGACAGGTGATGGAGGACGCGGCCAGGGAAGGGCGCGCAATGGCCGAAGATATCCGCGCGAACGCGGAAAGCCAGCGCGAGCGCATCCTCGCCAAGGCGCAATCCGACATCGAAATGGAACGCGAGAAGCTCAAAGTTGATATGAACAATTACGCTTCGGACCTCGCTATCGATGTGGCGGAGAAGCTTATGCGCAAGCAACTCGACCGAGAGGAGCAGCGCCGGCTGATCAAGTCGCTGACTTCCGAACTGTAAGGGCTGTTTATGCAGGAAACACGCATCGCCAAACGGTATGCGACCGCGCTGTTCAGGCTCGCGGAGCGCCGGGGCGTCGTGGAAGAAGTGGATGTGCAGCTGACGAAGCTCAGCAAGCTCTTCCGCGATAAGCGCCTGACAAGCCTGCTGCTCCATCCGCAGATACAGCGCGAGAAAAAGGAGCAGGTGCTTCGCCGTATCTGCGCGTTTGGAGTTCACGAACTGGTTGCGAGCCTGCTTAAGCTTATGCTTAAAAAGCACCGTATCGACCAGTTTGCGGCGGTCGCCGGCTACTACGACCTCCTGACCGACCGCGCGCGCGGGGTTGAGGAGATCACAGTGATTTCGGCGGTGGAGCTGGAAGACGAGGACTACAAGGAAATCCTCTCTCGCGCCGGCGCGTACTCGTCCTTTCCTGACTTAAGGCTTATAAAGAAAATCCGTCCGGAAATTATCGGTGGCGCGATTATCGAACTTGGGCGCGACAAGGTCGTTGATATGTCGGTGCGCACGGCACTGACCGGACTGCGCCGCCGGCTGGTGAAGCACCGCTACTACTAAGGACAAGGGGACATCAAATGGACCAGATTCGTCCTGAAGAAATAACTGATATCCTGGAAAAGGAAATCGCCTCCTACGAGCAGGAGCTCAAGATGGAGGACCGGGGCGTCGTGCTCCAGGTAGGCGACGGCATCGCTCGCGTTTTCGGACTGGAGAATTGCGTGTATAACGAGATGCTCGAGTTCCCCAACGACGTTATGGGGATGGCGCTCAACCTGGAAGAAGAAAGCGTCGGCGTGGTGCTGCTTGGCGATACAACGCTCGTAAAGGAAGGCGACCCGGTTAAGCGCACGGGCAAAGTGCTGGAAGTGCCAGTGGGCGAGGCCATTGTCGGCAGGGTTATTACTCCGCTCGGAGAGCCGCTCGACGATAAGGGGCCGGTGGTCACAAAGGAAACCCGCCCCATCGAGAAAAAGGCCGACGGAGTAGTGTTCCGCCAGCCGGTAAAGGAGCCGCTTCAGACCGGCATCAAGGCTATCGACTCGATGATCCCCATCGGCCGCGGACAGCGCGAGCTTATCATAGGCGACCGCAGCACAGGCAAGACCGCCATTCAGGTAGACACAATAATCAACCAGAAGGAAACCCACGAAACCGACTCTCCGGTGTTTTGCATCTATGTCGCCATCGGCCAGAAGGAATCCACCGTCGCCCGGATCTATGACGTACTGAAGCGGCACGGGGCGATGGAATACACGACGATTATCGTGGCGGCGGCGAGCGATCCCACGCCCTTGCAGTACATCGCGCCCTACGCCGGCTGCGCGATGGCGGAGCACTTCCTCTACCAGGGCAAGCACACGCTGGTTTGCTACGACGACCTGTCCAAGCACGCAGCGGCGTACCGCACGCTCTCGCTGCTGCTGCGCCGTCCGCCCGGCCGCGAAGCCTTCCCCGGCGACGTGTTCTACCTGCATTCCCGGCTTTTAGAGCGGGCAATCAAGCTCTCCGACGAGAAGGGCGGAGGAAGCATCACCGCGCTACCCATCATCGAAACTCAGGCGGGCGATATATCCGCGTATATTCCCACAAACGTCATCTCCATCACAGACGGGCAAATTTATCTGGAGCCCGACCTCTTCTACCAGGGCATCAGGCCAGCGATAAACGTGGGAACGTCAGTGTCTCGCGTGGGCGGCAGCGCCCAAACCAAAGCGATGAAGAAAATCGCCGGGATGCTGCGCTTAGATCTTGCGCAATACCGCGAGCTTGCCGCATTTGCCTCGTTCGGTAGCGAGTTGGATAAGGCAACGCAGGCGCAGCTCACGCGCGGCGAGCGGATGGTGGAACTGCTCAAACAGGGCCTGTACAAGCCGATACGTGTTGAAGAGCAGGTTGTAGCCATCTTTGCGGGCACCAGAGGCTTCCTTGACGCGCTGCCGGTTAACAAAGTACGGGCTTACGAGGAAAAGCTGATAGCTTACTTGAAGGAAAAATACCCCGACCTACTGCGCGATGTGCGCAAGAAAGGCACAATCGATGAAGACCTGGAAACCCGCCTTAAAAGGGCAGTCGAAGAATTCACCAAGCGTTTCGCGGCCCCGCCAGAAGAAGGTACATCCGCTGCTAGCGCGGAAGATTCTGAACAACGGTCAAACGGGGGAGAGGATTAGTGATGGACATCTCGCGAGTCAGTATTGATGATTTGGTCGGACGCCAGGTGATGGTGCATATGCATACTCAAGCGTTTTCCGACCTGAACATCCAGGGCTTTCAGGCTCCGCGCTTTAGGGCGGTAATCCTGGGGATGGACAACCTCGGGCTCTGGATCGAGCATCCGGAATACAGGATAATGCCGGTCTACGACGATAAAGGCGAGTACATCCCGCCGGGAGAGCGAAAGGAAACTGTGCACCGGGCGGCGATATTGCTGATGTGGAATACTATCAAGACCATCGTATTCTTCCCCGACCAGGAAGCCGTTCTTCCGACAGAAGATGTGCCGGTTATCGGATTCAGCCACGTGCGCGAGCGCGAGCGCGAAATCGAGGAGCAGCGGGAGCAGGCTGAATCGGGTGGGAAAATCGAAGATACGGCTGAAGAACCGCCAAAGCGCGGAAGGAAATCCAAGAAATAACGTGGCCAAAGGCGAAAAGACAATCCGCCGCCGCATCAAGAGCGTGAAAAGCACTCAGCAGATAACGCGCGCGATGAAGATGGTCTCTTCGGCCAAGCTGAAAAAGAGCCAGACCGCAACGGAAGCGGGTCATCCGTACATCGACTCGATGGTGAGAATTATCGACCACCTCGTGCGAGCGCTGCCGGACTATGAGCATCCGTTCCTGGTCCACCCGGATTTGCCGGAAAAGGAAAATCCCAACATCCTCCTTGTCCTTCTAACGAGCGACAAAGGGCTGTGCGGCAGCTTCAACTCTAACCTCGCGCGCAAAGCCGAGAACTTCATAAGCGAGATCCCTGGTCGCGGCGTCCATCTGATGACTATCGGGAAGTACGGCGCGCGATACTTCAAGCGTCAAGGATACCCTCTGGACGACGAACTGCCCGCTTACGACTTCGGCGTCCACTATTACGACCTGGCGGGTCTCTCCCAGAGGATCGAAAGCGTTTTTCTCAGCGGGAAGTTCGCTGAAATCTGGCTGCTTTATTCACGCTTCGTTAATCCGGTGCGGCAGACTCCGACACTCCTGAAGCTTCTACCGGTGGAGCACGAAGGCCTTGTTGCGGGCCTGACCGAGAAAGAAAGGCGGCTTTCGGCGGAAGAAGAAGACCTGATATTTAGCCCGGACAAGCAGCAGGTGCTCGGAGCAATACTGCCCCGCTTCGTGCGATACAGCCTATTCAACGCAGTCCGCGAGAGCTACACAAGCGAGAACGCGGCGCGCATGATGGCGATGGACAACGCCACAAAGAACGCGGGCGAGATGATTGACAACCTAACTCTGGCATACAACAAGGCGCGCCAGCAGGCAATAACGCTGGAGCTTCTGGACATTGTCGGCGGCTCGGAGGGATTGAAGGGCTAGATCGAGCCCCCGGGGACAATCGCATATGGAACAAGGAAACGGAAAAAACATCGGAAAGATTATCGAGATCATCGGGCCCACCATCTCGGTTCGGTTTGAAAGCGGGCACCTGCCGGCGATCTACAACGCCATCGAGGTCAAGCAACCCGAAACTGGCCAGGTAATCGTGTCCGAGGTCGCCCAGCACCTGGGAAACGACATCGTCAAGTGCGTCTCGATGGACTCAACTGACGGACTCGTGCGCGGCCTTCCAGCCGTAGATACAGGCGCTCCGATATCGGTGCCGGTAGGGCGTGAGACGCTTGGCCGCTTATTCAACCTGCTGGGCGAGCCGATCGACGAGAAAGGCCCCGTCAACGCAACGAAGCGCTATCCGATACACCGTCCCGCGCCATCTCTAGCAGACCAGTCGGTGAAGTCCGAAGTGCTCGAAACCGGCCTTAAAGTGGTTGACCTGCTGGATCCCTATCTCAAAGGCGGCAAGGTCGGGCTGTTCGGCGGCGCAGGCGTTGGAAAGACTGTGCTTATCCAGGAGCTTATCCACAACATCGCCAAGGAACACTCGGGATTCTCGGTGTTTGGCGGCGTGGGCGAGCGCACCCGCGAGGGCAATGACCTGTACCTCGAGATGATCGAGTCCGGAGTCATCGACAATACCGTGATGGTCTTTGGCCAGATGAATGAGCCGCCGGGCGCGCGCCTTCGTGTCGGGCTGTCCGCGCTGACGATGTCCGAGTACTTCCGCGATGAAGAGGGCTTGGACGTGTTGCTCTTCATCGATAACATCTTCCGCTTCACCCAGGCCGGCAGCGAAGTTTCAGCCTTATTGGGACGCCTGCCCAGCGCGGTCGGGTACCAGCCCACGCTGGCAACGGAGATGGGCGCGCTGCAGGAGCGGATTACGTCAACGGTTAAAGGCTCCGTAACCGCAATCCAGGCAATCTACGTTCCGGCGGACGACTATACCGACCCTGCACCTGCTACGACCTTCGCCCATCTCGACGCGACCACAAATCTCTCCCGCCCCCTTACGGAGCTGGGAATCTATCCGGCCGTGGACCCGCTGGACAGCACAAGCCGCATACTCGATCCGCTCGTAGTGGGCGAGGAGCATTACACCGTCGCCCGTACCGTCCAGCAGATCCTGCAACGCTACAAGGATCTACAAGACATCATCGCAATATTGGGGATGGAGGAGCTTTCCGACGAAGACAAAGTCGTAGTGCGCCGCGCCCGGCGCATCCAGAGATTCCTTTCTCAGCCTAACTTCGTTGCGGAGCAGTTTACCGGCCAGCCAGGCCGTTACGTGCCAATGGCGGAGACCATCCAGAGCTTCCGCGAGGTCATCGACGGCAAGCACGACGACCTACCGGAACAGGCGTTTTATATGGTCGGCGGCATTGAAGAAGCCGTCGAGAAGGCCAAGCGCATCCGGGCGGAACAGGAGTGATTCGTGGCCGCTGATGTCAAAGACAACCGGTCGTTTCCCGTCGTAGTGATCTCACCGGACGGAGAGTTGTTCCGTGAGAAGGCGACCAGCCTGGTCGCACCGGCGATGGACGGCTATCTCGGAGTGATGAAGTGGCATGCGCCGATGATTTCGGTGCTGGGGATAGGCGAGCTGCTTATCCGCACGCCGGATGACCACATCCTCTCGCTAGCCGTTGCGGGCGGCATTATGGAGGTGCGCCGGAACGAGACGCTGATACTCTGCGACTATGCGGAGTTTAAAGAAGATATCGACATAGCGCGCGCGTCGGAAGCCGAAGAGCGGGCACGGGAGAGGCTTTCCAAGCGCCTTGAAGGAGTGAATGTAGAGCGAGGAGAGGTCGCTTTACGGAAGGCTCAGAACCGCCTTCGCATCGCGCAACGCAAAGAACGGGAGAAACTGATTGAATAACGACAGCACTCCAAACAGCGACAACCGCGCCCTGCTGGTGACTGGCGGAAAGCCGCTTGCTGGCGATGTGTGCATTTCGGGCGCTAAAAACTCGGCACTTCCCCTAATTTGCGCGAGTATGCTGGCGGACAGCGAGGTCGTGCTGACGAACGTCCCACTGCTTCAGGACGTATACCTTATATGCGAAGTTCTAACCGCCCTTGGCGCGAAATGCGAGTTCGATGGCCATAAGCTGACGATCAACCCTACCACCATCTCCCGGCAGGACGCCCCTTACGAGCTCGTGCGCAAGATGCGGGCGAGCTTCCTGGTCACCGGCCCGCTGCTGGCGAAATTCGGGCGCGCTGACGTGCCGCTGCCCGGCGGATGCAACATCGGCCCCAGGCCGGTGGACGAGCATCTTCGCGCGTTCACTGAACTGGGCGCGGAGATTGAGTTCAAGAAGGGCGTTGTTTACGCGCGCGCTGAAGCCCTCAAAGGCGCCGAGGTCTACTTTAATATATCCAGCGTCGGCGCGACCGAGAACCTTCTAATGGCAGCGGCTATGGCCGAGGGCACAACAACGCTCGACCATTGCGCCGAGGAACCTGAAGTATCCGACCTCGTTAATTTTCTCACCTCACTTGGCGCGAATATCCGCTGGGAAGGCCCCCGCCGCATCGTTGTGCAGGGAACGCGGGATCTCCGCCAAACGGAGCCTTACGCAATAATCCCCGACCGGATAGAAGCCGGCACATATGCGCTCGCGGCGGTGGGTACCGGCGGTAGCGCCCGAATTGCTAACTGCCGTCCTAAGCACATCACGGCCCTGGTCGAGAAGCTGCGCGAGATGGGCGTGCCGATTGATACCGGCGACGATTGGCTGGATGTCCCCGCAACCGAGAAGATCGATGCCACCAAGGTACGCACCCAGCCCTATCCCGGCTTCCCCACTGACCTGCAGCCGCAGATGACGACCGTGCTCACGCGAGCAGGCGGGCTTTCCGTGGTCACAGAAACCGTTTTCGAGCAGCGCTTCTCGTACGTGCCGGAGCTGGTGCGAATGGGCGCAGGGCTGCTGCAACAGGAAAACGCGATTGTCGTGGACGGCCTTAAGAGCAAGCTAACAGGCGCGCCGGTGGAGGGCTACGACCTGCGGGGATTCGCCGCGCTTACCATCGCCGCGCTGATGGCGCAGGGCGAGTCACTGATCGCGGGCTACAACCATCTCGTGAGAGGCTACGAGGATTTCACAGAAAAGCTCACGGGCCTTGGGGCCAAAGTGAAGCTGGCCGACCGAAGCTACAAGCTGAAGAACAATAACCACAAGTAGCCTGGTCCCAAGGCTCGCTTCGGATTGCCAGTCACAACGCGGCACTACTCCCGTCCTAAATAATGACTCCTACTTAAACAGCGAGCTGATGCTCTCGTCGGTGAAGCAGCGCCTGATCGCGTCAGCGAAGGTTGGGGCCGTGCCGACCACTTCAATTTTCTCGTGCTTATGCGAGTCTTCCAGCGGGATCGTATCTGTGATTACAAGCCGCTTAAGCGGGCTATTGCTGATACGCTCCATCGCCTTGCCGGAAAGCACACCGTGAGTGGCGTAAACACTCACGCTCTTCGCGCCCCTCTCCAGCAGTATTTCCGCGCCGGCGGTAACGCTACCCGCGGTATCGACCATGTCGTCGTAGAGTATGCAGTGGCGATCCTCGATATCGCCAATAGCCTCTATAATCTCGGCCTGGTTGGGTCTCGGACGCCTTTTGGCGATGATTGCAAGCGGGAAGCCCAGCCTTTCGGAAACCTCGCTCGCGCGTGCGACCCCCCCCACATCCGGGCTGACGATTACGCTGTCTTCTTTCGAGTATCCCTGCTCCTGAATGGCGTGGCACAGTATCTTTAGTGCCGAAAGGTGGTCCACCGGTATGTTGAAAAAGCCTTGCGCCGCGCCGCTGTGCAGGTCCATGCTGATAACCCGGTCAGCGCCCGCGGTTTCGATAAGGTTCGCCACCAATCGCGCGCTGATTGGCTCCCGCGGCTGGTCCTTCTTGTCCTGGCGCGCATAGCCGTAGTATGGGATGACGGCAATGATGCGGTGCGCGCTTGCACGGCGCGCCGCGTCGATGATAACCAGCAGCTCAACCAGGTTCTCATTAACCGGATGGCACGTCGGCTGGATGACGAATACATCCTGGCCGCGGATGCTTTCGTCAATCTTCACCCGCACCTCACCGTCGGAAAAGCGGGCTACCATCGTTTCACTGAGTTCAAGCGAAAGATGCTTGGCTATATCTTCCGCAAGCGTGCGGTGCGCGGTGCCTGAAATCAGTGTCAATTTCTTACGGTATAAGTGCTCGACGCTCATTTCCCTTCCCCCTGTGTTTCCCCGTCGTCGCCGGATTCCAGCTTTTTGGATTTCTTGCGGGCTTTCGCCGCATAGCCTTCTTTGTTTTCCTGACGGCTGCGGCCGACGCCCAGCGCATCCGCAGGCACGTTCTTGGTCAGGGTGCTGCCAGCCGCGGTATACGCGCCATCGCCTATCTCAATTGGCGCAACGAGCGTGTTGTTACTGCCGATAAAAACCCCGTCGCCGATAATCGTTGGATGCTTGGCGAAACCGTCGTAGTTGCAGGTTATAGTCCCCGCGCCGATATTCGTATTCTTGCCGATTTTGGCGTCGCCGATGTAAGACAGGTGCGAGACCTTGCTTCCCGCGCCGATGGTGGATTTCTTCAACTCCACGAAGTTGCCGATCTTGGCGGTCTCCTCCACGTTGGTACCCGGACGGAGGTTCGCGTAAGGCCCGATAGTAACCCCTTCTTCGGCTTTCACTTCCGCAAGGCGCGAACAAAACACCTTGCAACCGTCACCCAGGCGGCTATTCTCAATGTACGCCATCGGGCCGATCTCACAGTCCTCACCGATAACCGTCTCGCCGCGCAGGACCGTGCCCGGGAGAATCGTCGTGTCCTGGCCGATGCGCACGTTAAGCTCGATGTACGACGTATTGCCGCGCACGAACGTAACTCCGTTGCGCGCGTGTTTCACCAGCAAACGCTGCTGGATTGCGTTTTCGGCGTCGTTTAGCTGGGCGCGGTCGTTAATGCCCATCAGGTCCTGCGCCGGCTCGTAGAACACAGCGCTTGTGCGCAAGTAATTCACGATGTCCGTTAGATAATACTCACCCTTGCGGTTGTCGGTGCCGCATTCCTCGCGCGCACGGTCAAGCGCCGCGCCCACCCATTGGCGGTTGATGGCGTAGATGCCGGAATTGACTTCCGTTATTTTGAGCTCAGCCATGTCGGCGTCAACTTCCTCGACTATTCCGGTTACGAAGCCGTCTTCGGTCTTGACGCGCCCGTATCCCCGAAGCTCTGGCGGCGTGAATGTCAGCAGGGCCGCATCACCACTGGAAGCCGCTAAAAGAACGTCTCGCAGCGCTTTTTCCGTGACCAGCGGAACGTCGCCCGGCAGCACAAGGACTTTGTCCACCTCGCTGTTTACAGCGGGCATCGCGGTCGCAAGCGCATCTCCCGTGCCAAGCTGCGGTTCCTGCACTACCATTTCGTAGATCGTCCCGTAATGCTCGGATATCTCGGCTTGCACAGCTTCGTTCACTACGATGACAATCTGCGCGGGCGTCATCCCGTGCAGCGTCTGGAGTATGTGCTCCAGCATTGGAACGCCGGCGATGGGGAACAAAACTTTGCTGCGCACGTGCTTGCTCTTGAACCGAGTGCCGCGCCCCGCAGCCAGCACCACTGCGGCAAAACCGCCGTTAGAAGCGTCAGCCATCCCTTACTCCTTCCTCCGCGCCACCTTGTCGGCGATTTCATCCTTCAGGCGGGAAACGAGATCCGCCGGCAGCATCTGGCCCAGGTCTCCGTCGAAGTAGCTTCGCACCGAAACAGTGCCCGTCTGCACTTCCTTTTTCCCGACAATTAGCGAGTATGGCACCTTCTGCATTGTAGCCTCGCGGATCTTGAAGCCCAGCTTTTCACTGCGCCCGTCCAGTTCGACCCGCAACCCGGCTGTCGCAAGCTCACGCAAGACGCTGTTCGCGAACTCAAGCTGCGCGTCCGTTATTGTCAGAATTCGCACCTGCTCTGGCGCGCACCAGAGCGGGAACGCTCCGTTGAAATCCTCTACCAGCAGGCCAACGAAGCGCTCGAAACTGCCGAGGATGGCCCGGTGGATCATCACCGGCTCCTTGGGAGATCCGTCCTTGCCGATGTACTCCAGCCCGAAGCGCTTCGGCAAATTGAAATCGAGTTGAACCGTGCTGCCCTGCCACTCGCGCCCCAGACTGTCGCGTATGTTGAAGTCAACCTTCGGGCCGTAGAACACGGCATCCTTCTCCTGCACGTAATAAGGTATGCCGCGGTCGTCCAGCACTTTCTTTAGACCAGCCTCCGCCATATCCCAGACCTCCGGGCTGCCCAGATAGTCGTCGGGACGCGTCTTCAGCCCTACGGTGTAGTCGAACCCGAACGTATCCCACGCGTCGAAGCAGAAATCCAGGCACAGCTTGACCTCGTCCTCGTACTGCTCCGGAGTGCAGAAGTGGTGCGCGTCGTCCTGGGTGATGTAGCGCACGCGCAGCATCCCGTGCAGGACACCGCTGCGCTCGTTGCGGTAGACCGTGCCGAATTCGAAAAGCCTCAGTGGCAGGTCGCGGTAGCTGCGGGTTTTATTCCGGTAGATGAGCACATGCCCGGGGCAGTTCATCGGCTTGATGCCGTACATGACGCCCGGAAGCGGCCCGTCCTCGCTGCCGCCTTCCACGTCCTTGACGAAGAACATATCGTCCAGGTAATGCTCCAGGTGGCCGCTCACCTTCCACAGGTCGGGCTTCAGGATGTGCGGAGTAGTAACCGGCTGGTAGCCGCGCTTGAGATGCTCGTCATACATCCATCTCTGGATTTCGTGGAGCATACGCGAGCCGCGCGGGCTGTAGAACGGCAGCCCCGGCCCGGCTTCATCGTAAAAGTGGAAGATATCCAGTTCTGGGCCCAACTTGCGGTGATCGCGCTTCTCGGCCTCCTCCACCCGCTTGATGTATGCGTCCAGCTTCTCCTCGCTCTCCCATGCGGTTCCGTAGATTCGCTGGAGCATTTCGCGCTTCTCGTCGCCGCGCCAGTAGGCTCCGGCAATCTTAAGCAGCTTGAAGTGCTTGATCTCACCCGCGTTCTCGATATGCGGGCCGGCGCAGAGGTCGGTAAAATCGCCGCTTTCGTAAAACGTAACTTTCTCGTCGGTCGGAATGCCTTCGAGGAGCTCCAGCTTGTATGTGTCATCGTGCTCTCGCAGGAAATCTTCAGCGTCCTCGCGCGACTTCTCGATGCGCTCGAAAGGAGCCTTATTCCGCGCGATTTCGCGCATCCGCTGCTCGATTATGGGCAGGTCTTCCGGCGTGAACCGGTGGTCGGTGTCGAAATCGTAGTAAAACCCGTCCTCGATGGGCGGGCCGATGGCCAGCTTCGTGCCGGGAAACAGTTCGATAACGGCCTGCGCCATCAGGTGCGACGCGCTGTGTCTGAGCGCGTGCAACCGCGAGTCCAGCTCCTGGTCAACATCTCTTTTCGCGATAACCGGCATCTTTAGCACCCCACCCGACTGCGGCGGCTACAACCCGCCTGGGTCGGGCGCTGCTATCTTACCACAAGGCTGCGCCACATAATCATCGCGTCGACGCGCGCTCACGAGTATAATTGCCGCTAAGGCTTCTCCCGGGAGATACAAACGTATGCGACTTAAGGAATACACGCAAGACAACGTTCGGGGCAAGAAGATTCTGGTACGCGCAGACCTGAACGTGCCGCTTAAAGACGGCGCGGTCGCTGACGAAACGCGGATAACCGCCAGCCTGCCCAATATCATCAAGCTCCACGAGTATGGCGCTTTCGTCTCCGTCATCTCGCACCTGGGGCGACCCAAAGGCGAGCCGAAGCAGGAGCTGAGAATGGAGCCGGTGGCGAAGGCGCTGGAACGCCTGCTGATTGGGCAAAACTGCGGCATCAACGCCGTTACTTACGTGCCGGGCTGCATAGGCACGGCGGTCGAGGAAGCGGTCACAGCACAATCAGCAGACAACGTCCTGCTGCTGGAAAATTCTCGCTTTAATCCCGGCGAGACAGAAAACGAACCCGAATTCGCGAGGCATCTCTCGCAGCCCTTTGACGTCTTCGTCAATGACGCGTTCGGCACGGCGCACCGCGCCCACGCCAGCACTGTGGGCGTCTCCGAGCACCTGCCATCGTTCGCCGGCCCGCTGATGCTGCGCGAAGTGGAAGCGCTTTCGCGCATCACCGGAGATCCCGCGAAGCCCTTCGTCGTGGTTCTAGGCGGCAAGAAGGTCTCGGACAAGCTGCCGCTGCTGCAAAACCTCTGCGGACGCGCCGACAGAGTGCTTGTCGGCGGCGCGATGGTGTTCTCGCTCGCGCGCGCGCTGGGCTTGAGCGTCGGCAAATCGCTGGTTGAAGAAAGGCAGATCGACTCCTGCCGCGATATCATCGCCGACTACAACGAGAGCGCAACCAAGCTGCTGCTGCCCGAAGATATAACCGTCACTGACGACATCGAGTCTCCGCAAAATATCGCCAATCGCCCGCTCTCAGAGATCGGAGACGACGAAATGGGTGTGGATATCGGCGAAGTTACCCGCGACGCGTTTGCGCTGCAGCTATCCGACGCCGCAACCATCTTCTGGAACGGGCCGATGGGAGTGTTCGAGCGCAAGCCGTTCGACGCGGGCACGGTTGCGGTAGCGGAAGCCATTGCCGCCAATGCCGAAGCCTATTCTGTGGTCGGCGGCGGCGAGAGCGTAGAGGCGGTAAACAAGCTGGGCTTCGCGGGCAGCATCAGCCATATCAGCACCGGCGGCGGTGCCTCGCTGGAATTCGTGGGCGGCCTGGAGCTTCCGGGACTGAAGGCTTTGGCTATATGACGCAACACCTTTCCGTAGGGGCATAGCATGCTGTGCCCGTCATGCTGGCGGATGAGTGCCGCCCGCTGTGGGAGTGAAAACCAGCCATTTGGCCGGACTGGGGACTTCAGTCCCTAGATTTGCTGCTTCCCTACTTTCATAGTGCGGGGAATGAATTCCCCACTCCCTGTGGTGAAGCTCGCTCGCCTTTTGTGGATCGCACGTCCTTCTGGGCTCTTCCCTCCCTGCTCGCTACTCGACTCCCGCTACTCTCTTGCCGAATGATAATCCCAGGGAAACACGACATCGCTCTCCGCAGAGATTTTGCAGAAGTCCGGCTCGTAGCCGTCACCTTTGCGGTCGGCGTAACAGGCGGTTTTGATCTCCACCGGCTCAAACTTCTCCAGCGCGCGCCGCGCGATATTCATCGTCGCGCCGGTGCGACTGATGTCGTCCACCAGCAGAACGCGCTTGCCCGCGGCGTAGCTGTAAGGCTTGATGACCAGCACCGGCTCTTCGCTGACGACTTCCATCATCACCCGTCGCGAAACCTTGATGGGGAAGAAGTCCACATCAAGCGCACTGGCGATGACCGCGCCGACAATTACGCCTCCGCGCGCGATGCCCACGACGAGTTCCGGCTCGTACTGTGCGAGGATTTCCCCGGCGAATTCGCGTGCGCCCTGTCCAAACTCCGTCCAGTTGAGGACGATACGCTCCCTGTCCGGTGTCGAGCCCGCTTCCATCCCGGCTTCAAGTTATCCCATCCGCGTGCGGATGTCAAAAGACCCTGCTGCCTTTGTCTTCGGTATCCTTGGTCGTAGCCGCTTTGAGTTCTCTCCCCAGCTTCGCGCGCTGCGCTAAAAGTCCCTGCATTTCCTCTGCAAGCTCCTGCGCGCGTTCGTTATCACTCTCATTCTGCGCTTTCGCCAGTTCTTTTTGCAGCGCCCGGATCTCGTCGCTAAGGTCTTCAAGTTTGAAGGCTCGTATCTTTGCGGCGTAAGCTTCGATGCCGTACTCCCCTTGCGGCATGTCACGCTGCTTCAGCTCCGCGCATAGGGATGCTAGCTCTTTGGGAAAATCTGGAAGCGTGTAATCTTCTTCATTCTTCACCGCGCGCGTGAACAGCTCGCGGAAACGCCCTTCGGGAAAATCCTTCTCGGTAAGCTCGGTTGCAGCCGCTGCGCACATTTCGCTATCCGCAAGAATCGCTGCGAAGAACCGCGATAGGAAATCTTCGCGCGGCGTTGTCAGTCGCGCTTCGCCGGAATCCGCTGCGCCCTTCCTGCGCCGGACGCGCGCACCGGCGTGGAGCAAATCGCGGGCCTGGCGCTCCTCCATTCTTAGCGCGCCTGCCATATCCCTGCTGAACGCCTCCTGCACCATCGCGTCGCGGATGCGCGAAAACACCGGCGCGACTTCTTCGAACAGGCGCTTTACCTCCATCGGCTCCGGCTCGGAGGTCTTGATGCGCACCGCCGCGATGAGTCGCGGATACGGCACGGCTTTAGCTTTCAGCTTGTCAAACGCTTCCTTGCCGCCCGCGCGCGCAATGTCGTCCGGATCCTGCCCCTCCGGCAGCAGTATCGCGCGCGGATAATGCCCCGCCGCCATAAACTCCTCGCAGGAACGCAGCGCCGCGGTGATGCCCGCCGCGTCGCCGTCAAACGCCAAGTAGAAGTTATCGGTGTTGCGCGCCAGCGTCTTGATATGCTCGCCGGTAAGCGATGTCCCGCACGTAGCGACGGCGTTCACCACGCCCGCCTGGTGCAGCGAGATTACGTCCATATAGCCCTCAACGATGAACGCCGCGTCCGAATCGGTAATCGCCCGGCGCGCGAAATTGAAGCCGTAGAGCATCCGGCTCTTGTTGTAGAGCGGCGTGTTTTGCGTATTCAGGTACTTCGGCTCGCCGTCGCCGAGCGCGCGCCCGGCGAAGCTTACCACCTCCCCCCGGTGGTCGAACAGCGGGAAGATAATGCGGCTGCGCAGCATGTCAATCATCTCGCCGCGCCGCCCTTCAAGCGTGAGATTGAGGTCAATCAAATCGCGCGTGCGGGCGTTGTGCTCCTGCAGGAAATGCGTCAGGCCGCCGGGCTCCACCGGCGTCACGCCGATGCCGAAGCGCTTGATGGTGGCCTCGCTCAAGCCGCGCCCCAGCAGGTATTTCAGCGCCTGCTGGCCGTGCGTTGTGCTAGCGAGCTGCTTACGGTAGAAGCCGTCGGCGGCGCGGACGATCTTCATCAGTAGCTGGCGGCGAGTGATGCGCTGGCGCTCCTCTTCCGGGCGGTACTGCCTAAGGTCCACGCCGTAGCGCTTGGCCAGCATCTCAACGACTTCGGCCATCTCCAGATGCTCGATTTTGGCGAGAAACTGGAAGACGTTGCCGCCTTCCTTGCAGCCGAAGCAGTGCCACAGCCCCGTCTCCACGTCCACCGAGAGCGACGCGTCCTTTTCCTTGTGGAACGGGCAGACGGCGAAGAAGCGGCTGCCTTTTTTCTTCAGGCGAAGGTATTCGCTGAACACGGCGTGGTAGTCCATCCGCGCAGCCAGTTCTTCAAAGACGCTCGCCACCCCGCCCTAGTATAGCGCCTTATCAGCCGCACAGGTAGATGGCTTCACGGTATAATTGAGCATATGTGTGCGCTAAGAGACTCATTTGGCTTTGCGGCAGGGGCAATGGCACTGGCGGTACTATTTTTCATCCTCACAACAGGCTCCTGCACTGAACCGCCCGATGCTAATACCACAGAATCGGGATTCGACCTCAACAATCCTATTACTGCCCAGCCCGAGGAACCGGCGGAGCCGGCAATCGGCTCTGACATTATCGGCAGTGATCCCGAAACCATCTGGAAGGTGCGCTGCAACCAGTGCCACGACCGGGAGCGCGGCCTTGACCGGTTCGTCGGCGAGGAATGGGAGCCCATCATCGAGCGCATGATGAAAAAGCCCGGCGCGCTGATGAACGCGGGCATCGCCGGGATGATCTACGTCTACCTTTACGAGCGCACTACCGGCGAGCTGCATCCCGACCGCGAGGAGCTGCTCCACCCGCCGGTCAACACCTCCGGCTCCCAGCAGTTCATGGGCGGGCAGAATTAGCGGGATAGCATTCAGCTAGCGGGTATCAGACGCTTCTCACTCAGTCGGTACTCGCGTCTTCCGCCGGCGCGGCGTCGCCGGTTTCGGCTTCCGCTTTGAAGTGGTCCACCGCCAGGCGCGCGGGATCGAACTCCATGCGCAGCGCGCCCTCTTCATCCATCGTAAACGTCACTTTCTCCTCGCCGGCTTTCATCTTGCTTTCCAGCACCAGTTCCGAGATGGGATCTTCCACCAGGCGGGATATAGTGCGCTTGATGTTGCGCGCGCCGTAGGACGCGCTGAATCCCTCGTCGACGACCTTGTCCGCAACGGCGTCGGTGAAACTCACGCTGTGTCCCGCCTCATCCAGGCGCTCGGTGAGGAAGCCCAGTTCGAGCCGGGCGATGGCCTTCGCCTCTTCACGCCCCAGCGGGTTAAAATGCACGACCTCGTCGAGCCGGTTCAAGAACTCGGGCCTGAACGCCTTGAGTAAAAACTCGTCGGCGCGCTGCCGGTATCCGTCGTGGCGGCGCGCGATTTCCTCGTCGGTTTCGGCCGTTTCGTGCTTGAATCCGATTTCGCCGGTCGCATCGAAGAACCTGCCACCCAGGTTCGTGGTGAAGATGACGATTGTGTTGTGGAAGTGCACCTTGCGGCCCTGGCCGTCTGTGAGCACGCCCTCGTCGAGCAGCTGCAGCAGCGTGTGGAAGATGTCGGGATGCGCCTTCTCCATCTCGTCAAAGAGCACCAGCGAATACGGGTGCTTCTTTACGAGCTCCGTAAGCTGCCCGCCCTCATCGTAGCCCACGTATCCCGGCGGCGAGCCGAGCAGGCGGCTGACGGTGAACTTCTCCGAGTATTCCGATAGGTCTATCTTGACGAACGCGTCGGGGTGCGCGAAAACCTCGCGCGCGATCACCCGCGCTAGCTCAGTTTTGCCCACGCCGGTCGGCCCCAGGAAGACGAAGCTGCCGATGGGCCGGTTGGTCTGGCGCACGCCGCTAAACGAGCGCTTCAGCGCGCGCACGACGATATCAATAGCCTCATCCTGCCCGATGATGTATTTCTTTAGCTGGTCGTCCAGGTGCATCAGGCGCTCCTGGTCGTCCATCGTGATGTTCTTGGTGGGGATGCCGGTCCACATCTCCACGACCTTGGCGATGTGGCTGCCGCTGACGATGTCGCTCTCGATGGGCACGTCGGCGCCCATCCCGATGAGCCGCCCCGCGCGTTCGAGCTTTTTAGTGTCGAAATCTCCGGAGAGCGCCAACGCTTCGCCGTCCTCATCCGACAGCAGGCTTAAGGTTTCCTCGTCTGGCAACTCGCCCTTGCGCGCCTGCTCGGCTTTCCGGCGCTGGGTGTCAATCTCCAGGTTTACCCACGCCGCCGCCTCGTCCACCACGTCAATCGCCTTGTCCGGCAGCTTGCGGTCGGGGATGAAGCGGTCCGACAGGTAAATCGCCTGCCGCAGCGCGTCGTCGGTAATCGAGACGCTGTGGTGCTTTTCGTATTCCTTGCGCAACCCGCGCAGGATGCTCCACGTCTCCTCGAAATCGGGCTCCTCCACCATCACCGGCTGGAAGCGGCGTGAAAGCGCGCCGTCCTTCTCGAAGTACTTACGGTACTCCTTGAACGTCGTCGCCCCGATGCACCTCAGCTCGCCCCGCGACAGCGCGGGCTTCAGGATGTTGGAAGCGTCAAGGCTGCCCTCGGCGCTGCCCGCGCCTAGAATCGTGTGCAGCTCGTCGATAAAGATAACTATGCGGCCTTTGGATTCCTGTATCTCTTTTATCAGCGCCTTCAGGCGCTCCTCGAATTCGCCGCGGAACTTCGTTCCCGCGACAATCGCCGCGAGGTCAATCGCCAGAAGCTGGCGGTCCAGCAACGCGTGCGGCACCTTGCCTCTCACGATGCGCTGCGCCAGGCCTTCCACGATGGCGGTCTTGCCCACGCCCGGCTCGCCGACGAGTATGGGATTGTTCTTCGTCCTTTTGCACAGGATATGGATAAGGCGCGATATCTCGCGCTCGCGCCCGATGACGGGGTCAAGCTTTTCTTCCCGCGCGAGCTTCGTCAGGTCGCGCGAAAACTTCACGGCGATGCTCGCCGGGCGCTCCTTGCGCTCGCCACGCGGGCTGCCCGCGCTGCGCAAATAGCTTAAAAAAGCCTCCCGAATCATATCCGCCGTGAGCTTGTTTTCCAAAAACAGCTCCTGCAGGAAGTCCGATGGCTCCTGAGCCAGCGCCACCAGTATGTGCGTCGTGCCGATTTCACGGTGGCGCAGCCGTTTGACCTCCTGGTTGGCAAGGTCCAGCAGGTTCAGCGTGCGGCGGGAGAAGCTGGGCTGATCCTTGTAGCTCCCCTGGTGCTCGTAGAGGTAGTTTTCCAGCGAGTACGCCAGCTTGGGGCGGTTGACCTGCAAATGAGCCAGCACCTGCAGCGCGCTGCACTGCTGCAGCGACAGCATCGCATAGAAGATGTGCTCCGGCTCGATGTACTGGTTCTTGAACTCGGAGCAGACCTCGTTGCTCTTGGATATGAGCTTCCTTGCGGAAAACGAGAAAAAATCTAGTATGTTCATAACTTATGCAACCCGGCATTCCCGGACATGTGCATATATGATACCAGCCAAAATCCGGGCCTAACCTACGGCCACACTGTCATTATACCATTGGGGGGATTGCATGTCCGAGGTATAATAAACATAAGCGGTTGAGTAATCCGCGCATCAAGTCGGCGCAAGGGAGGAGCCGGTGTGAAGGCAGGGGCTATTCTTCGGGGAATATTCCTCACCGCAGTGCTGTGCGCGCTCCCGCTGGTATTTGCCACCTGCGGTGGGAGTTCTCACCGGGTAGCGCCGGCCCTCCAATCCGGCGGGCAAGCTTTCCAGGCGGCGGTTGACGTTTCCCTCGACGATGCCCTTGCCAAACTTGACGCGCTTCCGACACCGGACGGCGTAAATCCCGCGCTGTTCGCACAGTTGAAGGACGCGCTGGGGGAGGCGTTGACCCACCAAATGGAGTCGCGGCCCGCCGCTAAGGCGGGTAAATCTTCTAACCGCGATCCCAAAGACTGGAGTGGGGGTCTCCAGGCCACCACACCTTTAATCGCGCAGCCTGGAGACTGCGCGTCCAGTGTTGTGTCAACAACCAGACGCATCGTCTCCTCCCCGCCCACCGGCGCAGCGAACCGCGTAGACGACCTCACGCTCATAGACAACGGCGACGGGACCTACACGCTTACGTGGTCCTACAAGAACCTCGGCGACTATGGTCAAGATGGCCGGGTAGGCATCGAAGACATCACCCCAATTGCGATGCATTTCGGCGAAGACGCCACGCCGGATAACGTTTGGATTGACGGAGACTCAGACGGGCGGGTGCACATCTCCGACATCACGCCGATTGCGATGAACTTCGGCGTAAACGTCCATCACTATTCGATTCAGGGCTCGCATTTCTTCAGCGGCTCGTCCACCGAGGTTTCATTACTGGGGTTCCCTGATGATTCCGCCAACGATGCGCGCCTGGAGCTGGCGCACAGCTTAGGCGCAGAACCGGAGTATCTCTACTGGCGCGTTGTGCCGGTGGACGACGAAGGAAATCCCGGCGACGCGAGCAATACCGTAGAGGTCAGCGCCGCCCCGCCGCCACCCGTGCGCATTCTTTCTATCAATCCGCTGGGAGGCGTGACCGGAACCGAGGCCACGTTCAACGCGGTTGTCTCCGGCGAAGCGCCTTTTGATTACCAATGGAACTTCGGCGGGGGCGCTGACCCCAACGAATCGACCGTAGAGTCACCGACAGTGACGCTGGGCGCGGTGGATACTTACGATGCAAGTCTTGCGGTGGAGAACGCCGAGGGCAGCGCGCTGAAGCATTTCACGCTCACGGTCACCGCCGAGCCGGGCGAACCGCCGGAGATAATCTCGGTAAGCCCCACCGAAGGCGACAGCGGCACCGAAGCCACATTCACCGCAGAAGTTACCGGCGACGGCCCGTTCACCTACTACTGGGACTTCGCCGGCGGCGCATCTCCGAACTTCGCAACCAGCGCAAGCCCGACGGTCACCCTCTCGCGCGGCGGCACGCTCCCCGAACCCGTCCGCACCTACCCCGCCTCCCTCACCGTCATCAACTCTTATGGCACCGCCATCCACGGTTTTTCCCTGAATATCTCCGCCAGGTGGCATCTCGTGATTGAAAACACGTGGCCGGAGAATAATTCGGGAGGATACAAGGCCTACGGAATCGAGCCTGATGGCTTCCCCGCAGTCGTGTTTACAAAGAAAACAGGCGACGAGTTTAACGCACCTTATGAGATGTACTACTGCCGATGGATAAATGGCAGATGGAACGAAGAACTTGTGGATCCTGCTATTAGGGGAGCAAGACTGGCACTTGCATTCGATCCTTTGGGGCATCCGGGGATACTGCTATCGGGAGGATGGTTTCGCGAAGGTAACAAGTACTTGCACTTCAATGGCACTCATTGGATACGGGATGATTTCGACGATGATGCCGAAGTGCAATCGGTCAACCTTAGCTATATGCCTTCTGCTACACCTTACTCAGCATATAACACGTCTGCTGCTGTCGGTGCCGACCTAATGGTCGCTGAGAAAACGAATTTGACATGGACCGTAAATACTGTAGTTTCCGAAGAAAGCGTGTACAACTCGTCATTAGTCGTTGATTCCCCCGGAATCCCCCATATTGCGTTCGAGTACAGCACCTCGGAGACATACGGTATTCGTTACGCAACGCTTCAGGACGGCGATTGGGTTTTTGAGAATGTGGCAGACGAATCTCACGGCTTAGCGTCAATTGAACTCTTGCCTGACCAGACCCCGGTCCTGCTATATAGAGATTACTGGGCGCAGGAGACGCGCTATGCAGTAAGGAAACCCACCGGCTGGGAGACGGAGGTGACAGGAACGGAGTTTGGCCAGCTATGCATCGATTCAGGCGGCGTCCCGCTCATATTCGATGTCTTTGAAGATGCAGAGACTGAGGAATACAGCTTCAGGGTGTCATTCCGGGCAGAAAAGGATTGGAATACTACAACCTACGATAGCAGCGAACTGGGTATTAGCCCCGTTTCGACGTTTTGTGTATTCCAGATAATGCCTGATGGTTTGCCGGCGGTATGGTTCACATCTGAAGCCCTTTCGTTGGCGGTCTATTGGTAGCCCGTGCACCGTTCGCATGGGCTGAGTTTTCATATTAATAGGTTTTCGGAGGTATTCAAGATGAAGTCCTTCAATGTCAGAATTGCTGTGATGGTATTGGCCGTCGTCACGTTATTGCTGAATGCCGGCTGTGGTAAGCGTAATGCAGGTCAGCAAATAATAGTTACACCGACATCGCCTGCTACCACAGAAACGGGGAGCAAGCAGCCGCAGCAGCTCTCAGACGTCCTCGCTGAACTTGAAGCGCTTACGACTCCAGAGGGCGTGGATGCAGCCCTTTTCCGGTGCCTGAAGGACCGACTTCGAGAGAAGCTGGTCGAACGATTCGGTAAGAAGTGCGTCTGCATAGCTCCCGATCCTTTGAATGAAAGAAACAGAGTAGACGACCTCCATTGGATCGGCGAAGAGGACGGGGAAGTCGTCAACAATCGCGTAATCGGGATGCAATGGTGTTACCGCAATCTTGGGGACTACGACCAAAATGGTGTAGTGGGTGTCGCCGACATTACGCCCCTGGCGATTCACTATGGAGAGTCGGTTCCCGACGACGACAACAGCATTCAGGCGGTGCTAAATGGCGTGTTAGCGGAGGAGGAAGGCGATCCAGAAGTTTTGGACCTTAAAGATGTTGAAGCCATCGGGCAAAATTACGGTCGTTGCGCTGATTATTTTGTGCCCGATGAACCACCCCCAATTTGCGCATACGGCGCGTCCGCGCATATAATCTGCGCGTGGAAGGTTCAAGCGGGGATACGGGGGCGCGCAAACGCCGCACAACCTCAACCGAAAAGCGCATCATCGTCCACCGGCGGCGCAAAGTCTTCCTCATAATCGTACTGCTCCTCGCGGCGCTCGGCTACTGGGCTTACTGCACCTACTACTCCGGGAAACTCATCCTGCTGCAGCAGGCGTCGGCGCTGGAGATAACGCGCGGCTGCGAGTTCGGGCCGTTTTACCTTGCCGAAGGCGCCGCGTGCCTTTACCGCTACCGCGTGGACGTGCCCGCGACCGACGGGATGTGGGAGACGAAAATTGAGCTTCTGGACGACCAGGGGCGGGTAATCCACCCGCAGACCGACTTCATTTTAGCGGGCGCCGCTGGGCTCGGCAAGAGCTCAAGCTATGCCCGTTCGGGACTGCTGAGGCTGCGGCAGGCGGGGTATTACTCGCTGCGCTTCACCCAGCTAAACGGGAGCTACGCCGCAAGCTCGGCGTCGCCGCCCGTAATGACGCTCACCGTGCGCGCGGGCGCCATTCGTGGCTGGCTGCTCTGGCTGCCCATAGCGGTGGTGATTATCCTGCTTGTGCTGCTGCTTTACTTCTGGTAGCGCGCGCGGGCTTGCCCGTTCTAACTGCTCGCACACATGGAGTTTAAGCGTTAAATGCCCCAATTCCGCCCCCAAAACGCCCCAGATGGTAAAATTACTAAGTGGCGATGCCTAAGCGGAAAGACCAGCCGGGGAGCGTAGACTTCCCGGCGGATGCGCGCAAGCGCGACGAAGACGCGCGCCGGTGCCCCAAGTGCGACGGCGACATGGTGCGCGGCGAGTTTTCCTCGGTCGCCAACTTCGGCGTGACCAAAGACCCCCACTTCGTCGCCACCTACGGCTGGATGCAGGTCAAGTACGACCGCGCCACGCCCATCGACACGTATATGTGCCTGAAGTGCGGCTACGTGGAGTTTTACGGGCGCACGCCGCTTGCGGTGCTCGACCCGATGAAGCGCCAGGAGTACGTCAAGGAGCAATTCCCGGAGCTCAAAAAGAAGCTCGAAGAGCAGGAGAAAAAGCAGCGCGAGAAAGAATCGATGGAAACACTCCCCGGCAGCGACGACCACACGGGGATCTAGCACTATCACTACAATTTGCCCTTCACTTCCCTTTCGCGCTTTCCCTCGCTACGCGCTATTTATCCGCCATAGCCCTGCCCGTCCTCCGCAGAAGCCGTGCTTCTGAGGATGGAGCGACGGCGGACTGGCTACATCCCCTCCCCCACTTGCCATCTTAGCGCCTGCGTGGATACAATAGGCGCGTGGTTTCGACGGGCACAGCGGAGCTTGCCGCCATCGCGGCGTTTCTCACGGCGGCGGCGGTGATTATAACCGCGTTCATCGGCTGGAAGATGCTGCATGTCGCGAAGTTCGCCAGCGAAAGCGAGGACAGGTGGAGCAAGGCTTCAATGTTCACCGAGTTCGTGAAATGCCGCAGCGCGCTGCGCACCCGCACCAACCGTTTGATAATCGACATCAGCCTGCTGGTGCGCGGCGACGGCGACCCGGAGATGATAGAGGACGAGTTCCGCGAATGGCTGGCGAACGACGACGTGCGCGGCGTCGCGGCGGTGCCGGTGCGGCGCCTGATGTCCGCTGCGACCTGGGAGTTCTTCCGCCGCGCCAGGCATGCTGCTGCTGACGGCTACGACGAAAGCGAGATGGCCGAGCTGCGCGGGCTTTCGCGCCCCATAGTGCGCGAGCTGATTACGGTGGTAAACGAGTATCTCAAGCTCGACCGCGACGCCTTCCTCGAATGGCTGAAGCGCGGCCCCGTCGCCTGGGAGGAAGAGGAAGAAAAAGAGGAGAAGGAGAAAGCAAAGGACGAAACGCCGGAAACTGCGGACGCCGAGCCGGATGCTCCGGCACCGGATCCACGGGACTAATCCCCTCTCTAGAGCACTTCCCCCCGGCTACCGGCTACTGGCTACTTCTTAATAATAGATGGCGAACTTGAGGTCGCCGTTGGTCTGGTCGTAGTAGGAGATAGCGGGATGGCCGTTGATATCCGCAATTGAAGTCTCGTTGGTTGAGTACGTGGAAGTGTCTACGGTCTCGCGCAAAGACCAGGTTGCCCCATCCTCGTCATCCGCGTAAGCCCACCTTAAGCGGTATTGGCTATAATTTAAGTAGCTAATAGCTGGTTTGCCATTGACTACAGCAAGTGAGGTGAATAGACCCATCTTCGCACTATTGTCCACAGTAACAGGCGTCCCCCAGTTGCTTCCAGTAATATCAGTCGCGCGGACAAACTTCAGGTTCGCGTTAGCAGTATCCAGGTAGCTGATCGCCGGGTTCCCATTAACAATCGCAAGCGAAGTGTAAAGACCTACGTCACCTGCGCTGTCCACGGTTTTAGGTAAGCCCCAGTTGACGCCGTTATCGTCATTCGCACGCACGTATCTTAGATCCCGGTCAGGTTCGCAAACATAATAGCTAATCGCGGGCCTGCCCTCTACAACGGCAAGAGAGGTGTATAATCCAGCATCGTCGGGTCCGTCATCTACAGTGACGGGCGTTCCCCAAGAATCCCCATAATTGTCGACCGCTCGCACGTACATCAGGTTCTCATTGTTTCTACTAAAGTAGCTTACGGCAGGTCTGCCATTCACCATTTTAAGAGATGAGAACTCGCCAACATGCCCGATACTGTCAGCGACCTTTGGCGTTCCCCAGTCGCTTCCATCAGTATCAATTGCTCGCACGTATTTCAAATCTCCGTTAGTCGTGTCGTAATAGCTAATAGCTGGATTGCCGTGTACCAATGCAAGCGATGCCCAGGCCCCTAAAACACTGGTACCACTGTCAAGCGTTTCGGGGACTCCCCAATTGCTGCCCATTGCATCATTTGCACGCACATACTTAAGGTCTGTATTTTCTTGGTCGCGGTAAGCAATGGCCGGATGCCCGTTAACGACTGCCAGAAAGCTATTCGTGCCCACATCTCCCACCTCATCCGCAGTTACAATATGCCATTCGGGAAAGCTCGCGGTTCCCTCGTCCCCCGCACTGAATGCGCTGGTCGCCAGAGAGTTAGTAGCCTTGAGCTTGTACCAGCGTGTGGTCTCAGGCGCAAACGGGCCGTCAGTGTAGGGGCTTTCTGTATCGGTGCCGATTTGGGTGTACGTTCCGAGCTCGGTGTTTGAACGGTAGACGATGTAGCCCGTCGCGCCCGTCACGGCGCTCCAGGTTATCTCGATTGTGTCCGGCAGGTCGTCCGACGCCTGGACGTTGAGCGGTGGTTCAAGACCGCGATAGCCGCTTTCGTCGGCGCTTCTCGCTCCTTCATCGCCGTTATATACCGCGCTCACGCTATACCAGTAAAGCGTATCGTGACTTGTCGTCGTGTCACTGTAGCCCGATGATGGCGCAGCAATCGTGGTTAGCAGCGTCGGCGCAGGATCGTCTTCTATTACGCTGCGGTATATCCGGTAGTGCGTCGCGCCCGTCACCGCAGCCCATGAAACATTCACGCCTGTTGTGTTCGTGCCGTCGCTTGCGCTGACGTTCGCCGGTATCCCGATGCCCCGCCAGCCCTCGGCGCCAGCGCTGTAGCCCGAATGTTCCTCATCAGGCCCGTCGTGCAGCGCGGTGACGAAGTAGAAGTAGTGGACGCCCTCGGTGTCGCCCCATGCGGCGGTCGTGTCGTCATAAACGGTAGCAGGCGCTTCTACCTCATCGAGATACGCCGGGTCGGGGTCGTCCGCGCTTACGCTGCGATACACCCGGTACCGCGTCGCATTGTTCACCGCGCTCCAGCTCACCGCCACCTTGCCCACGAAAGTGCCCTGCGAGGCGGTGACGTTTGCCGGTGCCGCTAGCCCGCGATGCCCCCAGTCGCCAATGCCGGGATCGCCCTCATCAATCGTGAAAGGTCTTACGAAATAAAAGCGCGGCTCGTCCCACGGCGCGGTGTCGTCGCTGAACGCGCACTGCGGCGCATCCACCGTGCCTAAAAACTCCTCACCACCCATCACCTCATCCGTGTCGCGGTAGACGTAATAGCTATTAGCTAGCGGGTCCTCGCCCCAGACAAGCTCAACTCTATCAGGATACGCCCCGTCCGTCGCCAGCACCTGGTTGGCCTCAAGCTCCGCCGTCAGCCCCGGCTCGGGGCCGCCAAGCGAGCTGTCCGCGTCCTCGCCTAAAGCCCGCACCCAGTAGTAATAGACCTGCTCCAGCACGCAGTCGTAATCGTCGTAGGAAAGTGTTTCCGCGCCGAATTGGCCAAGCTCCACCGGAGCTTCCTCCGGCGTGTCGCCGCGCAGCAGCGCATATCCTTCCGCGCCTTCAACCGCCGTCCAGGTGACGTGAATATGGTCGTTATACGCGCCGTCGGTTGCGGTTACGACCGGCGCTCTCATCAGCCGGATGCCGCTTACGATGCTGTATCCGCCGTAGCCGGCGTTGTTTCTCGCGCGCACGCTGTAACGGTATCTCTTGCCGGAAATCCCCACCTCCCAGTTGAAAATTGGATACATCGGATCGTCAATTGAGTCGGTCAGGTCAGTATCCGGCGTAAAGACCGTCGCGATTATTTCGCGCGGCTCTTCAATATCCGCGTCCCGGCGGAATATCTGGTAGATGTCCACGTCCGGATCCGGGTTCTTGTCCCAGCTAAGCGTCACGCCCGCGGTCGTCGCGTTCGCCGAAAGCCCCGTTACCACCGCAGGCTCGGTCCCCTGGCCCAGTCCGACATCGGTTATGACAGCCTCAATAAGGATACCCCCGGGATCCTCTTCTTCCATTACACTCCGCGTGGCGGTTTCGAACGGGAGTTTAGCGACGACCCCGTGTTCAGGGAGCGCGCTCGCAGCCTTGCTTCCATTTGCCGCTAGCACGCAAAGATAGAAATTGCCGTTCGGCGATTTAAAGCGGCTGCGCAACGTCTCCGAGTTTACCGTAACCGTCACCTCTTCACTAAACGGACCGAACCAGCGCCAGGAGCCAAGGCTATAATCCGCCGCGCCCACAAAATAGCTAAGTTGTATGTCGTCATCCCGCTTCGAACCGGAGCCGCCATAAACAGGAGGCCCACAATCGACGAACGTCCGCAACGGTATGTCGTCATCCTGGCCGCCGCCAAAGGCGCATAGCTGCCCATACACTGCATACGCATAATCGCCCGAAGCGTAAGCCCGCAGATTCAAACCTGTGCCCGATGGCTCAATGCTGTATTCACGATCACTTGTGGTGCCGGTCTGGTCGTTGATGTACGCCTCCCAGCCCTGGCTGGTTACCGTCTCGTCCTCCGACACTCCGCGGGATGCAGTAATGCACCCGTCCAGCGCCATTACGCCCGGCAGCACGCCGCTGCCTGACTCCTGTCCCTCTGCCGGCTGCTCGACTGACGGTGGCTCCAACGATAACTGCGTAACCTGCGCGCGTTTGTGCCCGCAGGCGATAAGCAACGATGAAATTACAGCGACCGTAAGCGCCGCTATCGCGGCTGTGCAGACGAAAGCGTTCTTTCTCATCTTTCACGCCCCCCGCGTGTGGCTACCTTCATTCTAACACAACGAAAGCCGCATCGTGAGCTTCTACCGGGGCACTGTCACCGACTTCAGGATTCCCTCGATTATCTCTTCGGGCTTGCGGCCTTCAATCTCCAGTTCCGGCGAAAGTATCAGCCGGTGGTTGAGCACGTGCGGCGCGAGCACCGCGATGTCGTCGGGCGTCACATAGTCGCGCCCCTCAAGCGCCGCCGCCGTTTTCGCGCCCCGCAGCAGGTGTATCCCCGCGCGCGGGCTTGCGCCGAGCACAATCCCCGGCCGCTCCCGCGTGCGCTGCACGATGTCGAGGATGTAGTCGAACAGCTCGTCCTTCACTCTGACCGCCAGCACTTCCTTCGTCAGTTCGGCGAACTTCGCTGACACTCCCAGGTCGCGCAATCCCGCAGTCGAGATGTCCTGCGCGTCGAAGCCCTGGTGGTAGCGCATGAGCACCTCCCGCTCGCTTTCGCGCGGCGGGTAGCTCACCTTCACCCGCATCATAAAGCGGTCGAGCTGGGCCTCCGGCAGCGGGTACGTCCCCTCGTATTCAATGGGATTTTGCGTGGCGAATACGGTGAAGTCGTACGGCAGCGGCTTGACATCCCCCTCCACCGTAACCTGCCGCTCCTCCATCGCCTCGAGCAGCGCCGATTGCGTTTTTGGCGGTGTGCGGTTGATTTCGTCGGCCAGCAGCAGGTGGCAGAATATCGGCCCCCGGTGCAGCCGGAAGCGGCCGTCCTGCGCCGAATACACCATCGTGCCCAGGATGTCGCTGGGGAGCATGTCAGGCGTAAACTGGATGCGCCTGAACGGCTCGATGCGCCCGTCGCCCACCATCTCCGGTGCGCCGCCAAGTATCGCCGAAAGCGCCTTGACCATCAGCGTCTTGGCAAGCCCCGGCACGCCCTCGAACAGCACGTGCCCGCGCGAAAGGTACGCCACGAGCATCAATCGCAGCGTCTCTTCCTGGCCCACGACGACCTTGCTGAATTCCCCGGTGATTTCGCGGAAAAGCTCCGATATGCGCATACGCGACCCGCCCTCGCAGTTCAGCTAACCGCGATTATATCATTGGGAGAATTAGGCGTGTCCGCAAGTTGGTGCCTACAGCGCGTTGCCTAGTCCGCTTCCGGCGGCGGCTTCGCGAGCGGTTCTGTCGGCGCGTCCTTTACCGGCACAATGCGGTCTGCCTTCTTCTCCACCGGCACTATATCCAGGGGCCCTTTCTCGGGCTTAACTATGTCTTTGGGCTCCGGCTTGGGCTTATAAGCGGGTTTCTTCGGCGGCTTCTTCACTTCTTCCCCCGGCCTTACGCGCTCGATATTGACCTCCTCCAGGCCGGACGGCCGGTGCTCCAGCCAGTATTTGAACGGCCATTCGCCGAAGATAAGGCAATCGGAGGCGATTTCGTTGAGTTCGTCGCGGATAGGCCGGCCTATCTTCTCCAGCGCTTTCTCGTCCCTTTCGGTAAACCCCGATTTGACAGCTTCGGCGGCCCGCTCAAAAAAGTGCCATGGCTCAGCTTCCAGCAGAGCCTGGATCCTGTCCCCCGCTACGTGCCTGATATGGTCGTTGGCCGCCCACTCCAGGAACCGCGCCATTAGCGCTTCCGGATCACCTTTTCCCATCCACAGGAGGTTAATCCCCATCGCAAGCCGCTGCGTTTCAGTCCTCGCGTCCCCGCGTTCGCGGGAAAACCGTGCGTAAACCGCAGCGTTGCGCCACCAGTTGCTGGATATCCTCAAAACGCGGTATGCGACGAATAACATACCGACCACAGCAAGCAGAATCACCGCACCAGCGAAGTATCCCCAGGTCATACGCCATATTCTACACCTATACTGCTTTCAAATTCCACCCTGCTGCTTCGTGATGCGCCCTGTGCGGGTATAATTAAACGAAGGGGCAATGAAGGCCAAAGGAGATCGAGTAAGATGAACCGAGTAAGTGCGAAAGGTGCGAAAGGCCTAAAATTTGAGCTGACTATCCACGAGGGCAAGCCCTATCTCCGGTTTATCTGCGGCGGCTGCGGTCACGTGGAGTTTTGCGACTGGCACCGACTCAAGCCCGGCGCGTCCTTGACCTGCTGCCGCTGCGGGCATCGCGTGGCGCTATCGCGGAAAATGTTTGCGCGGATGCGCAACCTGCTGGAAAGCCGCCTGCGCGCCGTAAGCTGGGAAACCGGCCACTCGCTGCACCCGCGCCTGTGGGTTCCGTAATCACGCTCGCCGGACGAAGGCTGCGCTACGGCCTGGGCCAATCCATCGCGGCGATCTTTGCCAGTGTGCCGATGGCGCGGGATTCGGCGTCTTTCGCCGCCTTCAGCAGCTTTCCAGCTTCGGCGATAGCCTTGTCGTCATTAATCTTCTTGCCCCACTCGCCGGGGAACGGGAATAGCTTCGCCACCTGAGCCGTCGCGTCAGCGGCCTTCTCGCAATTCGCAGCGGCGCGGTTCAGCTCCTTAGCCGCGAACCCGTTTCGCTTCGCCATCCGGGCGAAAAACTCGCTGGCAAACCGCCGCCCTTCGGCGTAGCACGCTGCGTTGTAAGAGTTTCCGCCGCCGTCCGCCCGGTGGGCCTTCAGCGACTCAATCCACAGGTCGTACGCCCCCGGGCCGTAGGCGTAACTCGACGACGGCGTGCGCGCCAGCTCCACCGCGCGCAGCACCGCGTGCTGGTCGGCATGAAGCCGCTTCAGGCTCGTAGCATTAGGGAATCCCAGCACGTACGCCCCGCCCGGCGCGTTAACTTCGTCGAACGGTATCGGCGGCTGCTCCTGGTTGATGCACTCCTTAAAGCTCTTGACGAGATACGCGTCGCCGTCCACACCGACGCACGCGGCGAATTCCGGCACGTATGCGCCCCAGATGACGCACGGCCGTCCCGCTTCGATCTCGGACTTCGCCAGCTCGAATGCGCTCCGGCAATGCCCTCGTGTAAGCTCACTCTTGTAGCCCTCGCTGTGGCACTGGCCGGAATAAAACGTCTTTGTGCTGCGCCCCAGATACCGCACGCCCCAGTTGAGCGCGTCCCAGTCGAGTACCGTAGGCCCGGAAGGGCATAGCTCCTTGTGGATGCACAGGTGGAACGCGTAGCCGCTGAAGCCCGCGACGTCCGTCTGGTCGCATTCGACGCCCAGCGCGCGCAGGCACGTCGTCGTCGCCGCGACCCACGTCAGCCACGCCGGCGCGTACTCAACTTCCATCGGCACTCTGATCTCAATTGATTCCATTATCATTCCCCTCCTGTGCGCGAGACCATGAATTCGCAGACAGCATTATAAACGCTTTCTGCATCCACATCTTCCACCAGCACGTGCCACGAATTGGCCGCGGTTTCTAAATCCAGCGTCTTGTCGGTGGAACCCACGCGCTCAAGCACGAACTCCGAGCTCTTCGGCGGCACGGTGTGGTCGAGCGGGCTGTGCAGCAAAAGCAGCGGCTGCGTAATCTGCGCCAATTCCGCCCGCACGTGCGCCGCGTATTTGAGAAGCTCCAGCACGCCGCTCGCGGGATTAAACGCGTAATAGACGTGCCTTTTGCGCGCGTCCTCGTCGCGTATGTCTGCGTGCAAAAAGCGCGGCACCGCGTCGCTTGGCTCGCCCCGGTAAAGCTTCGCTAGATAAGGCATCCGCGAAAGCGCCCACAGCTTCAAATCGCTGCTCTTGCGCCAGAACCTCCGCTCGTCAAAAAACAGCACCGCCGGTGGCGCCAGCGCCACCACGCCCGCAAGCTCCGGATGATGCGCCGCCAGATGCAGTGCCTGCAACCCTCCGAGCGACATCCCCACGGCGAACACCCGCGTGCATTCGCCCTGCAATTCCGCCAGCGCGCTCTCAACCGACGCGTGCCAGTCGCGCCACGTCGTTTGCCTGAACTCGCTAAACGTCGTGCCGTGCCCGGCAACGAGCGGCGCGTAAACGCGCAGGCCGTTTTGCGCGAGATGCTTTGCCAGCCCGCGCATCTCCTCGGGGGTGGCCAGGTATCCATGTATGAGCAGCGCACCCGTGTCCCCCGCGCCCATCCTGATGGCCCCAATCTCCCGCCCTTCGGCGTTTTTCAACTCCGTTGCCTGCCGCACGCGATAATCCTACCGTAATAAGCGATACAGCACTAACACCAGCAGCTACTCTCCCCATTTAATTAGCCGAAATCCGTCCCCGGGGGCATACGATTCACGGTACGATGAAACTCAAAGTCATCATTCACGAAGTCGAAGAAGGCGGCTACTGGGCGGAGGTTCCGTCCATCCCGGGCTGCGCGACTCAGGGCGATACGTTTGAAGAACTGCTGAAAAACATCTACGAAGCCGTCGAAGGCTGCCTTTCGGTAGATATCGATGAGGCCAAGTCGGCGGGCGCCGGGCTATATTCTCAGTAGTTGGAGTGGGGGTCTCCAGGCCCCCACATTTTAATCGCGCAGCCTGGAGACTTGTCCGCCTGTGGAGGATTTATCCGCCGACGGTGGACTGCGCTTCCGGAGTTAGTGAACCCGATACAGGCGGCACTGGCGTCTCGCCCGTGGTTCTGCCCCCAAGAACCGCCGGCTGGATGTTTTCGGACGCCACGCGCGACGCGTGGCTATGGCGCGTCAGCGACTTACCAGCCTGGCCCTTCCCTGGCTACTTGCTACTGGCTATTTACCCGCCATAGCTTTAGCGACGGCGGGCTATTCCTCTCCCCCCTCCTCCTCATCCAGCTTCTTCACCACAATCCCCTCGCCTTCGCTCTCTTCTTCTGCTTTCGCGTCTTCCGCGCCATCTTCTTCCGGCACTTCGCGGATAATCACCGGGGGCTTTTCGTGAAGCGGGCTGTCCTCCGGCGGTATGGGCGGGTAGAACTCGTATTCCTCCTTGCCCGACAGCTCCCGCGCAATCTTGCGGCACCGCGCAACCCGCTCCTGGGGCCTCGGATGCGTGCGCCAGAGGTCGAAAAGCTCCGTTTGCGTCAGCTTGTTCTCCAGCTTGGAGAACAGCCGCATCGAGCGCGCCATCCCGTACGGATCGTAGCCCGCGCCGTAGGAAAGCTCGATACCCCAGCGGTCGGCGTGCTCCTCGTCGTCGCGCGAGTATTTGAGGAACACTAAATTCCCGCCGAGGCTCAGCGCGTTCGCGACGTCCGCGCCTTCGCGCCCGCCGATGGCGATGCCCGCGACAATGATGCCGAGCTGCGCCTTCATATAGTCCTCGTACATCTTCTTGTAATGCCTGTCGAGCACGTGCCCCATCTCGTGCGCCAGGATGCACGCTAGCATCCCGTCATCGTAGGAAACGTAGTCGTAGAGCCCCTTGTTCATAAAGACGAATCCGCCCGGCACGGCGAACGCGTTCACTTCTTCGTCATCCACCAGCGTGAACGTAAACTCGTAGTCCGTAACCGCGTTGCGCTGCACCAGGCGCTGACCGACGCGCTTTAGATGCGCGCCTTCGGGCGTCTCGTCTAAGTAGTCATGCTCGCTTGCGTAGTCTTCGTAAAAGCCCTTGCCCAGCGAAATCTCGTTGCTGCGCGATATCTTGAACAGCCCGGCCTGCGCGGGAGCGGCACACGCAAGCGCCGCCGCTACTGCCAGCAGGGATACAATCAGCCCTGTATGCCGCGCCGCGCTCATCGCTCTAATCATAACATTTTATTGGACGCGCGCGCCGTCGGGTTAGTTCATTATTGATGCGCGGCTATTGCCCGGACGGCATGTTTGCCGCCGCGAAAGAAGCTAGGTACAAACCTGCCCTGCTTACTAGTAGCTGAAACCCTTGTTCAGCATAGGATTAAAGCTGCGCATTATCTGGAAGCAGTCACCAGGCCGGAAGCCCTGCACGTACACGCTGCGCACAGCTTCGCTCACCTCCAGGCTTCCCGCTCCCAGAAGCGGCACGGTAACAGTGAACGTTCTGCAGTCCTCAGATACTTCGTACGCCGGATTCACGCCATCGTAGGCATCTACCAGTGTCACGCGCTCGCCGGTCATAGGCATTATCCAAGCATCCGGCAGCGTCGGCTCTATCTCGCTGAGCATGGATTGCGCGTCCGGCGCAAACGGGCTGTGATTGTTCAACCAGCGCATGCCTATCACCGCCAGCTCCAGGCATAGCTCCCGCGCCCACAGCAACTGCTTCATCTCCCTCTCGTCCGCGGCGTAGCGCGATAGTGCGTCGTACTCCCTTACCGGATATTCCCCGTTGCGGATCATCTCTTCGGTAATGCCCTCGAAGTTGTACGGGACGTACTCCATCGCGCTGATTACACGGGCACGCTGGGCCTCCATCATCTGCTGCGCCTTGGCGGAGCCTGGCAATGCGAAGTCGTGGTAAGTTTGCAGGATTTCCTCAGCGTAAATGCTGGGATAGAACTGAAATCCCACTCGCAAGTGTTCTTCGGGTGTGCTCCAGTCGGTCACTTCTATGCCCGCGAAGTCGAAAAAGAGGTAGCCCTTCTTCTTGACGTCGCTTAGGTCAGCCGGAAACGCCTTCTCGAACAAGACATAGCGATTGATGCCGTCCCGCGCGGCCTTGTAGCGCAGCATGTCCGGGCGTGACTCGTTGTTGGCGGCGACTGAAGTTTGACGCACCTGCTGACTCTGGCTGCGTTCAGATTCCCATAACTGGGAAAGGCTGATACCCCCCTCCGACCGCCTACTGAAACAAGCACCAGAGTACAGAAGGCACGCGAGAACTCCGCTCGCCACAATAAATGTGACTGCATAACGAACTGTCGGTTTCTTCATCTCCCACTCCTCTTTGAAATGAAAAGTTAGCGCTACTCCTAGGATAATCCTATGGTGATGCCGCAGGCTAGGTGCGGAGCCCATGGCGGATATGTCGTGCTATAATCTCCTGCCTCCAAGTAAGGGCTAGACGCAAAGTTGCAGCAGAAACCGGTGGTTCCAATCGCAGGACTCTGCAGAACTAATCCAGCGATTATTACTACCACTAGCGAGGTGGTCAAAGATCGCATTTGCCTTAACGGCATCTTTTTCCCCTCCCGGTGTCTACTTGCTTATTACTTATTATTACAGAGATAGTAATGTCTACCACAATTATTCGTATCTGTCAAGGGCTTGTATCCAGATAATCCTGCTAATTCCTCGCGTCAGTCCTTATCTGGTTATCTCCAATACATATATCGAGTTTCCTGCGATAATCCTCGTATTTGAACAGAGGGCTCGATGACTCAGTGTGGCACAAGATACAGGTCGTAGCGGGATTCTGAGGAAGACCTAAGTTGATGTCACCGTGCGCGTTCCTTGAGTGGTATTCCTCTAGAATATGGAGCGAACCGGGGCCGTGACAAGCTTCGCATCCTACATTTGCTAAATCCATGTTCAGTAATCCGGAGTCAATGAAACCTGTAACATAATAGTGTCCTGTGGAGTGGCATGAAGCGCATTCCAGTTCCTCGCCCCCACCTGGTAGCCGCCGAAGAGAGGATGCGTGTACCGACTGTTTCCAGGTTCTGAACGCCTTGACGTGACATGACCCGCAAGCGGTGCTGCCTACATATGACAGCGCAACCGACTGTCCATCTATATCCACTGTGTACGAATAGCCTGGCACGCGCCTATAGTATGACTTGATCTCTTCATCTTCTCGCACAGAGCTATCTAGCAATATTTCCGCTGCCGCCACAGACTCCGCCCGCGCCTTACCAGCTTCGTGAAAGCAAAGCAAGGCAACGCTCGAAGCCTCCCTGCACGCGATGCTAACAACATTCCTGCAGTTGGGCGGAATGGGGAGACGGCTCCCAACAACACAAGTCACATCCTCCATATCAGCGAAAGCCACGATTTCCCCGTAGGAAAGGCCATCTGCCAATATGATCACTAAATCGCCGGGAGTATAATACCTGCTCAGAATGAGTCCTGCGGCTGAAACAGGTTCCGCCACCTTAACGCTACACCCTGTTCTAGAACTCGCCGCATGTCCCACAACACCTAGCACGAGGATTCGCCTACCGTTCCGGCTATACATTCGGAGCTTGGGGATTTCAATACCATCGCACGTTACGTTAGATGATACAAGGGGAAGTTGGCTCGTGCGGAGCCAATGCTGTACATCGCTATCTGTACCCGAGCATTCCTCAGCTCCGATATTGACTGCGTCGTATTCAAGCCTTCTCATCATATCGTCTATAGTAGTCGTAAGCTGCTTCTTCACTACGCTACGATGCGAAAGGAAGCTCCCACTCTCAAGCAGCAATGGCTCTGCGAGCGCTCCCGTCAAGGGATTGCGAGGGTCAGGAGGAGAACCGCTGATTCTTATATGGCGTTCCTAATACTGCTCCTTCGGTTACTACCTTTATAAAGGTGGCTCGCCTAGCCACACCGCCATATTGAGCTGTATGTCATCCACAAGGCCCCACGCTACCTGCCGCACCGCCCGAGACAATTGCGAGAAAGTAATCGCCTTTAGAAACAGTGTGTAGTACGGCTGTAACAAGGCTCACGCTCGTAATTAGTATCGCGGTCAGGAGCGCTACATGGTGCCGTACTTGCCGGACATCGCTCATCGCTCTAATCATAACATTTTATTGGACGCGCGCGCCGCAGTATCGGTTCACTATTCATTTGTGACCTTTACATTCCTTAGCTATAAGGTATAGTAATGGCAGGGCTATGAAGAGCGGCGTTCACGTTTTGTTCGTTGACGACGACCCGGAGATACTTAGGTTTTACGAGGAATCGGTCGCCGACGAAGGCTACGAAATCTCTACCGCGCCCACGGCGGAGGACGCCGCCCGTTTGGTGCGGGAGAAGCCGCCGGACACGATTATCCTCGACCTGGATATGCCGGGTATGGGCGGCGTGGAGTTTTGCCGCCTGCTGAAGGCGGGCAGTGAGACGCTCACCATTCCCGTCGTCATCGTCACCGGTCACGGGGAGCGGGACGCGCGCCTGGCCGCCCTCAGCGCGGGCGCCGACGAATTCATCACCAAGCCCATCACCGCGGATGAGCTGCGCTTGCGCATCAGAAATATGCTCAAGTTGAAATCCTACACCGACCGCCTGTCGCGGGAGCAGGAAGTGCTCGACGGTATGGTGCGCGACCGCACCAAAGAACTTCAGCAAACGGTGCAGCAATTGGAGAAAGCCCGGCTGGAAACCATATTTCGCCTGTCTCGCGCCGCGGAATACAAGGACGAAGCCACCGGCGCCCACATCAAGCGCATCAGCATGTACTGCGGCGTTCTGGGGCGGCACCTGGGTTTGGACGAACCCGACCTGCGCGTGCTTACGCATTCCGCGCCGCTGCACGACCTCGGTAAGATCGGCATACCCGACGCCATCCTGCTCAAACCGGGCAAGCTCACGAAAGACGAATTCAAGATTATGAAAACCCATACCACGCTCGGGGCCGAAATTCTCGCGGGCTCCGACGACGTCTACCTCAAGGCCGGCTCGGTCATCGCGCTGAGCCACCACGAGCGCTGGGACGGAAAGGGCTACCCCAAGGGCCTGGCGGGGGAGGATATCCCGCTGTTCGGCCGCATTGTCGCGGTGGCTGACGTGTTCGACGCCCTCACTTCAAAGCGGCCTTACAAGGACCCTATGCCGTTTGAGCAGGCGGCGAGCATAGTTCGTGAAGGCTCGGGCAGCCAGTTTGACGCGCGCATTACGGACGCATTTAGCGAAGAGATCGGTGAATTCGAGCGCATCCACCGCACCGTGCGCCACGACGCCTAGCGGCTAAAGCGTGGTGTTTTCGCCGACGATTTCCACCGGGTCGGGTGCAGGCTCGGACGTCCGCGCCAGGTTCAGCGTGAGGTCCAGCCCCTCCAGTTTAAACCGCAGGTCGAAGTAAAGCAGCGCCGCGACGATGTACTCGAAGGACACGACGAGCACGTTCCCCAGCGTCTGCATAATCATCTGGCCCGAAAGCACCCAGAGCGGCGGCTGCCACAGCCCGAGCGACCAGAACGTCACTTCCCCCTGGTCGAGCCACATGCCGAGCAGCATCCACATCAGTATGAGCGGCTGGATGAGAACTTCGCGCGCGAGGTACATCAGTATCCACGTGACCAGCATCACGCCGACCACGTACCAAAAGTTCCCCCGGCTTAAGCGGAACGCGTGCACCAGGCGGCTTCGGGCGCGGTGGTACATGTTCCCCGCCGGGCGGTCAAACGCGACGGCGCCCGAAAGCGGCACCACGCGGAATAGCAGGTAGATGAACGCAAACGATACCAGCAGCAGCATCACCATCGCCGCGGTCGTCCCGCCGATTTCCATGCCCGGAACCAGCACGAGCATCGAGACCATCAGCGGCAGCAGGTATAGCGCAATAACTATGCCGCCGAAAAGCGCATACGCGCTCTGCGTGTCCCACCAGTGGTTGCGCGTGTAGTCAACGCACTCTTTGATCGTCACGTCCCGCGCCATCAGCGTCTTCCCCGCGAGCCGCGCGGGCACGATAAGCATGAACGGGTAGATGAGCACGTAATACGTAAGCAGCCCGAATCCCACTAGCGCAAGCTCGGTCCACCCGACTCCGGCGGGTAGCGCCATGCCCGTCACCCACCACTGCGGATTCTGCAGGCGCTCCACCACGAACGCGTAGTAAAGCATCACCATAAGCGGCGGCAGGTTGAGCAGCGCAAAAAACGCTATCAGCGGCCCGAAGTGTTTCTTGTAGACGCCGAACGAGCCGGTCAGCAGCGTGCCAAAGTCAAGGGGCCGGTATCTTCCGGTCTCGGGTCTCGCTTCCGGTTGCGCAACGTGCTCCATAGCGAAAGCCGCGCTGTGCGCGTGGCCGCAATACTCTACCACACCGTATCGTGTAGAATCACCATTGATGCCGCGTTTTCGGCGCGGCCGGTGAAAGGCGATGCGTGCAAAGCAACTCGATCCGGTCGTATGGATAATCGTCGCATTGGTCGGCGTGGCCGTCTTCAGCGTCCTGATAGCGCTCGCATCCCGCAGTTGCGTCCAGGCGGTGAAGGAGGGCTTCGAGTCCGCCGGCGCAGGCCGTTTGACTCGCGAGGACAGCAGATGGAGCACTGAATCGGTTGAGCTTGAGCCAGAGGAGTTCGCGGCCCTCGTGGAAAAAGTGCAGGCCATTGACCTCGGCGTCGGCGTCCACCTCGGCGCCGATATGAAGCAGGTGGAAGCCGTGCTCGGAGCGGCCGACACGACCGGCCGCGCGGCGGATGGCGGCTACGAGTATACGTACGTGTTCTTCGCCAGCGCCGGCGGGCCGTCCTCCAAGCAGCGCCATAAGGGGGGATTCTTCGCTGTCCTTAACTCGGCAAGCCTCGTGCTTACCGCGATTGACGGGAGAGTCACGGGCATCGTATTCTTCGCCTCGCCTTTGGGTGGCGAGGACGCCAGACGCTGGGAGTTCCTCACGCTGGACGGCAAGCCGTTGACGCAATGCACCAAGGATGATCTCACGGCGCTTCTGGGCGAGCCGACCGGAACGCGATATGACCTGACCTGGCGCTATGTCGCGGCAGCCCCTTTGGAAGCGCCCCCGGATGCGGCGCAGCCGGGCGGCGGCAAATCTACAGGTGCGCCGCCGTTTGAAGACTACGATACGGGCGAGGGCGGCAGCTCTCGCGCTACGGAAAGTCCGCTTGAAACGCCCGAGGGCATCCTCGTTAATGCCCTGATAGACAACGACACGGGTCTTCTCTACTCGCTCCAGATCCGCCAGCGCTGAAGCGACGAAGCTTCGGTAGTCCAGCCCCGCACGGGCGGGCAAGCCTTTAGGGCTGGCTCTTCGGCAGAAAAGACCAGGGCTGTCGCCGACGCGCCAAAGCCGCTATGGCGACGGCGCGAAGCCCTGGACTACCGGGATAACAGTGGCCTCCCGTATTTCCCGTTCAGCCTAATCCCCAACACCCAAATGGAACAACAGCGCGCGCGTGACCGGCGCAAGCTCGGTTGGCTTGAGATTCCCCACGTGCTTGGTCAGCCGGCTCACTGCCACCGTGCGCACCTGCTGGCACTTCACCCACGAGTCTCTTTTCAGCCCGCCCACGCCTTTAGGAAGCTTCGCCATAAACGGATACGGCTTCGGCGGCGCGGTCGTCGTAAGCGGCAGCACGGTTACCGTTCCCTGCGGATGCACGATCCGCTGGTGCACGATGCACGGGCGTTCCTTGCCGATCTCCCGCCCCTTTACCGGGTCGAGCCGCACCCGAACCACCGAGCCCAGGCGCAACGTGCTCGCGTCAACTGCCATCGTCAAGCTCCACCAGCTCGCTCCACTCCGCCATCCCCTCCTCCGCTTCGCGGGCGTCGATCGCCGCGTAATGCGCGTAACCCTCGCTCGCAAGCCTTAGCCTCTCCGACGCGAGCTCCTTTTCCAGCGATTCTGTAACCAGCCGGTTCAGCGAGACCTTGCGCTTCTCAGCGAGCTGTTTCGCCTCATCCGCCAACCTGGCGGAAAGCCTGGCGGTAAAAGCAGTGGTGTCACTTTGTGATTTCATAATCTGATACCGTATTATTATACCACAATCTGCTTTCACAATTGCAGGATCCAAGGCGTCGGCTGCGCCGCAAAGTGACACGATGTATAATCCCCGCATGGCACTTTATCTCACAAACGCACGCATCTGGACTGAAAAAGGATTCCTCAACAACGCGACGCTCGCCGTCGCGGGGGGGCGCATCAAGTCGGTGGGCACCAGCGTCAGGCCGCCCAAAGGCGCCCGGCGAACCGGCTTCGACAAGCTCCACGACGGCTGGCAGCGCTGGTGCGGCACCGCGCCCTACTGGACGCCGGACCTGCACCCGCCAAAGGGCAAGGGCTACGACCGCCCTGTGGTGGACAGCTACACCAAGGACTCAGTGGTCAACTGCAAGGGCCTGACCATTTTCCCCGGCCTTATCGACGCGCACTGCCATATTGGCTGTTTCGAGGAGGGATCGGGCGAAGTCGGCTGGCACGGCAACGAGCTTACCGACCCCAACACGGCGCACCTGGACATCAAGGACTCCATCTTCCCCCGCGATTTAGCGTTCCCTGAAGCGCGCGGCGGCGGTGTCACCACGGCGGCGGTGTTCCCCGGCTCGGGCAATCTCATCGGCGGGATGAACATCGTGCTGAAGAACGCCGGGCGCACCGTTGACGAGCTGATACTCGCCCACAAGCACTCAATGAAAATGGCGCTGGGGGAAAACCCCTTCCGCGTCTACGGAACGAAGGGCAAAATGCCCTCCACCCGCTTCGGCAACGCCGGCGAGATAAGGCGCATGTTCCAGGAGGCTAAAAACTATCTGGAGAAGAAACGCGCCTGGGAGAAAAAATCCAAGAAAAAGCGCGACGAATCGCCATTTGAGCTAAACACCCGCATGGAAAACCTGGCGCTGGTGCTTCAGCGCAAGATTGGCGTGCGCTTCCACATTCACCGCGCCGACGATATCCACACGGCGCTTAGGCTCTCGCGCGAGATAGGCTTCGACATCACGCTCGACCACTGCACCGAAGGCCACCTAATCCCCGACCTGATCAAGCAGTACGGCGTCGCCGCGGTGGTCGGCCCCATCGGCTATGCGCGCACGAAATACGAGCTGCGCGAGCGCTCCACCGAGACCTGCCGCGTGCTGCACGAGCACGGCGTCCCCTTCGCCATCTGCACCGACCATCCGGTAATCCCGATCCAGCAGCTCTCGATTTGCGCGGCGCTTGCGGTGCGCGACGGGCTGCCCGAAGACGTTGCGCTAAACGCGCTGACCATCGGCGCGGCGAAGATACTCAAGCTGGATAAGCGCATCGGGTCGCTGAAAAAAGGCAAGGACGCTGACTTTTGCGTCGTGGACGGCCATATCCTCGACACCCGCGACCGCGTCAAGGCCACGTTCATCGACTCCAACTGCGTCCACGCGGAGTAGGCGTCAGAGCTTTCCCCGTAGATACCCTATTATGGTGGCCACATAAAAAGTAAGACGCCAGAGATAAGCCATCCTGTTACACAGCATGAGCCAACCCGTTATCCCCCAAAAATCCAAAAAAGCCGCAAAAACAGTGTCCGCTTTTTGCCAAAAGTCGCTATAATAGTAAGTGAGGGTTGTATAGCGGCGGGGGCGTTTACCAGCCTGTGGCTGGCCATCGCTCCGAATGGAGGAACCGCCTCCCCCTGGCTGGCTCTGACGTGCGTGTGCCTGATGGCGCCCCCGCCAGGCTCTCAGCCCTTATGAATATGATTGAAACAGTAGAAACAAAGGTATTTGACCCCGCCGAGCTCTTCGCGCAGCTTTCACGCCTGCTCACGCTGTATCTTGCGCGCGCCGAAGACGCCGATGCGCTGGCGAATCTGGCGCCGAAGGACGCGCTTACGTGCGCCAAGACGGTTATGGCGCTGATGGCCGACCTGCAGGGCGGCAAGCCCGCTGCGGTTGGCGAGGACACCGAGTGGCCCCGGCTGGAATACGGATTTAAGGTTGGTGGCATGGGCGTCCCGCCCGTGACTTCCCCCAATCCACCGGCGAGACGCCGGTGCCACCAAAATGTGTCCCCTGGCCACTCTCCCATCTCTTCCCTTGAGGAGGCCGTCGCCGCCGTGTGCAGTTACGACGAGGAGACGCAGGCGCTGGAGCCCTGGGCGCGGCTTGTTTCGCGCATAGACGACCTCTGTGCCCACATCCAGCGCGACCTTGACGCGTGGCGGGAATCGGATGAAGCGGAGCGCGCGCTGGAGGTGCCGGAAGGCGGCAATCCAGACGTTCCAACCGCATTCAAGCTAATCGAATCGGCCGGCGCCGATGAAGTGAGCGATAACGGAAATGGCGACAACACAGACTTCCCGGCGCGGCGCAACCCGCGTGGCCCGTAAACACGGCGACGCCTGGAACCCGGAATTCCTGCGGCGGCTTTCGCAGCGCGATTTCTTCGAGGCTTTAGGCTACACGCCGCATCGCGGGCAGCGGCGGATCCACCAGTGCACGCGGCGCTTCACCGTGGCGATATGCGGGCGGCGCTGGGGCAAGACGCTGGCGGCGGCGCGCGAAGCCGGCTACGCGGCGCTGCAGCCCGGCGCGCGCATCTACGTCGTCGCGCCCTACCAGCACCTGTGCACGCGCGTGTTCGACCGGCTGTGGCGCGACCTCGTGACGCGGATGAAGCTGCCAACCACCGCGCGCAGCCGGAGCGAGATGTACCTGGAGTTCCCGTGGAACGCGCGCATCGAAGGGCGCACCGCCGAGCGCCCGGACAATCTCGTGGGCGAAGGCCTGAGCTATGTGGTGTTCGACGAGGCGGCGAAGGCGCGCGCGGGTGTGTGGGAGCGCTACATCGCGCCTTCGCTGATGGACAAGCGCGGCCGCGCGCTCTTCATCTCCACCCCGGAGGGAATGAACTGGCTCTACGACCTCTACCTGCGCGGTCGCAAGAAAACCAACCGCGACTGGCACTCGTTCATCTCGCCGTCGGGCAACAACCCGTACCTGCCCGCGGAAGAGTTGCAGCTTGCGCGGCGCACGCTTTCGCGCTTCGCCTACGCGCAGGAGATAAACGCCGAGTTTACACGCGCGGCGAACCTGGTCTACGCCGCGTTCTCGCACGAAAAGCACGTCAAGCGCCTGGATTACGACCCGCAGCTCCCGCTCTACCGCGCGATGGATTTTGGCTACACGAACCCGTTCGTGTGCCTGACGATACAGGTCGCCCCGGGCGACGAGGTGCGCGTGCTCGACGAGATGTACCTGCGCGCGAAAACCATCGGTGAGCTCGCCGAGCTGATGAAGCAGACGCTTTCACCTTACTATGGGCAGTTCCGCAAGTTCTGGTGCGGGGAGGCGGTGCGCCGTCCGCGCGGTCATCACAAAGCGCCGCTCACCCACCCGCTCACCGGCGCGCCGCGCTTCCCGCGCAACGTCGGCGAGTTTAACGAGTGCACGGTGCATTTTTGCGACCCGTCAGGCGCGGGCGAACGGGCGCACCTGCGCACGATGGGAGTGTTCACCCAGGCGCGCTCGTCGCCGCTCGCATTGGGCATCGAGCTTATCCGCAGCGCACTGGAGGGCGACGGCGAAACGCCGAAGCTCTTCGTGGACCCGCGCTGCACGAATCTGCTGCGCGAGTTTTCAAGCTACCGCTATCCCGACGACGACGCGATGCGCGCGGGCGCGGCGCAATCGCGGGAGACTCCACTAAAAGAATCCGACCACGCTTTAGACGCCCTGCGCTACTTTATGGTGAACCAGTTTTGAGTGCCCTGCTGCCCGCTGGCTAACGACTAGTGATTCAGCGTTGCGCAGACATGTGACGCGGTGCGGCTGACTAATCCGTAACCCCTCACGAACCGAGCGTAAACACCCTCCAATTTGCAGATTCGGGCGACGCGCTATAATGTTAGGTTGGACTGAATCAACGGCACGGAGATGAAACGATGAATCCGCGTTTCTACATAATATTTGGCTTTCTCGCACTGATAATCCTGCTCGCGTCCGGCTGCGGGCGCGGCTCGCGCGGCGGAAACGTGCTGCCCCAGCTTGCGTCCGGCACGGGCGTGGAAGCGCCTGCGGGCGACGCTATGGACGCCGAGCTTGCGGCGCTCGAAACGCCCGAAGGAGTCGACCCGCTGCTGTTTTCGCACCTGAAGAAGGCGCTGGCGAACGCCTTAGGCTCTGTGGGCAAGGCGGCTTCAACGCCGCCTACGGGGGAGAACAACGTCCCGGTGAATTTGACGCTCACCGAGGGCGAGGGCGAGGAATGGACGCTTTCGTGGGAATACCGCAACATTGGCGACTACGACCAGAACGGCACGGTCGGAATTTCCGACATCACGCCGCTCGCGATGCACTACGGCGCGGCAGTCGGCGGAGACAATCCCCTCGCCGTGGTCGCTGACGGAAATCTGAGCAACGTCGTGGAAATTGGCGATATAACGCCGATCGCCATGAACTATAACGTGAACTGCGCGGGCTGCCAGATCGAGGTGTGGGACCCCGCAGGCGGGGGCTTCGAGTACGAGCTCCTCGACACGGTCGAGCTTTCAGCGGCGACGGGCAAGGACGCTGGCTGGATGGTGTTTGAGTACACGCTCGTTCCGACGGAAGGGAACTGGTACCGCGTCGCGCAGTTTGATTCCGAAAACGCGCTGGGCGAATACTGCGAAGGCCTTGAATTCGCCCTGCCCGCGACTGCACCGGAAATTACGGGCGTTACGCCCTTATTTGGCGCGGCCGGAGCGGTGGACGTCGGATTCAGTGCCGACGTGAACGGCACAGCGCCGTTCACCTACGCCTGGGACTTCGGCGGCGGCGCGGATCCCAACCTGACGAGCGCGGGGTCTCCGCACGTCACGCTCGGTGCGGCTGGCGTCTACGACACGTGCAGCGTCACCGTGGCCAACGATGCGGGCGAGGACACATTCCCCTTCACGCTCACCATCGGCAATCCGCCGGAGGTCACCGAGGTTGCGCCGCTGACGGGCGCTTCGGGCAGCCTTGTCCTATTCAGCGCGACCGTCACCGGCGATGCTCCGCTGATATATTCCTGGGACTTCGGCGGCGGCGCGGATCCCGACACGAGCTCCGATGTCGAGCCGGAAGTGACGCTCGGCGCGCCGGACACGTACGACGCCTCACTGGCGGTCTCAAACAGCTTCGGCCAGGACTTCTTCGGTTTTACGCTGGAAGTCACCGTCCCGCCGGTTCCACCCAACATCGTGACGCTCGGGCCGACCCAGGGGCACGTTGACGACGAGGTTACGTTCGTCGCGGTTGTCGAAGGTGACGAGCCTTTAAGCTACGACTGGGATTTCGGCGGCGGCGCGGTGCCGAATACGAGCACGGACGCAAAGCCGGATGTGACGCTAAGTTCCGTTGCGGATACTTACAGCGCCAGCCTGACGTTAACGAATGCGGCCGGCTCCGACACGTACCCCTTTGACCTGCTGGTTAAAGCTGGCAGCGAGTACGACGAAACTGAACCCAACAACACCAGAGGCGAAGCGAATGCGCTCCCCGCTATGCCCGTATACGGCTGGTACTGCCGCCTGACCGAAACCACCGACGACGACGATTTCTTCGAATTTGAGGCGACCAGCGGATTCGTCTTGGAGGTTGCGATGACGCTTGACGAGCCCACGTTCGACTGCGATATCGAGCTGCAGGACGACGCAGGCGGCTACCTTGCGGGCAGCGAGGGCACGACCGGAACGGAGAACTTCAGCTATATCTTTGAGGTAACAGGCACTTACTACATCCACTGCTATGTGTGGGGGGGCGGCCCCGGCGAAGGCGACTACTGGCTGGACGTCACGCTGGACGAGTTCGAGCCGTGGCCTTCGGTTCAGGCTGGTGACACGGGATCCAGCGACTTCGGCTCTTATTGCAGCCTGCTTGTGGGCAGCCCTCCGGGCATCGCATTCTACGACGAATCCAACGCCGAGCCGTACTACGCGTCCTGCGACGCCGAGAACGGCCTGGGAACTTGGACAACTTACCCGGTGTTTGACAATCCCGATCCGGAGAACGTGCTCTTAGGAACGTACCTTAACGCGGCTATTGTAGGCGGAAGGCCGGTCGTGGCCTGCCCGCGGGAAGATTTGCTAAGCGGGCACAACCTGCCGATACAGCTCGCTGTTTGCAGCAACGCTGACGGCTCCGGCTTGTGGGCAGATTACCAGTTCGACGCCAACAGCACGTGGGACCCGTCAGTGTGCGAGGTTGCAGGGCGCCTTGCAGTGGCGTATGAGAGCTACAGCAGCGGGCTTGACGCAAGCACGGCTTCGTACGCCATTAACTCCGAGGCGGACGGCTCCGGCACGTGGTTCGTCATTAATGTGGACCCGGCGTATCCGGGAGCCTACTACAACTCGCTGGCAGTGGCTGGGGGATATCCCGCAATTGCCTATTTCGCGCATGAAGCAGGCAGCGGGGAGCTGCGCTTCGCCCGATCGATGACATCCGACGGAACAGCAGGCTTATGGCTCGTGTCGACAGTTGACTCGGGCGCCGGGGAGGTAGGCTTGTACTGCTCAATGAGCATAGTAGACGGGCGCCCGGCCATCTCATACTACGACGACGGCACAGGTGTGCTTAAATATGCGATTAATGATAACGCCAACGGCGGTGGAGAATGGACGATCGCCACTGTTGGCGCAAACGATCCCGGGTTTACAAGCCTGCACGTAGTGGACGGCTATCCGGCGATTGCCGTTGCCAGCGGCGGCGCCTTACGCCTATGGCAGGCGGACACCGTTGACGGCACCGGCGGCTCCTGGAGTTACGAAACCGTCGCTATGCCAGGATGGCTAGGTTCAAACTCCTGCCTGAATAACTGCGACGGGCAACCGAGCATCGCCTATTACGACCCGGACGCGTCCATCTTGCGCTTCGCCCGCCGCCCGGAGTAGGAGCGGCGTAACCTTAGTCTTATTAGGAAAGCAGATGGCGCTGCGCGGGGCGCTACAGCTCCTTCAACGCGCTCCTGAAGTTCGCCAGAAGCTCTCCTGCCGGCTCGATGCCCACCGCGACGCGCACCAAATCGCGCGGGATGCCGAGACTCTCCTGCACGCCTTTGGGCACGATGCGGTGCGTTATCAGCGCCGGTATCTGGACGAGCGTTTCGGTCGAGCCGAGGCTTACCGCGATGCGCGCGCCCTTCAGCCGGTTGACGAACCGCTTCGCCTTGCGCAATCCGCCCTTTAGCTCGAACGAGACGATGCCGCCGAAGCCGCTCATCTGCTTCTTCGCCACGCGATGATAGGGTGACGACGTAAGTCCCGGATAGTGCACGCGCGCGACCTTGGCGTGCTTCGCGAGCAGCTCCGCCAGCGCCAGCGCGTTCTCGTTTTGCCGCCGCACGCGCAGCTCAAGGGTCTTCAGGCTGCGCAGCGTAAGCCATGCGGCGAACGGGTCGAGCACTGCGCCGGTGATGAACTGCGTCAGGCGGATGCGCGTGATGAGGCCCTTTGCGCCCACGACCGCGCCGCCGACTAAATCGCTGTGCCCGCCGATGAACTTCGTCAGGCTGTGCACCACGAGGTCGGCGCCCAGTGCGGCGGGATTCTGGTTCACCGGGGTGGCGAACGTGTTGTCCACGACGAGCAGGCAGTCGCGCTTTTTGCACTGCCGCGATACCGCTTTAAGGTTGGTCACCGCGAGCGATGGATTAGCCGGAGTCTCGCAAAACAGCATCCGGGGCGCGCGCGCAAGCGCCCGGCGCACTTCGGCAAGGTCGCTCGTGTCAACGAAGCTCGTATTGACGCCGAATCTAGGCAGCAAATCGGCGAAGACGGCGTAGGTGTCGCCGTAGACGGGATAGCCCACCGCGACCTCGCAGCCGGCTTCGCAAAACGTCAGCGCGACAGCGGTAATCGCGGCCATCCCGGAGGCGAACGTGAGCCCGTCGTCGGCGTGCTCCAGCGCCGCGAGATCGAGCTCCAGCTTGCGCTGCGTGGGATTTCCGCCGCGCGCGTAGATGTACGTCAGGTCGTCAACGCTTGGCGGGAATGCGGGCCCGCTCTTTATCTGCGCCGCCAGGTCCTCCACGCGCTCGAAGTCAAACACCGCCGACTGGTATATCGGCGGCACCGTCGCCCGGTGGGTGTAGCTTTTGGGTTTTTTCTGCGCCATTATGCCCCCATCCGCATTGTAGCAGATGGGGCGTGACCTCGCGAAGTCCGCGGTTATGGCTTATTTGAATGGTGTTATAATAAAGGCACAGTGCAATATGTAATCTTGTGACCGGGAGGTTGAGGATTATGAAGAAGACAAAATATGATAGGGGGGGGCAAGCTCTCTCTAGAACAGGCGGCTTTGCCCTCATTATGATGCTTGCCATCTTCGTCGTCGCTTGAGGCAGCAGCACCCGCAGTTCGTTTGATGACTGCTTCGGCTTGTACTATCCTGCAGCCATGGACAAAGTGATGGGTGTGACAGGAATGAACGGTAATGTTACTGGAAAAATCGACCCGGTGGAGGTATTATCCCAGCACACGCACACACACTACTACAATACCTCGGTCTATCCTGTTAGTGGCTTTATGGACTTCCAGTTCTACTTTTCGGATCCTCCAGATCCTGAGGTGCCCTTCGTCCTCTCCTTGTGGTCAACACGGCTTCTTGGCTCTACGAGCGAATATGGCAATTTCCCTGGCACGTCCGCTGCTGCCCCTCAAGTTTCCGCTCTGGCTGCTCGGCTCTTTGAAGAGCGTTTTCTACCTCCAACTGAAAGCTCGCGCGTGGCCGTCTGGAACCGGATAGTTAATACGACTCGCGAACCTCGCGGCCAGATAGCGGGTATCGTTGACTATAAGGCCGCGCTGGAGGGATGGCAATGAGCAGGAATACAATAACAAGACGTCTTTTCCTGATCCTGTTTTGCGCAGCCACCGTCTCACCAATGGGGAATTCTTGTGGAAGGCGCGATCCCGAGCTATCCATCAAACCCCCGCTGCTAGCGCACTTCCATATAGAGAGCGTTCTCTTCTCCGAGAGGCTTCTGGAGGGTCAGCCGCTTGAACTCACTTTCTGTGTTAAGCTTCCGGACGTTGAAGCTTGGATTAGCGCAGCTAATAAGGAGAAGGATCGGGGGCTAATGCATATGACTGTGAGAATTAGGAGCCTTAATGAAGAGGATGGATTGTACAGGCTGGACCTAAGTGAAATCCCTATCCCCTGGCCGAGCCAAGAGTGGGAACTGAGCGACTTGAATAGTCCACCGTTTACCGATTTTGAGTGGCGTTTCCCCGACGATTTTCAGGTATCAGGCCTGTACGCTAATGGTGAGCAATTCGAGGGCAATCCTCTCCTACCAATCGGCACCTATGAGCTGTACATCATCACAGGCGAGCCACCTGTAGGCAGTAACTTCAATGACGTCGGAGGATTCCACAGTGTTTACTTCGGCACCTTCGAGGTCGTGCCTGCGGGAAGCGTAGAATAGCTATCCGGGCGCGGGTGAAGGCCTTAGCGCCAGGCGCTGTTCTAGAGTTCGCGCGGTGAATGGATGCGCGGCACGTACGGTTCGAGGAGTAAATAGCCGGACTCGCGACTCCCACTCAGGACGGACTCGCGAATTCATTCGCGAGAGTGGGGAGTGTGGAGACTGAAGCTTGCCAGCCTATAATGTGGGGACTAAAGTCCCCACTCCCTTATGGCTGACCCCACTCCCTTATGGCTGACCCCCACTCCCTTATGGCCGGTCTCCACTCCCCTATGGCCGGTCTCCACTCCGGTTTGCGGGCAAGGCGTGGCTGCCTGGAGACCGCCACTCCAATTATTAAGAGAATGCAGAGCCGGGCTGGTAATCAGCTACCAGTCCCACCGTTGCTAAAGCTATGGCGGGCAAGCGTCAGCTATCAGTCGCCAGCAAGAGGAAGAAGGGCAATCCCAACAACAGGGGGGATTTACCCGTCATATTAGCTGCGCGGCGGGATTTTGCCGGCTAAATCCGGTGTATAATCGGGCGGGCGAACGTGTGAGGCTGCCAAACGACTTAAAAGAGCGCGAGCGCTACGCGCTGCGGGAACGCAGGATGGAACGCCTGCGGCTGGCGCTCATCATCATCGCAATCGTGCTGTCGGGCGTCCTCGTGCGCTATATCTTCGTGCAGAGCAACGTGGAAGTGAAGCGCATCCTGGAGCAGCAGCGCGCCGAGCGCTACACCCTCCAGCTCGAGACGCCCAAGATGAAGGGCTTCAACGTGGAGGGCGAGGTTGTCTGGGAAATCGGTGCGGAATCGGTCTCCATAGACGAATCGCGCAACATCGTCACGTTCCTCGAAACCACCGCGACGTTCTACGACGACGGCGAAGAGAGCCTGAGCGCGTCCGTCGGGCGGCTGGAATACAACCGCGACACGCGCAACATGGAGCTGATGGAGGGCATCGAGATGCGCACGGTGGACGATGTGGACGTGCTTACGTCGCGCGTCGTCTGGCTCGACTACTACCAGCGCTTCATCTTCCCCGAAGGCGCGAAGCTGATTACCCACGAGGGCAATTACATCAAATCCGACTATATGCAGTCGGACAAGAAGCTAGACCACCTGGAGGCCGTGGGGCACGTGTTCGTCTGGGTGGGCGAGATGAAGGATATGACGCTCATCGAGAAGCACGAGCTAACGCGCGAGGACGTTGACTTGAAGGAGTTCAAGAACGTCACCATCGTCGCCGAGAAGGTGCTTTACGACCGCGAAAAGCAGATTGTGCTCGCGACCTCGCGGTTTTACGCCAAGCCGTTCCGCGTTATGTCGCCGCAGGGGCAAGAGGTCAAGATAGAGGATTACCAGCCGGAGCCGTCGCAGCTCTTCTTCAAAAAAAAGGAAGTGGAGATATTCGCCAACCACCTGGAAGTCCACATCGACGACAAGTGGGCGCGCGCCAAGGGCGATATCGACGGCAAGATATTGCCGAGCGCGGAGGATCCCAACGAGGACAAGGCGCTTCGCGTGATGCGGCGCGAGCGCACCTGGTTCACCACCGACGACGTGGAGTACTACTGGGGCGATGATTACGTGCGCACCTACGCGCCGACGACGGTGGTGCAAAACGAGCGGCTGGCGAAGGCCCACGAGGTCACGTATTTTGGAAAATACCGCGAGACCGGCGTGCCCGGCACCCAGCGCGCGATGTTCGTCGAGGGCGGCATACAGGTGTGGCAGAAGAGCGGCGAGTGGATGTTCGAAGAAGAGCTGCTAGAAGAAGTGAAGGAAGAGGAGCTGAAAAAGATATTCCGCGAGCAGTCGGACATATCGGCCAGCAGGATGGTGGTGTTCCTCAACCGCAACGACTTCCACGCCGCGGGCGGCGTCACCACGCGGCAGGAGAACCGCACCGTGCGCGCCGACGAGATACTCTATACCGACGGCGACAAGAAATTCATCGCCAACGGCAACGCGTATTTCGTGGACAAAGAGGGCCAGGAGTTTTACGGCCAGCAGATAATCTACTTCTCCGAGGACGAGGACATCGAGGTCAACGGCGCGAGCACCGCGACCATAAAAATCCCCGACAAATACCGCGACGACGTTGACCGCGCACTGTCGCGCATTAAAGGCAAAAAGAAATCCGAAGCGGAGGACGGGGAAATACCTGCGGAAATGGAGGCTCGTGACGCCGAGGAGTCCGAGCCGCCGGACGAGAGCGAAGGCCGGGCGGTGGTTGTCAGGTGATGAGAGCGCGCTCAGCAGTATGGCTTGCTTTCCTAACGCTTGCGGTTGCAGCATCGGCGTGCCTGTGGGCTGCGCGCCCGGCAATAGCGGAAGGCGGCTCGGCTGAGGTCGAAGCGCCCGCGCAAGCCGCCAACGCGGAGCAGGCTGATAAAACTGCGGAAGATGCGGAAGCTGAGCCGCGCATTGAATCTAGCGCCGATATACCGCCGGAGCGTCTCATCGAGCCCAAGCCGATGGGCGAAGAAGAAGCGCCTCGACGAATCATTATCGAGCCGCAGGTCATCTTCCCGGTGAAGGAATACCGCCGGAATCTCCCCACGCTCGATGAATGGCAGCGCGTGCTGGCGGCGCTGTTCGGCAAGGCTGCGCCTGAAGAGCCGCTTCCCGCCGAGCCCGAGCCGGAGCCCGCCGCTGTGCCGCCGGAGAAGCCCCCCGCCGTGCCGGAAGAGCCTCCACCGGCCGAGGAGCCGGAAGAAGCGCCAGAGGAGACGCCGCTTACGACGGAAGGAGCCGTGGGCCTGGCGCTGCGCGTGAAGGCCAGCGGACTGAGCGACGATTACGCGCGCGTGGTCGTCAACCAGGGGCGCGTCTCCGGGAGCACCGCGCGCAAGAAGTACGATATCGAGGGCAAGCTGAGCCTGTATTACAAGGACATCAGCGCGAGCGCCGACGCCGGGCACATAGACCAGAACGCCGAGACCGTTTCGCTAATGGATTCCGTGCGGCTCAGCGAGCCCAACTACAACCTGACGTGCGAAAACCTGAACGTCAAGTTCAAGGAAAAGTCGTTCGTCGCCAAGACTTTCGTGCGTTTCAATAAAAAGACGCGGGGCAAAGACCCGACCGACCCATCGCTGCCCAAACGCGACCGCGTAATCAATATCTTTAAAAACGAGCCCACCGAGGTCTACAGCAACATGCTCACGTACAACTGGAACACCGAGGAGATGGCCGCCGTCGGCGAGGTAAAGGTGGTGCAGGAGAAAGTCACCGCGACAATGGACCGGCTCAACTACAATCCCGACCAGAAGACCTATCAGATGCAGGGCAACATCTTCGTCACGCTGCTGGATACCGAGTGGGTGTTCGAGCACAAGCTGGTGGAGGAAAAGGACATCGACCTCGCCCAGGCTCTAACCGAGAAGGAGACCACGCTGGAGGCGGAGTTTTTGCGCACGGGCGAGGAAAGCGACGTGATGATAATGCGGGGCGAGGGGGAGGCGCGCGCGCGCATCACCCAGGAGGACAAGGAGCTCAGCGCCGACGAGATCACATTCGACGACCGCACGAAGACGATGACCGCCAAGGGCAACGCGGTCTTTTACCAGGAAAACGGCGACTGGCTGCGCGAGGGCGAGCTCATCGAGGGCGAGCCGGACGAGCAGGGAAGCCGCATCCTGGAAAACGAGCTCACGAGCTCCAGCGACAACCTTACCTTTAACTACGACGACCGCGTCCTGCACCAGTGGGGCGACGTGGAGATAGTGTGCGGCGACGAGGCCCTGGTGGCGGACGATCTGGTTTTCAACGACGAAACCAAGATGCTGTATCTCACCGGGACCGTTGGGTATTTTAGGGGCGACGACGAATACCTCTACGCCGATGAGGTGACGATAAATACGGACAAGAACCACTTCGAGTTCATCGGAATTATCGAAAGCTACATCTTCACCACCGACGAAGACCGCGAAAGGGCCAAGGCTGTGCCGGAGGCCGAAGAAGGCGCGGAAGGCGAAGCTGGAGAAGAAGAGGAAGCGCCACCTGAAGGCGCAGGGATTATCGCGGGGTAACTGTTTCGTCTTCGACCGAACCGGTCGTGTAGAATCTTCTGAACGAACCGACGCAACGGAGGGATCCCATGGAGCCGTATGTGACCGCTGATACGCTGGCGCGGAAAACTAAAGAGTGGCTAACGCAAATCGAGCACGTAAACGTGCACCGGATGGAGCTCGACATGGACCGCGCGGCGCTGCTCGTAATCGACATGCAGGAGTTTTTCCTTGATCCCGCGTCGCCGACGTTTACCTGCGGCGGATTGGCGGTTTTGCCGAACGTGAAGCGGCTAATCGGCGCGTTCCGCGATGCCGGACGGCCGGTAATTTACACGCGGCACGTGCACAGCCCGGACGGCTCAGACGCCGGAATTATGGGCTGGTGGTGGGAAGGGATGTGCGTCGAGGGCACTCCCGAAAGCGAGGTGCACGCCGGCATCGCGCCACTGGCCGACGAGAAGGTGGTGCTCAAGCACCGCTATTCGGCGTTTTACGATACGGACTTAGAGACCGTGCTGCGGTGCCGGGGAGTTGAAGACCTTATCTTCTGCGGCATTATGACCAACCTTTGCTGCGAGTCCACGGCGCGCGACGCCTACTACCGCGACTACCGCGTGTTCTTCCCCGCCGACGCGACGGGAAGCGTGAGCGAAGAAATGCACCTGGCGAGCCTGCTCAACCTCGCGTTCGGCTTCGCGTTTGTGACGACGGCAGGCGAGGTTATAAAGAGCCTGGGCGGGTGAGTGACACGCTGATTCGGTAGGCCAGTCCCGCCCAGGCGGGCAAGCCTTTAAAGCTGGCTCTTCGGGGAATAAGACCAGGGCTGTCGCCGACGCGCCAAAGCCGCTATGGCGACGGCGCGAAGCCCTGGACTACCCATTAAAGGCGGAGTGGTGACCTCTAGGTCGCCACACCGTAATCGCGCGGCCTGGAGACCGCGCGTCCGGGGGTATTAGCCCAATACCGGTGTGGTGCCGAATGCGCCGACACAGCGAAGAGCCGGGCTGGTGAGCCGTTCGGCTGAACTCAGGCTGAAGCCCGGCCTACCCGGAAGGGCGCGTCTCGCGTGAACCGGATAGGTAGAAACACATCCTATGGCGCATAATCCCTGTGCTAGAATCCGGCGCGTATGGATCACGGGTGGTATCCCCTCATCATCACCGGCTCGCTGCTGTTTGCCATTCTCGGCTGGCTGGTGGGCAACACCAAGGGGCACGGCTGCCTGGGCTGCGCGCTGGGATGCCTGCTCGGGCCCATCGGCGTCCTCATCGCCGCGCTGCTCGGCAGGCGCCGGTAGGAGTCCAGTCGTCAGCTTTCAGCCGTCAGTCGGCAGAAAATAAAAGACTACAACGCGATAGCCCACTCGGCTTGGTGAATCCGTGCCGGTGCGAACTCGATGCCCAGCGGATAGGCGCGCTCCAAAATCGGCGCGCGGGTGCGTGACGCGACGGGAGCCGCTCCGCTTTCCAAGCGCAGCGTTACAACGCCGCTTTCCCAGACGCCATCGGACGCCGCTTGCCATTCGTTGGGCGAAACGAAGTGGAAGGTTGCGGCCGAATCCTGCGCCAGCTCGACGCGGTCGCGTATCGTCAGCGAGCGCGGCGCAAGCTCCCACGTGCGCTCCCACCGGCGCACGGCGTCACCGTAACCGCCCTCCATCACGCCGGTGATGCGGCCAGCGCCGTCCACGCTCAGCGCCATTTCCGCGAGAAGCGTCTGCTGCCGGTCGCCGACGGTTAGGGAGCTGTGCGACGCCGTTTTCACCGCGGGATGCTGCCAGCGGCGCGCGCCGAAGTAGCCCTCCTCGTAGGGATACGGCAGCGGGCGTCCGGGGTCGGTGAGCACGATTTCGCCGCCCGCTTCCAGCACGAAGCTGCCAAGGTCGAGGTGCGAGTGGTTCACCGATGTTTTCCCGCCGCGAACCGCAAGCCACGCTCCACCTTCCCGCGCCACCCCCCACCCTGTCGGCGACGCGTAGCGCGCCGGCGGCTTTGGCGGGGGAGGCGCGGCCATCTCGCCAAGTGCGGCGTGATACAGAAGCGTTGCGGGGGATGACGATTCCGCGTGCCGGGCAAAGGCGCGGCGCGCCGCTTCCGAGCCCGACGCAAGCGCGAGCCATCCCGCGGCGCTGGAAGAATGCGCGGCAAAATCCGCGTCGCCGAACGGCGGCATATTTCCCGCGGGGCTCACAAAAAGCCCGCACCATTCGGCGCTCTTGAACACGCCTGGCGGGACTTCCAGCGGACGACCGCGGCGGTCGGCGAGAAATATGGCGAACGCGGCGTTGTCCAGCCCGTACCACAGGTAGTTGGCGCCCTCGTCCCAGCCGCCGTCGCCCGCGAAATGGCCAAGATAAAGCGGCAGCAATCTGCGCGCGTTTAGTTCCACGTCCGGTGACCACGGCGCGCCGGGCAACAGCAGCGCACAGGCGAGCATCCCGCCGTTTACCACGCCGTTCCAGTTGTAGGAATTGGTGACGTTCCAGCGATGCGCCGCGCAGTCGGCAAGATACAGCTTCACCGCGCGTGCTTCCAGACCGCTTAGCGCGGCCGAATATTCCTCCGCGTCCAGCACTTCGCGAACGAAATGTAGCGCAAGCGCGGCGCCTGCGGCACAGCTTGCGGTCGTTAGATCGCACATGTCCGTGGTGTGCTGCGGCTTGCGCCATTCCTTGGAAGCGTTGAGCGCGGCGATGCAGTCGAGAGCTTTTTCCGCAAACGACGCGTCGTCCGTCAGCGCGTAAGCCAGGCCCAGCCGCGCCGCCGCATGCGCCAGCGCCGACGGCGAATCCTTTCCCCCAGCAAAGTGCTTTTCAGCATCTTTTCGCGCCCGTCCGAGAAACGCTTCGCGGTGCTGGAAAAGCTCGCCGCTCTTCGCTGCACGCAGCGTTGCGACTTCGCCGGCGAAGATGTTTTCGTCGGCGGGCGCGGAGGAGTTTGCGGCCAGTACAATAACGAGCAACAGGCAGGCTATTTGAAGTCGCTGCATATCTTAATTGTAGCGAAGCCGCTGGGCGCGCTTCGGCTTCGCTCAGGGTCTACGACGGAGCCACCCGCGCGGCAGCCTTTGGATGCAAATTCCTCGCGGCTTCATACGTCAATTGCTGCGCCCGATGCTTGCCACCCCGCGCGATATGGGCTAAACTGGCACCGACATATGTCACTGCAATTAGCAGTGTATTGGGGGAAGGTATGAGAATTCATCTACTTATTGCGGCGCTGGTCATTGCACTGGGAATCGCCGGTTGCGGTTCCGGTTCTCTGACCGTAGCCCAGCCTGTGAGCCCGACCGCTCCAGTGAAAACGGCAAGTGACGCCTGCGAAACCCTCTGGGCGGGGCAGACCATCGATGCCGGCGACCTGCTGGTATCCAACGACGACTTCTTTCTCTACGTCACTTACGCCACGAGCGGCGGCTGGGAGCTTCAGCTCACGCACCTCGCTGTGGCCGACGACCTCAGCGGAATCCCGCAGACCAAGAAGGGCAATCCCATTCCCGGGCGTTTCGCCTATGCTGCGGAACATGACCCCACGGTTACAACCTACACGTACGTCATCCCGCTTTCCGACCTGGGCATCCTCGCAGATGACGTGCTGGTCATCGCGGCGCACGCCGAGGTCATAAACGGAGACTGGGAGGAAACAGCCTGGGCGGGAGAGCTTGAGTTTCCCGGCAGGAACTGGGCGACCTACATCGAGTACACGCTTGAATGGGGCGGCTGGGTCCCGATGTAGGCTGCACGAAGCGCCGACCGCCGTCTTGAAGCGCTAATCTTCAGAATCAGATTCTGTGCCGCCTGCTGCACGCGGTTCCGCCGGCGCGAGCGGCGGCATTGCATCGACGTGCGCGCGCAAGACGCGCGGGAGGATGTAAAGGCAGGCGGCGATGATTATTAGCAGCACGGCGGTAAGGCAGATGCTGGCCTCGGGGCCGAACTCGCCGCCGGTGAGAAGGCCGTCCTCAACCATCACGACGCTGAACGGGTGACCTGCCGTGGGGAAGTTGAAGCCCGACACGGGGAGGTTGACGAGCTCCAGCAGCGCGTTCCAGCCGATGTGCGCCCCGGCCGCGAGCGTAATTCCCCGCGTGAACAGCACGAGGAAGCTCAGCAAGACACCGACCAAAAATATGTTCGTGAGCGCAACCGAGCCGACGTTGGGATTGCCCGCGTGAAGCATCGAGAACGCAAGCGAGCTAATGGCGATGGCGTTTAGCCAGAGCATTATCAGGAAGAACCGCGAACGGACAACCTGCGCGCTGACGAGGGCTTTCGCCAGCCCGCCGAGCAGCAGCGCGAGCAGCAGCATCAAAATTCCGCGGAAAAGCAGCTCCTCGCCGAGCGCGTAGTAGGTTACGTACCCGAGGAAGGTTGCGGGCGGCATAGGCGCGTCGATTTGCATAAGCCTTGCGGCGAACGTTATCTCATCCGGCCCGCCGCCCGCGCCAATCGCGTAATGCCCCATCAGCAGCGGGAGCAGCAGCGTTAGCGCTACCAGCACCAGCGCAAGCAGAAGCCCGCCTGCGAGCTGGGCGAGCCATAGCGCGACGTGCATCCGCAACGTGCGCTTCGCCAAAGCGATGCGGAATACGCGCTTAAACAGCAGGCGGCATAAGCAGCTGTAAAGGATGATGCCAAGCAGCAGTACCAGCACCGCGGCGGTCGTCACGATTTCACCAGCCCTTCGAGCAGTTGCGCGAACTTGCGGTACGTTATTTCCCACGAAAAGCGCAGAGAGCGCGCGCGGCTAACCTCGCCCAGCTTCTCGCGGCTCTTAGCGCTGAAGACGAGCCGCCCGAGCTGCTCGCGGAACGCCGCCGCCGAAGACACGAGTATGGACGCGGTCGTTTCGGGATGCGCGGCAACATCGTAGGCTATCGCGGGCACGCCAAACCACGCCGCTTCAACGAGCGGCAGATTGAATCCCTCCCACAGGCTCGGCGACGCGTAGATGTCGGCCGCAGCGTAGAACGCGGGCATCTCGGACGCGGGAAGGTTCGCCAGCACGTCCGCGCCTTCGCCGCGCAGCCACGCTTCGTCCTCGGGCGAGCCGAGACCCGCGAGCATCAGGCGCACCGGCAGTCCGACTTCGCGCAGCCGATGGAACATCACGATGAGCTCGGATAGATTCTTGTATGGCGCGTGACGGCGGTGCAGGCGGGTGCAGCAGGCGATGACAACTTCGTCGTCATAGACGCCGAGCCGACCGCGCATCGCGCTGCGCAGCGCGGCAATGTTGTCACCTCGCGCGTTCATTTCATTAAGGTAGTGGTCGCCGCCGAGATGCAGTATCGTGAGTTTCTCGCGCGCTTCGGGCAGGAAGCGGTTCGCCAGGAAGCGCGAAATCGTCGCGACCGCGTCCGCCCGCAGCGTGTGCCAGTACGTCTCGATGAGATGCAGGTACGCCCAGTTGAGCTTGCCCCGGAAGCTGAAGCCGCGCGTCGGCACGTTGCCGAAGTCGAAATGCAGCACGGGCCCGCGGAAGTGGCGGTGCGCGCAGTAAAACGGGAACGTCGCGGGAACGAGCACGTCGAACCCGGAGAGCCGTTCGCGCATCCGGCGCAGCGCGAGTCCGGCGTTGCGCTCGTGGACAATAAGCGCGCGGTTGAACTCGCCGCCGGTTATCTCAACCTTCTCGATCCCGAAATTATCGCCCGCGAACGTGCTGTCGAACGTGGTCGTGAAGACGGTGGCTTCGTGCCCGTCGCGAACGAGCCTGCGCGCAAGCTCCGCCACGACTAAATCTACGCCGTAGCCCAAAAGCATCCGCACGGTGAAGAACCCTACCCGCATCCCGCACAATGATAGCAGACGCAGGCGCGCGCCCCCGGCGAATAATGATAGAATCAGGCGGGATGAGCAAGGAAATAATCAACCGTGAGGAACTTGAAAAGCTACTTGCCGAAACCGAGGCGTTTTTGCGCGAGCGCGCGGGCGATATGCCGTCGCTGGTCGTGCAGACGGGAAGCGGCGTGTCACTGGCCGCTTCCGCCGAAGCGGAGATCGGGTACGCGGACATTCCGCACTTTCCCGTGCCAGGCGCCGCGGGGCACGCCGGGAAGCTGCGCGTGGTAAAGGACGCGCCCCACCCGTTCGTACACCTCTGGGGGCGCGCGCACTATTACGCGGGACATCCGGCGTGGATGCTCGGCCTTCCCATCCGCGCGCTGCACCGCCTGGGTGTCCGTGACGCCTTCTTCATCAGTGCCACGGGCGCTATCAACGAAACGTTCGCCGGCGGCGACATAATGCTCATCGACGACTTTATCAACTTCACCGCCGTTAATCCGCTGCGCGGAATCGCGGGCGAAAGCGGGATGATGGAGTTCCCCGCCATGCGCGTCATCCTCGACTCGGCAATGGCCGATATCGCCGACAAGGCCGCGCGTGTCGCGGGAGTCGCGCTGCGCCGGGGAGTCTATGCGATGTCGTCGGGCCCCGCGTACGAGACGATAGCCGAACTCAACGCGCTTCGCGCACTGGGCGCAGACGCGGTCGGCATGAGCACGGTGCCCGAGCTTATGACGGCGCGCGCACTCGACATGCGAACCTGCGCCGTCGCGCTCATCACCAACAATCCTATGGAGTCCGCGCCGACGCACGACGAAGTTATCGCCGGTGCGCGCCGGGCGCAGGCGACGGTCGAGCGCTGGTTCAACGAGCTCTTAAGGGAATTTACGAGAACGGGACTGTGAGCGGGAAACCTGTAACAAGCGGGCGCGCAATGTGGATAAACATCGGGAAGGTGGCGGTGCTGCTTGCGGTCTACGCGCTGTTCTTGCACTTCGCGGTGCTCGCCGCAGTTAAAGGACTGGAGCTGCGCGAACGCTCGGCAGCGTTTAGCGACAAGGATGTCCAGTACCGCCGGATGTACCGCGTGTACGCCGAGCAACTGTGGGAAGGGCAGCGGCTTGAAAGCGACCGCGAGTACCAGCGCAAGATTCTTAAAGACACGTATCTCTACTACGAACCGAACGAGCGGCCGGTGATCGTAGTCGAAGAATAGCCGGCAGGCCGCACTGCAAAACGTTTCTCAAGCCTAAACTTAATCAACGCAGGTTAAACGCGTTGTGTGGAGTCTCGACAGTTGGCACAGGCACGAGTCCGCGATTTGCGCCGCTCGCACCCGCTGTAGACAACTCAAAACGCGTAGGTTAAATTTTAATAAAATGCTATGCACGCCTTTTCAACAGCGCGTGATTAAGATAAAATGATTCATCTCTATTACGGGAGGACCGAATGGTAGTTGCGAAAAAGAAGCCTGCGGCAAAGAAGCCCGCGGCTAAGAAAAAGACGACTGCGCGAAAAAAGACGACTGCTCGCAAGACGACAACGAAGAAACCCGCTGCACGCAAGAAGACCACCGCGCGCAAGGCAACAACAAAGAAGAAACCCGCTGCACGCAAGACAACCGCCAAAAAGAAGTCCACTGCACGCAAGACGACCGCAAAGAAGAAGCCCGCTGCTCGCAAGAAGACCACCGCCCGCAAGACAGCCGCGAAGAAGAAGTCCGTCACACGAAAGAAGACCGTCAAGAGAACCGCTCCGAAGAAAGCCACCGCCAAACGAGCCACCGCGCGAAAGACAACCGCAAGACGCACGACCAAGAAGTAGCAGCATCGCTGCTACATGGCGCAAGCCTAAACCGGGGGTGATGGGTGGACCCGCCCACGGTTGCTTGCGCACCTTTAGTTGCTTTCCCAGACGCGCTCCCCTTGCGCCAAAGCACAAGCGCCATACATTGCTGTAAAGCCCCTAGCGCGTCTCTGCACACATCCAGGCGGAACGATCAGCGAAGCGCGGAAGTGCTGAAGCCGCGCTCAACGCGGCGACTAGTCTTTTCTCATCGCGACAACCGGATCGAGCCGGCTAGCGCGGCTCGCGGGATAGATGCCGAAGGTCAAACCGATAGTTACCGAAACAGCTAACGCGAGAAGCGCATAGCCCGGCGGCACGACCGCCGTCCACTCCAGGCCCATCCACTTGGACAGCATCGCGCCGACGATGAGCCCCAATCCCCAGCCTGCCAGTATTCCCAGCACGCCACCCACGAGAGTCATCAGCGCCGCTTCGATCAGAAACTGCATAAGCACGGACCTGCGCCCCGCGCCAAGCGCCATTCTCAGACCGACCTCGCGCGTGCGCTCGGTGACGGTAACAAGCATAATGTTCATAATGTTGATGCCAGCCACCAGAAGCGCGATTACCGCCATAAATCCGAACACGATGATGAGTATGTTGAAGAAGCGGTTGGCGAACTCGAGCGTGTCGGTAAGCGTCATCACTTCGAAGTCCTGCTTCGTCGGGTCTTTGATCCGGCGCCTTTGCCGCAGCACCTGGGCGACTTCTTCCTTCGCCTCGGCCATCACATCCAGGCCAGAAGCGATAGCGACAATGTAGTTGATGTCGTCGCTGCCCAGTATGCGCTGCTGCATAGTGGAGAGGGGGACCAGCGCCATTTCATCCTCACTGCCGCCGAAGCCGCTTCCTTTGCGCTTCAGGACTCCCACGACAGTGAAGTTCTCGGCACCGAGTTTAATAAGTGCGCCGACGGGATTTTCAAAGCCGGCAAAAAGCCGTTCCCGCACTTCCGCGCCGATGACACACACACGGCTGATGCTCTTCTCCTCGCGCTCGTTGAACGCGCGGCCATATTCAACGGTTATGCCCGGACCGTAGAAGTACTCCCAGGTAGTTCCCATAACGCTTAAGTTGTACGCCTTGTTAGCGTGCTTAGCTTTAAGTCCGGTATACGCGCCGGGAAGCACGAAATCCACGTGCTCTGCGCGCCGGCGGATAGCCTCCACGTCATCAATGGAGAACGGCTCAACCCGCCCATGACCCCACGCCTGCCCGCCCCGCTGCACCGACTGGGGGAAGATGTACATCCAGTTGCTGCCGTAGGACGCGAACTCGCTGGTGAACGCGGATTTCATCCCCTCGCCCATACTGACGATTGCAATAACAACCATAAGCCCGACGATCATCCCAACGACCGTGAGAGACGTGCGGAACTTCCGCGCCATCATGCTCCGCCAGGCGATGCGCAGGCTGTTGCCGAACACCCCTCTCACCGTTTCGCTCCTGCGTTACTCATAGCGCAGAGACTCCACAGGATCTTTGCGGCTTGCGAGGTACGCGGGGATTATCCCGAACACGACGCCGAACAGCGCGCTGAAAAGCATTGTGATAACGACGATGTGCAGCGGCACGGCGGGTGTCCAGTCCCCGCCGATAAGCGAGCCTATCAGCACTCCCAGCCCGATCGCTCCCAGCCATCCGAATAACAGCCCTACAATGCCTCCGACCGCCGTGAGCAGCATCGCTTCCATAAGAAACTGCCCAAGCACGGTTCTCGGCGCAGCGCCTATAGCCATCCGCAGGCCAATCTCGGAAGTGCGCTCGGTCACTGTTACGAGCATAATGCTCAAAACGCCGATGCCGCCGATGAGCAGCGAGAATGCGGCGATGACGCCGAACACCATTATCATCATATTGACGATGTTGGAGCCGAGCTCCATCATATCGTCCGCCGTGAGCATGTCGAAGTCTTCCTGCGTGGGATCGGTAAGGTGCCTGCGCTGGCGCAGGATATGGCGAATCTCCTCCCTGGCTTCGTCCATCTTATCAATGTCTTTAACCCGGGCGAGCATATAGAGAACCTCGTCGCTGCCGAGTATGCGGCTTTGCATCGTTGTCAGCGGAACGATAACGAAATCATCCTCGGTTGGGCCGCCGCCTCCAAAACCTCCGCCTTTAGTCTCCATCACGCCGATGACAGTAAAGTTCTCTTCGCGCACTTTTATGGTTTGACCCAGCGGGTTTTCGATATCCGCGAACAGTTTTTCTTTTACGTTGTCACCGATTATCGCAACCCGGCCGCGCGCCCGCACGTCGCTTTCGGTGATATTGCTTCCCGAGGCGAGTTCTATACTCGCGATGCCTATAAACTCAGGCCCCCCGCCTTCGATCAACGCGATGTAGGTTTTTTCGCCGCGCTTAACCATGCCGGTCGTGCGCATTCCCGGGACAATCCCCTTTAGCAGCGTTGAATTGCGCTTAAGCGCGTCAACGTCTGCCAGGCTGAAGTTATCAACCCGGCCTTCGAAGTCACCTCCACCGCCCTCGCGCATTATGGACTTGGGAACAATCTGGATGAAGTCGCTGCCCAATTTCCCCACTTCGCCGGAGAACATAAGCTTCAGGCCTTCTCCCAGGCTCACGATAGAAATGACCGCCGCGACCCCGATGACCATCCCCAGCAAGGTGAGGATCGAGCGGGTTTTGTTGGTCATCAAGTTGCGCCAGGCTATGCGAAGGTTTTCGCGGAAGGAGTGCATCAGGTCAGCTCGCCCTCCCGCTGAAGGATTTCCTCGACGCGCTTCACGTCCCCGGGGACGTCCACGCCGACCGGAGCGTAAGGATAGCTGACCGCGAGTATGCGCATGCCGGCTTCAAGCGCGCGAAGCTGCTCCAGCCCTTCAGCATTCTCAAGCGTGGTGGGCGTCAGCCCGATGAACTTCACCAGCGCATCGCGGCGGAAGTAATAAACGCCGACGTGCCGGTAGTGCTTCGCGTGATCCGGATTTCGCGGGTAAGGGATGGGAAAGCGCGAAAAGTACAGAGCGTAGCTATCTTCACCCACCGCGGTTTTGACCACATTAGGATCGCTGAGAGTATCCCGGTCGGTGGAGTCGAGGGGCGAAACCAGCGTCGCGATTCCGGCGTCGGCTTCGAAAGCCTTATCCACAAGCTCGTCCAGCGCTTCCGGCGGAATCAGCGGCTCGTCGCACTGGATATTTACGTACGCCTGCGCGGGCCGTTGCTGCGCGACCGCGCCCACGCGGTCGGTTCCTGACTGGTGAGTGTCCGACGTCATCATGGCCGCAATGCCCTGGTCGCGGCAGTACTCGAGAATACGCTCGTCGTCCGTAGCGACGATGACTTCTGCGAGCGACTTCGCCCGCGCTGCCCGGTCATACACTCTAGCGACCAGGCTGCGGCCTGCGATCATCGCGAGCGGCTTGCCGGGAAAGCGCGTCGCGCCGTAGCGCGCGGGGATAACGCCCACGACTTTATGCACCGCAGCCATATTACTTCGTTACCATATTGATGCCGCCAAGCGTGTCTCCGTTCCCGTCGTCGAACCTGGAACCGTCTTCATCATCCGCGCCAGTATCCTCGCCCAGCATCTGGGAACATTTTTTAATGCAGAACTCGGCGTTCCAGCGCTCATCGTCGTAGGTGCTCTTCTTTTCATCGGTCAGCTCAAGAAAACGTATGAACGTGTCCCTCGCGTCGGCCCAGCGCTCAAGAGCATAAAGCGCCCTGCCCTTCTCGAAGGTCAGCAGTATGCCGTCAGGCTCAGACTCCAGCCCCTTTTCGAACTCGGCCAGCGCGGCTTCGTAGTCCTTAGCGTGCATCAGGTCCTTGCCTTTCCAGTAGTGGCCGTACGAGGTCGCGGCGCAGGACAGGAACTGGCCGAGGATGTATCCCGCAATCGCGATGGCAAGCCCTAGCTTCACGCCACAAATTATAGCCCAGATGCGCTGAAGGCGGTTGCCCGTCACGCCGCTGAGCTATAATCTCTAGAGGGATGACCGCGCGAATCGTAACCGGCGCAATCGGCGCAGCGTTAGTGCTGCTGGCTCTGGCACTGCCCCAGCCCGCACCGCTTCTCCTTATCACGGTGGTCTGGATTGCAGCCATCCATGAACTGGGAGCGCTGCTGGAGGAGCCGAGGCGGAGGATTTTCATCGTGCTGCTGCTGCACGTGGCGCTGCTTCTCGTCGCCAACGTGCTATTTGCGTTCCAGGGGCTTTACGAGCTGGGCAACCTGCGCGATTTCCTCATAGTTATGTTTGGCGTGGCAGCGGTGGTGCAGCTCCAGCTCGGCGACTGCGCGGTGCAGGCTTTCCACGCCAACCGCCCGAAGTGCATTAACTTCGTGTGGCACCCGTTTTTCTTTATCACCGTGCCGCTATATCTTTTGTGGGTGGAAACGGACTTCGGGCCGCTGCTCGCAGCCATCGTGATCGGCCTCGCATGGTCGTCCGACACAGGCTCAATGCTTGCGGGAAAGCTGTTCGGGCACCACCACATTACGCCGCGCGTCAGCCCCGGGAAAACGCTCGAGGGCGTCATCGGGGGCTGGGCGGCGATGACGGCCTTCATACTGCTCACGAAGCTGGCCGTGTCGCACATCCTGGAGACCCCGTTCGCGTGCATCCACCTGTGGAAATTGAATCCCGCGCTTACGACTATCGTCGTTATCGCCCTGTTCGCCGCCTGGCTCACACTGATGGGCCTGGTCGGCGACCTGACCTTTTCCGCGATAAAGCGCACCGCGGGAGTGAAGGACTTCAGCAAAGCGCTGCCGGGCCACGGCGGCCTGCTCGACCGGATAGACGCGCTGCTGTTCATTATCCCGTGGTACTTCCTCGGCATCGCGCTGTTCACCAGCCGGCTGTTCGTGTAAGCTAAAGCTGCCAGCTACGCGAAGCTACTGAGTAAACAACTCCATGTGCTTTTCCTTAACGACTTCCAGACATGCATCCACCGCGTCCGGATCGTAGAGTTTCCCTTTGCCTGCCTCGATTTCTTCCAAAGCCTTCTGTATACCGACGGCTGGCCTGTACGGCCTGTGCGAAGACATCGCTTCTACAACATCAGCGACGGCGATAATCCTGGATTCCAGAATAATATCCTCGCCCATCACTTCATAAGGATACCCGGAACCGTCCAGCCTTTCGTGATGCTGGAGCACCATAGTCGCCACGGGCCACGGGAACTCCACCTTCGCGATGATTTCATAGCCGGTGAGCGGATGAGTCCTGATCAGAGTGAGCTCAGCGTCGGAGAGTTTCGTTGGTTTCATGAGTATCTCGCCAGGAATGTTAATCTTCCCAATATCGTGGATGGCGCTTGCCAGGACAAGGCCGCGTATCTCATCTTCCGGGCGACCCAATTCTCGGGCAATCGCTTCGGCGATTTTCGCCACCCGTGTCTGGTGTCCAGCAGTGTACGGGTCTCTCTTCTCAACAGCGGAAGCCAGCGTGTAAACCACCTCGTGGTAGACCTGACTAATCCTCGAGTGGCTACGGCGAAGCTCGTCTTCAACCTTTCTGCGCTCGACGACTTCTTCTTCCAGGCGTAGCGTCTTCTCTTCCAGCTTCTTAACCACACGCTCGTTATAGAGCTTCATGACATCTTGCTTTTCTTCTTTCACGGCTGCAGGCTTCGCTACCGCTTCGCGTTCCTGTCTTTCTTCTGTGAGGTTCTGGACAACCCTTAGCAGCTCTTCGGGATCAATCGGCTTGCGGATGAACTTGTCGGCTCCCAGTTTGAGCGCCAGTTCCTCGTCCCTTTTGTCCAAGTACGCGGCCGTGTAGAACACAAGCGGTATGTCCGCAGTCTTCTCGTTCCCCCTAACTTCCTTGCAGAACTGGAATCCATCCATCACCGGCATAAGGATGTCGGAGATTATCAGGTCGGCCTGCTTGCGCGCGGTGATGTCCAGCAGCGAGGCGACGCTTCTACTCGTTCCCGGGATAATGTTGACATTTAGCAAAACGTCTCTAACGATTTTGTTTCGAGCGATAAAGCGAAACTCGTACTGCGTCGGAGCGCCGACTTCTTTCTTTCTGCGTTCGCTGTGCCGGTGTTATCGAAAACGATGCGATACCTTTCTTCGCTCTCTCGCAGCGCATCCTCCGCCCGCTTGCGCTCGGCGATTTCCTGGGAAAGCCGCTCGGCTCTTTTCCTGAGTTCTCGTGTTGCAACATTCACCCGGTTTCTCAGAATCTGATTAAGCGCCAGCAGCAGAACTAAAATCGTGGCGCCGCCTATCAGAATGCGCCAGATCCACTGGGGGATTTTCAGTTTAGGAGGCTGGGCTGGCGTAAGCCACCGGTCGAATGCCACGTAGTATACCGAGCTCTCGTCGGCGACCATTTCCCGGATGTGGCGGTCTATAGTCTTCGCCAGATATGCATTCTTCCCTTTCGGCAGCGCAAATCGCAGTTCAGCAGGTGCCAGGATTATCGCTGTCGGCACCACTTGATACTCGGGTACTTTCTGAAGACCGTAAAGGCGGGTGATTATCCCCGCGTCCACCTTCCCGTCTTCTATCGCCTGTAGCTCTTCGGCGTATTCCTCGAACTCAACGAGGCTAGCAGCTACGCCGAACTGTTCCAATATCCCT